>Ga0193752_1003067_pt1 | contig 11786 bp, 9 predicted proteins | sample H1c1metaG_FD_144924 | JGI IMG/M metagenome (GOLD analysis project Ga0193752, IMG submission 144924) | Soil microbial communities from a riparian zone of the East river system, Colorado, United States - H1c1 | ecosystem: Environmental > Terrestrial > Soil > Riparian zone | place: USA: East River... | reverse complement strand
TCCACGCCGTCGCTCCAGCGACCTACGACCATCATCGCGACGTCCTCGCTCCCGCCCTGCTGAAGCTCAAGGAGCAAGGGAAAGTCCGCCATGTCGGCATTACCGAAACGGGCCCCAGGGATCCGGAACAGAAAATGCTGGCCCGAGCGATCCAGGAAGCCCCCTGGGAAGTCATCATGCTGGCCTACAGCCTCATGAACCAGGGAGCGCGCCGCAATGTCTTTCCGGTCACGCAGCGTCGAGGGATCGGCACGCTCCTGATGTTCGTCGTCCGCAATATCTTCAGCAATGCCGCTTATCGTCGTGACGTCCTGGCCAAGCTGGTCGAGCAAGGCCAGCTCGACGTGTCGATCATTTCAAAAGGTGATCCGCTCGAGTTCCTCGTTTCCGAAGGCGGTGCGCAGAGCATCACGGATGCAGCGTATCGCTACGCACGCCACGAGCAGGGCGCCGATGTCATCCTCTTCGGAACCGGCAACAAGGCTCACGTCAAGGAAAACGTGGACTCGATACTCCGTCCCTCTTTGGCGCCGCCGGTCATCGAGCGGCTTCACGCCTCGTTCGGACACCTGACCGGCGTTGGGCTCGACTTACCCGGACCCGTCAAGAAGTGATGTCTCTATCAGCCGGTCGACCGAACCAACTTTCCGGGCCTGGCTCCAGTTTCCTCACCCTTCTCGAAGATGGGCGTGCCCGAGCAAATCGTCATGTCGTAGCCATCGACCTGCTGGACCAGACGTCGTCCGCCGGCCGGCAGATCGAAGATCATCTTCGGGGAATGCAGATGCAGACCGTCGAAGTCGATGACGTTCACATCCGCCTTCAGGCCCGGTTGAAGTCGGCCGCGATCCTTGAAACCATAAAAGTCTGCTGTCTCGCTCGTCATGTGCTTCACGACTCGCTCCAGCGGCATGCGTGGGCCCCGCGTGCGATCGCGCACCCAATGCGACAGCATCGTGGTGTTGAGCGAGGCATCGCAGATCACCCCGCAATGCGCGCCGCCATCGGACAGGCCGAGGATGGTGTGCGGGTCTTCGATCATCTGCCGGACCACCTCGAGGTCGCCGTGCACGTAGTTGGTGACGGGGAAATAAACCATCCGGCTGCCATCGCCGCCGACCAGATAGTCGTAGCAGAACTCGGCCGGGGTCACGCCGGCGCGCTCCGCCATGGCAGCGATACTGCGCTCCGGCGGCGGCTCATAATCAGGCGACTCGCCCAGCAGATACATGCGATCCCAGCGCGTCGCGATCTGACGCGACAGCGGCGGCAGCACGTCGAGCAGCCGAGGCGAAGCCTCCTGCGCCAGGATCGTTCGGCGCATGTCGGGGTCACGCAGCTTCGTCAGCATCTCGGCTGGCGGCAACTTGGCGAGCGCGGCAAAGGCCTCGCGTAACGCGAAGGGATTGAGCGAGGTGCCGAGGCCCAGCGTCAGACCCACCGGGCGGCCCGCAACTTGGGCGAAGAGCGGCAGTTTGTCGGCGCGGGCGGCACGGACGCCGTCCATCAGACGGCGCCAACGCTCAGGGTCGTAGCTGCGGTCGGTGAGCAGGAACCAGACGGGCCGGCCGCTGTCCTTCGCGACCTGGCGCATCCAGCGGAATTCGGTGGCCTCGTCCTCGAAGTCGGAGAGCATGCCGAATGTTCCGCGGTTGGCGCGGCCCATTGCCTTGCCGATGGCGATCAATTCCTCGTGCTCGGCATAGCGTCCGGGAACCAGGTCGCCGGCCAGCGTCTTGTGCTGATCGCTGCGGCTGGTGGTGAAGCCGACGGCGCCGGCCTTCAACGCCTCCTCCGTCAACCGGGCCATGGTTTCGATATCGTCGGCCGTTGCCTGCTCGCGGGCGATGGCGCGCTCACCCATGGCATAGACGCGCAAGGGGTGGTGGGCGAGCTGGGCGGCAACGTCGATGGTGCGCGGCAACCGCGAGAGCGCATCGAGATAATCCGGGAAACTCTCCCAGTCCCACTTGAGTCCCTCTGACAGCACGATGCCGGGGATGTCCTCTACGCCTTCCATCAGATCGATCAGCGCCTTGTGGTGCTGGCGGCGCACCGGCGCGAAGCCCACGCCGCAATTGCCGAACACGATGGTCGTGGCGCCGTGCCAGGAGGACGGTGCGAGGACGGGATCCCAGGTCGCCTGCCCGTCATAGTGCGTGTGCACGTCGACCCAGCCCGGCGTGACGATGCGCCCTTCAGCCTTGACCTCGCGTCGGCCGGGTCCCGCCTTCCCGCCGACCTGGACGATCCGGTCGCCATCAATGGCGACGTCCCCATGGGACGCAGGCGCTCCCGTGCCGTCAACGATACTGCCGCCCCGGATGACGATGTCGTGCATTGCCTCTCCCGCTTCCTTCTGAGATGGGGATCACGAGCTTTCCACATATCAAGGGGCGCGGGAAGCTGGAAGTGCCGACAGAAACATTCGGGAGACGCGCGGCTGTCTAGCGCTTTGTGATGCTCGCTTTTGTCACTCGGCCGCTACGGACGACGCCGGCATGCGGAGGTCCTGGAGTTCGCCTTGCACGACGCGCAGGAATTCCTCGGCCGCGAGCGGCAGTTGTCGCGAGGCGTGGGTGATCGCATCGATGGTCGCGGTGTTGACGATGCGATCGCGGATCGGCACCGCGACAAGTTCGCCTGTACGCAGGCTGTCCCACGCTGACAGGCGCGACGGGAAGGTGATGCCGTTGCTGCCGTACAGAAATGCCACGCGAAGCTGGATCGAATTGGTCTCGAGCGCCGGCTTCATGTGTACGCCGACGGATTTGCAGGCAATGTCTATCAGGATGCGGCTGCCGGTGTTTTGGCGGGGGGCCGCGATTGGATAGGCCGTGCATTCCGCCAGAGAAACGCGAGCGCGGGTGGCGAGCGGATGGCTGGCCGCCATCACGGCGACCAGCGGCTCGCGCACCTTGAACACGGTAACGATCTCGGGCTCTACCGGCGGGTAGAAAGCGAGCCCGATGTCGGTGCGCCCGTCGCGCACGGCGGCGACGACACGATCGGAGCCGTCGATGATGATCTCGAGGCTGATGTTGGGATAACGCTTGGCGAAGCGTGCCACGACGCGTGGCAGGAGATGAGGTACCAGCGATTCGATCGAATAGACGCTGACCGTGCCGCGCCGCAGCCCTTTCAGCGCATCCACTTCCGATCTCACCTTTTCGACCTGGCGCAAGCTGCTCTGGACATAGCGCAGGAATATCTCTCCGGCCGACGTGAGCTCCACACCGCGGGAGTGGCGTTGAAACAGAGGAGCGCCGAGTTCGTCCTCCATTTTCTGGATCTGACGACTCAAGGCCGACTGGGCCACATGCAATTCTTCGGCCGCCTCCCGGATCGAGCCACGCCGTGCCACCGCTGCGAAATATCGCAAACCGACATTGATCATTCTTCGCACTCCCGATTCGGATACTGATGCCAAATCGGCATCGCTTCAACGCTAAAATTGATCTTGTGCGATCACTCGCCGCGGAGCCATTTCGTATCGGGCGCACATGAAGGGACTCAGTGTCATGACCGATTACGTCGGAGAGGCCGTCGACAAGCTCATCACCATCGAAGCAAAGAATCACGGGATGCCGCATGGCATCCTGCAGCCTATGTACGACGCCGCGCGCAAGGCTGCCGGCAACAAACCCGTCACCATGACCGCCGCGATGGGCCTGCAGAAGGCACTCGGCAAGGGCGACGTCGTCTTCATCATGACCGGCGCGGGCTATGAGCCCACGATGCCGAAAGGCGAAAGCGACGGACCGCCGGGCGCCGCGTCGCTCGCGAGAATTCTCTATCGCGGACTGGGTGCCGTGCCGGTGTTCGTGAACGAGGAATGCCACGCGGACCCGATCGTCGCGTCGAGCGAGGCGGCAGGCCTGATGGTGAAGCCCTTCGACCAGGCGCGCGACCGTCACCTGGGCGCCGCGATCGAGAACGCGCCCAACGATCAATCCAGGATCAAGGCGTGGATCGCCGAAATCTATGCGAAGTACAAGCCCAAGGCAGTGGTCGCCACCGAGCGACTGGGCGCGGGTGCCGACGGCAACGTGCACACCGCGACCGGCCTGCCGCTCACCGGGCCGAAATCGAAGTTCCAGGGTTGCATCGACATCGGCGGTGTGGTGACCGAGGCCTACAAGCGCAAGATCTTCTCGGTCGGTATCGGTGATCACGGCAACGAGCTGGGCTTCGGCACGATCTACAACGCCGTTGTGAAGACCATGCCCAAGGGCAAGGCACTGGCCACTGTGGTCAAGACTGACGTCGTGATCCCCGCAATGATGTCGAACTGGGGATGCTACGGCATCGAGGCCTGCCTGGCTTATCTCCTGAAGAAGCCGCAGCTCATTCATTCGCCCGACACGGAAAAGCGCATCGTGCAAGCCTGCCTCGACGCGGGTGGGCTCGAGGCGATGTACTGCACCACCGAATTCCTGGTCGATGGGCTCGATGGCGAGACCTCGATGGCGTGCATGCAGTTCCTGTCCAACATCGTGCGCAAGAATCTCGAGGCGCCCGATGCCGGCTTGACGCACTGAGGCCCGTCCCATGAGTGTCACCGAAGACCAGTATGCTTTGATAGGCCGGCACCTCGATCGTCTGGTGACGGTCGAGGCCCGCATCTCGCCCACCTCGCGCAACGTCATCGTGCACCTGTACGAAGCGGCGTGTGCGGCGCTGGGCGGCGGTCCCCTCTCGATGCTGGCCGCTCGTCAGATCCTGAAGCATCTTGGGCCAGGCAAGACAGTGTTCATCGCCACGGGCGCCGGTGATCCGCGTCACTTGCCCGCTGGCGAGACCGATGGCCCACCGGGCGTCGCCGCGCTGGCGCTCGCGATCCATGCTGCGACCGGCGCGGTGCCACTGCTTTTCACCGAGGCGCCGTTCCAGGACAACCTTGCCGCCACGGCGCTCGCCGTCGGCCTTGGCATTCGCGAGCCGAGATACGCACTGAAGACCGGCTACACCACCGCAGTGCTGCCGCTCGCGCATGACGACACCGCGGAGAGGCAGGCCGTCGAATATCTCGACACCTACAAGCCTGCGATGATGATCAGCATCGAAAAACTCGGCCCCAATCCTGCAGGCGTCGCGCATACCTCCACGGGTACGCCGACGGCCGGCGACAGGGCCCGTGCCGAGTGCCTGTTCGACGAGGCCGCCAAGCGCGGCATTCCCTCGCTCGGCATCGGCGACAACGGCAACGAGTTGGGCTTCGGCCTGATCCCCGATGCCGTCGCCAAGCACAAGCCGAATGGCGCGCGTCTGTGCACGCGCGTGAAGACCGATGTGCTGATCCCGGCCAACACCTCAAACTGGGGTGCCTATGCCGTGGAGGCGGCCCTCGCCACGCTGACCGGCAAACCCGAAATCATGCACTCCGCCGACATCGAGCGGCGCATGATCCAGGCTTGTGTCGACACCCACGCCGCCGACGGCAGCACGGGCCGTCATATCCTGCAGGTCGACGGTATGCCGATGGACGTGTCGTGCGCCGTCGTCACCATGCTGGGCTGCATCGTGCGCAATGGACTGATCACCGATTTCAAACGAGCGTTCTAGGAGGCAACAATCAATGGCTATCGACGAAATCGTCGGCGACTCGATCGACCGCGCCATCAACATCGAGATGCGGTTCCGCGCGGGCCTGCCACGCGGCGTCACCTATCCGCTCTACGAAGCAGCGCGCAAGAAGCAGAAGAAGCCGCTCACCTGGCTTGCCGCGAAGCTGCTCAAGGATTCGATCAAACCCGGTCAGAACATATTCGTCGTCACCGGCGCGGGCACGCCGCCCGGACTTCCGGCCGGCGAGACCGACGGGCCGCCCGGTGCCGCCGCGATCGCGCGCGCGATCGAGTTCGGCCTGGGCGGCAAGCCGATCCTGATCAGCGAAGAACGCAACATGCCGGCGACCATCAAGTCGACCGAAGCGGCAGGCTTGATGGTCGTCGACGAAGAACTGTTCAAGCAGCGCCGTTCCTGCGCGCTCGCGATCAACTTTCCGTTGGGCGATGCGGCCGGCAAGAAAGCCGCCGCCGCTCTGATCAAGAAGTACAAGCCTGCGGCAATGATCTTCATCGAGAAGGTCGGGCCCAACCGCAAGGGCATCTACCATTCGATCATGGGAACGCCGCGCACACCGGACCAGATCGCCAGTGCGTACCATCTCGCGGACCTCGCCAAGACGGCGGGCATTCCGACGATCGGCATCGGCGATGGCGGCAATGAGATCGGCTGCGGCGTGATCAAGGAAGCGGTTGCGGCAATACAGCCTTTCGGCAAGGACTGCGGCTGCCCCTGCCACGGCGGCGTTGGCACGATTACTGAATGTGATGTGCTGGTGTTTGCGGCGGTGTCGAACTGGGGAGCCTATGGAATCGCAGCAGCGCTTGCCGGTCACCTGGGAGATCGCGAGATCTTGCACGACGAGGCAACCGAACTGCGCATCGTGCATGCAAGTGTCGCCGGCGGCGCAATGGATGGAGCTTACTCACGTCTCATCCCTTACGTCGACGGTACGTCGGACAAACTGCAAGCCAGCCTGATCACGGTGCTCCACCAGATCATCGAGAACGGATTGAAGGAATACGATCGAGGTTTCTGAGACGGGCTTTTTGGGGGAAGTGGAGGCGGCGATGAGCAAGTTCATCCGGACGACAGGCGCCCAGGGTATTACGCGTCGTGGCTTCGGCGTCGGCGCAATCGGCGCCGGCCTGCTGCTGGGCACCGGCCGCGCGCCGGCGATCGCACAGGGCAAGCGTGACCTGCGCGTCGGCGTGTGGGGTGGCGAGTTCGGAAACCTAAGCCCGGTCATCCGCTTCGACATCCAGGGCGGTTTGATCCTCTATAATATCTTTGACGGGCTGGTGAAGATCAACTTCGAGAAACACACCATCGAGCCGATGCTCGCGCTCGAATGGGCGAACCCCGATCTGTTGACCTGGCGCATCAAGCTGCGCGAGGGTGTTAAGTGGCAAAAGGGTTACGGCGAGATGACCGCCGAGGACCTCGCCTACACCTGGAACTTCCATCTCGAGTCCAAGAGCTTCCAGGTCGGCACCGCGCTGTTTCCCATCGATACCGTGAAGGCCGACGGCAAGTACGTTGTCGAGGTAAAGACCAAGCAGCCGTTCGGTGCATTCCCCGGCGTGACGATGGGCTATGGCGGCAACGTCATCTCCGCCAAGGCGCATAAGGAGATGGGCAACCAGGCCTACAGCGCGACGCCGGTCGGCAACGGCCCCTTCCAGATCGAGAGCAAGAAGGGCACCGAGATCACCCTGGTGAAGAACCCCGACTACTGGCGGCCGGGCTTTCCCAAGCTCGACAAGGTCGTCTATCGGGCGATCCCCGACTCGACGACGCGCCTGCAGGCGCTGCAGAAGGGCGAGCTCGACTTCGTCACTCATCCCGACCCCAAGGAAGTGGGCGCGATGCGCAAGAACACCAACTTCGTCGTCAAGTCGACGCCGGGCTGGGAGTGGGACTTCCAGCAGTTCAACCTCAAGGGCAAGCCTGACGCCGCCTACCAGAACAAGCTGGTGCGCCAGGCAATCTCCTACGCGATCGATCGCGAGGCAATCGTCAACGAGATCTACTATGGCGAGGCGATCGCCACCGACAACCAGATCCCGGCAGGCTACATGGGTTATCGTGGCCCGATGCTGCGCTATCCGAAGAACGGCGACCTCAAGAAGGCCAAGGAGCTGATGGCCCAGGCCGGCGTGAAAGGTTATGAGGTCGAGGTCATCACCTCCGACAAGGACTGGTTGCGCAAGGAGCTTGAGCTTGTCGCCGCGATGGTGAGTCAGATCGGCATCACCTACAAAATCAAGAATATGGACATGGGCGGCTACAACAACCTGTGGCTCAACCAGCGCTACGAGCAAGCGCTCGAGGACATCACTCTCGTGGCGCCCGATCCGGACGCAACCTCGTGGTGGTTCCTGCACAGCAAGGGCACGACCTCCGGCTACAACGTGCCGGCGATGGACGCCATGCTGGACGGTGCGCGCACCGAACTCGACCAGGGCAAGCGCCAGTCGATCTATCACAAGATCGTCGACACGACGCTCGAGGAATGCCCGCTGATCTATCATTGCAACACGAACAACATCCAGATCTACAACAAGAACCTGAAGGGCTTCGTTCCGACTCCGCAGGAGTACACGGAGAAGCTCGACACGGTGGAATGGGGCTGACGGACAGTCAGACCGGGCATGTGGTATTATCTTGGACGTCGCCTGATCCAGGTTCCCCTGGTTCTGATCGTCGTCTCGCTGATGACGTTCCTCATCACGCGGGCAACGCCAGGCGACCCTGTCCAGATCATGCTGGGCATGCAAACCTCCCCGGAAGCCGCTGCCGCGATGCGGGCCGAGTTCAACCTCGACCGCCCGCTGCCGGTGCAATACGGACTGTGGATCGCCAAGGTAGCGACAGGCGATCTCGGCCGGTCGATCCGGCTCAACGATACGGTCACGAGTCTGCTGGCCGAACGCTTCCCCGTCAGCCTGCAGCTCGCGTTGGCCGCCATGGTGTTCGCGCTCGTCGTGTCGATTCCGCTCGGCGTGATCGCAGCCCTGCGGCGTAACAGCTGGATCGACTATCTCTGCACCGGCTACACGGTCGTGGGCTTCGCCGTGCCCAACTTTGGCCTCGCGCTGGTCCTGATCTACGTCTTCTCGATCAAGCTCGACTGGCTGCCGATCACTGGTATCGGCTCTTCGGAAGCGGCCGCCGCCGGTTTCTGGAGCTACATCAAACCATTCATGATACCGGCCATCGCGCTCGGCACCCTGCAGACGGCCATGCTGACCCGCCTGCTGCGCTCCAGCATGATCGACGTACTGTCGCAGGACTATATGCGCACCGCGCGCGCCAAGGGCCTGCTGCCGGGCACGATCGTGGTCGTCCACGCGCTCAAGAACGCGATGATCCCGTTCATCACCATGGTAGCTGTCCAGTTCGGCTACATGATCGGCATCCAGGTCACGATCGAATACATCTTCGCCGTGCCCGGTATGGGTTCGGCCGTGCTGAACGCCGTGGTCAATCGTGACTTCCCGGTGATCCAGGGATTCACCCTGGTGATCTCGGCCTTCTTCCTGTTCGCCAACATCACGGCGGACATGCTTTACGCCCTGCTCGATCCGCGCATCCGGTACTGACATGGCAGTGCCGAACCGCATTTCCTCCCCCCGCTTTGCAGGCTCGATTGTCCTGGCGGCCCGCCAGTTCCCGCGCCATCGCGCGGCGATGATCGGGCTGGTCTGCCTCGTGCTGATCTGCCTGATCTCTGCCTTGGCGCCCTATGTGGCGCCGTACGACCCTATCCAGATCAAGCTCTCCGCCAAGCTGAAGCCGCCATCTTTCGAACATTGGATGGGAACCGACCATTTCGGCCGGGATGTCCTTTCGCGCCTGCTATGGGGCGGCCGCACGTCGCTCGGCGTCGGGCTGCTCGTGGTGGGCTTCGCCTTCGTCCTGGGCGTGCCGCTCGGCTTGATCTCGGGATACTTCGGCGGCAAAGTCGACAATCTCATCATGCGGCTGGTCGATGCGCTGCTTACCTTCCCGCCGTTGCTGCTGGCGGTAGCGCTGGTCGGCTTGCTGGGGCCTGACATCCAGAACGTCATGCTGGCGTTGGGTATTGTGCAGGCGCCGGTGCTGGCGCGCATGGTGCGTGGCAGCACCTTGGCGGTGCGCGAGGACCTTTACGTGATGGCGGCACGCGCGCTGGGCGCCGGCCCGGGACGCATCGTGCTGTCCCACCTGTTGCGCAACGTCATGTCGCCGATCGTCGTGCAGCTCACCATCGTCTTCGCCGCTGCCGTGGTGGCCGAGGCATCGCTCAGCTTCCTGGGCTTCGGCACCCAGCCGCCGAACCCGAGCTGGGGACGCGACATGAGCGAGGCGCGCCGCTTCCTGGGCGATGCACCGTGGATGTTCATGGCGCCGACCGGCGCGATCATGCTCTGCGTGCTCAGCATCAACTTCATGGGCGATGGCTTGCGCGATGCGCTCGACCCTCGGGCCTGGCGCACCCGCCGCACGGTTGCGGCCGGGGAGCGCCGATAGTGCCCCTGCTCAGTGTCCGCAACCTCCGCACACGCTTCGCCACCGACCGGGGAGTCGTGCGCGCCGTCAACGGCGTGTCGTTCGACCTTGAGGAAGGCGAGATCCTGGGGCTGGTCGGCGAAAGCGGCAGTGGCAAGAGCGTCACCGCGCTGTCGATCATGCGCCTGGTACCGGAGCCGCCCGGCAAGGTTACCGCCGACTCGATGTCTTTGGAAGGCACCGAGCTGCTGAAGCTGAGCGAAGCCGAGGTGCGCGAGTTCCGCGGCTCGCGCATGGCGATGATCTTCCAGGATCCCATGCGTTCGCTCAACCCGGTGCTGACGATCGGCCGGCAGATCGTCGAAGTACTGCATCGTCACCAGAAGCTGGAAGGCGCGGCAGCTCGGCGCCGCGCCATCGAACTGCTCGAGACCGTAGGCATTCCGATGGCGGAGAAGCGCCTTGCCGCCTATCCGCACCAGTTCTCCGGCGGCATGCGCCAGAGGGTGATGATCGCGATAGCACTATCCTGCAATCCGCGCCTGCTGATCGCCGACGAGGCGACGACCGCGCTCGACGTGACCATCCAGGCGCAGATAATCGATCTAGTGAAACGGCTGACGCGCGACCGCGGCACCTCGGTAATCTGGATCAGCCACGATCTCGGCGTGGTCGCAGGCCTCTGCGACAAGGTCAACGTCATGTATGCCGGAAACGTGGTGGAATCCGGTCCGATCCGCGAGCTGTTCCATCGGCCAAGCCACGGCTACACGCTTGGCCTGATGGGCTCGACGCCGCGCGTCGACGGCACTCCCATGCGCCGACTGACACCGATCGAAGGCGTGCCGCCCAACCTGATCGATCCGATCAAGCTCTGCCCGTTCCTGCCGCGCTGCCGTGTCTCCGTACCAGCCTGCCAGGTCCAGCCGCCGGAACGGCGCGACTTCGGCGCCGGCCACTGGGCCGCGTGCCTGGCCGATCTCACCCCTGGCCGCGCACCATGAGTCCGCTTCTCGAAGTCGAGGACCTCGAGGTCCAGTTCGGCCGTCCCGGCGCACCGGGCACGGTGAAAGCCGTCGATGGCGTGAGCTTCAAGGTCGAGCGCGGCCGCACGCTGGGACTGGTAGGCGAGTCGGGTTGCGGCAAGTCCACGACTGGCTATGCCATCCTCCAACTGATCCGCGCCACGGCAGGTCGCGTGCTGTTTGAAGGAACGGATCTCTGCAAGGTTGACAAGCGCAACCTCAGGCGCCTGCGCCGCAAGATGCAGATCATTTTTCAAGACGCGCATGCGAGCCTCAACCCGCGCATGCCGATCGGCGATCTGGTGGGCGAGGCGCTCGACATCCACGGTCTCGCGCCCGGCGCCGCGCGCACCGGCCGCATTCGCGAACTGCTCGACATGGTCGGTCTCGCCGGTCACCTGATCGAACGCTACCCACACGAGCTGAGCGGTGGCCAGGCCCAGAGGGTCGCAATCTGCCGCGCGCTTGCGGTCGAGCCCGAATTGATCGTCTGCGACGAGCCGGTGTCGGCGCTCGACGTGTCGATCCAGGCGCAAATCGTGAACCTCCTCCAGGACCTGCAGGAGCGATTGGGCCTCGCTTACATCTTCATCTCCCACGACCTCAGTGTCGTGCGCCACATTAGCGACAGCGTGGCGGTGATGTATCTTGGCAAGATCGTCGAGTTCGCCGGCAAGGACGAGATCTACAATGCCCCGG
>Ga0193752_1003066_pt1 | contig 11789 bp, 13 predicted proteins | sample H1c1metaG_FD_144924 | JGI IMG/M metagenome (GOLD analysis project Ga0193752, IMG submission 144924) | Soil microbial communities from a riparian zone of the East river system, Colorado, United States - H1c1 | ecosystem: Environmental > Terrestrial > Soil > Riparian zone | place: USA: East River... | reverse complement strand
GGTAGAGGTCTGCCGGCAGCTGACGTCCTTTGCGAGGTCCAAGCCCTCCAGCCCCGGAAACGATCGCGCCTGCTTGACGAGCGCATCGATATCGAAGCCCGCGCCCGTGTCGTGCGCGATCACGCCGTGCGGCATGCCCTTCTCGCGGACCAGCGCCGTCAGCCGCCGTGTGTCGATGCCGGAGATGCCCGGAATGTTGTGCCGCCGCATCCAGCGATCCAGCGTGCCGAGTGCGCGATAATTCGACGGCGTATCGGAATAGGCGCGCACGATGACGCCGCGCACCGCGGGCGTGGTGGATTCGATGTCCTCATCGTTCACCCCCACGATCCCGATATGCGGGAAGGTGAACGCCACAATCTGTCCGGCATAAGACGGGTCCGCCAGCACCTCCTGGTACCCGCTCATCGCGGTGTTGAAGCAGACCTCGCCGACGACATTCGTCTGTGCGCCGAACGCGTATCCATCGAATCGCGTCCTGTCCGCCAGAACCAGAACGGCGGCTTTTCGGGTGTGCGCAAACGCATCGCCTGCGCTCAGCGAGGCGGACGAACGAAGGCCGTCGGTCATGTGGCCTCAGAATCTTGGGATGCGGCCGGACCATAGGGACGGGGTCTCGCTCCGTCAATGCTTCCGCGATGGCGACGTGTGCTCTACAGTTCGTGCATGGGATTGCGCGAACGATTCACGGAAGAGATGAAGGCGGCGATGCGGGCGAAGGACGCCCCCCGTCTCTCCGCGATCCGGATGATGCTGGCTGCGGTCCAGCAGCAGGACATCGCCACCCGCAGCGACATCTCGGATGATGACGTGCTCACCGTGCTCGCGCGGATGATCAAGCAGCGCGAGGAATCCGCCGCAACCTATGACACCGGCGGCCGACCCGAGCTCGCGAAGGCCGAGCGCGATGAGATCCTCGTCATCCGCGAATTCATGCCGAAACAGATGTCGGGCGATGAAGCCAAAGAGGCGGTGAAAGCCGCGATCGCGTCGACCGGCGCCGCATCGATGAAGGACATGGGCAAGGTCATGGCCGCGCTCAAGGAACGCCATGCCGGCCAGATGGATTTCGCCAAAGCCAGCGCCGCGGTGAAAGACTTGCTCTCGGCGCCGAAATCCTGAGCTAAATTACCCCCAGATTTTCGACCTGGTACGCCGCTTCTTTCGGCTAAGGTGCCGGCCAACGGGAGCTGTTCATGCGGTACGGCGAGGGGCTGCTCGAAGAAATCCTCAGACGGACCGACCTCGTCAAGCTCGTCGGCCGGCGCGTCAAGCTCGCCCGCAAGGGCCGGGTGTTCTGGGGCCTTTGCCCCTTCCACAAGGAAAAATCGCCCTCCTTCAAGGTCGAGAACGAGCGTCGCAATTACCACTGCTTCGGCTGCGGGGCAGGGGGCAGCGCCTTCAAATGGCTCCAGGAGACCGAAGGCTTAAGCTTCCCCGAGGCGGTGCAGCGCCTGGCCGGCGAAGTCGGCGTCGAGCTTCCGGCCTGGACGCAAGAGGACGAAGCCCGAGAGGCCAAGCGCAAATCCCTCTACGACGTCATCGAGCTCGCCTGCCGCTTCTTTGAGGACCAGTTGAACGCCCGTGCCGGCGAGGAGGCCCGCGGCTATCTGCAATCGCGCGGTCTGAAGCCGGAGGCGCAGAAGCGCTTCCGCCTGGGCTACGCGCCGGACAGCAACTCGGCGCTCAAGGATCATCTTCGCGCCAAGGACATCGATCTCGGCGACATGATCGAGGCCGGTCTCATCCGCCCCGCTGACGGCGACCGGGCGCCGCGGGACTTTTTCTATGACCGGCTGATGTTCCCGATTGCCGACCCGCGCGGGCGGATCGTCGCCTTTGGCGGCCGTGGTCTGTCGGAGGACGCCAAGCCCAAATACATCAACACCGGCGAGACGACTGTCTTCTCCAAGGGGCGCCTGCTTTACAATCTGCCCGCCGCCCGCGAGGCCGCCTTGAAGGGCCCCGCGCTCATCGTCGCCGAAGGCTACATGGACGTGATCGCGCTCGCGGAGGCCGGCTTCACCACCGCCGTTGCCCCCTTGGGCACGGCGCTTACCGAGGACCAGTTGACGCTCCTGTGGCGGGTGTCGTCCGAACCCATCCTCGCCTTCGATGGCGACGACGCCGGTCGCCGCGCCGCCCAGCGCGCCAGCCGGCTGGCGCTTCCCCATCTGGTCGCGGGTCAGTCGCTGCGCTTGGTCTTCCTGCCCGCCGGCGAAGACCCGGATTCCATCTTGCGCCGCCAGGGGCCGGAAGCCATGCGCGCGCTCCTGGCCAAAGCCCAAGGCTTGGCCGAAACCCTGTGGAATTCCGAGACCGAGAACCGCGATTTTTCGACGCCGGAGCGGCGCGCCGGGCTCGAAGCCACGCTTGAGACCCTGGTCAAATCCATCCGGGACGCCAAGGTCGCCGACTATTACCGGCGCGACTTCGCCGACCACATCTATAAGGCGTTCAAGCAGCGGAAGCCGCCCGCCTTCGTTCCCCGCCGCGACCAGCGCAAGCGCGGCGGCTTCCGTTCCGAGCGGTCGTCCTTTGGCCGGCAGCGGGAGGGCGCCCAGACCGGGTTCGTCCAGGACGCCGTTTCCGCCGCGGTCAAGCGCAGCCTCCATGCGGTCAATTCCTTGTCCGCCGCCAAGAGCCTGACCGAGCGCCGCCTGATCGGCCTCCTGATTTCAGCTCCGCACCTTGTCGAACGCTATTCCGAAGCCTTGGCTTGGCTGACGCTGGACGACCCGCAGCTTGACAAAATCCGGAAGGAGCTTCTAAACCTCGCTGCTTCCGCCGCCAGTCTTGACAAAACATCCATCGAAGGCCACTTCGTCCGGGAGGGCATAGGCGCGCTTGCTGAACGGCTTAGGACACAATCCGTGCTTCAGTCCGATCTCAAGGGGCAGCCCGACGACGAAGCCCGTGAAGCGTTGTTGCTGCGCACCCGGGCGCAGTTGGCAGACCCGGATTCCTCAGGCGTAGATGAGGTGTTGAAGTCTCGGCGGGATCACGCGCTCCAGCGTTATCTCGATGGCGGTTCGAACGCAGATTGGGAAGAATTGCAGCGGATTCACGCTGAAATTCGCAGGTTGGCAGAACCCGAAGCGGACAACGGAAATTGACGAAGAAGACGATCTCGAAAGCGAAGCCGGCGGCAAAGCCCGTCAAACTCAAGGGGGATTCGGGAAAGCTGATGGCCAAGGCCGCCGTCAAGGCGAAAGCGCGGCCCATCGCGCCCAAGAAGGCAAAGCCCGAACCGAAGAAACTTGATCCTAAGAAAGTTGCCGCTAGGTCCACAATCAAGGTTGCCGTCAAGCCTGCGCCCAAGTCGCCGGTGAAGATCGCCGTAAAGGAGCCGATGAAACAAAATCCGGCAGTAAAGCGCGTTGAAGAGGTCAAGAAGCCTGTCGTGAAGCCCGAGCTCGCTCGTGCTGTACTCGGTAAGGAACAGCCCAAGGTTCTGGGCAAGCCCGATCTCAAGGCCAAGAAGAACGGCACCGCGAACCCCGACGGCACGCAGCCCCCAACCACTACGGGCAAGGAAGAGTCCGACGCGCCGCTGCTCGATCTCTCCGATGCCGCGGTCCGCAAGATGATCACCCGCGCCAAACAGCGCGGCTATGTCACTTATGACGAACTCAATCGCGTGCTCCCCTCCGACAAGGTCTCCTCCGAGCAGATCGAGGACACCATGGCGATGCTCAACGAGATGGGCATCAACGTCATCGAGAGCGAGGAACAGGAAGAAGGCGAGAACGCCGAGCTGCCTGCCGTTGCCGCCGGACGTCAGGTGGCCGAAGTCAGCGAGAAGGCCGAAGAAACCTACGACCGCACCGATGACCCGGTGCGCATGTATCTGCGCGAGATGGGCTCGGTCGAGCTGCTGTCGCGCGAAGGCGAAATCGCCATCGCCAAACGCATCGAGGCCGGCCGCGAGCTGATGATCGGCGCGCTGTGCGAAGGTCCGCTGACCTTCGAGGCGCTCACCGTCTGGCGCGACGAGCTGAACGAGGGCAAGGCGCTCTTGCGCGACATCATTGATCTCGAAGCCATGTATGGCGGGATCCCTGGCGCCGAAACCCCGGGCGCTGTGCCCGGAGCCGCGCCGATCCCAGGCATCGTCGTGCCGGGCGCTCCGGCCGCTGCAGCTCCCAACGGCGCGCCGGGCATCACGCCCCCGCCGATGACGCCGCCGCCGGCTGCACCAATTCCTCCGCCGCCCCCAAAGCCCCAGCCGGTGAAAGCGGTTGGCGATGGCGAACCGGGCGAAGGCGGCGAAAAGCCTGAAGGCAGTGAAGGCGGCGAGGCGGGTCTTGCCGGGTTGGACGACGATTTCGACGACGAGAGCAATCTGTCGCTCTCGGCGATGGAAGCCGCGCTGAAGCCGCAGGTCTTGGCGACACTCGACCAGATCGCAGCCCTCTATAAGCGTCTCGGCAAATTGCAGGACGCCCAGGTCGAAGCGGCGCTTGGCGCCGACGAGCTCTCGACCAGCCAGGAACGCCGCTTCAACAAGCTGCGCAACGAAACCGTCGATCTCGTCAAAAGTCTCCGCCTCAACAACAACCGCGTCGAAGCGCTCGTCGACCAGATGTACGGCATCAACCGCCGGCTGCTCTCGCTCGAGGGCAAGATCCTGCGGCTGGCCGAAGCCCGCGGTGTCGATCGCATGGATTTCCTGAAGCAATATCTCGGCAACGAGCTCGATCCGAACTGGCTGCGCCGCGTCGGACGCTTGACCGGCATGGGCTGGAAGGATTTCGCGCACGACGAAAAGGACAAAGTCCGCGACCTTCGCGACGAGATTCAGACGCTGGCGCAGGAAACCCGCCAGTCGATCGCCGATTTCCGCCGCATCGTGCAGACGGTGCAGAAGGGCGAGCGCGAATCCCGCCAGGCGAAGAAGGAGATGATCGAGGCGAACCTTCGTCTCGTGATCTCGATTGCCAAGAAATACACCAATCGCGGCCTGCAATTCCTCGATCTGATCCAGGAAGGCAATATCGGCCTGATGAAGGCGGTCGATAAATTCGAATACCGCCGCGGCTACAAATTCTCGACCTACGCCACCTGGTGGATCAGGCAGGCGATCACGCGTTCGATCGCCGATCAGGCGCGCACCATCCGCATTCCCGTCCACATGATCGAGACCATCAACAAGCTGGTGCGCACCTCGCGCCAGATGCTGCACGAGATCGGCCGCGAGCCGACGCCGGAAGAACTGGCCGAACGTCTCGCCATGCCGCTCGAGAAAGTGCGGAAAGTTCTCAAGATCGCCAAAGAGCCGATCTCGCTCGAGACGCCCATCGGCGACGAAGAGGATTCACATCTCGGCGATTTCATCGAGGACAAGAACGCGATCCTCCCCATCGACGCGGCGATCCAGTCCAACCTGCGCGAAACCACCACGCGCGTGCTGGCGACGCTCACGCCCCGTGAGGAACGCGTGCTCCGCATGCGCTTCGGCATCGGCATGAACACCGATCACACGCTGGAAGAAGTCGGCCAGCAGTTCAGCGTGACCCGCGAACGCATCCGCCAGATCGAAGCCAAAGCGCTGCGCAAGCTGAAGCATCCCTCACGCTCGCGGAAGCTGCGGAGCTTCTTGGATAATTAACGCTGGAAAGAGCTGCCGGCTTTTGCCGGCGCCTTTCCAGATGTCATCTAAGGGTATGGCCAAGCTACTCGATAAGGCGCTGGGACTTGTCCGCCGGCTGCCCGCCGACAGCCGCGCGCGCAATGATCGATCTGGCTGCCGCCGATGGTGAACCCGAACAGATTGATCCCGCGCATCTTTCTGCGGTGCTCCAAGGTCTTGCACAGGCTAAGCGCCGCGAATTCGCAACCGACGAAGAAATCGAGGCTGTCTTCAGCCGCTTCGACTCATGAAGCTGCGCTTCACGGCGCAGGCGTTAGCGGACATCGCCGAAATTGCCGATTTCATTCGCGCTGAGAATCCGCAGGCCGCAGAGAAGGTCCGGGCATCGATTCTTGAGTCTCTGCGAAATCTTGCCCTGTTTCCCCGGGCGGGACGGCCGCAAGCTGTAGGGGCGTGCGCAAGCTCGTGACGCGCAGGTACAGGTACGTCGTCTACTATTATGTCGACGATGCCCAAGACGAGGTTGCCGATCTTGCCGTCCAGCTTGGCGCGTGCGAGCGTCAATTCATCGACGACTAAGGCGCACTCGACGATGATCTATCCCCACTTGATCGAACACCCCATCGAAGCGATCTGGTCCTTCGGGCCGTTGCCCGTATCGGCGACCATCTTCATCGCCTCATAGAGCTCACGCCGCGCGCCCTTGACCGGGTTTATCTTCGATTCGTCCAGGCGTCCGCGATATTGCAGCTCGTCCTTTGCATTGAAGCCGAAGAAGTCTGGCGTGCACACCGCCTCATAGGCGCGCGCGACGCTCTGGGTCTCGTCGATCACATACGGAAAATTCAGCCGGTGCGCGGCTGAGAACGCCTTCATGTTCTCGAACGAATCGCCCGGCGAGAGCTTCGTGTCGTTGGGCATGATCCCGATCACGCCGATGCCCATCGCCTTCAGCGCCGCCACCTCTTCCACCAGCCGGTCGACGATTGCCTTCACATACGGGCAGTGGTTGCAGATGAATACGACCAGCGTCCCCTTCTCGCCGCGCACGTCCTTGAGCGAGTAGGTCTTGCCGTCCGTAGCTTTGAGCGCAAAGTTGCGCGCTTTCCAGCCGAACGCGCAAATCGGAGGTTGTAGTGCCGCCATCGCCGTCTCCTTGGCAAAATCCCGGTTGAACCTGCCACGGAGATATGGGCGCACTCAACCATTGCGCAACGTATCCCGGACAAGATTGCAATGATGAACCTCGCCGCCGCCCGCATCGTCCTCTTCGCCGCCGGGTTCGCCCTATGGGCGCTCACCTCTGCGCTCCCGCTCACCGAGACCGTCGTCGAGGGATGGGACCGGCCGGTCTATTGGCAGATCGGGTTGCCTCTCGTCTTCGCCGCGCAGATTGCCGTCGCGGCCTTCTCGAAGGAGAGGATCACGCTCGCGCCGCTCTGGGTTCTGCTTGGCCACACCGTCGCCATGCTGTTTGTAGCGAGGGCGGATTCGAGTTTCGGGCTTCTTCCTCTCTCGGTCCTCTTCGTCGGCGTGCCGCTCTATCTGATGCTTCTCGCGGCCGCCTTCATCGGGCGAACGATCCGGAGACTGACGGGCCTGGCGTCATAATTCGAAGCACCGATCCGGAACCTTGGTGGAACCTCCGCGTTTGCGGTGAGCAAACCCCTGAGAAGGATCAGGAAATGGCCAAGAGGAAAACATCACCACGGCAACGTCGCACGACCGGACGCGTCATGCATGAATTCAAGCATGGCGAATTGAAGAGCGGACCTCGCGGCAAGGGCGGCAAGGTGAAGAGCCGCAAGCAGGCGATCGCCATTGCTCTGCATGAAGCCGGCGCGTCGAAATACGACACGAAGACCGAGAAGAAAAAGAGTGCCGCCAAGACGCGGCGGAAGGAAGCAACCGGCCGCACCGCGCAGCAGGAGCGCGAAGGCAAATCGCGCGTCGGCGCCCGGGGAAAACGCGAAAGCACACGCGCCATGGGCGGTAAGAACGCCACCAGGACGACGCGCGCGCGCAAGGCGGCGAAGAAATCCACGAGCCGCAAGCGCACCGCGCGCAAAGCCCGCGCCGGCGGTGGCATACGATCGCTCCTGAGAGGTCTACTGCCGAAATAGATCGCGGATGGGGCCGTCGCCCGCGCGGCGTTCGGTCTCTGTCTGCTGTTCCAGGTCGCCGCTGGCGAGGATATGCGCGACGGCCACGCCTCGCGCCGCCAGTTCGCGTGCGATCAGAAGGAACCTGTGGCAATCGATAGGGTCGCGCTCCGCACAGAGGAGCGCGACCTTTCCCTGTGTGCCTGCCTCGATCACGCGCGCGAGGCCCTCGGCAAACGCTGGCGTGCGCGCCATTGCCGCATAGTCCGGCTTGCCGCCCTTCATCAGCGCCGGATCGTCGGGCCGGCCCCCGAGTTCCCGGCCGAGGAACTGATACGAGATCCCGTGCTCGTCCAACGCCGTCTGCAGCGTCTCGCGGTTGAAGTGCGGCACCCAGCGCGAAACCGGCCGCGAGCGCACATCGGCAATCGCGGACACATGGGCGCCCTCAAGAAGCGCGAGAAACTGCGCCAGCCCGTGATTGGAATGGCCGATCGTGAGGATGGGTGGCCCGCTCATTTCGCTCGGGTCCTTCTTGCCCGGCTGCCGATTTCCCGCAACATAGAGATCATGCTCAATGGTTTCAGCACGCGCGTCCTGACCTTGCTGCCCACCGCTATCGCCGCCGCGGCGCTTGTTCTCGCTTCACCGTCGGCGACCAGAGCGCAGGTCTGTACCGACGATTATATGACGGTGGATACCTTCTACGGCACGATCCTCGACATCGTCCCCGCGCCCGAGCCGTTTATCTCCGCCGACCTGCTGCTCAAAGGCCCCGACAACTGCACGCCCATGTGGATGCAGGTGCTCAAGCGGGACGCGGCGCAATGCCGGGTCGGCGACAAAGTAGAGGCCCGCGGCATCATCGTCTCCGATCCGGAAAACAACGCCTGGAACATCAATCCCGAGCGCAACACGTATATGTATATCGGTCAGGACTTCACCTGCACCCGATGACGTTCGCGAATCGAGCATTTGGCTTTACCAGCCGGTAACCGTTCCGCCGCGCGTTTTCGTCTTTATACAAATCATAAGGTTCGCCGCCGCTTGTGGTCCTGTCGCCCCTGCGCGACAATGGCGGTCTCGATGGGACGCCCAATGCGCGCCGTTTCGCTGATCCTGCTCCTGACCGCCGCCACGCTCTTGTCCGGTTGTGTCGTGGTCCGCACCACGGCAACCGTCGCCGGCGCGGTGGTCTCGACCACGGCCGTTGTCGCGGGCGCAGCCGTCAAAGGCACGGCGCGTGCCGTGAGCAGCATCGGCGAAGACGAAGACTCCGACTAGAACTTGTCCTTGCGTCGGCGCGTCTCGGCGAACACTTCGACATTCGTGGCGCCTTCCAGGCCGATGCTGTGGCGAAGCTCGGGCGATTGCGCGCGCAGGAAGGGATTGGTTTTTTTCTCCAATCCCATTGTCGAGGGGATCGTCGGAAGGCCCTGGCCGCGCATCTCGCGCACCTCTTCCATGCGCTCCTGAAGGTCGGCATTGTATGGCTCTACCGTCAGCGCGAACCGGCCGTTCGCCTCGGTGTATTCGTGGCCGCAATAGATCCGCGCATCGTCGGGCAGGCGCATCAGCTTGGTGAGGCTTGCCCACATCATGTCGGGCGTGCCCTCAAACAGCCGGCCGCATCCCATCGCGAACAGCGTATCGCCGGTGAACACCGCGCGGTCGGCCTCGAACCAGAACGCGATGTGCTGGGAGGTGTGTGCGGGGATTTCCAACACGCGCGCGACGTGGCTCCCCAGGCTGAAAGTCTCGCCCTCACTCAGGCCGATATCGATCCCGGGGATGCGCGCCGCGTCCTTGGCCGCGCCGACGACCTTCACCCCGAAAGCCTGCTTGAGGGCGAGGTTCCCGCCCACATGGTCGAGATGGTGATGCGTGCTCAGAATGTGGGTGAGCGTCAGCCCTCTGGACGCCAGCGCCCGCTTGACCGGATCGGCTTCCGAGGCGTCGACCACGCCGCAGACGCCCTCCGTCCGGTCGAAAACGAGATAGGCGTAATTGTCCTTGAGGCAGGGAACGAGTTCGACTTCGAGCTTGGCCATGCCCCATTTTCCAATCAAAACGCGCGCGGGTCCACTGCGGATTGTGCGTGTTCCCCCGAAAAGAGAGCGTTTTCACCGCTGCGGAAACCCTTTATGGATTTGCTATGCCGCTCGATTCGCCAGAGCTTGAGGCGTTCTACGAGAGCCGCATGGGACAGGTCGCGCGCCGCCTGATCTCGCGGAGGCTTCGCGAGCAGTGGCCCGATCTCTCAGGTCAGCGGTTGCTCGGCTTCGGCTTCGCCACGCCCTATCTGCGCTCCTTCTCCGAAGCGGAGCGCACGCTTGCGGTCATGCCCGAAGCGCAGGGGGCGGTCCCGTGGGGCGCCGAGGGACGCGTGCAGACCGCTCTGGTCAATGAGCATTCCCTGCCGTTTCCCGATGCGGCGTTCGATTGCCTGCTCATTGTTCATGGCCTCGAAGCGGTCGAGTCGCTGCGCCCGACGCTGCGCGAATTGTGGCGCGTGCTGACGCCCGCGGGACGCCTGATCGTGGTCGCGCCCAATCGCGCCAGCCTGTGGGCGCAGCTCGAAACCTCGCCCTTCGGTCACGGCCAGCCCTACACGCGCGGCCAATTGGAGCGCCTGCTGCTCCAGTCGCTGTTCCAGCCCGAAGCCTGGGACTCGGCTCTCTTCATGCCGCCGTTTGGAAGCCGCCGCTCGATCCGTACCGGTAACGCCTGGGAACGCGTCGGTCACAGGCTGTGGCCGCGCCTCGCCGGCGTGCACATCGTGCTGGCGTCGAAGTCTCTTTACCTGCCCGCGCCCGTGAAAGGCTCGCGACGGCGGGTGCTGTCTCCCGCGCTCGCCGGTTCGCGCTCGCAGGCCGACATTCCCGAACACGCCCTTGAAGAAATGCGGCAAGATTGAACCGAATTCATCGCCGCGACAGGGCAGCGACAGGTTGAGGGCCCATATTCTCCCGTGACGGCCGACAGGGGCATCACCAAAGGAGAACCTCATGCGTCCCACCAAAATTGCTCTTTCCGCGCTCGCCCTCGCGTTCGCGTTGGGCGGACCCGCCTATGCCATGGACAGCACGGCGCCGGCTAAGCCGGCGGCGAGTTCCACGGTTCATGCGGCCGCGCCCGCCAAGCACCACAAGAAGCACAGCACCACGAAGAAGGCGCCCGACCAGGCAAAGGCTGCGGCTTCAACCTCGACCACCCATACCGGCGCCCACTGAGCCGGGTGAGCGGGCTTCGCGGCTCCGTCCCTCCCCGGTAAGGCCCGCGAAGCCCGCTCGTTTTGTTTGTTCGCGTTTTCTATGCCGAACCGCCTGGCGGCTTCGCCGCCACTTGTCGAAGAGGCGCGCAAAGCGCGCCGCGCACTTCGGCGGAAACGCGTCAGTTCTTTGCCAGCAGGAAAATCGCGCCGTGCGCGAAAATATTTGGTCGCCACGCCGTCGGCCTCATCGGCTTCGTGCCCGGGCCTTCGTCTAGCGCCCAGGCCTGCTCGATATGCGCGCCGACTTCGTTCGCGAGCGCGAGGAAATCGGCGATCGTGCAGAGATGGATGTTTGGCGTGTCGTGCCAGGCGTGGCCGAGTGCCTTCGTTACCGGCATGCGGCCTCTCGTCGCCAGCGACAGGCGCACGCGCCAATGGCCGAAATTCGGGAACGAGACGATCGTCCGTTTGCCGATGCGCAGCAGCTCCTCCAGCACGACGCGCGGACGCCGCGTCGTCTGGATCGTCTGCGACAGGATTACGATGTCGAAAATGCCGGACGGGTATTCCCTGAGATCGGTATCGGCGTCGCCCTGAACGACCGAAAGCCCGCGCGCGACGCATTGATTGACGTTCTGCTGGCTCAGTTCGAGCCCGCGGCCATCGACGCCTTTCACCCGCACGAGATATTCCAGCAGCGCCCCGTCGCCGCAGCCGATGTCCAGCACGCGCGTGGACGGCGGAATCATCGCGGCGATGGCGGCGAGATCGGGACGCAATGCGATCCCGGGACCGGCCTTCGGGGGAGCGTTCATTTCACCCCTTTGGCGTAGGCGGCCGCATTCAGGAACCCGCTGATCGTGTCGAACAGCTCGGGCTC
>Ga0193752_1003065_pt1 | contig 11793 bp, 8 predicted proteins | sample H1c1metaG_FD_144924 | JGI IMG/M metagenome (GOLD analysis project Ga0193752, IMG submission 144924) | Soil microbial communities from a riparian zone of the East river system, Colorado, United States - H1c1 | ecosystem: Environmental > Terrestrial > Soil > Riparian zone | place: USA: East River... | reverse complement strand
GTCACCTCCCCACCTTCCTATAAGGTGTCACCTCCCTCAAGGTGTCACCTCCCTACAAGGTGTCACCTCCCTACAAGGTGTCACCTCACTCCAAGATGTCACCTCCCTACAAGGTGTCACCTCCCTACAAGGTGTCACCTTCCCTCCGAACCTATTAAGATCAAGTGGGCGGATGCTACGCTCGAAATAAAAACCTCGAAGCCGCGGAGGATTAATAAATTGAGGTTACTACGACAAAGTGCACAGCCAGAAATTTGGCGATTTCCATTTTCGCTAAACTGACCATCGCTTTGGGCTGAAAGAGTTGTTATTCATCTTCAGTTCCTGCCATGCTGTAAACATCTATATCAAGCTCCAGATTTGCCTCTACTAACACTTTCAGGGCTTCAATAGAAAAATGATAGCCTGGATTGTAACCTTCATAATAGTACTGCACGATTTTAAACTCGGCACTCATTTTACGGGACGACATTCCGATTGCCTCAGATATTGGCTTGATCACCTCATTGACAAACCGTTCAGCGACATCTCCGATAAACTGCGTTGAATCTGGCGTCCATTAGTATTCGCAATATGAGAACTTTTGCAAACGCTTTACAGCCATAGTCCCGCCAGTATATTCCTGGCCTTTAAGCTTAACACGGGTTGGGGTCAGTCCAAGCGCATTCGTGATTTCTTCGGGCGGACCGTCGAAATACAGAAACCATAGAATAATATGATTTCTGTTTAGCCTCTGCTTAGGTTGGGATTCCATAAGTTTTCCAATATATCATTCATTGTTTTCCTGCGGCCGCGACATTCTTCGGCTGCATAAGATTCGATAGCGGAAGCGGCCGGCGAAAAGTTGACAGGCGCGGTAGCTTGTCTTACAGGCTGCTCCACCAAATCATCCTTTTCCCCCATTTACCCCAGTCTTTCAGGCTTGTCTGGATACCGACCATCAGCTGTTGCTGATTTACTCTCTTCGCCTTGCCTGTGGGTGGTTTTATTTCACCATCATCCACCGTTACTGCTTCTACTTTAGTAGCGATCCAGGTAGTGTGCAGGCGTGGTACGGCAAGCTGAAGGATCATCCCTGGCAATCCTCCAAACTGCTCCGGCCCGCCGCTTACAGGAATCTCTTCGGTGTAGAATGCCACGACATATACCGAGTCACAAATGCGGGTCACTGCTTTATGGCATTGATACCCGGCAATATTGCGCAGCTCATTGCTCATACGCCATTTCAGATGGCGTTGCGTATCCTGGATCACAAAGCGCTGCTCGTAGATCTGCTTACTGGCAGCAACAGTTCCTGCCCTGTAATCCTGGTAAACCATATTGTCTGCGCCAGGGGCAACCCAGCCATATTTTGACTGTTCTACCTCTTTGACCGGAATATAGCTGCTTCTGTTTTCATTGAAGCTCATGTTGAAATAGTTCGTTGCAAACTGCGGCATGCTACGCTTCATCCAGTCCGATGCGTCATCCCCTTCATACTGGCGGTGAAGATTCACTTTACGCTCATACTGGATCTTACCCTGAGTAACAAATTGCGCATACAAAGCTGCCGGTAGGCCCAGAAGCAAAAGCATTATTTGAAAACTTAGCCTACTCATAGCTTATCATCTTTGGGAGCTGATTCAGGCGTGTAGCTGAAGTTCCAGATCAGGTTCAGCAAAATGCGCCGGCGTATTGTATTGTAGCTATTCTCCGTGATGTAATTATTCTGCGCATACCGGCTAAAGCCTTGATTCTGGTCCAGGATATCCCATGCCATGAGCTTTACTTCCAGCTCATTTCCTTTAAGCATCTTTCTGCTGATGTAGGCATTCCAGGTAATCACATCGTTATTCCGATCAAAGACGACGGTGCGTTGCCTGAAGTTGGCCTGCACATTGGTACTCACGCTTAGCTTCCAGGGAAGCTCCGCATGCACATTCCCGGAGATACCCGCGCTCCAGTAGGAGCTGATCAGTGAACTGAGGGTGGCATCGTTATCATTGTAGGTGACCGTCGGATTCAGGCTTACGCCGGCCTTCTGTTTCTCCGCCTTCATCCAGCTCTTATTGAAGTTGATACCTGCCGTATAAGTGTTGTTATCCGAAGCGTTCAATACTTCGTTTATGTAGGTATTATAGTGACCACGGCTCCAGCGGGCGTTCATACCCAGACGGAAATCACCTGTCTTGAACTTCCGGTCTCCACCGATACTAAATGAGCAATTGTAATTCCCGTTTACATTGATGTATTGCAAAGTCCGTCGCCCCAAATCATCCGTGTATTGCGTCTGACTAATGGCATCGCTAACGATCGACAAACCGGTCCCCATATAGAAATACTGCCCGGTAAGGGTTTTGGATGAATTGAAGCGGATGTCCATGTTGTTGGTGAAGGATTGCTTCAGCCCGGGGTTACCAACAGAAACATTCAGGGGATCCGTATTCTGTCGCAATGGCTGTATCTGTTCTAAGGTCGGCTGCTGCGTGCTGCCCTGATAGTTGATGCGCAGGTTTGTCTGCTTCCTGATTTCCCAGGTGGACGCAGCCATAGGAGCGAAGTTGTTGTATGACCGGGAAAAGCTGGTATCCCGCAACAGGTCCTGCTGATTAAAGCTGGTATAAAAAACATCTCCGCCCAGCGTGACATTGAACTGCTTTACCTTCAGATTAAGCGAAGCGTTGCCACTCTGCGTGGTAACACTATACTTGTAGGACGAGCTGTAAACGCTATCCGGCGTATCACTCCATTCGCTGCCCGCGCGGTTGAAGGAAAGCAGCTCCGAGCTGCTGGAAAGCTGGTTCAGGCCATAGCCGACATTCAGCAACAGGACCTTCGAGAGCGGTTCCACGAAAGAAGCCTTACCGAAGAGCGTGAGCACCTCAGAACGAGCCGTCTTATGTTGGTCGGTGGTCTCGCTACTGCCTGTTCCTGCGTAATAACGATTATCAGAAAACAGATAGCCTGAGCCATCCGCATTTTTATAGTTTTCGCGCAGCTGAGCAAATAAGACACGGCCCTTTTTGGCAAACTTTTTTCGGAAGAGCTGTGACCCTGCGAGGCTCTTCGTAAATACGTCATTGCTCAGCTTTCGATTACTGTTATTAATGAGAACACCATCGCCACCGATGGTTTCCGCATAGAAATCGGAGTTCCTGATGTTATGACTAAGATCTCCATTCACTGTGGCTTGAATGGTAACAGTAGAGTCTAACGTCATATCAAACAGGGCGTCGGCGCCATGCCGATCGCTGATGCCGGAGCTTTCCCTGCGTTGATTGGAGAAGTATTGCGAATCCGGAAGGATGTATTGAGTAAAGGTGTTCCCGGTAGCGTCCACCTGCTGCTTTGCATACCGGTAATTGCCGGAAAGGTGCTCCTTGCCCTCATCCCATTTATTGGCATAGTGCAGCCCGCCTGTCCAAACCGCGGGTATTCCTTCGCCACTATACTGACCGTTAAAACCACCGAATAGGTCATCGCCGCTGCTAAAGTAGCTTATGGATGAGCTGCCGTCATCGACAGACACCATGCCGCCGCCGCCGCTCGAGTACTTCCCCCTGTCTTCCCAACCCAATCCTGTTGCGCCGGTATTACTCATGATACCAAAGGCGGATAGCTGCCGTTTGCCTTTAAAGGCATTGATCATTCCCTGACCCTGATGATAGCCATCGCTTCCACCTCCAAGGTCAATTTTGCCGAAGGCACCTTTCTTCATGTTCTCCTTTAGCTTCAGGTTAATAGTCTTCTGGCGTTGGCCATCATCGATTCCGGTGAGCATAGCGGCATCACTCTTCTTATCATAAACCTGCACCGACTCCAAAGTTTTAGCCCGAAGACTTTGAGTTACCACGGCCGGATCATCCGAGAAGAACTCTTCGCCATCCACCAATACCTTTTGAACCCGTTCACCCTGTACCGTTATGGCGCCGTTTCGATCGACCTGTATACCGGGCAGTTTCTTCAGCAGATCCTCTACCGTAGCCCCTTCTTCTACTTTGAATGAATCGGCCGCGAACTCAGTTGTGTCCCCATTAATCCTTATCGCGCTTTGCTTCTTATGCAATACAAACTCCTCCAGCACATGCGCCTTCGTGACCAAGGGAATACTCCCCAACTCCAATGGCTGACCGGTCCTAACTACGATGACATCTCTGAACTCTGCGTAGGCAGGATAGGAGACCACGAGCATGAAACGGCCTACTGTATCAGGATGCAGGATGAAGCTGCCATCCTCAGCCGTGCGGGCAAAAGTGTTTAGAATAGAATCGCCGGCGCCAATCAGCTTAACGACCGCACGATGCAGTTGTATACGGTTCACTGTGTCTGTTACCGAACCGCGTATCACCAGTTGTTGCGCATGAGCACTAAAGCAGGCAGTAAGAAGCAACGAGAGAAGTAAATGCCTGCGCATGTAGTTGAATCCGTTTAGGATTATGGAGGATAATGATAAGAAGAAATGGCAGGTATTTTTTGGGGTTCTATTGAAAAGTCACCCCGATTCACCGTCGACTACTATTTCGAGCAGACTGGGCGAGCCTTCAACGAGGTGTCACCTCCCTTCAAGGTGTCACCTCCCTCAAGGTGTCACCTCCCTACAAGGTGTCACCTTCCTATAAGGTGTCACCTCCTTACAAGGTGTCACCTCACTCCAAGGTGTCACCTCCCTCCCACCTCCCTCTCAAGGTGTCACCTCCCTCCCAAGGTGTCACCCTATTGATCCGTGACTACGGCAGGTTCGTCCTCAGAAAGAGTTCATTGGTCAAATGCACTCAGGCTGCTTATGATGCGGCCTTAGTTTAGCTGAATGAGCATCCCGGCAAAATACCTGGCATCGCTGGAGGCTGGTAACTACTACCACGTCTATAACAGAACGAACAACCGCGAACTGCTTTTTCGCTCGAATGATAATTATACCTCCTTCCTGCGCTTGTATGATAAATATCTCGGACCATTCTGTAATACCTACAGCTGGTCCCTGCTGCCAAATCACTTCCATTTCCTGGTGCAGGCAAAGCCGATGGACGTCATGATAGCCCATATACTTGCTGCGACCGATCAAAGCAAATTAGCCCTGGACATCATCAGGAAAGACATTACGTCAACCCACAAGCTGGTTTCGAATGCTTTTAAGCGGCTTTTTACTGCTTATGCAATGGGATTCAATAGGAGCTGGCTCCGACGCGGAAACCTGTTCCATCGCCCCTTTAAGCGCTTGCTGGTTGAGGATGAACAGCAATTGATCAATACCTCGATTTACATACATACGAATCCACGCCACCACAAACTTGCCACCCCATTTGAACTTTACCCCTGGTCCTCGTATAATTTGATACTCGAACAGGCGCATGGTCTCGAGTCTGCGTTCCTGCTCTCCCTATTCGGTGGAACCAAGGGATACGTATCCGCACACCGGAGCCGAGCGGACGACATTCCGCCAAGCGCAATCGAATAAGGCAGTTAAGGTGACACCTTTTGAGAAGGTGTCACCTTAAACTATCAATGACAAAATCCCTGAACTCTGCATAGGACGGATAGGACACCACAAACCTGAATCGTCCTGCCGAAGAATTTTCAAAAAGCGCCTGTTAAAAAAGTCCCCGAGGTTCTCTGGCGCCGTTCCTCTGCCGTACCTGGACTATGAACACGCGGTAAGTGCGGCGACCCTTATTGTACTACCCCGGTACAGTACCCAACGAGTGGCTGGGAAGCCTGTAGATGCTGTAGCACTTCCTGTGTAAGATTAGCAGAGTCCACCACCAGCATCGAAGCCCTATGCTCACTGAGCTGTGCCGGACGTATAGCTGCTATATGATAGCCCGTCCATGTCAGACGGAGATACACGTCCTGCCTGATGACGCCTATGGTGACAATCCCGACTGAATCCTCCAAAGTCTCCGCATCTCTACTGATAAGTCCGCCCGCATTACTGCTTTGTCCGTTTATGTACCAGCCCTGGCGCAAGAGCGTAAAGCCGAGCAACAGCGCAAATATTACGCGCCCGATTATCCATCGACGCAAACAATAGCCTATGCCGGCGCTCAGGATATACGCGATAAAGAAGAATGCAGGAGCGAGATACCAGTCATACTTGTAACGGGCAAAAGTCAGCAGCAGCGCAATGGGCAGTATGATGCAAATACTATAGAGCAGCATCCTGTTTTCCGGGGATTTCAGGAAAATCCAAGCTGCTTTGCTATGCCGTGCCAGTTGATACAGCCCGGCCGCGACTGTAGCATAAAAAACGTAATTCCAGAGATTGAACCGCACATCCAACGCTTCAAAAAAGAACATGTAATTACGAACCTGCCCGCCCTCAAAGCCGGTAGAGGTCAGGCGCTGCCAGGTATCATATACCAGCATCGTCTCGATGGCATTACTGCTACCATAATGTGAAGCACCTGGCCCATGCCCGTAAATAATAACCAATAATATCCATGAGCAGATGAACAGTAAAACAATTGATACGGCCACCCATATCCTGTAATCCTTCAGCCACTTTATTCCGCCCGTTCTGATACTTCCATACAGGATATAACCGGGTATATATACCAGGGCGGCGGGACCTTTTGCATAAAAAGCAAGCCCTGTAAATAAGGCCGTCAGATAAATGGCATTCGGCTCGCCGAAATCAGTATAGCAAATGAAATGGTATGCGGCCGCGAGCAAAAAGAAAAGCAGCAGGGCGTCAAAATCGCCTGTAAGGCCGGTATGAATGCCCAAAACGGCCGTGCAGGAGAGAAGGATAAAACAGCTCAGGAGTACTGTCCCGTTGTCCGCAATCCGGCGGCCAAACCGCAAAGCGTATAGGAAAAAGCCAAGAATACTCAGCGCAGCCGGCAATCGTAAGGCAAAAGCATTAAAGCCCAACAAACGATAGCTGCCAACAATCAGCCAGGTCAGCAGGGGTGGTTTGGCATTCCAGGTATCCGGCGCTCCTGCATAGGACATATTGATGAAGTCGCCACTGTGGTACATTTCATAAGCATTCACCCCGTTGCGCGCTTCGTCCCATTCATTGATGCCGCGGGTATCTATCCGCCAGAAAACAAGAAGGCCTGCGATTATAACAATCGCAGCCGGAAGCCATTTTTTTCCAAGGATGATATTCATTTGTGCATTCCCCGTCGCGATCTTTTAACCAAAGCCTGTTCAACCAGCAACAAGCGTAAAAACAAAATGGCAGGCCCTCGGATGGCCTGCCATTCATTACCGGACACGTGCAACGTGTCCCTACACGATCTCTTCCATATAAGCCTCGGTTGGCTCGCAAGTACAGATCAGATTGCGGTCGCCAACGGTGTTGTTCACACGCTTCACGGCAGGCCAGAATTTATTGTGCATCACATAGGCCAGCGGGAATGCTGCCTGCTGACGGCTATAAGGGGCTTTCCATTCATCAGCCATTACCTCGAATTGCGTGTGTGGCGCGGCTTTCAGCGCATTCTTAGCACGGTCGGCACGGCCTTCTTCGATATCGCGGATCTCCTGGCGGATAGACAGCATAGCCTCGCAGAAACGGTCCAGCTCGGCCTTGTCCTCGCTCTCCGTAGGCTCGATCATAATGGTACCCGGTACCGGGAATGACATCGTCGGCGCGTGGAAACCATAATCGATGAGGCGCTTGGCCACATCTTCGGCTTCTACCTCGGCGCTCTTTTTGAACGGACGCAGATCCACGATAAACTCGTGGGCGCAGGTTCCGCCGCTGCCGGTATACAAGATCGGATAATCGTTCTGCAGGCGAGCCCGCATATAATTAGCGTTCAGGATTGCGTACTCCGTGGAGCTGCGCATGCCTTTCGCACCGAGCATACGGATATAACCGTAAGAGATCAGCAGGATGGACGCTGAGCCATAAGGCGCCGCACTCACGGCCATGCTGTCTGCCTGCTGCACGTCGGTTTTCGGCAGGAACGGAGCCAGGTGCGACTTCACGCAGATGGGGCCCATGCCCGGACCACCACCGCCATGCGGAATGGCGAATGTCTTATGCAGGTTCAGGTGGCAGACATCCGCGCCGATGAGGCCGGGAGCCGTGAGGCCTACCTGGGCATTCATGTTCGCACCGTCCATATACGTTACCGTTTCTTCATACACGCCGTAGGTAGAAGGATAGGTGATCATGATACCGGCGAGGCGCTCGCTGTATTGCGTAGCCTTAGCCTTCAGATCTTCTACATCGATATAGCCATTCTCAAGGGCCTTCACCACGACAACCTTGTAGCCGGCCATCACGGCTGAAGCCGGATTGGTGCCATGCGCAGAAATCGGGATAATGATCACGTCACGAGCTGAATCTCCGCGACTTTCGTGATAGGCGCGTATGGTCAGCAGGCCGGCGTACTCGCCCTGGGCGCCGCTATTGGGCTGCAGGGAACAAGCGTCGAATGCTGTGATCTCAGCGAGGTAGCTTTCGAGCTCCTTTGCGATCTGCAGGTAACCACCAGCCTGGTCGACTGGTGCGAAAGGGTGCATCTTGCTCCAGTGCGCCCAGGACAGCGGGATCATCTCCGTAGCCGCATTCAGCTTCATGGTGCAGGAGCCGAGAGAGATCATGCTCGTATTGAGCGATAGATCGCGGTTCTCCAGGATCTTGATATAACGCATCATCTGCGTTTCGCTGTGATGACGGTTAAAGACCTCGTGCGTCAGGAATGAAGAGGTACGGTGCAGGTCTGTTGCGATACCGGAGAAAATAGCGTCTTCGTCCATGTCAAAAGACGCAGGCGTTTCATGCGCGCTGCCACCAAAGACGGAGAGAATATCAGCCACATCGCGCTGGGTCGTGGTCTCGTCGATGGAAATGCCTACAACACCATTGGTATAATAGCGGAAGTTGATGCCTGCAGCTTCTGCCGTCTTGCGAAGCTTCGCCACATCCTTTGCCTTTACGACAACTGTATCAAAATAGGCCTTGCTGAGCAGCTCAAAACCAGCTTCCTCAAGGGCAAGTCCCAGCGCATGTGCGAGTATTGCTACACGGCGGGCAATACTCTTCAGGCCTTCCGGTCCGTGGAATACTGCGTACATAGCGGCGATATTAGCCAGCAGGGCCTGGGCCGTACAGATATTCGAAGTTGCCTTCTCACGCTTGATGTGCTGCTCGCGGGTTTGCAGGGCCATGCGCAGGGCACGATTGCCGGCAGCATCGACAGAAATACCGATAATGCGGCCCGGGATAGCACGCTTGAAATCGTCCTTAGTAGCAAAGAATGCCGCGTGCGGACCGCCGAAGCCCAGAGGAACACCAAAGCGTTGTGAATTGCCGAAGGCCACATCTGCGCCGAGGTCACCAGGAGATGTTAGCAGGGTGAGCGCCAGCAGATCGGTGCCCATCGCTACCAGAGCGCCGGCCCCATGAACTGCATGGATAAAGGCGCGGTAATCTTCTACACTGCCCTTGTCGTTCGGATACTGCACCAGCGCGCCAAAATAAGTAGCGTCGATCGCGGTGCTGCGGTAGTCGCCGCTAACCACCTCGATACCGAGGGGATTGGCGCGGGTATGGATGACCGCCAGTGTTTGCGGGAATACGTCGTTATCTACAAAGAACTTCGGACGCTCGGGGGCAGCTGTGTTTTTGTTCAGTGCGTGGAAGAACATGCTCATCGCTTCTGCGGCGGCGGTGGCTTCATCCAGGAGGGAAGCATTAGCGATAGGAAGTCCAGTAAGGTCGCTCACCATCGTCTGGAAATTGAGCAGGCTTTCGAGGCGGCCCTGGGCGATCTCCGCTTGGTAAGGCGTGTACTGGGTGTACCATCCCGGGTTTTCGAAAACATTGCGCAGGATAACGGAGGGCGTATGCGTATCGTAATAGCCCTGCCCTATATAGGTACGATTGATCTTATTCTTCAGAGAAGTTTCCTTCAGCTCGCGTAGGTACTCGGCTTCGCTCAGTTGGGCCGGAACGCGCAGCTTGTGGCCCATGCGAATGGCATCGGGCACGGTACGGGAGATCAGCTCATCGAGGCTGTCCACTCCGATGGTCGCGAGCATTTCTGCGGCATCCGCTTCGTTGGGGCCAATATGACGGGCTGTAAACTCCCGGCTTTGGCTGGAAAATAAATTCATATAAAGACCGTAAAAGTTGTGGTATTAAAAAAGATGCGCGAAGGTACGGCACAGGGGGGATTTGCCCAAAGAGGGTACCTGTATACTGTTAGACAAAACATATATTATAATATTCACAACAAGGTCACTCGTATTTGCTCCACACCATTAAGGCTTCGGATAGCGACCGTGTAAATACCTGCTTGCAAAGAGCTGTTGAACCTCAACTTAACGGTATGCAGCCCGATAGCCTGCTTTTCCATGGTCTTAAATTGCTGAACGATCCTCCCATTTATATCTAATAATTCAATTGATATTAATTCCTCAGTCAATAACTCGTAGCTCAGGGTTGCCAGCTGACTTATCGGATTGGGATAAACAGCCGTCCCACGAATTCCTTGCTGAAAATTCACAACTCCCAAGTTGAGCGACGAAAGAAAACGAAGCAGGTAGAGGGATCGGAGCCTACCGTTTTGAGGAGAAAGAGGATTCTCCAGCCCCCCAGCCGCAGCCAAGAGGAATTGTCCATTTCTCTGATTTAATATAAATCCCGGAAAAGAGAAATCATCAGGATATGCGATTACTGTGCCGTTTACACCGAATGTCGGATCCACTGTACCATCTGGCCGTAATCTTCGCAGTGAAATGCCAAAGCTGTCTAGCCTGTCATTCAAATGATTATAGGCATGAAGTATACGGCCATCCTGTTGAATACGCATGCTGAAATGGACAAAATTGCTCGAACCAGACTGTATGGTCTGAAGCGTATCCAGGTACACAACGCCTGTTCCGTTAAAGCTGCGGTCAATTGTTGCGTTTGCGTTGAACCGGGTTACAAAGGCAGTAGAGAAATCAACCCTGCCGGCTGTCACGATCTTGCCGTCAGCCTGGTATCCAAGATCTTCTATCTCCGGGAATATATTACGAAGAGTAAACAATGTATAACCCTGGTTCCCGAATGCATTGTCTGGTGTCCCACTTGGATTCAACTGCAGTAACAAAGCCTCGGCCTCAGCGTTCAAGGTTTGTAGCACCATTCCCCCGATGATGATATTATCGGCAGGCGTAATGATGATTGCCCGGGCAGTGACAAGGCTGGCACCTGGGAATTCCAGCTCTGCATGTCCATGCATGCCATAGGTACTGTCCAATTTTCCATCGTTAAAATACCGGGAGGTATGAACGCTGAGCCCGCTTCGTCCGAGCAGTATAATGCGTTCACCTGATTGCAGGGCCATTCCCGTTCCGATAAAGTCCGGGTGGGCGAGCTTTCCGGAATCCCCAAAGGCGTGATCCAGAGTTCCATCCGGCAATAAACCGACCATCGTCTTCGTCCCTGCCAGAACGATGCGTCCGTCGGAGAGCACAGCCATGCCTCTTAGTGTTTCACCGGAAGTTCCGTTTCCTGTTATGATCCGACAATCGGAATTAAATGAAGGATCCGGTATTCCATTATCCAGGAAACGCTTTACTATGAAACCTTTTACGTCCTCCAGAGGACGGTTGTAGGTCACGTAACTTGTCGCAGCTACGATCCTGCCATCCGATTGCTGCGCTGTAAAAATTAAGGGGTAAAATAATCCAACGCTGTCTACCCTGACCGTGCCGTCGGTGCCAAATGATACATCCGGGTTTCCATCCTGCGCCTTACAGACGAATACAGACAATAGTAATCCCACCAGAGTAATGATGTACGTCTTCATATAGCAAGTGTAGTAGACCAAGCCTTAGGAAATGTACAAATTATTTTTTCGGATGAAG
>Ga0193752_1003064_pt1 | contig 11798 bp, 8 predicted proteins | sample H1c1metaG_FD_144924 | JGI IMG/M metagenome (GOLD analysis project Ga0193752, IMG submission 144924) | Soil microbial communities from a riparian zone of the East river system, Colorado, United States - H1c1 | ecosystem: Environmental > Terrestrial > Soil > Riparian zone | place: USA: East River... | reverse complement strand
AAGCGCTCGAAATCCGGCGCTTCGAAGTCGACGAGGCTGATTGGTTGGCCTGCCGGAGTGAACTCCAGCGGCCCGATGTACAGGTTGGATAACTGCTGCGGTGGAAACAGGGTGACGCGCCGACGCCCGGCGACCACACACGCAAGGTTGTCCGGCACGTCCTGATGCGCAGGAATGCGGGTGCGATTGCCGATCCAGATGCTGGCCAACGGTTCGGGCACGCCGACTGCGAGATCGTTTTCGTCACGAAACCCCGGTAGCCAGGTATCGATGGTGGTGGAAGCGACGTAGATGGCGGGCGGCGAGTCTTGCGCAGCGTATTTGAGCAGCGTCTTCAACACCACGCCCATCGGAACATGTTCCCGACGGAAATTGAAATCGCTGAGATCCTGGTTATAGAAGAAGCGTCCGCCGATGTCCGGAGGTCCGACCGTCACTACCGCCGGGGGCGCATCTTCCCTGACGAATCGCTGCAGATACGCCACGGCTTCGCTGGCCGATGCACGCCCGGCCTGCGCCATGGGCCACCGTTCGACCAGCCCGCGCAGCACCACCGGCTGCCCGGATTGCAGCAGCTCCGCCGGCAGGGAATGCGGATCGCAGCCGGCGATTTCCGCGATGCGCCGGTCGATCGAGTCGAAGTGATGCATGTTATCGAGTTCTGCGAATGGGCCACGCCAACTGGATGCTAGTTCACCTTTCCGGTTCGCGTCAGCACAAGGGCACAAAAAAGAAGGAGCCGCTGACCGACAGCGGCTCCTGCCCGGCATGCGCTCTCGAGAGCCGCATGTCGATCTCTTTATTGCGCACTCAGAACTTGTAGCGGGCTCCGAACATGTACCGGGCCCCGGTCTGGGTCGCAAACAACAGCTGATTTTCATGACGTGCATGTATCCGCTGGGTCTCTTCGGTGAGGTTGATGCCCTCCCCGAATACGGACAGATGGTCGTTGATCGCATAGGTCAGGTTGAGATCCAGCTGGCCGTAAGCTTCGTTATAGGCGGGACTCACGAAGGTCACCCCGCCATCCGCGCCACCCCCGAGGAACGCCAGGAACTCATCGCGCCAGTTGTAGGCGGCACGAACCTGCCAACCGTACTTGTCGAAGAACGCCACCAGGTTGTACGAATCCGCGAGACCCAGCATCGGGTACTGCGCAGTGGTGAGATTGGTGTCATTGAATTCAAAGCCCGAATCGACCTTGGTGTAGTTAGCCGAAACACCAAAACCACTGTCGCCGAACATGTGCTGCACGTTGAGTTCCCAACCGTCCAGCTCGTCGGAGCGCTGATTCGCCGGCCTGGCCATCACGAAGGTCGCGATCGGATCGTTCGGCTGGCCGACGATACTCCCAGCCGAAGTGGTGCTTGGGAGGGTGACTCCCGGAGCAGTAGGATGGTTGGCGAAGATATAGTCGCGGATGCACGGCCTGAAGTCCGCACTGCCCTCGACGCAACCTCCGGCGCTGATCGCCTCGTTCCATAACGCGCCGCCAGCGGGCGTGTGCATGTCGAACGGCGTTTCCGGGGTAAATACGGTGCTGATGAAGTTGGAAATCTTCTTCTTGAAGTAGCCGACTGAAGCGTAGCTGGCCTCGCCGTAATACCATTCGACGGACATGTCGTAGTTTTCCGACTCGAGTGGCTTCAGGCTGGGGTCGCCCGACGAGCCGGCACCGCCGTCAAATCGGAGCTGACCGCCGATGTTTGCACCGCCCTGGATGTCCTGCCACCCAGGCCGGCCGATGGTCTGGCTATAGCTGGCGCGCAGCACCAGGTTGTCCTTGACGTCGAGTTTCAGGTCCAGAGACGGCAGCACGTAGTCATATTTGCCCGTGCCCGCGTCGAAGCCCGCCTCGTCCGCAAACCCGACGTTGAACTCATTGGCCGCGTCCCACGAGATGGTCTGGCCAATGCGTACCAGCGACGCGGATTCGACGTCGGTTTCCTCGTAGCGCACGCCCGCGGCGATATGGAACGGCATCGCCGACTCGAAGGTCTTGTTGAACTGGACGTAAGCGCTCTTGGACTTCTCCGTGGTCCGCAGGTCCTGCTGGAATTCATCCGGGGGGACAAACAGCGATGCATCCCCCAAAACTTCCGCAGCGCGTGCGCGCAGGCGATCGAAATCGAACACCAGGAAGTGGTCCGTGAAACGGGAATCATTGTGCCCGGACATCAGGTCGAAATAGCCGCCCATGTCGTCGCCGAACCAGATGTCGTCATCGTAGTCCGCCGGGGTGCCGAGCCCGCCCCAATTGTTCTGCTGCGAAGTGGAGGCGGCCGTGCGGTTCTGCACCTCGATAGTGGAGATGCCGAAATTCAGCCCCGAGTTGTTCTGGAACTCGTAACTGCCGCTTGCCTGGATCTGTTGAACTTCGGATCTGTTGAAGCTGTTCTGGAACACCGAACCCGTGACCACGGCATCCGCCGGGTCGACCTCCGTGCGACCCGGGGGCAGCACGACGTTCACGATCGGGAAATCATGGGAGAAATCCACCGTGGTCGTGCCGCGAACGAAGCCCGCAACGCCGAGTACGCCGGCGGAACCGAACGGGCCGTCAGGCTGCGACTCGGCGACGGAGTTGTGGGCGTCGAGCTCCAATTTCAGCGAATCGTTCACCGCCCAGGCGACGTTGAAGCCGACAGAATTGTTCTCGTTCCTCGAGGCCAGGCTCATTCCACCCATGGACAGGTCAGAACCATTCATCGTCTCGGAATAGACTTCCGGGCCAACGATCGGACCATCGGTCGTCCACGAGCTCTCGCCTGGACCCCAGTTGAACCATACCGACAGCTCACTGCGGCGCACCTCGACCTTGTTCTGGGCATAGGTGTAGTCGAGCGTCGTCCTGATGTTGTCGGTCGGCGCGAATTGCAGAACCAGCTGACCGTTGACTCGTTCGCGCTGCACGCCGTTGACGCTCAATCCGAAATTCTGCGGCCGGCCGTAGATATCGTCCACGCCCGGCTCGTTCGTGATCGTGTAGGCCGCGTAGTTAGGATCGCCCGGCCGCGGGAGCCTCGCTCCGTCGGTCGTGTTCGAGCCGAGCAACGACTTCCAGCCGTTCGCAACGGCAGCCTGGCTGAATCCCGAATCACGCTTCTGGTAGCTCGCGCTCGCGCCGATGCCGAACTTGTTGTCGGCGAAGGTGTTGCTGAAGATGGCCGACAGTTCAGGCGTGATGTCGTCGCCCGCGTAATTGCTGGGCAGGTTGGTGCCCGAAGGATCGTAGACGCCCTTGATGCCGAAATTGGCAACGAGGCCGGGCTTGTCCAGCGGACGCGCGGTCTTGACGTTCAACGTCGCGCCGATGCCGCCCGTGGGTGACGAAGCACGGGAGGTCTTGAACACCTCGATCGCCGATACCGCTTCGGACGCGATGTTCGAGAAATCGTAGGCGCGCGAGTTCGTCGTGCCTGCGCCGCCGCCACCCAGGTTCGACGCCGGCATCTGGCGGCCGTTGAGCAACACCAGATTAAAGTCGGGACCGACGCCGCGGACTGTGATCTGCTGGCCCTCGCCGCTCGCCGTGCGGTTGATGGAAACGCCACTGATGCGTTGCAGCGACTCCGCCAGATTGGTATCCGGGAATTTGCCGATGTCTTCAGCAATGATTCCGTCGACGACGCCTTGTGCGTCGCGTTTCAGATTCATCGAAGACTCGAGGCTGGCTCGGATGCCGGTAACGACGATTTCATCGAGATTTGAAGCCTCCGGATTCGCGTCTTGCGCGAAAGCGGGTGCTAAAACGGTGGATCCGAGAATCAAAGAGATCGCCTGCGCCACAGGCGTGCGTGTGAATGCGCGTGAAATCATGTACCCCCCACTGAGAAAAATGTAAGCGCTTACAATTTTTACGCTAGCATGCGTGGCGCAGTCACGGCAAGCAAACAAGGTGATGACAACAAACATGTCTCGCATGTCGCCGTCGATGTCTCGATCTACCCGCGCTTTTGCGCGCATTTTTCCGGCTTTGAGCGGTCGCGCGCCATTGTTAGCGCTAGCAATCGCAATGCTCTCGTCGGCCTGCGGAGGCGGAGAATCTGGCAGTCCCCCTGTCTCCTCCCCTCCTCCTTCGCAGCCGACGGGTCCTGGCTCTCCTGCCATCAGTGAAACCGGCGGAATTCCCGCCGGATTTCGGCTCACCTGGTCGGACGAGTTCGACGTCGCGGGATTACCCGATGCCGCGAAGTGGAATTACGACACCGAACGCAACGCCGCGGGCTGGTACAACAACGAGCTGCAGTACTACGCGAATGCGCGCGCGGAAAATTCACGCGTCGAGAACGGCTTCCTTACGATCACCGCGCGCAAGGAAGACCTGGCCGCGCTCGGCGTGAACGACTGGAGCGGCCAGCGTTATTCGTCGGCGCGGCTGATCACGCGCGACAAGGCCAGCTGGCGCTACGGATTCCTCGAAGTGCGCGCCAAACTACCCTGCGGCACGGGCAGCTGGCCGGCGATCTGGATGTTGTCGACGCCGCCGCAGAACGCGTGGCCCGACGACGGCGAGATCGACATCATGGAACACGTCGGTTTCGACCCGGGCGTGGTGCATGGCACCGTGCACACCGGGGCCTTCAACCACACGCGCGGCAACCAGCGCAGCGCCACCACCACCATCACCGACCTGTGTGCGGAATTTCACCGCTACCAGCTGACCTGGACGGCGTCTCGCATCACGATCGGCGTCGACGACCGCAATTACTATCAGTATTCGAACGACTTCTCGGGGAATGCCGAATGGCCGTTCGACAGCCCGCAATTCCTGATCCTCAACATCGCCGTCGGCGGCGACTGGGGCGGACAGATGGGCGTCAACGACGCCATCTTCCCGGTTGAGATGCAGGTCGACTACGTGCGGGTCTATCAGCCCTGAGGCAGCTCGGCAGCCGCCCGGAGGCCTATTCCAGTCAGAACGCGAGTTTGCGCGCGAAGAACGGCAGCACTTCCGTGTAGACGCGCCCTTCGTCTATCCAGTACTTGTCCCAGGGAAGGCCGCGGTACTCGTCCGCCTCGTGCTCGACGCCCAGCTCGTCCAACTTTCGGGTGAAGGCCTGGTTGGCATAGACATGGTCCTGATTGGGGTCGTAACGCCCCCAGTCGAACTTGATCCCACGCAGCTTGCCGATCTTTTCGAGATTGTCGGCCGCGGTCCGCTCGAGCATGAAGCGCGACTTCAGCAGCTGGAGATTGGGCACGTTGAGCTTCGGCTGCCCGTCCACCAGGTCGACGATCTGGTCGCAAAAGAACGGCGGCTTGTCCGGGTTCGGCAGGAACGTCTGCGCCATCGCGACGAAGATGGCCGTGTAAGGGTCGCCCGCCAGGTCCGCGAACGTCCTGGCATTCTTTACTTTGTTCCAGTCCGGACGGGTGTACATGGGAACGAGACCTGAACCCGTACCCACCGGATGCATGGCGTACACCACGCTGAAGATCTCCGGGTGGCGGAACGCGTAGTGCAAGGCACCGAAGCCGCCCATGAAGTCGCCCGTGATGGCGCGGCTTTCGGCCCTGGCGAGCGTGCGGTAGTTGGCATCGACGAACGGGATCACCTCCCGCAGCGTGAAATCTTCCCAGCGCCCCGCGGTCGCGGAGTTCGCGTAGAACGGTCCGGCCGCCGGCGAGGTGTAGTCCGCGGCCACGACGATGAACGGCCTGATCACACCATTCGCGATCGCGCGATCGAAGGTCGGTTGTGCGGCGCTGCCGGGAGCGAAGATGCGGTCGTTGCTCCAGTTGATGTTGTGCAGCAGGTAGACCACGGGGTACCGCGCCTTGCTGCCGGCGTAACCTGGCGGCAGGTAGACCTTGACGCTGCGATGCAGATTCAGCCCGACCTTGTTGTCGCCGAGGACGGTGGATTCGATGTATTTCGTTTCGACGACGCTGGCCACGGGCGCGGACGAAGCACGCGCACAGGACAGCAGGGCCAGTAGCGAAATCGCAAAGGTTCGCGGAACCATGGAAGCCTCCTTTGAAAGAGGCTCCGAGATTCCGGCAATCAGTGGTGCGTGGCGTCCGGACTGATCGGCGAGGACCTGAACAAGGACGGTGTCGTGCCCGTACAGCGCCGGAACGCCGCATGAAAAGCGGATTTCGAATTGAAGCCGACGTCCATGGCGATCGACAGGACGGACTCGCCGGGCGCTTCGCGCAACCGGCGCTTCGCGTGTTCGATGCGATATCGATTCACCAGCTCGTAGAAACTGGTGTCGAGCTCCTGGCTGATGACCTGCGAGACGTAGTGCGGACTTTCATTCAGCGCCTCGGACAGCGCCGGCAGCGTCAGGTCGCTCCTCTTGTATATGGCCTGCTGTGCCAGCGACGCTTCGAGTTTGCGGCGGATGCGTTGGCGGATGGAGGCGCCGAGCGGCGATTTCGCGTAGCGCTCGTCCGCCGGTTTCTTCTGCGGCTCCTGCGGCGGGCTGAATTGCCGCATCAGCAGGTACAAGGCCCCGACGGTCACGCCCACGCTCACGACCGCCACGATCAGGGAAAAGAGCGGCGGCCACTTGATGAATGCGCAGTCGACGGTGCGCAAGACCGCCAGCACCCAGGTGGTGAATACGATGGCGAGCGGCAACTGCGCCCATTGGCTACCCCGCCCGGCCAGCCGTTCCAGCAGGATCCGCCGGCAGCGCACCAGGTACCACGGCACCTGCACGATGAAGATGCCGATGCACAGCAGCATCGTCGTGTGAATGAAGCGCGAATACGTCGCGCTGGCCGGATGCAGCGGATGGGCGAACGTCGTACCAGGATGCGCGGAGAACATCAGCGGCAGCGTGAGCAGGAACCCCGCGCCGATGGCCAGCCAGTGACCTCGCGGCAGGTCCGCCAGCGCCGGCCGCGATCCGGCGACGATCTCGCGAAAGGCGAGCCACAGCACGGGCGCGACGCACAACGAACTCGCCATCAACAATGCCAGCCACAAGGATTTCATCGGCGTCGCGGGATGCGCGATCAGCAGCTCGAAGACGAACGCGGCGGACTGGATCAGCAGGTACCAGGTGAAGAACCTCAGCGGCTGGTGAGGCGCCGCGTGGCGCGTGGTCAACGCGGTGGAGAACATGCACAGCGCCACCGCGATGAGATAGAGGGCCGCCTGGATCGTGCTCATGTGAGTCGTCCGCTCCGTAGTAGATAGGATGGTGTGCAGCTCCACGCGTGGCAGAAGCTGTTGATGTGGATGTCGCCGTACGGCGAGCTCAGCGGTTGCGCCGGATCGTAGATTTCCCAGAACGTGTCGGCGCCGGCGGCGATCATGCCGCCCCAGTATTTTTCCAGCAGCGCGCGCGCCTCGCGTCCGAGCCCGGCCGCCAGCATGCCTTCGATCACGTAGTGATACAGATAAGGAGTGACCGGCTTCACCGCGCCCGCGTCGTTGACGGCGGCTCGCAGCGCCGCGGCGCTCTCGGCCCGGCTCGACACGCCGGCAATCGCCATCCAGGCTTGCGACGCCCAGGACAGCTGGCGCTTCTCACCGCTCAAGAACACCCGCTTCGCGGCATCCCAGTAGTGCGCGCGTGCCGCGCGCGTCATCCGCTCGATGCGCGCGGGGAAATCACGGACATCGTCGTGGCGGCCGATTTTCCGCGCCAGCTGCAGCGTGGCCTTCCAGGCGTAGATGAGCACGGCCTGGATCGATGCGTTCTTGTCGAGGTCCCGCGCCCAGTCGATGAAGATCCACACGTTGCCGGGATCGTGGTAACGGCCGTCGGCGTCGACATCGCGGCCGAGGATCGCAAGTTGCCGCAGCGCGACCGGCCACAGGTCACGCGCGGTCTCGACATCGTTGGTCGCCTCGAGGTAGTCGAGCAGCGTCACGTTGAACAAGGCCGCGTAGTCGACGATGTGCAGCCCGCCGTAGCGGGCGCCGGGTTTTTCATAGACGCAGGCGGCCACCAGGCCGTCGTCGCGCGGGAACGCCGCGAACAGGTACAGGCAGCGCTGCACCACGTCGTTCTGGCGGAACGTCTGGTAGTTGGTCAGCGCCTGCAGGCGCAGATCGCCGATCCACAGCCGCTGATCGCGCCGCGGACCGTCTTCGAAGGTGGTCTGCATGCAATCGCGCAGCGTCGCCAGCGCAACTTCGTCGATGCGGCGGAGCAAGGGCGTGCCCGTGGCCAGCGCCGGCGGCATGCCGCGCGCCGAGGTGACGGCATGCGCCTTAAGCGACTCGAACCGCACGCCGAACCCCGGCGAGGTATCGAGCACTTCGATCTTCACGTAGCGGAACGCGTAGCGGCGCGACAGGCGCACCGATTGCGGTAGATAGTCGACGTTGACGACTTCATCGGGCAGCCAGGCCTGGCTCAGCTCGCCCTGGTAGGGGTAGAGCGGCTCTGCCACGTCCGTGGGCACCTCGCCAAAGGTGAACCGCAGGCGCGCGGGCGCATCGGGCTCGCGCCCTTCGGTCTCGAGTCGAAATGACAGATAACCGGTGCGGTGGCCGCCGAAGTCCACGATGACGCTGTCGCCCTTGCGCAGCACGCGTTTGGCGAGTCCCCCGGCCGGCCCCTCTATGTCCATGCGGAACCGCAGCGCCAATTCGGCAGCGGCGATGGCGCGCACCAGGTTGAGCGGTGCCTGTTCGGTCTCGTGCAGTGTGGGCGTCAGCGACTGCGCCCTGGCAGCCCAGCGCGCACGGTCGTCGCCGCCGGCGGCGGCGGCGGCCGGTGTCGGCGGAATCGCGGCCCCGACTGCCGAAGCTCCGACGACCAGTAGCAAATCTCTGCGGTTCATCGGGCGCCACGATAACGTGGCGCCCGACTTCAGTCATCGAGTTTTACAGTTACCCGCGCCAGCGCAGTGCACGGGTGCGCTCGCGGATCTCTTCGAGTGCACGCCGGTACTGCGGCGACCACTTTTCATCCGTCGCCTGGTTCACGTCATGCCAGAAGAATTTGAATTCGTGGCCGCCGTCGTCCTCGCACAGGTGGGTCCAGCGCTCGGGCAACGAGGGAGAGAAGGTGCACAGGTGCAGCGACCAGATATCGCCCTTGTGGGGCGACTGCCAGGTGCCAAGGTCCTCCGCGATCATCGTTTCGCTGATTCCGGCCTCTTCTTGCAGTTCACGCAGCGCTGCCGCGCGCGCGTTTTCGCCCGGTTCGATCCGGCCCTTCACCAGCTGTACGCCCGCCACCGGGTGCTCGAACGCCAGAATCTGTCGCATCGAAGCGTCGCGAAACACCACGGGGCAGGCCTTGTCTGCAGAGTTCATCACGTCGTCTCCTTGATCCTGGTCCACCTGTCTAACTTCTTTGCAAACGTCATGCCCGCATGCGCAGGACTGGTCGAGGGCAGGCACTCGTAAACGATGCCAAACTCCTGACCGAGCGCGGGCAACACACGGCGGCGGAATATTCCTTCCGCCTTCTGCCCGTTGAAATACACGCGACGAATGCGCGGATGAGCGCGGAAGAATGCTGCGAAGTCGTTCGGGACCGCCGAGTGCGGCACGATGGAACTATCGAGACTGCCGGGCCGCTCGGCCGCGGCGAGAACATCCCATAGTGCGATCTTGTTGGACGTCAGTACTTTCAGGCGTCGCGTGTAGGGCAGCGACGACGCGACGCCGAACAGCGACGAGATGACCTTCCAGAACGCATTTTGCGGATGCGCGTAGTACTGCTGGAGTTCGAGCGATTTTCGGCCGGGCAGCGAGCCGAGTATCAGGACGGTCGCGTCGCGCCGCGCGACGGGCGCGAAGCAGCGATCGGGTGCGGTCACGGGTTTGTTACCCATCGGGCGAATGTCTCGTTTCGTGTGGTTTCGCGCAAGTGCCTGATCCGATTGAGGCCCCCATCCTTATCCAGTACTCGGACCGACCGACCCCTGGTTATGCATCAGCTGGGGTCGTTGCTTACACTCCTTGGTTCCTCTTCATTCGCGCCAATCAAGGCGCTCGACAAATGCAAACCATAAAAATCCGCGGCGCCCGCACTCACAACCTCAAGAACATCGACGTCGATCTGCCGCGCGACAAGCTCATCGTGATCACGGGGCTGTCGGGTTCCGGAAAATCCTCGCTCGCCTTCGACACATTGTATGCGGAGGGCCAACGGCGCTACGTCGAATCGCTGTCGGCCTACGCGCGGCAGTTCCTCTCGATGATGGACAAACCCGATGTGGACAGCATCGAGGGCCTGTCGCCCGCGATCGCGATCGAACAGAAAGCCACGTCGCACAATCCACGCTCGACGGTCGGCACGGTCACCGAGATCTACGACTATCTACGCCTGTTGTTCGCGCGTGCCGGCATCGCGCGCTGCCCGGACCACGGCATCGATCTCGCCGCGCAGACCGTGAGCCAGATGGTCGACCAGATCGTGAAGCTGCCCGAGGGGCTCGCGATCCTGTTGCTCGCGCCGGTGGTGGTCGATCGCAAGGGCGAGCACGCGGAAGTATTCGAGCAGATGCGCGGCCAGGGCTTCGTGCGCGTACGCGTCGATGGGCGCGTCTACGAACTGGACGCCTTGCCTAAAATCGATTCGAAGAAGAAGCACACCGTCGAAGTCGTGGTGGATAGATTGCGCATCCGCGCCGACGCCGCGCAGCGCCTGTCGGAATCGCTCGAGACCGCGTTGAAGCTCTCCGGCGGCACCGCCCGCCTCGCGCCGTACGACGCGGAAAAGGCCGGCAAGCCCGAAGATGAAACACTGTTTTCGTCGCGGCAGGCTTGCCCGGTCTGCGGCTACAGCGTCGCCGCGCTCGAGCCAAAGATGTTTTCGTTCAACAGTCCGGCGGGCGCCTGCCCCACCTGCGACGGCATCGGCCTCAAGGATTTCTTCGACCCCCTGCGTGTCGTTGCTTATCCCCATCTCTCACTCGCGGGTGGCGCGATCAAGAGCTGGGACCGCAAGAACTCCTATTACTTCGCGCTGATCACGGCGATGGCGAAGCACTACAAGTTCGATCCGGAAACTCCGTGGGAGGATTTGTCGAAGAAGGCGCAGCAGGTGATGTTGTTCGGCAGCGGCAACGACGAAGTCGAGTTCCGCTACGTCGCCGGCAACGGGCGCGTGTCGAAGAAGAAGCATCGCTTCGAGGGAATCATTCCGAACCTCGAGCGCCGCTACAAGGAGACGGACTCCCTGCCGGTGCGCGAGGAGCTGGCGAAATATCTGGGGTCGCAGCCCTGCCCCGACTGCCAGGGCACTCGCCTGAATCGAACGGCGCGCAATGTGTTCGTGGGCTCGCACAGCCTTCCGGAGATCGCGCACCTCACGGTCGGCGATGCGAAACAGATGTTTGGCTCGCTGGACGCCGTGGGCTGGCGCGCGGAAGTCGCGGACAAGATCGTGAAGGAAGTGGCGTCGCGCCTGAAATTCCTGGTGGATGTCGGCCTCGACTACCTGACGCTCGATCGCAGCGCCGAGTCGCTCTCGGGCGGAGAAGCGCAACGCATCCGTCTCGCGAGCCAGGTGGGCTCGGGGCTCACCGGCGTCATGTACATCCTGGATGAGCCCTCGATCGGGCTGCACCAGCGCGACAACCAGCGGTTGTTGGGCACGCTCAAGCACCTGCGCGATCTCGGCAACACCGTGCTGGTGGTCGAGCACGACGAAGAAGCCATCCTCGCGGCGGATGCCGTGCTCGACATCGGTCCGGGCGCGGGCGTACACGGCGGCGAGGTCGTCGCGCAGGGCACGCCCGCGGACATTCTCAAAGACGCGAATTCGCTCACCGGCAAATACCTGTCGGGCCGGTTGAAGATCGCGTTGCCGGGATTACGCACGCCGCGCGATCCCAAGCGCGTCATCAAGGTGATCGGTGCGACTGGCAACAAT
>Ga0193752_1003063_pt1 | contig 11800 bp, 9 predicted proteins | sample H1c1metaG_FD_144924 | JGI IMG/M metagenome (GOLD analysis project Ga0193752, IMG submission 144924) | Soil microbial communities from a riparian zone of the East river system, Colorado, United States - H1c1 | ecosystem: Environmental > Terrestrial > Soil > Riparian zone | place: USA: East River... | reverse complement strand
TGACCGGCTGGGCGTATTCGTAGACGTCGACCAGGTTGGTGGTGCCGCCCTTTGCCACCGCGCCGAGCGATTTCTCGAGGATGGTAGTCAGCCCGCCGGCCTTGTTGCCGGGCGAAGGGTTGTTGTTCATCTCGTTGCCGTTGCGCGCGGTGTACTCCTCCCACCACTTGATGCGGCGGATCAGCTTCTCGCCGACCTCTTTCGAGACGGCGCGCCGCGTCAGCAGATGCTCCGCGCCATAGACCTCAGGGGTTTCCGAAAGTACTGCGGTGCCCCCGTTTCTGACGAGAAGGTCCACGGCGGCCCCGAGCGCGGGATTGGCGCTGATGCCGGAGTAGCCATCGGAGCCGCCGCACTGCAGGCCGAGAATAAGGTGGCTCGCCGGCACCGGTTGGCGCTTCGCCTTGTTGGCCTCGGGCAGCATCTCCTTCACTCGCGCGATGCCGGTTTCCACCGCCTTGCGCGTGCCGCCCTTCTCCTGAATCGTGAAAGCGCCGAAGCGCTCGCTGCGTTTCAATTTTTCAGAAGAAAGAAGCACATTGACCTGGTTTGCCTCGCAGCCCAGGCCGACCAGCTGCGAAGAGAAGAAGTTCGGGTGCCGGGCATAGCCTGCGATCGTGCGGCGCAGGATGTCGGTGGCCTCGCCCTCGCTCGCCATGCCGCAGCCGGTCTTGTGAGTGAGGGCCACGACGCCGTCGACGTTGGGATACTCGTCCAGCCGGTTCTCGAAGTGCCGCGCGATCATGCGCGCGACGGTCGCCGAGCAGTTCACGCTGGTCAGGATGCCGATGTAGTTGCGCGTCGCCACCCGCCCGTCGGCGCGAACGATGCCCATGAAGGTCGCCGGGTTCTCGACGAAAGCGGTCTTCTTCGCGAGGGACGAATAGGCGTAGTCGCGCTGGAAATCCCCCATCGCGATGTTGTGCACGTGCACATGGTCGCCGGCGGCGATGTCGCGCGTCGCGAAGCCGATGATCTGGTTGTAGCGGCGCACAGGCTGCGCCTTCGCCACGGCGCGCACAGCGATCTTGTGTCCGGCGGGGATGGTGACGAGGGCGCGCACGTTCTCCTTCGTCAGCAGCGTGCCGGTCGGGATCTCGAGGCGGGCGATGACGACGTCGTCCTCGGGGTGCAGGCGGATGGTGAGGTCGGCGGCTTGGAGCATGGGGCCTCCTAGAAGAACTTCCTCGGCAGCCAGAGCACGATCTCCGGCACGTAGGTGCACAGGAGCAGCGTGCCGATGAGGGGCACCAGCCACGGCAGGATGGCGATGGTCGTGCGCTCGAACGACAGTTTAGCCACGCGCGAAAGCACGAACAACACCGTCCCCATGGGCGGGTGCAGCAGCCCGATCATCAGGTTGAGGACCATCACCAGGCCGAAGTGCACCGGGTCGATGCCGAGCTTGACGCAGATCGGCACCAGGATCGGCACCAGCAGCGTGATCGCAGCGGTGGGCTCGAGGAAGCAGCCGACGAACAGCAGCAAAAGGTTGGCGAGCAGCAGGAACATGTTCGGGTTGCTGGTGAAGGCGAGCACCCATTCGGCCACCGCGTCGGTCACGCGCGTCACGGTGAGCAGCCAGCCGAAGATCGACGCCGCGGCGACGATGAACAGCACCGCCGCGGTGGTCTCGATGGTGTCCATCGTCAGCTTCACGAGGTGCCGCCAGTCGAGGGTGCGATACCACACCAGGCCGAGGAACAGGGCCCACATCGATGCAGCGATCGCGCCTTCGGTGGGCGTGAACACGCCCATCGTCATGCCGCCGACCAGCATCACTGGCGTGAGCAGCGCCATCACGGCCGAAAAATCGAACAGCTTGTCGAGCACCAGCAGGATCGCAAACGCGGCGATCACCGCCCAGCCGCCCGGCATGCCGAGCTCGGTCAGGAAATAGGCGCCGAGCGGGACGCAGGCCACGGTGGCCACTTCGAGGGTCGCCTTGGCGAGCTTGCGTGCCGAGAACGGCACGTCGCGGCCGAAGTTGCGCGTGTGCGCGAAGTACGCGACGGTGAGCATCATGGTGATGCCCATGATGATTCCCGGGATCACGCCGGCGAGGAACAGCTGGCCGATCGAGACGCTGGCCATCATCCCGTAGATCACGAACGGCAGCGAGGGCGGGATGATCGGCCCGACGGTGGCCGAGGCGGCGGTGACGCCGACGGCGAACTCCTTCGAGTAGCCGTGATCGGTCATCGCCTTGATCTCGATGGTGCCCAGCCCGGCGGCGTCGGCGATGGCGGTGCCCGACATGCCGGCGAAGATCATCGAGCCGACCACGTTGACATGCCCCAGGCCGCCCTTCATCCAGCCGACCAGGGCGAGCGCGAAGTTGTAGATGCGGTTGGTGATGCCGGCGGAGTTCATCAGGTTGCCGGCCCAGATAAAGAACGGCACCGCGAGCAGCGGAAAGGAATCGACGCCGCCGTACATGCGGTGGATGACGACGAAGTCCGGGATGTTGCCCGAGATCATGACGTAGGCTAGCGAGGCAAGCGCCATCGCGATCGCCACCGGCACACCGCTCACCATCAGTCCGAGGAAGCCCGTGAGCAGTCCCATGCCTCAGACCTCGGGGAATTCCGGCCGCTCGAGCACGCTGTAGCCCTGCTTCCAGTGGCGCCAGGCGACCTGCAGCGAGCGCAGGAACATCAGTACGAAACCGAACAGCATGGCGCTGAACACCCAGCCCACCGGCAGGTCGATCACCGCCATCTGCTGGCCGCCGATGCGCTGGATCAGCAGCCAGGTCAGCCACACCGCATAGCCGAGGAACAGGCAGCGCACCACGTCGACCAGCGTCGACAGCACCCGCCCCATCGCCTTCGGCATCAGGCGGTAGAAGTAGTCGACCTGGATGTGGTTGTTCTTGCGCACCGACATCGAGGCGCCGATGAAGACGACGGCCACCAGGAAGTAGCGGGCGATCTCCTCGGTCCAGCCTGCGGAGTCGTCCAGTACATAGCGCGTGAAGACCTGGTAGAAGACGATCGCGGCCATGATCCAGAAGAGAACGAAGGTAACCCAGTCCTCCCAGCCGTAGATCGAGACGTCGACGGCCTCGTCCTCGACGTGGAACTGGCCGTCGCTGCCGAGGACGTGCTCCTGCTCTTCGGCCACTAGTGGTTGTCCCTTGGAACGAAGTCGCCGCTGCCGCCGACCAGGAAGTCGAGGTCGGCGCCCTCGTGCGCCTGGTTCACGTGGTCGAAGTACAGGCGCCAGTAGCCGCGGCTGAGCTGCGGTTTGGGCGCCTTCCAGCTTTTCCTTCTTCGGGAAATTTCCTTTTCAGAAACCAAGAGCTGCAGTTTGCCTTTGGAGACATCCATTTCGATGACGTCCCCGTTCTGCACTAGTGCGAGCAGGCCCCCGGCCGCCGCCTCGGGCGACATGTGCAGCACCACGCTGCCGTAGGCGGTGCCGCTCATGCGCGCGTCGGAGATGCGCAGCATGTCGGTCACGCCCTTCTTCAGCAGCTTGGGCGGCAGCGGCATGTTGCCGACCTCGGCCATGCCCGGGTAGCCCTTGGGGCCGCAGTTCTTCAGCACCATCACGCAGCTCGCGTCGATGTCGAGCTTCGGATCGTCGATGCGCTTGTGGAAGTCCTCGATGTTCTCGAACACCACCGCGCGTCCCTTGTGCTTGAGCAGCTTCGGCGTGGCCGCCGAGGGCTTGATGATCGCGCCGTCGGGCGCCAGGTTGCCGCGCAGCACCTTGATGCCGGCGTTCTTCTTGAACGGCTTCTTGAAGGGAAAGATCACGTCGCGATTCCAGCACGGCGCGGCCTTGTTGTTCTGCCAGATGGTCTGGCCGTTCACCGTCGGCGCATCTTTGTGCAGATGTCCGTTCTCGCCCAGCTCGCGCAGCACGGTCGGCAGCCCGCCGGCGTAGCAGAAGTCCTCCATCAGGTACTTCCCGGAGGGCATCAGGTTGACGAGCGTATGCACACCTTCGCCCACCCGCTGCCAGTCGTCGAGCGTGAGGTCGACGCCGAGGCGGCGCGCGATGGCGATCAGGTGAATCACCGCGTTGGTCGAGCCGCCGATAGCGGCGTTGGCCCGGATGGCGTTCTCGAACGCTTTCTTGGTCAGGATCTTCGAGATGGAAATCTTCTGCTTCACCATGTCGACGATGCGCCGCCCTGCGGCGCGCGCCAGCACGTTGCGCCGCGCATCCACCGCCGGATACGCGGCGTTGCCCGGCATGCCCAAGCCGAGGGCCTCCACCATCGAGGCCATCGTCGAGGCGGTGCCCATGGTCATGCAGTGGCCGTGCGAGCGGTGCATGCACGACTCGGCCTCGTGGAACTCCTCGAGCGAGATCCTGCCGGCGCGCAGGTCCTCCGACATCGACCAGACGTTGGTGCCCGAGCCGATGTCGGTGCCGCGGTACTTGCCGGAGAGCATCGGCCCGCCGGACACCAGGATGGTGGGCAGGTCGACGCTCGCCGCGCCCATGATGGTCGAGGGCGTGGTCTTGTCGCAGCCGGCGAGCAGCACCACCCCGTCCAGCGGGTTGCCGCGGATCGACTCCTCGACGCTCATCGCGGCGAGGTTGCGGTAGAGCATCGCGGTGGGGCGCAGCAGCGTCTCGCCCAGCGACATCACCGGAAACTCCATCGGGAAGCCGCCCGCCTCGAGGATGCCGTGGCGCACGTGGTCGGCGAGCACGCGGAAGTGCGTGTTGCACGGCGTGAGCTCCGACCACGTGTTGCAGATGCCGATGACCGGCCGGCCGTCGAACTGGTCCTGGGGAACGCCGCGGTTCTTGGTCCAGCTACGGTAGATGAAGCCGTAGATGTCCTGGCGTCCGAACCACTGGACGCTCCGCCAGCCGGGTTTCTTCTTCACCTACTTGATCGCCTGCACCTGGTCGTAGAGCTTCTTGTCCCACGGCACGTCCTTGCCGACATGGAACGGCTCGAAGGCCTTCTTGAAGGCTGCGCGATCGGACTTCACCACCGTCCTGCCGTACTTGGTGCCGAAGTCGGTCGCCAGCTGCTGCTCGGATTTCTCGATCTCGGCGTTGGATTTCACCGCCGCTTCGCGCAGCACGTCCTCGAAGGCCTTCTTGTCGGCCGCGGAGAGCTTGTTCCAGACATGCCCGCCGACGATGGCCAGCAGCATCTCGGTGATGTGGCCGGTCAGGTTGACGTGCGTTTGCACCTCGTAGAACTTCTTGGCGAGGATCGTCGGCAGCGGGTTCTCCTGCGCGTCCACGGTCTTGTTCTGCAGCGCGAGGTAGACCTCGGCGAAGGCGATCGGCGTGGCGTTCGCGCCGGCGATCTTCGGGTACATGATGTACAGCGGCGCATCCGGCACGCGCAGCTTGAGGCCCTTCATGTCCTCGGGCTTGTTGATCGCCTTGTTGGCCGTGGTATGGCGCACGCCGTAATAGAACGCGGCGACCGGCTTGTTGCCGCCCTTCTTGAAGTAGGCCTCGTTCAGGTCGGCGAGGACCGGGCTCTGCGAGAACTTCTTCCAGTGCTCGAGGTCGCGGAACATGTAGGGCGCGCCGCCGATCGAGATCGGCGGGTAGGTGCGCCCGGCGAACGCCTGGCCGGTATAGATCAGGTCGACTGTGGCGAGCGACAGCGACTGGTTGATCTGCGTCTCGTTGCCCAGCTGCGATGCCGGGAACACGTCCCAGGTGTAGCGGTTGCCGGTGCGCTTGGCGATCTCGCCGGCGGCCCACACCGCATAGGTGTGGTACGGCTCGGAAGTCTCATAGACGTGCGCGAACTTGAGCTTCTGCTGCGCCAGGCCGGCCGTCGAGACAACGGCCAGACATACAACAAGCAACATCCTCCTCATGACTTCCTCCTCAGTAAGTTGCCCTGCCTCCGGAAATGTCGAACACCCCGCCCGTTGAGAAAGAGCAATCCTCGGAGGCGAGCCAGCACACGAGAGCCGCGACCTCGTCGACCTCGACGAAGCGGCCCATCGGAATCTTGGCGAGCATGTAATCGATGTGCTGCTGCGTCATCTGGTCGAAGATCGCCGTCTTCGCCGCCGCCGGCGTCACGCAGTTGACCAGCACGCCGTCCTTGGCGAGCTCCTTGCCCAGCGACTTGGTGAGCGAGATCACCCCGGCCTTGGAAGCGGAGTAGGCCACCGCGTTCGGGTTGCCCTCCTTGCCGGCGATCGAGGCGATGTTGACGATGCGGCCGTACTTCGCCTTGGCCATCAGCGGCGCGACAGCGCGGCAGCAGAGGAACTGGCTGGTCAGGTTGATGCGCAGCACGCGCTCCCACTCCTCGATGGGATAGTCGACGGTCGGCACGTTCTTGCCGGCGATCCCGGCGTTGTTCACCAGCACGTCGACCTTCTTCAGGGCCTTGACCGCCTTGTCGACCGACGACGGATCGGAGACGTCCACCTTCGGCGAGCCGTCCAAATCCCACACCACGACCTCCGCGCCCGAAGCTTTGAGGCGCTTCACGATGGCGGCGCCGATGCCCTGCATGCCGCCGGTGACCACTGCGCTGCGTCCCGTGAAATCGAGTTTGTTCATTTCCCAGTGCTTAGTGAAATGCGTAGTTGTATGACAAGCCGGTCGAGCGTAGGGCGGCATGCCGGATCGGTCAAGGGGGGATATAATTTGCGCCCTTCGCAAGAACTCCCGGAGAAGTCTCCCGCATGGCAGGCAGGCTGGCAGGCAAGACGGCGTTCATTACCGCCGCGGGTCAGGGCATCGGGCGCGGCGCGGCTCTTGCCTTCGCGAAGGAAGGCGCCCAGGTCTGGGCGAGCGACATCAATCAGAAGGCGCTGGCGGAGATCGAGGGCAAGGACGGTATCCGTACCCGCCTGCTCGACGTCACCGACGAGCAGGCGATCGGCAAGCTGGCCGCCGAGGTCGGAGCAATTGACGTCCTGTTCAACTGCGCCGGCTTCGTGCACCACGGCACGATCCTCGACACCACGCCCAAGGACTGGGAATTCAGCTTCAATCTCAACGTGAAGTCGATGTACCTGGTGGCGCGCGCCTTCCTGCCGGGCATGCTGAAGAAGGGACGCGGCTCGATCATCAACATGTCGTCGATCGCCTCCAGCGTGCGCGGCCTGCCGAACCGCTTCGTCTACGGCACCACCAAGGCCGCGGTCATCGGCCTCACCAAGTCGATCGCCGCCGACTACGTCAAGCTGGGCATCCGCTGCAATTGCATCGGCCCGGGCACGGTGGACACGCCGTCGCTCGCCGGCCGCATCGCCGCCTTCGCCGACCCGGCGCAGGCGCGCAAGGATTTCACCGCACGCCAGCCCATGGGGCGGCTGGGCACGGTCGAGGACATCACCGGCATTCTGGTGTTCCTCGCATCCGATGAGTCGCTGTTCGCGACCGGGAACATGTATTCGATCGATGGGGGAATGACGATATGAAACTGTGCCGCTACGGAAAAGCAGGTTACGAGAAGCCCGGGCTGATCGACGGCGAAGGGCGGGTGCGTGACCTTTCCAAGATAATCGAGCAGATCGGGCCGAACGAGCTTTCGCCGCGCGGGCTGAAGATGCTCACCAAGCAGAAGCCCGACAGCCTGCCGCTGGTGAACGGCAACCCGCGCCTGGGCGTGCCCTTCGTCGGCATCGGCAAGTACGTCGCCATCGGCCTGAACTACTCCGACCATGCCAAGGAAGCCGGCCTGGCGATCCCGTCGGAGCCGATCGTGTTCATGAAGGCCACCACCTGCATCAACGGTCCGAACGACGACGTGATCCAGCCGAAGAACTCGACCAAGCTCGACTGGGAAGTGGAGCTGGGCATCGTGATCGGCTCGCAGGCGCGCTACGTAAGCGAAGCTCAGGCGCTGAGCCACGTCGCGGGCTACTGCGTCACCAACGACGTCTCCGAGCGCGCCTTCCAGATGGCCACCACCCAGTGGGACAAGGGCAAGGGCTTCGACACCTCGGGGCCGATCGGCCCCTGGCTGGTCACCACCGACGAGATCCCGGACCCGCAGGTGCTCGACCTATGGTTGGATGTGAATGGCAAGCGCATGCAGACCGGCAATACCAGCACGATGGTGTTCAGCTGCGCGAAGATCATCTCCCACGTCAGCCAGTACATGACACTGTTGCCTGGCGACGTCATCTGCACCGGCACGCCGCCGGGAGTGGGCCTGGGCATCAAGCCGACCCCCGTGTTCCTCAAGCCCGGCGACGTCATGACCCTCGGCATCAAGGGCCTGGGCGAGCAGAAGCAGAGGGTGGTCGCCTACAGCGCATAGGCGTAAAGTAGCCCGATGAACAAGCGGGCTGAATCCAGCGCAGTGCAGGCCGGGCTCGAGGCATCCGCCTTCTGGATGCCTTACACGGCCAACCGGCAGTTCAAGAAGACGCCGCGGCTGCTCGCGCGCGCCGAGGGCATGTACTACTGGACGGACGACGGTCGCCAGGTGCTCGACGGGCAGGCGGGCTTGTGGTGCGTCAATGCGGGCCACTGCCGGCCGAAGATCGTCGCCGCAGTGCAGAAACAGGTCGCGCAGATGGATTTCGCGCCGACCTTCCAGATGGGCCACCCGGCCGCCTTCGAATTCGCCGATCGCCTGGCGCGCATCGCGCCGCCCGGCTTCTCCAAGGTGTTCTTCACCAACTCCGGCTCCGAGTCGGCCGACACGGCACTCAAGATCGCCCTGGCATACCACCGCGTGCGGGGCGAGGGGCAGCGCATCCGCCTGATCGGGCGGGAGCGCGGCTACCACGGCGTGAATTTCGGCGGCATGGCGGTCGGCGGCATTCCCGCCAACCGGAAAGCCTTCGGCCCGGGCGTCGCCGGGGTCGATCACATTCGCCACACGCATGACCTGGCAAGGAACGCGTTTTCAAAGGGCCAGCCCGCGCACGGCGCGGAGTTCGCCGATGACCTGGAGCGCCTCTGCGCGCTGCACGATCCTTCGACCATCGCCGCGGTGATCGTCGAGCCGGTGGCCGGCTCGGCCGGCGTGCTGGTCCCGCCCAAGGGATACCTGGAGCGCCTGCGCGAGATCTGCACCAAGCACGGCATCCTGCTTATCTTCGACGAGGTCATCACCGGATTCGGCCGCCTCGGCCAGCCCTTCGGCTCGCAGCGCCTGGGGGTGATGCCGGATCTCTTCACGACCGCCAAGGGGATGACCAACGGCACGGTGCCGATGGGCGCGGTGTTCGCGAAGGATTCGATCTACGAGGCTTTCATGCAGGGCCCCGAGGGGATCGAGCTGTTCCACGGCTATACCTACTCCGCGCACCCGCTTGCCTGTGCCGCCGGCCTGGGCACCCTCGACACCTACGAGGAGGAAGGTCTGCTTACCCGCGCCGGCGCGCTCGAAAAGCACTTCGAGGACGGGCTGCACGCCCTGCGGGACGCGCCGCACGTCATCGACATCCGCAACCTCGGCTTGATGGCGGCGGTCGAGCTCGAGGCGCGGCCCGGCAAGCCCGGCGCGCGCGCCTACGAAGCCTTCCTGAAGATCTTCGAGGCGGGTGTGCTGATCCGCTGGACCGGCGACATCCTCGCTTTCTCGCCGCCGCTGATCGTGGAGAAGGCGCAGATCGACCGCATCTTCGAGACCGTCCGGCAAGCGCTCAAGAGCCTGCAGTAGAAAAGAAAAGGGCGCCGAAGCGCCCCTTTCTCCCTTCTTCTTTTTTGCTTTCTTCTTGTTACTTGGCTGCGGCCCCTGCGGCCCGCACCACGCCGAGCCTGCGTCCGCGCGCCGGCTGCTTCACGCGCGCCTGGATCACCAGGTCGCGCACGAAGTTGGGCAGGGCGAAGACGCCCTCGTGGGTCTCGCCGTTGTAGTACTTCAGCTCCTGCAGCTTGCGCGCGTCGATGCGCCGGTCGATCTCGTCGGCCGTGTAGGCCTTGGGATCGAGCTTGTCCGAGCACACCGCCATCGCCCACTGCGAGCCGTAGAGCGGGATGTACATGGTGTAGGGCCGCACGATGCGGAACACCCCGTTCAGGCGCTGCGCCAGCTCGGCGACCCGCTCCGGACGCGCCACCGGCGAGCCGATGTGCAGCACCAGCGCCCCGCCGACGGCGAGCGCCGCACGCAGCTGCTGGAAGAACTCGACCGAGTACAGCGCCTCGGCCGGCCCCATCGGGTCGTTGAGGTCGAGCGCGATCAGGTCGAACTTCTCCTGCGTCTCGCGCACGAACTTCATGCCGTCGTCGACCAGCACGCGCAGCTTCGGGTTGTCGAAGACGCCGTTGTGGACGGCCTTGAAATGCTCCTTGGCCACCTCGATGACGTCGCCGTCGATCTCCACCATGGTCACCTGCTCGACCGAGGGGTGCTTGAGCGCCTCCTCGGAGGAGCCGCCGTCGCCGCCGCCGATGATCAGCACCTTCTTCGGCGCCGCGTGCGCGGTCAGGGCGGGGTGGATGAGGTTCTCGTGATAGACGAACTCGTCCTTCTCGGAGGTCATGTTGAACCCGTCGAGGCGGAACAGCTTGCCGTAGTGCGGCGTCTCGTAGATCTGCATCTTCTGGTAGCGCGTCTGCCACTCGCCGATCTGCTTGGTCGCCTTGATGTAGAAGCCGGTCGAGTCGTTGAGCGGCTCCATCAGCATGTGCTCGCCGCGGTCGACCTCGTGCCGCGCCGCCTCGGCGGGCTGGAAGTGCTCGACGATCTGGTCGAACAGCTTCCTCGCCTTGACGGAGTTGTCGGCGCTGTAGTTGCACACGTAGACGTCGAGCGTCAGGCCCTGGCGCTCGGGCCAGGTATGGATCGCCAGGTGCGACTCCGCGAGAACCACGGTGCCCGTGAAGCCGCCGCCTTCGAAGGTGTGAAAGGTTGCGTCCATGGTGGTGAGGCCGGCAGCCTCGACCATGGCCAGGCACTTGGCGCGGAAACCTGCGCCATCAAGCAGGAGCTGCGGATCGCAGCGGCAGCCGGTGAGGTCACCGATGAGATGCAGACCGTTCATTTTTTCACCCCCAAAAATGCGAAGGCGCAGCCTGCCGAGAGAGGAACCAGGCTACGCCTTCCATCCGCGCCTATCGGCGCAAAACAGAGATTTTCAATCCCGTTCAATTCGTTCAAAACCTCCTAGGTGCTGCTGTTTTCGCCGCGCATTTCAGCTGCAACTGCGTCGATCAGCCGGCGAGCGATCGAGATTTTGCTTGGAAGTTTAGGTAATTGCAATACTTCGAACCAATTTGCCTCTTCGATTTCTCCTGCTTGCGGATGAATCTCGCCGCTCGACCACTCGCAGACGAACGCGATCATCATCGAGTGAGGAAACGGCCACGACTGGCTGGCGAAGTAGCGCGTGTTGCTAATCTGCACGCCGACTTCCTCGGCGACTTCGCGCGCCAGGCACTGCTCGAGCGACTCGCCGGGCTCCACGAAGCCGGCGAGCGCGCTGTACATCCCGGGTGGGAAGTGGGGGCCACGCGCCAGCAGGAGCTGGTTTTTCCTTTTGACCAAAGCCATGACTGCCGGCGCCACGCGGGGATAGGCCGAAAGCTTGCAGGCGGGGCAGACGCGCACCCGCTCGTCGCGTTTCGCCTCTGTGCGGGAGCCGCAGCGGCCGCAGAACTGGTGGCTGCGGTCCCAGTCGACGAGCTGCAGCGCGCGGCCGGCGAGGGCGAACTGGGCGTCCTCCAGCACCGAGAAGAGCGTGCGCAGCCCCTGCCAGGAAAAGCCGGAGGGGGCCTCCCCTGTCACCTCTGCGGCATAGCAGTCGATGCCCCCGAGACGCCCTAGATATAGGGTCCTGGCGACGTCGCTACCCAACCAGTTGTGGTTTTTCTGCAACGGCAGCCGTACCCAGGACGGCCGGGAACGCACCCGCAGGTCGTCCGTCGGCCGCGGATC
>Ga0193752_1003062_pt1 | contig 11802 bp, 12 predicted proteins | sample H1c1metaG_FD_144924 | JGI IMG/M metagenome (GOLD analysis project Ga0193752, IMG submission 144924) | Soil microbial communities from a riparian zone of the East river system, Colorado, United States - H1c1 | ecosystem: Environmental > Terrestrial > Soil > Riparian zone | place: USA: East River... | reverse complement strand
CACGCGCACGGCAATGCAGAACCTCGCCAATAATGGTCGAGTCTCGTAGGACGTAGTGCAGCCACCGCCGCGCCTAGGAGTCATCCGCCCAGGCGACGGTTGCTGCCGGCGTGATGATGAGTTCGCTTGAGACGCTTAGAAGGATTTCGGTAGGTCCCGATCAATCCTGCGTGCCACCATCGTGCCGGCGGGCGTCGGCATCAATCCTCCCATCCGGTCCTGGATCAGGCCAAGTTCTACGAGGCGGGTCCGATGTGCGGACGGAATCGTGCGGCTCATAAATCCTTTGGCGACCAGGCACAGCGACGAATACTCGGCCGGAGTCAAATCGGACCTCATCGGCAGCCTGTCCATGAGCGTCTCCGGTTGGTCGGCGGCAGGCAGGGGCAGAAGGAAGCGGCGTCGGCCTAAAGCGGAATGCAGGCGTTTCCGTTCCGGCGATAGGGCCGATTGCACTCCCAGTCATCGCCGAACGCGACGATGTGGGCGTTCGCCGGTACATCCAGAACGGCGCAGGACGAGTCGACCTTCTTAAACCCGCGCGCGCATCTCCAAGTCTCCCCCGACGTATCGAGATAGCCGTGCTGAGGAATCTCGATGCGCGTGCACGATACGCCGTCCTGCAGGAAACCGCGATCGCACTTCCAGCTGTTTCCCGAGCTTCGGAGAAAGGCGTTCATGGGAACAGCGATCGCGACGCAGGCTTCGTCCACAACTCGAAACCCTCGATTGCACTCCCAGCCGGTGCCATACGCGGAGTCGGCCAAATAACCGTCCTGCGGGACGGTCACGGCCACGCACGAATCGTCGATGGCGCGATAGCCACGATCGCATTCCCAGCCGCGACGTCCGTAGGTGGAGTCGGTGGCATAGGCGTTCGCGGGTAACTGGACTTGCAGGCAACCCTCGTCGGTCTCGCGATAGCCGCGATCGCATTCCCAACCGCGCCGGAACGAGAGATCAGCGACGTGGGCATTGGCGGGTACCTGGATGGCCACGCAGGCACCGCTTGTCTGCATATGCCCAAAATCGCACTGCCAGCCCGTGCCGTACGGCCGCGCATGCGCGTTCGGGGGAATGATTCCGGCCGCAGTTTGGGAGAATGCAGCATCGGGAACCGATGCCAGGATTACTGACAGCAGCGAAGCCAAAAGGACTGACGCGCGTGCGTGTGATCGTTTCAAAGGGGTCATTCCTTTTGCTTGAGGGCCTCGCGGATTTCGTCCGTCCTAGAAGTCCATGCCGTCCATCCCGCCGTGCCCGCCATGTCCGCCGCCGCCCATACCCGCCGACGGCTTCTGCGGCCGGTCCGCGATCATCGCTTCGGTGGTGATCAGGAGGGCAGCGACCGACGCTGCGTTCTGCAGCGCGATGCGCACGACCTTGGTGGGATCGACGATGCCCGCGTCGATGAGGTCGACATAGCGCTCCGCCTGAGCGTCGAAACCATAGGTGTTCGATTTCTGCTCGAGCAATTTGCCGACGACGATCGAGGCTTCCACGCCGGAGTTCTCGACGATCTGCCGCAGCGGCGTCTGGATCGCCTTCAGCACGATCGCGATACCCGCGTTCTCGTCCTCGTTCAGCCCGGACAATCCGTTCAAGGCTTTGGTGGCATAAAGCAACGCCGTGCCGCCGCCGGGAAGGATACCTTCCTCGACCGCCGCTTTGGTGGCGTTGAGCGCGTCATCAACGCGGTCCTTTTTCTCCTTGACCTCGACTTCGGTCGCGCCGCCGATGCGGATGACGGCTACACCGCCCGCAAGCTTTGCCAGACGTTCCTGCAGCTTTTCCTTGTCGTAATCGGAAGTCGTCTCCTCGATCTGTGCCTTGAGCTGGCCGACGCGCGCCTGGATGTCGTTCTTCTTGCCGGCGCCGCCGATAATGGTGGTGTCTTCCTTGGTGATCCGGATTCGTTTCGCTGTGCCCAGCATGTCGAGCTTGACGTTCTCGAGCTTGATGCCGAGGTCTTCGCTGATCACCTGGCCGCCGGTCACGATGGCGATGTCTTCGAGCATCGCCTTCCTGCGGTCGCCGAAGCCCGGCGCCTTGACCGACGCGACCTTCAGACCGCCGCGCAGCTTGTTGACGACGAGGGTGGCGAGCGCTTCGCCTTCGATCTCTTCGGCGATGATGACGAGCGAGCGGCCCGCCTGCACCACGGCTTCCAGGATGGGCAGCATGGGCTGAAGCGAGGAGAGCTTCTTCTCATGGATGAGGATGTACGGCTCCTCCAACTCGGCCACCATCTTTTCGGCGTTGGTGATGAAATAGGGCGAGTTGTAGCCGCGGTCGAATTGCATGCCTTCGACGACGTCCAGCTCGGTCTCGAGGGACTTGGCCTCTTCGACCGTGATCACGCCTTCATTGCCGACCTTCGCCATCGCCTGGGCGATCATCTTGCCGACTTCGGTGTCGCCGTTGGCCGAAATCGTGCCGATCTGACGAATCTCGTCGTTCGACTTCACTTTCTTAGAGCGCTTCTTGAGATCGGCGACGACGGCTTCCACTGCCTTCTGAATGCCGCGCTTCAAATCCATCGGGTTCATGCCGGCCGCAACCGATTTCGCCCCTTCGCGCACGATCGCATGGGCCAGAACGGTTGCCGTCGTCGTGCCGTCGCCGGCGGTATCGTTGGTCCTCTGGGCCACTTCGCGCACCATCTGCGCGCCCATGTTCTCGAACTTGTCGGCGAGCTCGATCTCCTTGGCCACCGTCACGCCGTCCTTGGTCGTGCGGGGTGCCCCGAAGCTCTTGTCGATGACCACGTTGCGGCCCTTGGGGCCGAGTGTAACCTTCACGGCTTCGGCGAGAATGTCGACGCCACGGAGCAATTTCTCGCGCGCATCACTGCCGAATCTTACGTCTTTCGCTGCCATGGGATTCTCCTTCAATACGGATACGGGGATCAGAGAGCGCCTGCGTGCGCCCTGGTGGGACTAGGCAGCCTTCTTGAAGGCCTTGCGCCCTTCGATGATGCCGTTGATGTCGGACTCCTTCATGATCAGGAGCTCTTCACCGTCGATCTTGACCTCGGTGCCGGTCCACTTGCCGAACAGCACGAAATCGCCCTCCTTCACTTCGGGGGGAATGCGTTTGCCGGCCTCGTTCAGAGCGCCTGGCCCGACGGCGACGATGACGCCTTCTTGCGGCTTCTCCTGCGCGGTTTCGGGAATGATGATGCCGCCGGCGGTCTTCTGCTCTTCCTTGACGCGGCGGACGACCACGCGGTCGCCTAAGGGGCGGAATTTCATGTGCTTCTCCTCAACGCAAAAAGGCCGTCGGGAGACCCGGTTGCGAGTTTCTGTGGGAAATGGGGACGGCTGATGAGCACTCAGAGGGAACGAGTGCCAGACCTCATAGCGTAGATGGATAGCGCTGAGGCCATCTTCAAGAGGCGAGTCATCGACACGGGAAGAATGGTGGGCGCGACAAGGATCGAACTTGTGACCCCTACGATGTCAACGTAGTGCTCTCCCGCTGAGCTACGCGCCCACTCAATCGGGACGAGCCTCTATACCGTTGCCCGGAGAAACCTGGCAAGCGCCGGAATTCAGGCGGCGATCATCCGCTCCACCTCGTGCACGATCTCGCGCAGGTGGAACGGCTTGGACAGGACCTTGGCGTGTCTTGGCGCCTCCGAGGCCGGATGCAGCGCGACGGCGGCAAACCCGGTGATGAACATGATCTTCAGAGCGGGGTCGAGATCGGCCGCGCGCTTGGCGAGCTCGATACCGTCGAGCCCGGGCATGACGATGTCGGACAGCAGAAGGTCGAAGCGGACCCCGCGCAGGCACTCATAAGCCTGGGCGCCGTCGCCGAACGCGGTCACGTCGTGACCGGCGCGCTCCAAGGCCTGGGCCAGGAACCGGCGCATGGATTCGTCGTCTTCGGCAAGAAGAATAGTGGCCATTTCGCTCCCAGACCTCACCTAGACCATTTGCCGCCGGAAGGGAATCCGGCTCGCGCCCAGGCGTCTTTCATCATCGGGAGTTGAACTTCTCATGAAACATTGCATTAGGCATGCGAATTGAGGACATAGCGTAAACGCCGGGTGTTATGGTTGCGCGAGAGCGGGGACTGCCGCCTCTAGACCGCATTCACCTTGATCCCGCCGCCTGCGAGTGATCCAGTGGCGGCGCCCGTTGCGAATGATGCCCATGACCGGAAACGCCGTCCTCAGCGCCTCCCGCTCCGCCGATCCGGTTTCGGCGGATTTGTTTGCGGATCCCCATATGCGGGCGCTGGCGGCCGAGCCGGTCATCATTCGAGGCGGTCACGGACCGTCCGTCCCCTTCATCTTTGCCTCGCCTCACAGCGGACGGTTCTACCCTTCCAGCTTCTCTGAAAGCTCGCGGCTCGATCCCATCAGCCTCAGGCGGTCCGAGGACGCGTTCGTCGACGAGTTGTTCGACGGCGTTCCGGATCTGGGCGCGCCCCTCATCGCAGCGCGGTTCCCGCGCGCCTTTGTCGATGCCAACCGCGCTCCGGGCGAGCTCGACCCTGCGATGTTCGACGCGCCGCTGGTTTCGGTCGGGCCGCGCTCTCCGCGTGTAGCCGCGGGTTTGGGCGTGATCCCGCGTGTGGTGCGTGACGGCCTGGAAATCTATCGCGCCCGGCTTCCGGCCGGAGAAGCCGCCTTCCGGCTCGAGCATTTTTACCGGCCTTATCATGCGGCCCTGGCGGATTTGGTCGACCGGACACGGGCCAAATTCGGTGCCGCCATCGTCATCGATTGCCACTCGATGCCACCGCCGGCCAAGGCGCACGACATCGTGCTGGGCGATTGCTACGGCGAGGCCGCAGCACCCGAACTGATCGGACACACCCAGAAAATCCTCACCGGGCTCGGCTTTTCGGTGGCCCGCAACGCCCCATACGCCGGCGGCTATACCACCCACCTCTACGGCCGGCCGCGCGACGGCGTGCATGCGCTCCAGATCGAGGTCAGCCGCGCGCTTTATCTCGATGAGGGACGGATGGAGAAAAGCGCCGGTTTTGTTTCGTGCCGCGACCGCCTGCACGTGTTCGCAATCAAGCTGCTGTCCGAAGCCGAATCGTGGCTGAAGATCGCCCGCCGCACCGCACGCTGATCCCGAAAAAAAAGGGCCGTCCCGAAGGACGGCCCTAAGTTTAGGGAGGAAACGCCCCGGACGGGGCCGCGGCACGCAGGAGGAGGAAGCAATGCCGCACCGCAATAATATTCTATACTGCGACTGCGAAATCAAGCCCCTTTTCTGGGGTGCGACACGGAATCCATAAATAAAAATACCCACAGAATTACAGTATGTTACCAATATAGAGCCGGTGCCTATTTTACAACTTTTGCGATGCACAAAAGGTGTGCAGAAGCGTCAATCTCTCACCAAACCATCATAGAACTGCCACGCGGGTTACATCGAATCACGGCAGAGCAAGCCTCGGCCGGTGATTCGGTCGCCCAGAAGCGGCGCCGCACTCCGGTTCGCGTGAGCGATTAACCGAAGGGAGTGATCGATGAGAGAAGCCCGAGAGGGGCTGGCGCCCGACTTGGCGTGCCACCACCGCACGATATTCATCTCCGATGTCCACCTCGGCACGCCCGGCTGCAAGGCCGAGCTGCTGGCCGATTTTCTCACCCACAATGACTGCCGCACGCTCTACCTCGTCGGTGATGTCGTCGATTTCTGGCGGCTCAAGAGAAGCTGGTTCTGGAGCGCGGCGCATAGCCGCGTCATCGACGCGATCCTCGCCAAGGTGAAAGGAGGCTCGCGTGTGATCTATGTGCCGGGCAATCACGATGAGGCCTTCCGCGACTATTGCGGCGTACTGCTGGCGGGGGTGGAGCTGCTGCCTGAAGTGACCCACCGCACCGCCGACGGACGCGAGTTCCTAGTCATTCATGGCGATGCTTTCGACGGCGTCGTCACCTATGCCCGCTGGCTGGCCCTGCTCGGCGATCGGGCCTATGCCGCGGCGCTTTGGCTCAACGATGTGCTCAATATAGGCCGCCGGCGGCTCGGCCTGCCGCACTGGTCGCTGTCGGCCTTCCTCAAGCACAAGGTCAAGAACGCGGCTTCCTTTATCTCCGATTTCGAACACGCGGCTGCCCGCGCCGCTCGTTTGCGTGGCGCCGACGGCATCGTCTGCGGGCACATCCACAACGCCCAGATCAAGACGATCGACGGCATTCTCTACTGCAACGACGGCGATTGGGTCGAAAGCTGTACAGCGCTCGTCGAGGATGCCCGCGGCCGCCTGGAAATCGTTGAGTGGACGAGCTTTGCTTCGGAGCGCAACCGCACGGCCCGACAGGGGGCGCGCAAAGTCGTGATCCAAGGTTCGCGTCCGCCTGTGGCCGCTTGAACGGCTGAAAGGGCGGCTGCGGGAGAACCGCCGGTTAAGCTTGGCGGCCTGCTGCCATTGCCCCGGCCGATTCGCACCTATATAAGCCCCGACTTCGCAGTCGCAATAAAATGCGGCTTTGCGTCCCCCGGCTCGGATGAAACGATCTCGCTTATGGACATACGAAACATTGCCATCATCGCCCATGTCGACCATGGCAAGACCACGCTGGTCGACCACCTGCTGAAGCAGTCTGGCGCCATCCGCGACAATCAGCAGGTCCAGGAACGGGCGATGGACTACAACGACCAGGAGCGCGAGCGCGGCATCACCATCCTCGCGAAGTGCACCAGCGTCGAATGGAGCGGCACGCGGATCAACATCGTGGATACGCCGGGCCATGCCGATTTCGGCGGGGAGGTCGAACGCATCCTCTCGATGGTGGACGGCGTCGTTCTCCTGGTGGATGCTGCCGAATCCGTGATGCCGCAGACCAAGTTCGTGCTGTCCAAGGCGCTGAAGCTCGGGCTCAAGCCGATCGTCGTCATCAACAAGATCGATCGTTCCGACGGGCGCCCGAAGGAAACCCTCGAAGAAATCTTCGATCTTTTTCTCGCCCTCGAAGCCAATGACTATCAACTCGATTTTCACGTGCTCTACGCATCCGGACGCCAGGGCTGGGCCGTCGCCGATCTCGACAGCCCGCGCGAATCGCTCGCCCCGCTCTTCGACCGCATCGTGGCCGACGTCCCGCGGCCCAAGCCCGTGGCGCAGGCCGGCGACGATTATCCCTTCACCATGCTGGTCACGACGCTTGAGGCCGATCCCTATCTTGGCCGCATTCTGACGGGGCGCATCGAATCGGGCGCCATCACCGTCAATCGTCAGATCAAGGCGTTGTCGTCCGACGGACGCGTGGTGGAACGCGCGCGCGCCACCAAGCTCCTGTCCTTCCGGGGCCTTGCCCGCGTGCCGACCGACCGCGCGGAAGCTGGCGACATCGTCGCCATTGCCGGGCTCGAGGACGCCACCGTCGCCGATACGCTCTGCGACATCACAGTAGAGATGCCGCTGCCGGGACATCCCATCGATCCGCCGACCCTCGCGATTACGATCTCGGTGAACGATTCGCCGCTTGCCGGCCGCGAAGGCGACAAGGTGCAGAGTCGCGTCATCCGCGACCGCCTGCTGCGCGAGGCGGAAGGCAATGTCGCAATCCGTTTGCGCGAAGTGGATGACGGTGCCTACGAGGTGGCGGGGCGCGGCGAATTGCAATTGGGCGTGCTCATCGAAACGATGCGCCGGGAAGGCTTCGAGCTCGCGATCAGCCGCCCGCGCGTGCTTTACAAGAACGACGACGTCACCGGCCAGCGCCTCGAGCCGATCGAAGAGGTGACGGTCGATGTCGATGAGCCTTATGCGGGCATCGTCATCGAAAAGGTCAGCACGCGCAAAGGCGAACTGCGCGACATGCGCTCGACCGGCGCGGGCAAATCCCGGCTCGTCTTCCACGCGCCGTCGCGCGGGCTGATTGGCTATCACGGCGAATTCATGACCGATACGCGCGGCACGGGCGTGATGAACCGCATGTTCCACGGCTACGCGCCGCACAAAGGCAATATCGACGGCCGCAGCAAGGGCGTACTGATCTCGACCAACGAAGGCGAGGCCGTCGCCTATGCGCTCTGGTATATCGAGGAGCGCGGCAAGCTCTTCATCGTGCCCGGCACGCGCATCTACAAGGGCATGATCATCGGCGAGAATGCCCGCGACAACGACCTCGACGTCAATCCGCTGAAAAGCAAGCAGCTCACCAACATCCGCACGCATTCCAAGGACGAGGCGGTGCGTCTCACGCCTGTGATACCGCCCACGCTCGAGCAGTCGATCGCCTATATCGAGGACGACGAGCTGGTCGAAGTGACGCCGAAATCGATTCGCCTGCGCAAGCGCGCGTTGCTCCCTCATATGCGCAAAAAAGCGGAAGCCGAGGCGGAGCAAGGTTGACGGCGGCTTGAGGCTTGTCGTGATATGACGACGAGCATGGACCGCGCGCTTGCAGACCGTATTGTTTTCGCCCAGCGCCTTGCCGATGCGGCAAGAGCGGTCATTCGTCCCTATTTCCGCCGTCGCATCGATGTGACCGACAAGGGCCCTGCGGGTTTCTTCGATCCGGTGACCGAGGCCGACAAGCGCGCCGAACAGGTGATGCGCGATCTGATCGTCGCCTCATATCCGGCTGACGGGATCCTTGGCGAGGAATTCGGACACCGCGCCGGCGACAGTGGGTTCGTCTGGGTTCTCGATCCGATCGACGGCACGCGTGCCTTTATCGCTGGACAGCCGTTGTGGGGCACGCTGATCGCGCTCGAGCACAGCGGCACACCCGTCCTCGGTGTCCTCGACCAGCCGTTCCTCGACGAGCGCTTCACCGCATTCGCCGGCGCCACCGAACTGCGCACGGCCGCCGCGACGCAGACTCTTCGGACGCGTCCCTGCGCGGCGCTGGGCGACGCCGTGATCTGCACCACCCATCCAATGCTGCATTTCAATGACGCGGACCGCCAACGCTATTGGAACGTCGAGAAGCGCTGCCGGCTCTCGCGCTATGGCGGCGATTGTTACGCCTATGCGCTGGTGGCCATGGGCTTCGTCGATCTCGTCATTGAGACCGATCTCAAGCGCTGGGACATCGCGCCGATCATTCCGATCATCGAAGGCGCCGGCGGCATCGTCACGAATTGGGAAGGCCGTCCCATGAACGAGGGCGGCAGAGTTGTCGCCGCCGGTGATGCCAGAGTTCACGCCGAAGCTCTGAAAATTCTCGCGCTCTAGGCTTTTGCCGCCAACAACGGCGCCGTGAACGCGTCGAACTCCGACCAGAAGCGGGCGCGAATCGCATCGCTTTCCATCAGGATTTCGTGCTCCGCGTCCTCGAACTCGACGTACTTCGCGTTGGACAGGCGTTTGACGAAGTCTCGCGTCGCCGCGTTCGTCACGATGCGGTCGCGTCCGGCGCCCACGATCAGCAGCGGGGTGTTGATCTCCTCCGCGAAGTCTTTGCGCGCCATCCGCCGCAGCGATTGGAACGCGGCGCCGAGCCACCCGAATGTCGGACCATAGATACGGAGGAACGGCTGCGCCTTCAGATACTCACGGTTGCGTTCGAAGCGCGCGCGATCCGACGTGACGAGATTGTTCTCGAAGGGAACGTGCAGCGGGTCGCGGCCCTCCACCGTGTAGATGAGCTGCGATGACGGCCGCCTCATGTTGAGAACGAAGGTCACCCACTTGGCGAACTGCGACGAATATTTTCCGGTCTGGATGCCGAGCAGCGGCGCGATGAGCACCGCACCAGCGAACCGCCTCTTATGCTCATGGATAAAACGCAGCAGGATATGCGCACCCATCGAATGGGCGAGCGCTATCACCGGCAATTGCGGTCGACCGAGCGCGACCAGGTCCTTCTGGATCGGTTCGACCCCCTGCATGACGATCGCGCCGATATCGGCATCATATTCGTCGAAGCTCGTGACGTGGCCTGCGCGGTTGCCGCTCCGACTCCGCTCGGACGCGCCCTGGCTCCGCCAATCCAGGCTCACGACGATCAGTCCGCGCGCCGTAAGCTCTTGCGCTGTCTCATCGTACTTCTCGAGAAATTCGGTCAGCCCGTGGAGCAGGACGCAAATGCCGCGCGGCGTGACGCCTTCGGGCACGTCCCAGACCGCAGCGCGCAACTGGCGCTTATCCGGCGCGATCAGCGTCTTGACGCGAAAATTCGTGGTCACGAGTTGGTTCCGGGAACATGCCGGGGGGAGACGTCCGATAAGACCATTTGCGCGGCCTGCTCACAACAGCAGGCCCGTCAAAGGCTAACGCAAAAAAGTTCCCACGCTTACGACACAAAAAAACAGCGCCCCAAAGCCAAGATTGAGCGTTCTCATGCTTGGGAATGCAGGGTCTCGGCGGACGCCGGGTGGGAACCGAGAGGATAGAAGGTCATGGCTTCGATTGACTTTCATGATCGCGACGAATGCGCGGCGGGCCCACGGCTCGACGGCCTCGGCCTGACCTTTTTCCTGTCCCATCTCGTCGTTGGCGCTTACATCCTCTTGGGTTGGTTCATTTCTTCTCCCTCTGCGCTTCCGTTCTATTTGTTGCTGCTCCCGGCAATCATGACGCAATGGTATATCAACCAGGGCAGCTGCGTGATGAACAACATCGAATCCTGGCTGCGCAGCGGCCGCTGGCGTGACCGGGGAAATCCGGAGGAGGGCGGCTTTCTCCGCATGCTGTGCCATTGGCTGTTCAGGGTTCGGCCGCACTCGGCCGTTCTTGATCGGGTCTCCTACGCCACGGTCCTCATCCTCTGGCTCCTCGCGGCCTCCCGGTTTTCCTGGATCGCCATGGCAGGCGCGTAAGTTCGGTCGGCCGTTTTTGCAAGTCCTTGAAGCCAAAAATCTCGAAACTACCTTGGGGGCGTCGGAAGGCCATTTCGGCTTCCGGCCGCGCCCGGCAGATGCGGGCTCAATGTCACATCGCTCAAGGAGGCTGTGATCCATGCGTACTTTCGATCTGACACCTTTGTACCGTTCCACCGTCGGCTTCGACCGTCTGACCGACATGCTCGATTCGCTTTCGCAGGTCGACAACGGCGTAACCTACCCGCCGTACAACATCGAACGCACCGACGAGAACCACTACCGGATTTCCCTTGCTGTCGCCGGCTTTGCCGAAAAGGACCTCGCCGTCGAGGTCAAGGAAGGCGTGCTGTTCGTCCAGGGCAAGCGCGAGGGCGAAAAGGAAAGCGTCCAGGGTCGCTATCTCCATCAGGGGATTGCCGGCCGTTCCTTCGATCGCCGCTTCCAGTTGGCCGAGGACGTCGAGGTAAGGGGCGCGCAACTCGAGAACGGGCTCCTGCATATCGACCTCGAGCGTATCGTGCCCGAGGAGAAGAAGCCCCGCCGCATCACGATCGGCGGCAAGCCCGAAGCCAAGGTGATCGACGCCAAGGCGAAGGCGGCCTGACCGCCGGTTGAACACGTTGAAAGAGAGCGCGCCTCTTCAGGGGGCGCGCTTTCGCTTTTTCACGTCAAAGTTTGCAGCCTTTTGCCTGGCGGCCGGCGATTTGGGACTTCCTTAAACGGTTCAAAGCGCGCACACCCCTATCGATGCACGCGGTACGATATCGAACCTGCCCTTTCGGCAGGCGCGTGGCTCCGATACATTTCTGGATTCATCGACTGAGGCCCAGTCACGATGGCGAATTGGCAGAGCGCCCTTCCAACGCATCTTTCGCGCCTTATCCGGCCGCGTGTCGATCACGCGACGCCGCTTGCCGATCTGCGCAAATACTACGATGCGATCAGCGCGGGGTTCGGGGACGCACCTGCAGACATGGTCGTCGAACGCGCGCAGCTGGGCCAGATCAGGGGCGAGTGGCTGAGCGTGGGCGAGACGCAGCCGCAACGTCTTCTC
>Ga0193752_1003061_pt1 | contig 11803 bp, 10 predicted proteins | sample H1c1metaG_FD_144924 | JGI IMG/M metagenome (GOLD analysis project Ga0193752, IMG submission 144924) | Soil microbial communities from a riparian zone of the East river system, Colorado, United States - H1c1 | ecosystem: Environmental > Terrestrial > Soil > Riparian zone | place: USA: East River... | reverse complement strand
CGGCATCGGGCTGTCGATCCTGCTGCGCTCGACCGTGAGCTTCGCCGGTTCGCTGGTACTGCTGCTGCTCACCAATCTCAAACTGGCGCTGATCATCTTTGCGCTGATCCCCACCGTGCTCGCGCCGATGCTCATCTTCGGACGGCGCGTGCGGCGCCTGTCGCGCGATTCGCAGGATCGCGTCGCCGACACCTCCGGCCTCGCCGGCGAAACGCTCAACGCCATTCAGACCGTGCAGGCGTTCACGCTCGAGGGCCTGCAGGGCAAGCGTTACGACGACATGGTCGAATCCAGTTTCGACACCGCGGTAAAACGCACGCGTGTGCGCGCCTGGCTGATCGGCTTCGCGATCATGATGATGTTTTCCTCGGTCACGCTGGTGTTGTGGCTGGGGGCGCGTTCGGTGCTCGACGGCACGATGTCCGGCGGCGACCTGGCGAAATTCCTGAGCTATGCGATCTTCATGGGCACCGCCGTCGCGGCGCTGTCCGAGATGTGGGGCGAGCTGCAGCGCGCCGCCGGCGCGATGGAGCGCACCGTCGAGCTGCTGCATTCGCGGCCGTCGATCGTGACTCCGGCCAATCCCGTGGCGCTCCCGCCCGGGCGCGGTGAAATCGTGATCGAGCACCTGTCGTTCAAATATCCGTCGCGGCCCGAAACCTGCGCGCTCGACGATTTCGATCTCGCGATCGCGCCGGGTGAAACCGTGGCATTCGTCGGCCCGTCGGGCGCGGGCAAGACCACGGTGTTCCAGTTGCTGCTGCGTTTCTATGACCCGACCTCGGGCCGCATCCTGGTCGACGGCGTGGACATCGCGACCGCCGATCCCCAGGCGGTGCGCGCGCGCATCGGGCTCGTGCCGCAGGAAACCATGATCTTCGGCGCGAGCGCGCGGGAGAACATCCGTTACGGCTGGCCGGGCGCGAGCGACGCCGAGATCGAAGCCGCGGCGCGTGCCGCCGCCGCGGACGAGTTCATCGGCAAACTGCCGGAAGGTTACGACACGTTCCTGGGCGAGCGCGGCGCGCGGCTCTCGGGCGGGCAGAAGCAGCGCATCGCGATCGCGCGCGCGATCCTCAAGAATCCGCCCATCCTGCTGCTGGACGAGGCCACCAGTTCGCTCGATTCGGAAAGCGAGCGGCTGGTGCAGGACGCGCTCGAAAAGCTCATGCGCAACCGGACCACGCTCGTGATCGCGCATCGCCTGGCGACCGCCATCAATTCCGACCGGATCGTCGTGATCGACCGGGGCCACATCGTCGGAATCGGCCGCCATGAGCAGTTGATGAACGACAACGCGTTGTACGCGCGACTCGCGGCGCTACAATTCGGCGAACGGGCGGACTCCGCCTGAGGAGATTCACATGGCCTATGTCGACGGTTTCCTGATTCCCGTGCCGCGCAGAAATCGCGCCGCGTACAAGAAGATGTCGACCCAGGCCGGCAAGGTGTGGATGGATCACGGCGCGCTCGGTTACCACGAGTGTGTCGCCGATGACGTCAAAGTCGGCAAACACACCTCGTTTCCGCAGGGCGTGAAGCTCAAGAAGGGCGAGGAAGTGTGGTTCTCGTGGATCATCTATCGCTCGCGCAAGGAGCGCGACCGGGTGAATGCCCGGGCGATGAAAGACCCGCGGCTCGCGCACATGATGGATCCGAAGGCCATGCCGTTCGACGGCAAACGCATGGTGTTCGGCGGCTTCAAGATGCTGGTCAACTTCAACGGTTGACTTAAGAGACTCGCGTAAGTCCGCGAGTCATAAAGCTGAAATGGTAGCCGGGCACACTTCCCGCCACTCCTTATATAGGCAGCGGCGAGAAGCGTATGCAGCGCGGCACGTCGAGCAAAGTGTCCCTCCGGTCGGTATTCGTTTCCGATGTGCACCTCGGTTCGCGCGACTGCCGCGCGGCGGAGCTGCTCGAATTCCTGGGCGGTATCGAAGTCGATTACCTGTTCCTGGTCGGTGACATCGTCGACCTGTGGAGCCTGCGCAAGAACTTCTACTGGCCGCAGTCACATAACGAAGTGCTGCGCGCGATCCTCGACATGGCGCGCAGCGGCACCAAGGTCGTCTACGTGCCGGGCAATCACGACCAGGACCTGCGTGAGTTCTGCGGGTCCGTGTTCGGCAACCTCGAGATCCGGCGAAAATATGTCCACGCCACTGCGGCCGGACGCGAATTGCTCATCATGCACGGCGATGAATTCGATACCGCCGTCAAGTGCAGCCGCTGGCTGGCGCGGTTCGGAGCACGCGCCTACGAATTCACGTTGCGCCTGAACCGTTACGTCAACGCCGGCCGCAGGTTGTTAGGCCTGCCGTACTGGTCGTTCGCCACCTACCTCAAGCTGCGGCTCAAGAACGCCGTGCAGTATGTCGCGGCGTTCGAAGTGGCCGCGGCGCAGGCGGCGCGCCAGCGCGGCCTCGACGGCATCGTCTGCGGGCACATCCACCGCGCCGGCGTCAGCGAAATCGACGGGGTGCTCTACTGCAATGACGGCGACTGGGTCGAAAGCTGCACGGCGCTGGTCGAAGAAAACAACGGGCACCTGTCCCTGTGGCACGCGTCGCAGATGCGTCAGCGCCTCGAACGCGCCGAAACTCTGGAAGTGGCTGCCTGAACCTCCCGACCGCCTACGCGAGGCCGCGCGGGTCCGCGCTGAAATGAGCACGTGAACCACGAACGGCAGACAGCGAGATTCCGCGCGGTATTCCTCTCGGACCTGCATCTGGGATTCAAGGGCTGCAATGCCACGGCGGCGCTCGAATTGCTGCGTACCATCGAATGCGAGCAGCTCTACCTGGTCGGCGACATCATCGATATCGAGAGTCTGCGACGCAGCTGGTTCTGGCCGCCCGCGCATCAGCAGGTGCTGGATCTGCTGTTCGCCAAGGCGCGCGCCGGCACGCGGGTGGTCTACGTTCCGGGCAATCACGATGCCGACCTGCGAAAGCTGTGTCACTCGCGCCTGGGCAACATCGAGATCGCGCGCGATTGTGTACACCTCACCGCCGACGGTCGCCGCCTGTGGGTGACACACGGCGATGAATTCGACTCGAAGGTCGATTGCCCCGCCTGGCTCACCGGCCTCGGCAACGTGCTCTACGATTTCATCCTCCTGCTCGATCGCCATTGCAACGCCTGGCGGCGCGCGCGCGGTCTGCCGTATTTCGCGCTGGCGAGCCGTCTCAAGGGCCTGTTCAGCACCGCGAACCGCTATATCGCCGACTATGAACGCGCCGTCGCGCGGCGCACGCGCGAGCTGGGCCACGACGGAGTTGTTTGCGGCCACATCCACCGTCCGCGTATCGCGACCCTGGAAGGGGTGCTCTATTGCAACGACGGCGACTGGGTCGAAAGTTGTTCGGTGCTGGTCGAAACCGCCGACGGCAGGCTCTCGTTGATGGCAGCGGAGCAGGAACGCGCGCCAAACAAGCTAGTACGGCCCCTGCCTGACACCGTGCCAACCAATTGACAGGTAAACCCCGCGTCACTGTATTGCGAGCGTTGTGAAATAATCCGCGGCGATGGAACTTCGCTATCGGATTCTCAATGTCTTCACGGCGGGCGGCGCCCGGCTTTCCGGCAACCCGTTGTGCGTGTTCGAAGACGGCAGCCAGCTCGATCCGGCGCAGATGCAGGCGCTGGCTCGGCAGATGAACCTCTCCGAGAGCACGTTCATCCTGCCTTCCAAGCGCGCCGCCGCGCTGGTACGCATCTTCACCCCGGCTTATGAGATGCCGTTCGCGGGTCACCCCACGCTCGGCACCGCGCACGTGTGCCGCGCGCTCGGCCTGGGCGGCAACCAGCTCGGCCTCGAGATGCGCGCCGGCATCATTCCGGTCACCTCCGACGGCGATCACTGGACCCTGCGCGCCGCGGCGTCCACCTCGCGGCTGGTCGAAGTGCAACCGCCCGAGCTGGCGAGGTTGTTAGGGCTCGAACCTTCCGACATCGGCTTCCAGCCGCTGTGGGTGAAGGCGGGACGCGAGCAATTGATCATTCCGCTCACCAGCGAAGCGGCGGTGCGCCGGGTAAAACCAAAGCCGGAATTATTCGACAAATTGAAGAGCAGCGATGGCGCGGGGCAGGCCTATGTTTTTGCCTCGACCGGCGCCCGGAAGATCCTCAGCCGGTTTTTCTTCCCGGATGGCAGCGCCATTCTCGAAGACCCCGCCACCGGTTCCGCGTGCGCGAACCTGGGCTCGTGGTTCATCGCGATGGGACGCCGGCCACCGCTCGATTTCGAAGTCTCCCAGGGAGAGCTGATCGGGCGTCCCTCGATCCTCAAGCTCGAAGTCAATGGCGACAACGAAGTGTTCGTCGGCGGCGACGTGATCGAGATAGGATCCGGTATCTTGAATTTCTAAGGAGCGCTGCATGAGCGCCGACACTTACCACAAACGCAAACTGGGCAACCGGGTGCTGACGCCCGAAACCCAGATGATGGGTTACGGATACGACCCCAAACTCTCCGAAGGCTCGCTCAAGCCACCTATCTTCCTGACGTCCACCTTCGTTTTTCGCAACGCGCAGGACGGCAAGGATTTCTTCGACTACACCTCCGGACGGCGCACACCGCCGCCGGGCCAGGCCGCCGGCCTCGTGTATTCGCGCTTCAACAATCCCAATCTCGAAGTGCTCGAGGATCGCCTGGCGTTGTGGGAGGGCGGCGAAGCCGCCTGCGTGTTCTCGAGCGGCATGTCGGCCATTTCGACCACGTTGTGGGCGTACCTCAAGCCCAACGATGTCTTGCTCATGAGCGAGCCGCTGTACGGTGGCACCGAGACCCTGATCGACAAGACCATGCCGGCCTTCGGCATCGGCGCGGTACGCGTGGCGGATGCCATCAACCGCGAGGCCGTGATGGCCGGCGCGAAAACCGCGCTCGAGAAGGCCAGGGCGAAAGGCGGCAAGGTCGGTTTGTTGGTCACCGAAACGCCGGCCAACCCCACCAACAGCCTGGTCGATCTGCGATTGTGGCGCGAGGTGGCGGAATGGATCGCGGCACAGCAGGGCGGCGTGCGTCCGCCCGTGGCGGTGGACAACACGTTCCTCGGGCCCGTGTTCCAGAGGCCGCTCGAACACGGCGCCGATCTCATCATGTATTCGCTCACCAAGTACGTGGGCGGCCACTCGGACCTGGTCGCCGGCGGAGTCGTCGGCACGAAGGCGATGGTGCAGCCGGTGCGCGCGCTGCGCAGTAGTTTGGGTACGCAACTCGATCCGAACACCTCGTGGATGATCATGCGGTCGATGGAGACGCTGGCGTTGCGCATGCGCGCATCGGCGGACAATGCCGGGCGCGTCGCGGGTTATCTCGCGCAGCATCCGAAGGTCGCGAGCGTGAACTACCTCGGGCACCTCAAGAACGGGGATCCGCGCCTGGAAGTCTTCCGGCGCCAATGCCTGAGCGCGGGCTCGACGTTCGCGTTTTCGATCCGCGGTGGTGAGGCCGAGGCGTTCCGCATGCTGGACGCGCTGCAGGTCATGAAACTCGCCGTGAGCCTGGGCGGCACCGAAACGCTGATCTCGCATCCGGCTTCGACCACGCATTCGGGCGTCGCGAAGGAAACGCGCGACCGCATGGGCGTCACCGATGCATTGATCCGGATTTCAGTCGGCATCGAAAATGCCGACGATCTGATCGCCGACCTGGAGCAGGCGCTGACGAAGATCTGATTGCGTTTTCAGCAGGAGAGGCCATGCACACGGATACGTGGGTCATCCCGACCGAGGTTTATTCGGCGCGTAATTCAGGCAACTGCCTGTGCGGCGCCGTGCGCTGGTCCTACGATGCGGCGTTCACCACGATGCTGCATTGTCATTGCTCGGTGTGTCGCAAGCATCACGGCACGTTGTTCGCGACGTTCGTGGCCGGGCCGCTGACAACCTTCCACTGGCGCGGCGGTACCGAGAAGATCGTCACCTGGCAGTCTTCGGCGCAGGGACGGCGCAGTTTCTGCTCGGTGTGCGGGTCGAAGGTGCCGGGGGTCGATCACCATTCCCAGCAGGTGTTCATGCCGGCCGGCGCGGTCGGTGGCGAGCTCGGCATCCGGCCGCAGATGCATTTGTTCGTCGGCTCGAAGGCGCCGTGGCATGAGATCCACGACGGCTTGCCCCGGCACGATGCCTTTCCGGCCGAGTGGGGCGCCCAAGGGCTCGAAACTCCGCTACGGACCTGGCGCGAGGGCGTCGCGAGCGGCAGCTGCGCGTGCGGCAGGATTCGCTTCGAGCTCGACGGGCGGCCGTTCCGGATGCATCACTGTCATTGCGGGCGCTGCCAGCGCGCGCGCGGCGGCGCGCACGCGACCAACGTGCTCTACAAGAGCGAGGCGCTGACGTTCACGCAGGGTGAGGAGCTGCTGGCCGATTTCGACCTGCCCGGCGCCGAGTTTTTCGGCACGTCGTTCTGCCGTGAGTGTGGCGGCGCGATGCCGCGTCGTTCGAGATCGCGCAGTGCCGTCAACGTGCCGATCGGGGCGCTGGATACGGATCCTGAAATTCATGCGATGGCGCATCAGTACGTGGCGTACCAGGCGCCGTGGTACGAAATCACGGATGGAGTGCCGCAGTTCGCGGAGGCTCCGCCGAGGTAAAAGGGGACATTCCGAATTATCGAAAAAAGTGTGGCGTCACCGCCGCACTTGGTGCGAAAACTCGGAATGTCCCCTTTCAGTTGCTTTTCAGTTGGCTCGCCGGGGGGCCGCGCTGAGCTCGCGCTGCAACGCCTCCGGCTCGACCGGCTTCACCAAGTGCCGCTCGAACCCGGCCATGCGCGACTGCTGGCGGTCCTCCGGAAATCCATATCCGGTCAACGCCACCAGCCGCACATCCCGCCCGAGCGGATGTTTCCGGATCCTGCGCGCCAGCTCATATCCGTCCATGCCGCCGGGCAACCCGATATCGATGAACGCGACATCGAGCGGATGGCCATTGGACAGCAACGCGAGCGCGCGTTCCGCGTCGGCCGCCTCGCAGACATCATGGCCGTGGGCGCGCAGCACCGCCCGGTACATCTCGCGCGAATCGTGATTGTCATCGACCAGCAGCACGCGCCGTGATTCGAACGTGCGCGGCGCGTGACCGAGACCCTTGGCCGCCACCGGGCCATCGCCATCCTGGGCCGGCACCGCGACGGCCGGCAGCCGCACGGTGAACGTGGCGCCCTTCGACTGCCCGTCGCTTTCGGCGGTGATGGAACCGTTGTGCAACTCGGCCAGCCGTCGTACCAGCGTGAGCCCGATGCCGAGACCGCCGCGCGACCTATCGATCGTGTGGTGCGCCTGCACGAACAAGTCGAAGATCCTGGGCAACATCTCCGCGGGAATGCCGACCCCATGGTCGACGACCTTCAGCACGGCGTGTTCGCCCTCGCTGCCGACGATCACCGTCACGGTGCGATCGCCGGTGGAGAACTTGAGCGCGTTCGACACGAGATTGCCGACGATCTGTTCGATGCGCACGGCATCGCCGTACACCCAGACCGGTTCGCTCACCAGGTCGATCCGTCCCTCGTTCGGATTGCCGGACGCGATCGCATTCAGCGAGGACTTGACACTCTCGGCGAGATTGAGCGCGCGCCGCTTGAGCACGATCTTGCCCGTGACCGCGCGGCCGACGTCGAGCAGGTCGTCGACCAGCCGCGCCATGTGCACGACCTGGCGCTTGATGATGCCGGTGGCGCGCTGCGCCATCGGTTCGGGATTGCCAATGATGCCGAGCGCATGCACGGCGCCCTGGATCGCGCCGAGCGGATTGCGCAGCTCATGGGCCAGCATCGCCAGGAATTCGTCCTTCGAGCGGCTCTCGCGCTGCGCGCGCGCCAGCGAGCTGATGTCGCTCAGGATCAGCGTGCGGTGTTCGACGTCGTCGAGCACGATGCTCGACAGGGTGACCTGCACCTCCGTGCCTTCGCGTCCGTCGAGCATCAACCGCGTCTGGTAACGCCCCGAGCCGTGCGCCAGCATGGCCTGCAGGATTTCAGCCTCGGCGCTCGGCAGGAACTGGCCGACCGGCGCGCCGAACACCTGTTCGAGCGGTAGTTTGAGCAGGTCCGCGAAGCGCTGGTTGCAATAGACGATTTCTCCGGTCACCGCTAGTGTTGCGGCGCCCTCCTGCATGCGTTCGACCAGTGCTCGATAGGGCGCATCGGCGCTGCGCAACGTGAACACCCGCCGCTCGCCGTTCTCGTCGGCCAGCAGCAGCGCGTCGATCTCGCCGCTGTAGATGGCCCGCAGATTGCCCTCCGCCTCCAGCAGCCGCTCGCGCAGTTCCTCGATACTCAGGTTGTCGACGTTCATGATTTATGACTGCAGGCCGAGGCCATGCATCAGTCGTTCCTTGTTGGACATGTCGCCGATGATCCGGCGCAGGGGAATGGGGTGGTGTTTCACGAGGGTCGGAATGGCGAAGATCTGGTCTTCCTGGATGCGCGACGGTTGCTGGTAGACGTCGATGATTTCCAGTTCGTACTGCCCGCACAGGTGTTCCTCGCAGACCGCGCGGACGAGGTGGATCGCGCGCGTCGAGCGGGGAGTCATCCCCGTCACGTACAGGCGCAGGATGAATTTTTCAGTGTGCTGCACGCAGGGCCCGGCGCTGACGCAGGTCGAGACCGACCAGCACGCGTTCCGTGTTCGAAAGATCGCCGATGATCTTCTTGATCGGCGCCGGCAGCCGGCGCACCAGTGTCGGCAGCGCCAGGATCTGATCGCCGCGGCCGAGCGCGGGATTTTCGATCAGGTCCACGACCTCGATGCTGTAGCGCCCCGGCAGGTGCTCCTCGCAGATCTTGCGCAGGTTGGTGAACGCACGCACCGCCTTCGGCGTCTGGCCGGCGACGTACAGGCGCAGGGCGTATTCGGCGCTCATGTTTTCCTCCGCTTCTTGCGGGCCATGCCCGGGATGGTTGACGCCCGGGAAGTCTTCGCCGGGAGCAGTTCGATGCCGCGATCGGTGAAGTGGAACGAGCGCACTTCGTCGGAATGCGGCATGCCGCGCGACTTGAGCACGTAGATGAGCCGGCCGCGTTGGCGTTCCTTCTCGGCGACGGCCACCAGGATCCACGTGTCCATGAGCGAGGAGATCATCGACTCGGTGTGCTCGAGCGATTGCGTCGTGGATGTGAGGCTGGTGAACATCGCGGTGATGCCGCGTGTCTTCAGGAAGTCGATCACCCGCGTCAACATGGCGCGCACGTCGTTGGTGGTGCCGACCGCCATGAGGTTGGTGATCGGGTCCATGACCACGACGTCCGGATCGAACACCTCGACCGCCTGGTGCATCTGCAACAGGTGGGTTTCGAGACCGAACCGGCTGGGCCGATCCGCGTGGAATTGCAGCAGGCCCTTCTCGACCCACTTCTGCACGTCGACCCCCGCCGAGCGCATGTTGCGCATCATCTGCTGCGGGGATTCCTCGAAGAGGAAGTACAGGCATTTCTCGCCGCGCGCGCAGGCGGCGTCGACGAAGTGCGCGCTCAGCGTGGTCTTGCCGGTGCCGGCGGTGCCGGACAGCAATACGGTGCTGGCGCGATAGAAGCCCTTGCCACCCAGCATCTCGTCGAGCGCGGGCAGGCCGCTCGAGACGCGTTCGCTCGGTGCTTCATGTTGCAGCAACATGGAAGTCACCGGCAGCACGGTGATGCCGTCGCGGTCGATGAGGAACGGATACTCGTTGGTGCCGTGGGTCGAGCCGCGATACTTGACCACGCGGATCCGGCGCGTGGAAATCTGCTCGTGCACGCGGTGATCGAGCGAGATGACCGCGTCGGTGATGTATTCCTCGAGACCCTGGCGCGTGAACAGCCGTTCGCCGCGTTCCGCGGTGATGATCGCCGTGATCTTGTGGTCGCGCAGCCAGCGGAACAGGCGTCGCAGTTCGGCGCGCAGGATGCCCGTGTCCTGCAGCCCGCCAAACAGGGTTTCGATGGTGTCGAGCATCACGCGCTTGGCGCCAATCTCCTTGATGGCGTGTTCGAGCCGCACGAACAGGCCCTCGAGATCGTATTCGCCGGTTTCTTCGATCTCGCTGCGATCGACGTGGATGTAGTCGACCAGCAGCTTTTTCTGCTCGACGAGTCTGTCGAGGTCGTAACCCAGCGAACGCACGTCGTCGGCCAGCTCGTTCGCGTTCTCCTCGAAGGTCAGCAAGACGCCCGGCTCGTCGAATTGTTGTGCGCCGTTCACCAGAAAGCTGACGCCTAACAAGGTCTTGCCGGAGCCGGGGCCGCCGGAGACCAGCGTCGGCCGGCCCTTGGGCAGACCGCCGTAGGTGATGTCGTCGAGTCCGGGGACGCCGGTGGGAGCCTTTTGAATCTCGGGCCGCGCAATTTTATTTTTCGCCATTTCAGACCTGGATCGTGTTTGGACCGGGATGCCGCCCGCGGCCAAACGTGCCGCGTATTGACGCAGGATATTGGGGGTGGGGAAATCGGCGGAGTCTCACAAGCTTGCTAGACGCTGTCGGAAGATTCCGACGTCGCGGATTCCGCGTAAGCGCGCCCCGCGCGTGTCGACAAGGGGCTTTCGACCCCATCACTTCTGCGCGGTAAATTCCAGCGTCTGGAGCGTTGGCGGCAAGGTCGGCGCGAGAATGACCTTGGCTTGCAGCGTGCCGCGCTCACAGGCAAACGACAGCGTCGCGGACATCGCGGTATCGCTGTCGGCCGGGCCGGCGGGTTGGCAGGCGCCCAGCTTGACCTTGAGGTCCGCCAATTCCTGGTTCCGAAGTGGCGCGCCGCGGTCCAGCAGGAAGTTCATCGCCAGCACGGTGCGTTCGGTCAACACGTCACCTGATCCGTAGATTCTCGAGATTGCGGCACCCATGCCTTGCAATGCAGTGCTCAACGGCGCCGGGCGCTCCGGGAAGGCGCCGGAGCGCACCAGTGAGTTGACGGCCTCACGCACCACGCGCGAAGCCGGCGCATACGTGCGGTTGGCGAAGGCAAATACGCCCAAGCCGCGATTCGGAACGAACAGGACGTTCGAGCCGAAGCCCGGCAACCCGCCGGAATGCCCGAAGTGCACGCCGAGCAGGCAATCGTTGTACGAGATGACGCCGAAGCCGTACGCCATCGAGCGTGGACAGTCGCCCGACGCCAGCGGCGGTGCGATCAGCGAGTAGTTGGCGGGGCGCGCGATCTCGCGCACGCTCGCGCGGCGCAGGATGGTGCCGTCGGCGCCGTCACGCGGCGGCCAGGCGGCCAGGACCCAGGCCACGTATTTCGCGTAGTCGTTCGCGCTCGTCGAGAGGCCGCCCATCGCGCCGAACACGCCGGGACCGAGCGTGGGTTCTTCGAGCCAGGCGCCGTTCTCCCAGCGATAACCGGTGGCGCGGCGGCCGGCGGGCGCCTTGGCGATGTCGTAGCCGGTCGAGCTCATGCCGAGCGGCTTTACCAGCGAGCTCGTGACATAGTCCGTGTAGTTAGTCCTGGCCGTGTTGGTGATGAGGCGGCCCACCAGCGCATAGCCGAAGTTCGAATACTCATAGGCCATGCCGGGCGCGCGGGAAAACGGAATGCCGTGTTCGAGCAGGCGCGTGAAATCGCGCTCGCTCATGTCGAGCTGGCGATCGCCCCAGGGATCGTCGGTCACGAGGCCGGCGCCGTGCGACAACAAATCGCGCACCGTGATCTTCGGGCTGTCGGCCGTCGGGTATTTGAACGCGCGCAGCTCGGGAAGGTAGTTTTCGGCGGGCGCCTCGAGCGACAACTTGCCCGCGTCGCGCAGTTTGAGCGTCGCCAGTGCCGCCATCTGTTTCGACATCGACGCGATGCGGAAGATCGTATCCGCGCTCA
>Ga0193752_1003060_pt1 | contig 11814 bp, 11 predicted proteins | sample H1c1metaG_FD_144924 | JGI IMG/M metagenome (GOLD analysis project Ga0193752, IMG submission 144924) | Soil microbial communities from a riparian zone of the East river system, Colorado, United States - H1c1 | ecosystem: Environmental > Terrestrial > Soil > Riparian zone | place: USA: East River... | reverse complement strand
GACCACGAGCCGGTCTTGCGGTCGCTCGCCGTGTTGCCGGTCAGGGCTTCATCGAGCCACCAGCTTCCCGAGCTGAGTGTGACATTCGCGGCAGCATATGCCGATTTACCCCCACTCTCGAACCCCTCGGTAAGCACCGCCTGCGCCTGAGCAGAGATACCCGCCGAAATAACTAAAACTAGAACCGTCAGAATAATTGAATAGACTGATATTTGGTTTTTACGCACTTTTTTCTCCTTGTTTCAAATTGGGATCAAAGAATTAAAAATTGCTGCAATTGCCGGCGGACGCCGAATATGAAATTTAATTATAAACAACGGCAAGGGGGTAGCCCAAGTATAAGCCGTTAGAGTTAACGGTTTGGCAACAAGCTTCAAAAGCGGAGGCACAGACTCCTCAAATCTGGGACTGATCCAGACGGAAAAGCAGAGCTTTTCCGCACATTGAGCGGCGTAGCCGCAATTATCATTAGAAAAATCATCTATATTTCCGTGCCGTCCGTGATGGTCGCGTTTTTCGGCACGATGATAATTCCTTCACGGATGTAATAGCAGCCGTTTTCGCCGTCCCTATGGTCGATGCCATCCTCGTTCAAGAGTTTGACGTTCTTACCGACGCGAACATTTTTGTCGATGATCGCGCCGCGGATTATAGTGTTCTCGCCGATCCCAATATGCGGCACACCCCGTTCGATATCGTTGCTCATGTCCTCAACGGATTGAAAGAAATCCGTTCCCATCAGGATGGAATTCTCGATCCGCGTTCCTTTATCGATACGGTTGCGCAGCCCGATTATTGAATTACGCGCGTAGACGCCGTTGAGAATACAGCCCTCGCTGACCATGGAATTGCTTATGTCGCAGTCGTGAACTTTAGAGGGCGGTAGATAACGGCTTCGGGTGTATATCGGCGACTCGGTATTGAAGAAATTGAATTTGGGCAGAGGAGAAGCAAGATCGAGATTCGCCTCGTAAAAAGCGCGGATCGTTCCGATATCTTCCCAATAGCCCTTAAAAAGATGCGCCTGAACGTTGTAGTTCTTGATGGCCGCCGGGATGATCTCGCGCCCGAAATCGACCCAGGTGGTGTCGTTTTTCAGTAGTTCGACGAGCTGGTTGTAATTAAAAACGTAGATACCCATCGAGGCCAGGAAAGGCCGTTTGACTGCTTCTACGGCTTCGAGACCGAAACGTGTGGTGTCGACCCGCATCGCTTCGAGGGCGTCGCCCTTCGGCTTTTCTTTGAATTCGTGGATCTTTCCTGCCTCGTCCGTTTTGAGAAGCCCGAACCCCTCGGCTTCGTCAGGACGGCAGGGAACTACAGAAACCGTAACGTCGGCATCGGTATCGGTATGGCGGCCAAGGAATTTGCGATAATCCATTCGGTAGAGATGGTCGCCCGAAAGAATAAGAAGTGTATCCACTTTCCAATCACGGAGATGGGGAAGCATTTGCCTTACAGCATCGGCCGTGCCCTGGAACCAGTCAGGGTTTTCCTTTGTTTGCTCGGCCGCGAGGACCTCGACAAAACCGCTGGAAAAGCTGGAGAAGCGATATGTCCGGGAAATATGGCGATTGAGCGAAGCCGAGTTGTACTGCGTCAGCACAAAGATCTGGGTGATGCCTGAGTTGATGCAATTTGATATCGGCACATCTATCAGCCGATACTTGCCGCCGAGCGGGACGGCGGGCTTTGAGCGCTCGGTAGTGAGAGGGAAAAGGCGAGAACCTGCACCTCCACCCAGAATAACCGCGACGACATTATCGTAATCAGCCATAGTATTAGCGAAATTTATTCAATTATTACTTCACTTACAGGATAGCCGTTCGGATGTTACATTTTCAAGATAAAATGGGGACGCATGAAAAATAACTGACCGGATACCGTTCGAAGTCCTGCACAAAATTAGAATAGAGGTCTAAAATTAATCGGAAAATTAAAAAGAAGACCACAAAACGACACGAAAGACCACGAAACAATTGTTTGCGCTTCGCGCTTGAGTGCAAGCGAGCCGCCCCTCGCTCCAATCAGGCCGGGGCCACCCCTGATTCACTCACAACGCATGAAGGTTCCGCTACCGCCCACCGCCACGGCAACCAAGCCTTTGGCCGACCGGCCGACGACCCAATCCTGCGCCTGGCAGAGCGGACGCCCGGGAATTTTGAGCAGGGCAGTGCCGCGCTTGTATGAATTGTAATCGACCTTATAGTAGCGGAAGATCTCATCGCTAATGACGTAAGAAAGGCTTTTTCGCTGGACCCAGGTGTTGTAGTCGAGACCGATCTTGAGAACCTGAGCGCCCGGGTATTCCTTAGCGAACTGTGCTTTCATAAACGCTTCGACCGCGGCGTCGCGATTCGCAGGCATTTGGTAAGAGCGTTTGGGGCCATCGCGCAAGACGATGTCACGAAGCTCGTCAGCCCGCTTTTCGACCGCCGTCATGGCGTCGAGAGGGACCTGCGCCCCGTATTCGGCATACTTCGGTTTTAGCCATGCGATCTTGGCCGTGCGCCATTTATCGCGCTCCCAGATCAGTTCCTGCGTTTCCATGCGGACCGAATTATTGGGCTCGTTAAATCCGAAGTTGAGATTTTCATCCGTGTATCCGAGATTGACGAGGGTTTTGGCCATACCGGAGCGCGCAATCGGCTCGAGTTGGAGGCGCTTAGCCGCGATGTCGCACCAAACAGAGAAGCGATGGTCAACGCTTCCATCTTTTATGTAGGTAATCCCTTGGAAATCCTTTACGCCGTTATAGCGGACCCGGCACTCCGAATCGAGCTGCGTTAAATTATCCATCGCGAACTTCCATTCATCCGGCCTGACCGGCCCGCCCGTCCAGTTGTACTTCGGATCGTAAAAGTGCGCGAATTGTTCAACGATACGGCGATATTTCGGGGCCGCGTCGGCCGCAAAAGCCTGCTGCACAGCATCCGCACGAAATTCGCCGCCGCTACTATTTGCTCCGGGCCATCGAAGCTTTGGCGAACTTGCGGGCAGCGTAACGACCTGGTTATCCATGTTGCCGAAGCGGACGCGGACATTGCCGCCATCGACAGCCTCGACGCTCGCTTTCACCCACTCCTGGCCGAAGCAGAAACACTGGTATCGCACTTCATCGCCAACTTTCGCGGTTTGTGCTAAGGCCTGTCCAACTGCCGCAAGGAAAATAAATATGCCGGTGAATAGATATTTCATAAGCTCAGAAGATAATTTTTTGACATATTAGCATACGAATAGAAAACCATTCTGAAAAATATTCTCTAATAATGGGGCTCAGAAATTATTGGAATCTTTCGAATTCAATAATTCGTAAGATTATGGTAAGTTTTGTTTGGCCGTGAGCCCGTCAGATCTTCCTTATTTTTATGTGGTATTGGACAAAAGTTTTATTCCTGATCCTGCTTGGTGCGCTCGGTGTTTGGCTGCTGTACGAGGTCGTCACTTTCCCGAGTATATCCAAACTCCGGACCGAGAACCCGACTACATCATCGATGATCGAATACCGGCTCTCAGAGGCGCGCGCCGAAAACAAGGAGCCGAAAAAGGACATGATCTGGATGCCGATCGAGCAGATCTCGCCGAACCTTGCCAAGGCCGTATTGGCTGGCGAGGATGCGCGGTTTTTTGAGCACAACGGCTTTGATTGGGATGCGATCCAGAAGGCGTGGGACGAGGCGGTAAAGGAGGGCGAGAAGGAAGCGAAGGAAGAGGGCGATTACGACCCGAACGACTGGATACCCCCGATGCCAAGCTTTAAACGCGGCGCCTCGACCGTTACGCAGCAGTTGTCGAAGAATCTCTTTCTGTCGGAAGACCGCAACTTCCTGAGAAAGGGCCGCGAGGCGGTTTATACCTATTTTCTCGAGCGCGAGCTTTCGAAGAAAAGGATCCTCGAGATATACCTGAACGTGATCGAATGGGGCGACGGTATTTACGGCGCCGAGGCCGCTTCACGGTTTCATTTGAAGAAAAGCGCTTCGCAGCTTACGGCATCTGACGCCGCGTATCTCTCCGCGATGATCCCGAGTCCGCTCAATGTATTTAATCCGAAGAAGAATTTGAAACGAGTTCAACGACGGCAGAGAGCGATCCTGAGAGGAATGAATTCGATCAAATTGGCGTATTAGCGCGAGAAGGGGAGACGAGGAGAAGAGGAGATGTCGGTAAATCCCACGAGCCGAAAGATCGTCAGGCACCAAGAGTTGGAGGTCTATAAAAAGGCTTTTACGGCAGCGATGCGAATCTTTGAACTAACCAAGAATTTTCCTAAAGAAGAAACCTATTCCCTGATTGACCAGATACGACGTTCGTCACGCTCCGTTTGCTCCAATATTGCGGAAGCTTGGCGAAAGAGGCGTTTACGAGGGTGCGTTCATCAGTAAGCTCAACGACTCAGAGGGTGAGGCGGCGGAAACGCAGACGTGGGTCGAATTCTCGGTAAAATGTAATTATCTGGGTAAAGACTCTGGAAGAGAACTGTTTAAGGAGTATGACGAAATTATTTCGATGCTCATTTCCATGATCAGCAAGCCGAACATCTGGGTACTGCCTTCGGGAAAAAAAGAAACGAGAAGATAGATTAACCATCTCCTCGTCTCCTCCACTCCTTTTCTCCTCTACTTCTTGGCTATCTTCGGTCCGCCTACCAAGGTCATTTCATCTACTACCCACTTAGCATCGCCGAATTTTTCGACAACGAAAAGGACGTAACGGATGTCGACTGAGATCGTGCGGTTGTAGTTCGGGTCGTAGTATAGATCGTTTCCAAGGCCCTCGTAGTTGCCGTCGAAAACGAGCCCGACCTGCTCACCGTTACCGTTCAGCACCGGGCTTCCGCTATTTCCGCCGATGATATCGGTGGTCGAGAGGAAGTTAACGACTACGCTATCGCCGCTGCCGAAGCGTCCGAAATCCTTCGCGGCCTGCAAATCTTTGAGCTTCTGCGGCATGTCGAACGGATTCACGCCGGTATCCTTCTCCCACATACCCTTCATGGTGGTGAAAGGTGTGTAGGTAGAAGCTTCGCGGGGCGAGTAGCCTTTGACGTTGCCGTAGGTAAATCGAAGCGTCGAGTTGGCGTCCGGATAGACCTTCGATCCCTTCATTTCGCTCATCCCCTCCAAATAGAGCAGGCGAAGACGGTCGATCGAGCCCGCAAACTTTTGCGTTCTTGTACCATAGCCCATTTTTTCCTGGCCCAGGGCAATACTGAAGCCAAATATGTTGCCGTATTTAGCCTGCACATCGGAGGCTGACATATCATAGAGCGCCGCGATCTTGTCGGTCGAATCGAAATCGGTGCTTTCGGCGATCGATGCCGCGAATGCTTCCTCGGCGGCCCGCCGGGCTTTGCCCTCGAAGGTCCCGAAAAGCTTCTCGGCGCCGGCAAACTTCTGATCGGCCGGGAGCTCATCCAATTTCCTGAGGAAGAACTTGATCATTTCGCGCTCATACACCGGTTCGCGCTGGCCGAAAACCGCTTTGATCTCCTTCGTTTTCTTATCCCACTCCGCGCCGGCCGGTTTCTTACCTGCCTGAACTGCTGTCATGGCGTCATAAACGAGTTTGTAGATGGGCGAAACGGCGGGTGTGGGGAAACGCCCAATGACAACATCCCGTTTGGATGTGGCATTCGTTTCCTCTGAGAGAGATTTCAGGTTTGAAAGGACCTCGCCGTATTTGGCCTGGCGCTGCGGATCGGCAGCCACCCATGTAGCGAACCGAGCTTCTTCAGCTTTACGCTTGTTAACAGCATCCGCGTGACGGAGCCTTTCAGCACCGCCGCCGTAAGCCTTGCGGTAGTTGTCAAAATTAGCAATCTCGGACTGGAACTTGATGCGCTTTTCGTCATCGGTTTGGCCGACAAGACGAAGCGCCGAGCTGCGTGCGTCGAGATAGGAACTCAAAAACGGCAGATTCGCCGTTTCGGCAAACTGGATCGACTGGCTTTCACGATAGCGCGTGGTCTGGCCGGGATAACCCATTACAAACACGAACTCGTTATCCTTGAGGCCGCCGATGTTCGTAGTCAGGTGTCTTTTCGGCTTGTAGGGGACATTGTTCGCTGAGTATTCTGCTGCCGAGCCATCCGGTGCGACATACGCACGCAGGAACGTGAAATCACCAGTATGGCGCGTCCATTCGAAATTGTCCGGATCGCCCCCGAAGATACCGATATTTCTGGGCGGCGCATAAACAACACGCACGTCTTTGATCTCTTTGGTCTGATAAAGGTAAAAATAGTATCCGCTGTTGAGCATCGCGACGCGGACGGTCGAACCTTTGGGCGCCTTTGCTTGCTCGGCGGCCTGCAGGTCCTCAGCGTTCTTTTTCAACGCGGCGGCGAGAGCCTCACCCGTCAAAGATTCGGTCCCCTTACGGATCTGGGCAGTCACGTCGTCTTCGCGCTCGGTTATGTAAACGTGATAGTCCTTACCCGGTAATTCACCTGCGCGCGAATCGGTCCGGAAGCCTGTTTCGACGAGATCCTTTTCGGGGGTTGAGGCCGATACGAGAGCGTCGAAGCCGCAGTGGTGGTTCGTGAGAATAAGACCCTCAGGCGATACAAACTCAGCCGTACAGCCGACGCTCAGACGAACGATAGCCTCGGAAAGGCCGCCGCCGTTCGGGTTGTAGATCTCTTCGGGTTTAAGTTTAAGACCGCGTTTTTTGAGGCCCTGCAAGTCCTTGATCTGGTCGGGGGTGTACATTCCCTCGTCGAAACGCGCAAGTGCAGGCGAAAACGACGACAAAAGGACCGCAAAACCCAGTAAGAGGGCAAGAATAGAATTCTTCTTCGATGTCATAGTGTAAATTCCTTGTAGCAAAATGTGTTATGCAGAAATAAGATAAATTGATTTTAACCCAAAGGACCGAAACCGCAAAAGGACCCGTTAACCACAAAAAAGCGAGTCACATATGCGACCCGCATTTTTGATGCAATATTGCCGGGATTATTTCGCCGGCTTCTGGATGCTTACCGGTTCGGGCGGCAGGAAGTGCCGCGGATTGATCGGCTTGTCGTTCAGGCGCAGCTCGTAATGAAGGTGCGGACCTGTGGAGCGGCCGGTTGAACCGACGAATGCGATAAGCTGACCGCGCCGGATCTGGTCGCCCTGCTCGATCTCGATCTTGGAGAGGTGGCCATAGCGGCTGGTCAGTCCATTTCCATGATCGAGTTCGATCATGTTGCCGTAACCGCCCTGCCAGCCGGTTTTGATGACCGTGCCATTGGCCGGTGCAACGACGATATCGCCGCGCTCGCCATCGATATCCATGCCGCCGTGAAATTCGTAGGTGCGTCCGCCAAACGGATTGCGCCTGAAACCGAATTCGTTATTGATCTTGCCCATGTGCGCCCACATATTGGGAATGAAGGCCGGGTTTGCCGCCGCTCTAAGGTCGCGAAGATCGTTTACCAATTCCGCGTCCTCTTCGCTCATTTCCACTTCCGGAAGCGGGCCGCCGCTATTGGGCAGGTAGTTGTTGGTTGAAGACGGGCGCGAATAATCGATCGAATTAGCGGGAACGGTTGCAACGAGCGTTGCAGCCGGGGCCTGGGGTTGAGCAGAAACGCTCTGAGCGATGTCGGAATTAGCTGACGTGGTGTTTCTCAATATGCCGGACACCGTCATCGCGGCAACCCCGAAAAACAGAACCGAGCCTACAACACCAGAATGAAGAAGCTTCTTTGAAACCTCTATGCGACGAATATGTATCTTTGTTTTAGATGAATGCGTTAAAAGAAAAGTATAAAACTTGTCGTTATTTTGCATTATGCTTTAAAGCTCCTTTTAATGATTTCGCATCGAAAACAAGTCTCGATGCGTGGAATCACGCAAGAATAGCCGCGAGCGACTAACGCGAAACCTAGTACAAGCGTTTATATAAATAATAGAATAAAAACACTTATAGGGGGAATTTATTGTTAACAAAATCTATAAGTCAGATTTACAAATGAATGTTTAAAACTAGCACAAGCTGCATTGGATGACAAGCGACGCACTTTCATCACCCGGGCAGCTTGCGTTAAATTTACGTTAAATCCGTTTCTAATCGGCTGCTTTGCGCGACTGCCAGCTCTTGAAGATCATAAAACCGATGGCCGCGATAACCGCCACAAAAATTACTACGATCAGTATTTTGACGGCGAATGTGATGAAACCGACGAACGCGATCAAACTTTTAACGAGTACGATCACTAATGCTATCAATGCGAGGATACTTCCTCCGATTCCAGCGGCCTTCAAAAACATAGCTTAGAAACTCCTTATATCAAATTTCCTTGGTTACCGCGGAATCGCTTCTTATATAAAAAAGTAGCAAAGCGACCGCGCTTCCATTTTACGCCAAAACCTACCTATTTCTCCAGCTTCCGGTGCGCGAACGGTCAGCATACTCGCTTTGCGGATCGTAATCCGCGCGCGTAAAGCGGGGTTCTGCAAGGGCTGTAACAAACTCGGGGCTGTCGGTCCGCGAGCTATAATCCGTCCACGCATCATCGGTTCCCCGGTTCTTGAATATATATTTGCTAATAATGTAAAGGCCGAGAACGATCAGCCCGATCGGCAATATCCCGCGAAACAGGAATCCGATATTGAGCACTGAAGCCGTCAGGATCGCGCCACCGAGAATGGCAAGGGCCGTTCCCCAAACACGCGCGCCGCCGGATGTTCGTCTCGATAATATATCATCGGCATTCTCGGCGGTGATCCCGTTTCGGATCATTTTCGCTGTCCGACCGGCATCAAACGCGGCAAAAGCCCACATGCCAAGGGAACCCAATATAAACATTGGCATCTTGACCAGAATGCCCATTTGAAACAATCCTACAAAAACCGAGAAAAAGACCAGCGCCTTGAGCATCTGCCCGTTATAGGCAGCGCCAAGTCCGGGGCAAAGAAGCGAAAGAAGCGTGGCTATGATCGGCGAGCTTTGTTTCCGGGCGAGCGGCACGTGCGAGGCCTGGTTATGCTGGCGAAGGAAATCGACACCCAAAACGATACAGTCCTGACAGAACGGGAACCCCTTTACACGGTGGTCGCATGCGGGGCACAATGGCCGGCCGCACCCGTTACAGTTTACGACTGCTACGTTCTGATTGTGATACGCGCAATTCATTAGCGTTTTTCCTCGTTGTTAGTGAAAGTCGTGCCGGTAACGGGGTCTTTCTTCTCGCCCTCGTTGCGGCTGCCTTCGAGCACCTCGGCGCTCTGCTGATAAGTCTGCTCCGCTAGCTGGTAGCTCTTCTGATACACATCCGCAAGTGAACCGTCAGCCGAAACTGTCTGGCTGAAGATAAGGAAGGCGAAGATCAGCATCATTGCGATAGATGCAAATTGCGGGACCGGGATCGGGAAGCGCAGGCCGCGCACCCATTCAATAAGCTCGGAGGCGCGCGAGGCGCGAACCGCTTTGGCTTCGACAGTTCCAATGGTCTGCTGAAGGATCCTTTCGTGGAGTCCGTCCGGCAGCGGCATCTCGTCCAACTTATATGTGTAGCAAACGGCTATCGAGCGAACGACTTCGCCGGGAAGATCGGTGCATTTTTCGCACAGAACGGCATGGCGCTCCCAGCGATGGAACACCTTCGCCGGTAAAAACCCATCGAGATAATCTGTCAGGTAATTTTCGAATTCTTCGCACGACATCGCCGTTTGCGGCGTGGTCATATCGAGGATCCGCGCCTCGAGCCGGGTCATAGACATCTTAGGCGCGGCCATTTCATGGCAGAGCTCGAGCGCATCTTTTACTTCATTCAAAAGTCCATGGCAAAGGGGGCACCTCATAGCGTGCGCCGCAACCGCCTTTTGGGTCAGGCTGTCCAGAGTCTTGTCCAAATAATCGGTCAAGCTTTCTTCGAACTCCGAACAGTTCATAATTCTTTCATCTTTATCCATCATAACCACTTAAAAACCCCTTGATAAATCGCATATTTACATCGGTTTTCCTCAAACACGGACGAGATAATTTTTCTCTTTTGCGCCCGCTATATCGTAACCACCCGCATCCGCCTTAATATCTTGGCCAACTCTATGCGGCCCCGGTTTATCCGCGATTTGACGGTGCCCTCGGGTATTTTCAAAACATCTACTATCTCCTGGTAGCTCAACTCCTCGATATCGCGGAGGATCACACAGGTCCTCAGATCGGCCGGTAGCTTATCTATGCCCTCTTGCACATTCGCACACAGCTCGCGGCGTTCCATCTCTTTCTGCGCCGAATTCCCGACGGCCCGCAGGTGATACGTGTGGTCGTCCACGGCGTCGGCCATTGTGTTCTGCGGGTTACGCTGCCGGTGCCGGTAATCGTCGATTATCAAATTGCGCGCCAGCCGCATCAGCCAATTGGAAAGATCGCCCTGTTTCGCATCGTATTGATCGAGTGTTTTATAGATGCGGATAAACACTTCCTGGGTCAGGTCTTCGGCCCCCTCGACACTCGATGTAAATCGATAGGCGAGATTGAATATCCGCCGGGAGAAATTTGTTACGATCTCTTCCCACGCCACGCCATCGCCCGACCGCGCCCGCCGGATCAGTTCCGCACCGTTACTTGTTTCCGCCACCTTTAACGCTTCCAACGCTTAATATCTCCAACGAATACAATGCCTTTGGCAAAAAGCAACAAAGCTTGAAATGCGCCCTGTCAATGGATTGTTACGAATGATAAAAATAAAAGTTCCAATAAAAATAGTCCAGGAAGTCTGGGAAGTCCAGGAAGTCTGGGAAGTCGGGGAGGCCCATGGACAAGCCTCGGAGATGCGTTAAATACTACACGCTCACTCCCGTTCGCGTTTCTGCCTGAGTGCTTTAGAGTTTTTAAGTGAAATACTGTATCTTGTGTCTTTATGCATATCCGGCGCGAACTGTAGGATGTGCAGAATTTTATCGACATAATACAAGGCCCGGCGACGCCGGAAACAAGCGGATTGCGTAAACATTTTAAATTCATATTACTCGTCTTATTTACCCTCTTTATCTTCTGGTTTTTTGGGCGAAATCTTAATTGGCGGGAAGTAAGCGTCAGCCTCAAGCAGGCTAATCCTTTGTATCTCACGCTTGCGGTGCTGGGAATCTGCGCCGGCTACTTTCTCCGCGCCATTCGCTGGAAGGTATTGCTCGAACCTATAACCGAATCGAGCCTGCGCGAGCTTTTTGCTACAACAACAGTGGGCTACGCAGCGATCTTCCTGATCGGGCGGGCCGGCGAGATCGTAAGGCCGATGTGGCTGCCCATGCGCGACCAGCGCGTCAGGCCGAGCGCCGCTCTCGTTACGCTCGGCGTTGAACGCATTTTCGACCTCGCATCGATCATCTGTTTTTTCGCGGTTACCCTGATCTGGTTCAAAGTGCCGGTAGAACATACCGCTGAATTCGGGTATGTGCAGCTTGCCGGAAATATAATGCTTGCCGGGGTCGCTGCGGGTTTTATCGCGCTTATCGTTTATCACAAGATCTCCGGGCGGGTGATCGCTTGGGCCACAAAAGCCACGGACCGAAAGTTTATTCCGAAACGTGTCCGCGCGATCATCATTAGCTTGATGAAACAACTCGCGGCGTCGCTTCAGATACTGAGCAACTGGCGCGAAATAGCCTCCGTTACATTCTGGACTATCATGCTGTGGCTTTCGATAGCCATTCCCACCTGGCTGGTCCTGCTGGCCTTCGACCTGCCGCTGACGTTTTTGGACTCGCTTTTTATAATGGGTTGGGCCGCGATCGGTTCGATCGTTCCGACACCCGGCGGCGCCGCTGGCGCGTTTCATGTCGTGACGGCGCGAGGGCTGATGTTTCTCGGTATCGGGCTTGA
>Ga0193752_1003059_pt1 | contig 11817 bp, 8 predicted proteins | sample H1c1metaG_FD_144924 | JGI IMG/M metagenome (GOLD analysis project Ga0193752, IMG submission 144924) | Soil microbial communities from a riparian zone of the East river system, Colorado, United States - H1c1 | ecosystem: Environmental > Terrestrial > Soil > Riparian zone | place: USA: East River... | reverse complement strand
GGCAAGGGCAAGACCATCACCACCGGCAAGCTCGGCGACGTGATGCAGGAGTCGATCCAGGCCGCGCTTTCCGTGGTGCGCTCGCGCTCGCGCAAGCTCGGCGTGAAGGAAGACTTCTACCAGAAGAACGACATCCACATTCACCTGCCCGAGGGCGCGACGCCGAAGGACGGCCCGAGCGCGGGCATCGGCATGACCACCGCGATGGTCTCGATCCTCACCGGCATCCCGGTGAAGGCGGATGTAGCGATGACCGGCGAGATCACGCTGCGCGGCGAGGTGCTGCAGATCGGCGGCCTGAAGGAGAAGCTGCTGGCGGCGCACCGCGGCGGCATCAAGACGGTGATCATTCCGGAAGAGAACGTGAAGGATCTGGTCGACATCCCGGACAACGTCAAGAACAAGCTCGACATCATTCCGGTGAAGTGGATCGACAAGGTGCTCGAGATCGCGCTCGAGCGCATGCCCGAGCCGCTGCCCGAGCCCGACGAGGCGGCGGCGCTCCCGCCCAAGCCGGACGACAAGACCGGCGCCGTTACGACGCACTAAGAACTAGAATTGCATTGCATTCACATGCAATGCCAGACGGCAGAAAGGGCGGGGCATGAACAAAGCTGACCTGATCGAGCAGATCGCGCAGGCGGCCGAGATTTCCAAGTCGGCCGCCGAGCGCGCGGTCGACGCTCTCGTGGGCTGCGTGAAGACCAGCCTGCGCAAGGACGAGATGGTGACCCTGGTCGGTTTCGGCACCTTCTACGCCGGCAAGCGCGCCGCGCGCGTCGGCCGCAACCCCCGCACCGGCGCCGAGCTGCAGATCAGCGCCGCCCGCATGCCCAAGTTTCGTGCTGGCAAGGCACTCAAGGACGCGATAAACTAGCGCCCCTTTCAAAAGGGGCGGGATTCGTGTCGCAGGGTGCTTAGCTCAGCTGGTAGAGCGTCGCTCTTACACGGCGAATGTCGGCGGTTCGATCCCGTCAGCACCCACCAAGGATTTGTAGAAGAAGGAGCGGTAGTTCAGTTGGTTAGAATACCGGCCTGTCACGCCGGGGGTCGCGGGTTCGAGTCCCGTCCGCTCCGCCACTCATAACAGCCCCGAAATGTTCGATCTCGTACAAAAGTACAAGCGGGTCATCCAGGTCTTCCTGTTTCTGATCGCGCTTACCTTCATGACCTGGGGCATCGAGTCCTATACCCAGTTCCGTGGCGGCTCCGACACGGTGGCGTCGGTGAACGGCCTGGAGATCCCGCGGCGCGAGTTCGACGAGGAGCTGCGCCGCCAGCAGGAGCAGCTGCGCCAGATGTTCGGCGCCTCGTTCAATGCCGAGGCGTTCGACACGCCCGAGGCGCGCAAGCTGCTGCTCGACGGCCTGGTGTCGCAGCGCCTGGTGTCCTCCGTGGCGCTCAAGTCGCACCTCACCGTGAGCGACGAGATGCTCTTCGAGGTGATCGCGTCGATCCCGGCGTTCCAGGAAGGCGGCCAGTTCTCGAAGACGGTCTATACCAACACGCTGCGCTCGCAGAATCCGCCGCTGTCGCCCGCGCAGTACGAGAACCGGCTGCGCCACGACCTGGCCGTGCAGCAGCTCACGCTCGCGGTGGCCGGCGCGGCGATTCCGTCGCGCACGGTGTCGGAGCGGCTGGCTGCGATCGAGTCGCAGAAGCGCGAGGTGTCCGAGGCGCGCATCACCCCGCAGCAGTTCCTGCCGCAGGTGAAGATCGACGATGCGAAGCTGAAGGAGTACTACGACGCCAATGCCGCCGAGTTCCGCCGGCCGGAGCGCGTGCGCGCCGAGTACGTGATGCTCTCGGCCGACCAGCTGGTGCGCAACGAGCAGGTGAGCGAGGACGACCTGAAGGCGGCCTACCAGCAGCGCCTCGCCCAGATGACCGAGGCGGAGCAGCGCCGGGCGAGCCACATCCTGGTGAAGACCAAGGACGAGGCCGACAAGCTGGCCGCCGAGATCAAGAAGAACCCGGGCCGGTTCGCCGAGCTGGCCAAGAAGCAGTCGCAGGATCCCGGCTCGGCGGAGAAGGGCGGCGACCTCGGCTGGTTCGGCCGCGGCATGATGGTGAAGCCGTTCGAAGAAGCGGTGTTCACGATGAAGCAGGGCGAGACCAGCGGCGCGGTGCAGAGCGATTTCGGCTACCACGTGATCCGCGTGACGGACGTGCGCGCTGCGAAGGCGCGGCCGTTCGAGGCGGCGCGCGCCGAGATCGAGGTCGAGCTGAAGAAAACGCGCGCCGGCCGGCGCTTCAACGAGGCGGCCGACATCTTCACCAACATGGTGTACGAGCAGGCCGACAGCCTCAAGCCGGTCGCCGAGCGCTTCAAGCTGCCGGTGCAGACCACCGGCTGGATCCTGAAGTCGGCGGCGCAGGAGCTCGGCGCGCTCGACAACCCGAAGCTGCTGGCGGCGCTGTTCTCGCCCGAGGCGCTCCAGGGCAAGAGGAATACCGACGCCATCGAAGTGGCGCCCGCGACGCTGGTGGCGGCGCGGGTCGTCGAGCACCAGCCGGCGACGCAGCGCAGCCTCGACGAGGTGAAGCAGGAGCTGGCCGAGATGCTGCGCCGGCGCGAGGCCGCAACGCTCGCGCAGAAGGACGGCATGGCGCGCCTCGAGCAGCTGCGCAAGGGCAGCGCTGCCGGGCTCACCTGGAGCGCGCCGCGCACCGTGTCGCGGCGCGATGCCAAGGGGCTGGCGCCGGACCTCGTGCGCCAGGTGGTCGCTGCGGACGCGAGCAAGCTGCCGGCCTATGCCGGCGTGCCTTCACCCGACGGCGGCTACGTCCTGCTGCGCATCTCGAAAGTCGCCGAAGCCGAGGCGTCGGAGAGGGCCCCCGACATCGCGCAGCGCATCGGCGCCACGCTGGGCACGTCGCAGTACCAGGCCTACGTCGACAGCCTGCGCAGCCGCGCCGACATCGAGCTGAGAAGCGTCAGCCCGGCGGAGAAGAAGTAGCCTCGAGCCCGGCCACGACGTGGCTGAAGCCCGAATCGACGTAGAGGATCTCGCCAGTAATTCCCGCCGCGAGGTCCGACAGCAGGAAAGCCGCCGCGTTTCCCACGTCCTCGGTGCTGACGTTGCGCCGCATGGGCGACTGCTCCTCGACGAACTTCAGGATCTTGCCGAAGCCGCTGATGCCGGCGGCGGCGAGCGTCTTGATCGGCCCGGCCGAGATGCCGTTCACCCGGATGCCTTTCGGGCCGAGGCTGGCTGCAAGGTAGCGCACTGACGCCTCCAGGCTCGCCTTGGCGAGGCCCATGGTGTTGTAGTTCGGCACCACGCGCGCCGCGCCGAGGTAGGTGAGGGTGACGAGCGCCGCGCGCCGCCCCTGCATCATCGGCAGCGCCGCCTTGGCGAGCGCCGGAAAGCTGTAGACCGAGATGTCGTGCGCCTGGGCGAAGGCCTCGCGCGACAGCCCCTCGAGGAAGTCGCCGGCGATCGCCTCGCGCGGCGCGAAGGCGATGGCATGCACCAGTCCGTCGAGGCCATCCCAGCTTTTCTTCAACTCGGAAAACAGGTCGGCGATTTCCTTGTCGCTGGTGACCTCGCAGGGCAGCACGACCTGCGCGCCGAGCTCCTTCGCCATGTCCGCCGCCCGCTCCTTGAAGCGCTCGTTCTGGTAGGTGAGGCAGAGCTCGGCGCCTTCGCGCGCCGCCGCCTTGGCGACGCCGAAGGCGATGGACCGGTTGCTGAGCAGCCCGGTGACGAGAATCTTCTTGCCGGCTAGGAATCCCATTCCACCGATTATACTGTCCGCGTGCGCATCCTCCTGATCTTCCTATTGTTTCTGGCGGGATGCGGCGACGTCTGGAACGATCCGTATCCGGCCGGCGAGCGCGGCAAGAGCATTCTCTACAGCGCCTTCATCGAGCGCCCCAAGCACCTCGACCCGGTGCAGTCCTATACAGAGGACGAGGCGAGGTTCACGCAGCAGGTCTACGAGGCGCCGCTGCAGTACCACTACCTGAAGCGGCCCTATGAGCTGATCCCGCTCACCGCGGTCGAAGTGCCCAAGCCGCGCGTGATCGACGGCGGCAAGTTCACCGTCTATGAAGTGCGCATCCGTCCCGGGATCCGCTATCAACCGCATCCTGCTTTTCTTCCTGAAAACCATTCATTGGAACGAAAAGCCGTTGAAAAGCTGAGAACCCCTTATCAACTCCCGCAGGGGACGCGTGAGCTCACAGCCGATGACTACATCTACCAGATCAAGCGCCTCGCGCATCCGCGGCTGCATTCGCCGATCCTCGGCCTGATGAGCGAATACATCGTCGGTCTCGATGATTTCGCAAAGCGGCTGAAAGACCAGACGAAAGCCAGCTGGCTCGATCTGCGCGAGATTCCGCTGAAAGGCGTCGAGCGCGTCGACGCGCACACCTTCCGCGTCACCCTGCACGGCAGCTACCCGCAATTCGTCTACTGGCTGGCGATGCCGTTCTTCGCGCCGGTGCCGTGGGAGGCGGAGAAGTTCTTCGAGCAGCCCGGCATGGCGGAGAAGAACTTCACGCTCGACTGGTGGCCGGTGGGCACCGGCGCCTACATGCTCACCGAGAACAACCCGAACGCGCGCATGGTGCTCGAGCGCAACCCCAACTTCCGCGGCGAGCCTTATCCGGCCGAAGGCGAGAGCGGCGACAGGGAAGCGGGCCTGCTGGCCGATGCCGGCAGGATCATGCCGTTCGTCGACCGGGTGGTGTTCTCGCGCGAGAAGGAGGCCATCCCGTACTGGAACAAGTTCCTGCAGGGCTACTTCGATTCCTCCGCCATCCCGAGCGACACCTTCGACCAGGCGGTGCGCGTCTCGATCGAAGGCGACGCGGGGCTGACCCCGGAGATGGAGAGCCGCGGCATCCAGCTGCGCACCTCGGTGGATACCAGCATCCTGTACTTCGGCTTCAACTGGGTCGACAGCGTGGTCGGCGGATCCTCCGAACGCTCGCGCAAGCTGCGGCACGCCATCTCCATCGCGGTGGACTACGAGGAGTTCATCTCGATCTTCCTCAACGGCCGCGGGCTGGTGGCGCAGGATCCGCTCGCCCCTGGAATCTTCGGCCAGCGCGAGGGGAAGGACGGCATCAATCCGGTGACGCACGAGTGGCGCAACGGCGCGGCGCGCCGGCGGCCGATCGAGGAGGCGCGCAAGCTCCTCGCCGAGGCGGGCTACCCGGACGGGCGCGACGCGAAGACCGGCGCGCCGCTGGTGCTCTACCTCGACACCGTCGGCCGCGGGCCGGGCGACAAGCCGCGCTTCGACTGGTGGCGCCGCCAGTTCGCCAAGCTCTCCATCCAGCTCGAGATCCGCGACACCGACTGGAACCGCTTCCAGGAGAAGATCCGCAAGGGCAGCCAGCAGCTCTACATCCTGGGCTGGAACGCCGACTATCCCGACCCGGAGAACTTCCTGTTCCTGCTGCACGGCCCGCAGTCGCGGGCGAAGAACCAGGGCGAGAACACCAGCAACTACGTCAACCCGGAATTCGACGCGCTGTTCGAGCGTGTCAAGAACGTCCCCAATTCCGCCGAGCGGCAGCGGCTGATCGACCGCATGGTGGAGATCGCGCGGCGCGACGCGCCCTGGTTGTGGGGCTACCACCCGAAGTCCTACGGCCTGTCGCACGCCTGGATGCAGAACGGCAAGCCGAACAACATGGCGCGCAACAACCTGAAGTACCTGCGCGTCGATGTGGAAAAGCGCGAGGCGATGCGGCGGGAGTGGAACCCGCCGGTCATCTGGCCCGCGGTACTGGTTCTTGTAGTTCTCGTATTGAGCTCAGTTCCTGCTTTTCTTGCTTACCGAAGGCGTGAACGCATGGCGGCACGTCCAGCATGAGCGCGTTTTTTCGCCCCCCTGACAAGGGGGGGAGCGAGCTTTGCGAGCGGGGGGTTGGTTTTCAAGATCCAACTTCAACCCCCCGTTCCCCCCGCGTACGCGGGGGTCACGCCCCCCTTAACAGGGGGGCAGGCTAGTGCTCGCGTACGTAGTCCGCCGCGTGCTGTACGCGATCCCGATCCTGATCGGGATCAACATCATCACCTTCGCGCTGTTCTTCCTCGTCAACACGCCCGACGACATGGCGCGCATGCAGCTCGGCCAGAAGCGCGTCACACCGGAGGCGATCCAGAAATGGAAAGCCGAGCGGGGCTACGACAAGCCGCTCTTCTACAACGACGGCTCGGTCACCAACACCATCTTCTTCGAGAAGTCGGTCAGGCTGTTCGTCTTCGACTTCGGCCGCGCCGAGGACAACCGCGACATCGCCAGCGAGATCCGCGCGCGCATGGGGCCGAGCCTGGCGCTCGCCATCCCGGTGTTCATCGTCGGCCTGGCATTCAACATCACCTTTGCCCTCGGCATGGCGTTCTTCCGCGCCACCTACCTCGACCTGTGGGGCGTGGTGCTGTGCGTGGCGATGATGTCGATCAGCACCTTGTTCTACATCATCGGCGGGCAGTACCTGATTTCGAAGCTGTGGCACCTGGTGCCGATCTCCGGCTACGCCGGCGGCGCAGACGCGGCGAAGTTCATCGTCCTGCCCGCGCTCATCGGCGTGGTCGGCGGCATCGGCGCCGGCGGCCGCTGGTACCGCACGCTTTTCCTGGAGGAAATGACGCGCGACTATGTGCGCACTGCGCGCGCGAAGGGCCTCGCGGAGTCGGCCGTCATGTTCCGCCACGTGCTGAAGAACGCGATGATCCCGATCCTCACCGGCGTGGTGGCGGTGATCCCGCTGCTCTTCATGGGCAGCCTGCTGTCGGAATCCTTCTTCGGCATCCCGGGCCTGGGCAGCTACACCATCGACGCCATCCAGGCGCAGGATTTCGCCGTGGTGCGGGCCATGGTGTTCATCGGCTCGGTGCTCTACATCTTCGGCCTGCTGCTCACCGACCTGTCCTATACGCTGGTCGATCCGCGCGTGAGGCTCGACTAGATGTTTTTTCCGCTGCCCACCGACTACCTGGTCTGGCTGCTTGTCGTGGCGGTGGTCGCGTTCGTCTGGTACTGCGCGCGGCGGCCGCACCTTGCCGCGCCCTGGACCCGGGTGTTCAGAAGCCGTGCCGCCGTCGCCTCGAGCGTGGTCCTCGCCTTCTACCTCCTGATCGGCCTGGTCGATTCGCTGCACTACCGCCCGGCGCTGCCCTCGAAGGACCCCAATGCGCCGGCGGCCTACGCCGTCGACGTGCGCTCGCTCCTCGATTTCACGCTCGGATTCCTGCGCGAACGTTCCGAGCGCACCTATTCAGCGCCGCTCGCCACGCGGCTCTTCCAGAAGGAGCAGGTCGAGCAGCCCGACGGCAAGTCGCTGCGCGAGTTTCCGCGGCTGCGCTACGGCGGGGCGCATCTCAAGGACGAAGGCGATGTCGGAAAGGATATTGCCCTCCGGACGCTTGTGGGATTGGCCGCGGGGCTTCTGGTGTGGTTTCTCGTTCTTCAACTGAAAAAACCTCTTAAGCGTCGATGGCCGGAGGTTCCGTGGGGCGCGGCGTTCGCCGCGCTCGCGGCGTTGTTCGCCGTTGCCGGGCCGGTCATGGCGCTCGCCGCCCAATACCACGTCCTGGGCACCGACAAGGTCGGGCAGGACGTGCTCTACCAGGCGCTGAAGAGCATCCGCACGAGCCTGGTCATCGGTACGCTCACGACGCTGGTGTTGCTGCCCATGGGAATCGCCGCGGGCATCGCCGCAGGGTACTTTCGAGGCTGGGTGGACGACGTCATCCAGTATGTCTACACCACGCTCAATTCCATCCCCGGCGTGCTGCTCATCGCCGCCTCGGTGCTGATGGTCCAGGTCTACGTCGACGCCAATGCGGCGCTGTTCCCGACGACCGCGCAGCGCTCGGACTTCCGGCTGCTCATGCTCTGCATGATCCTCGGCGTAGTCGGCTGGACCGGCCTCGCGCGGCTGCTGCGCGGCGAGGCACTCAAGCTGTCGCAGCTCGAGTACATCCAGGCGGCGCACGCCTTCGGCGTGTCGCACGCGCGCATCCTGTCGCGCCACATACTGCCCAATGTGGCGCACATCGTGATCATCGCGCTGGTGATGGACTTCTCCGGGCTGGTGCTCGCCGAGGCGGTGCTGTCCTACGTCGGCGTGGGGGTCGATCCTTCGACCACCAGCTTCGGCACCATGATCAACGCCGCACGCCTGGAGATGGCGCGCGAGCCGATGGTGTGGTGGTCGCTGGGCACCGCGTTCGCCTTCATGTTCACGCTCGTTCTGGCCGCCAACCTGTTCGCCGACGCGGTGCGCGACGGCTTCGATCCCCGGGTGCGCGTATGAAAGTCGAGAACCTCTCGACGGTCCTCGACGTCGCCGGCGGCGAGCTGCGCGCGGTGGACGGCATCAGCTTCGAGCTGAAGGCGGGCGAGTGCTTCGCCCTGGTCGGCGAGTCGGGCTGCGGCAAGTCGATGACTGCGCTGTCGCTCATGCGGCTCCTGCCCGAGGCGGGGCGCATCGCCGGCGGCAGGGTCGAGCTCGGCGGCGTCGACCTCCTGGGCCTGCCCGAGGCCGCCATGCGCGCGGTGCGCGGCAAGCGGGTATCGATGATCTTCCAGGAGCCTGCCACCGCGCTTAACCCGGTGCTGACTGTTGGCGCACAAATTTCCGAAGTGATCGTGAAGCACACGAAGGCGTCCGGAGGTACAGCAAAGGAAAAGGCCATTGCGCTTCTTCGGGCGGTCGGCTTGCCCGATCCGGAGAGCCGCTACGATGCGTACCCGTTCCAGCTTTCCGGCGGGCAGCGCCAGCGCGTCATGATCGCCGGCGCGCTCGCCGTGGAGCCCGAGGTGCTGATCGCCGACGAGCCGACCACGGCGCTCGACGTCACCATCCAGGCGCAGATCCTGGACCTCCTGGCGAAGCTGCAGGCCGAGCGCGGCATGACACTGCTGCTCATCACCCACGACCTGGGCATCGTGGCGAAGATGGCGCACCGCGTCGCGGTGATGTACGCCGGCGAGATCGTCGAGCTGGCGGAGCGCGAGGCATTCATGCGCGCCCCGCAGCACCCGTACTCGCAGAAGCTCTTCGCCGCGCTGCCTTCGCCGCAGCGCCGCGCCGAAGGCCTTGCAGTGATCCCCGGGCAGGTTCCGCCGCTGACCAGAAGATTTGAGTCCTGTCGTTTCTCGGATCGATGCGAATTTGTCTTCGACCGCTGCCGGGTCGAAGCGCCCCGGCTGCTGGAGCCGCAGAAGGGGCACTTCGCGCGTTGCTTCCTGCGGGAAGACGGTCCTGCCGAGCCCCGCATCAAGGGGTCGTACATCGATACGCCGCGCGCGGAGGGGGCCGCGGGGCAGCAGCTCCTGGAGGTCACGGACCTGAAGGTCCATTTCCCGATCCGCAAAGGAATCCTCAGGCGCACGGTCGGCTACGTAAAAGCGGTCGACGGGGTGTCGTTCGAGATCAAGACGGGCCGCACGCTGGCGCTGGTGGGCGAATCCGGCTGCGGCAAGACGACGACCGGCAAGGCGCTGCTGCAGCTTATTCCGCCGACGGCGGGAACGGTGGCGTTCCAGGGCCGGGAGATTCACGCCTACTCGCGCTCGGAGATGCGGCCGCTGCGCGGGGTGATGCAGATCATCTTCCAGGACCCGTATTCCTCGCTCAATCCGCGGCTGCGCGTGGCCGAGATCCTGCTGGAGGGGATGCGCGCCCTCGGCGTGGAGCGCGACGACGCGCAAAGAATCCACGCGCTGGACAAGATCCTGTCGGAGGTCGGCCTGCCGGCGGACTCGCTCGAGCGCTACCCGCACGAGTTCTCCGGAGGCCAGCGCCAGCGCATCGCCATCGCGCGCGCCCTGGCGGTGAATCCGCAGCTCATCGTCTGCGACGAGCCGACCAGCGCGCTCGACGTCTCGGTGCAGGCGCAGATCCTGAACCTGCTGCGCTCGCTGCAGGAGCGCCTGGGGATCGCGTATCTCTTCATCACGCACAACATCGCCGTGGTCGACTACCTGGCGCACGAGGTGGCGGTGATGAAGGAGGGGAAGATCGTCGAGCACGGCGCGGTCGACGAGGTGCTGCGCCGCCCGCGGCATGCCTACACCCGCGAGCTGCTGTCGGCGGTCCTAACTGCTTGAGGACTTGCGGGGCTTGCCCTTTGCCTGCTCGCGCGGCTTGCCCTTGGCCGCGGCCTTGGGCTTGGAGCGCGCCGCCACCTCGACCTCGATGCGGGTGCCGGCGGCGAATTTCGACGTAGGGTTCCAGCGCTTCAGGTCCTCGGCCAGCACGCCGAAGCGCTTGGCGATCGAAGCCTGCGTATCGCCCTTCCTGATCTTGTAGAAGACGCGGCGGTATCCCACCGGGATCGGCGGCGCGTACATGAGCGGCAGCTTGCTCATCGTGGCGGCAGAGGTAGTGCTGACCGGGACTACCAGCAGGCTAGGCACGGTCCTGGTGCGCGCGGAGATCCCGTTCACCTCTTTCAGCTGCGCGAGCGTCATGCCGTGCTTCTTTGCGATCGACTCCAGCGTCTCGCCTTTCTTCGGGGTGTAGCTCTTCCAGGAGACCAGCGACCCCTCTTCCAGCTTGGCCAGGTTGTCGTGGAACACGTCGATCTTGTCGGCGGGCAGCACGATGCGCGGCGTGACCGCGGCGCGGATCAGCGGCCGGCTGAAGCCCGGATTGAGGGCGATGAATTCGGCGACCGGCATCTCGGCGAGCTTCGCCGCGAGCTGCACGTCGATGTCGCGCGTTCCCTTGTACTCGGCGAAGTAGGGCTGGTTCGGGATCGGGTCGAGGTCGATGCCGAAGGGCTGCGGGTTGGCGATGATGTTCTTCAGCGCCTGCAGCTTGGGCAGGTAGTGCCGGGTCTCGGCCGGCATTTTCAGGTTGGCGTAGTCGGTCGGCTTGCCTGCGGCCCGGTTCTTGGCAATGGCCCGGCCCACCGCGCCTTCGCCCCAGTTGTAGGAGGCGAGGGCGAGCTGCCAGTCGCCGTGCATCTTGTAGAGCTTGGTCAGGTAATCGAGCGCCGCGTTGGTGGACTCGATGATGTCGCGCCGGCCGTCGTACCAGTAGTTCTGCGCGAGGTCGTAGCGCTTGCCGGTGCCGGGAATGAACTGCCAGAGCCCCGAGGCGTGCGCGCGCGAGTAGGCCATCGGGTTGAAGGCGCTTTCGACCATCGGCAGCAGCGCGAGCTCGGTCGGCATGCCGCGCTTCTCGACCTCTTCGACGATGTGATACAGGTACAGCCGGCTGCGATCGAACACGCGCTGCAGATAGTCGGGCCGCGCGACGTAGTAGGCCACCTTGTCCTGCACCAGCTTGCCCTCGATGTCGGGCATGGCGAAGCCGCGCCGGATGCGCTCCCACAGGTCGTCGGGCGGCACGGTGTGGTCGAGCTTGGCGAGGCCGCGCAGCGGGTCCTTGATTGCCTGGCGCTCGCCGTCGAACGGCGGCAGCTTCGAGGCATCGAGGATGCCGCTGCCGCTCGGGGCCGGAGCCGGCGCCTGCCCCGGCTTTGGCGCCACGGGCGGGAACGGGCTGTCCTGGGCGGCTGCCGGGGCACTCTGCGCTGCTTGCGGCGCCTGCGGCGCCGCCGGGTCGCTGGTCGGCTGGCCCGCGCAGGCTGTGAGCATGGCGGCGAGAACTGCGGCGAGGATCGCTGGCAGGCGGTTGTTCAAAACTTGTTCTTCCACTCGCGGATCGCGGCAAAGACTCTCACAGGATCAGAAACGCGCGAGCCGAGGTATTTGTTGACCGAGTCGACCACCGCCGGCTCCTGGCAGCGCAAAAACGGGTTGGTGGCCTTCTCGTCGCCGAGCGTGCTGGGCAGGGTCGGGCGGCCGGCTTCGCTCAGGCCACCAACCCGTTTT
>Ga0193752_1003058_pt1 | contig 11822 bp, 8 predicted proteins | sample H1c1metaG_FD_144924 | JGI IMG/M metagenome (GOLD analysis project Ga0193752, IMG submission 144924) | Soil microbial communities from a riparian zone of the East river system, Colorado, United States - H1c1 | ecosystem: Environmental > Terrestrial > Soil > Riparian zone | place: USA: East River... | reverse complement strand
TCCTCGTCATCGTCGGGGCGTTCAGCCAAGCCGGAGCCGACGACCCCGGGGCCATCCGGGCGGCGTGGTCAGACCTCGTCGCCGCAGCGGGGTACGTCAGCCTCGTGCAGGGCGCCGCGCTGGGCGTGCTGTGGCGCCTCCCTCCGCCTCGACGAGAGCGGCTCGGCGGCGAGCCCACCGTAGTCGGCTCCCTCGCACTCGGGGTGGGTCTGGTGGTCGGGGCTGTCGTTGCGCTCTGGGCGGCGACCTTTCTGTTGGGCGAGATGTCCCTCTTGCTCATCATCCTCGTGGGGGCGACGTGGGTGTTCGTCGTTCCGGTCGCAACGGTCGTGTCGCGCGGCGACGCGGTGTTCGGATGACGGAGCCGGCCTTCACCGTGGCCCTGGAGGTGTAACGTTTCGCCACCGGGGGCCGTCAGGCTGTCGCCCGTCCCGTCTCCTCTCACCCCGGCCGTTCGTACGCATGAGGCTTCGACACCCTCTCGCCCTCGTGGCCGTCCTTTGCTGTGCCGCCGGGTGCGCGTCGGTGGCGCCCGTGTCCGGCCCGCCGCGTACGGGCGCACCGGAGACGAGCGACGCGCGCTACAGCGCCCTCCTCCGGGTGCTCGGCGCCATGCTGACGCCCCCGCCCCCCACGTTCGCCGTGATGGACTCGGCGCGGCTGGAGACGGGGATGCGCTACCGGATCGCCTTCCTCGCCGAACCCGCGGACGCCCGGTTCCACGAGCCGCCGGACGAGATCCACGCCTACCTCTTCGTGCCGGACCATGAAGGGGGTCAGCGGCTCCCGGCCGTCGTCGCGATCCATCAGGACGGGCCGCAGTCGCACCTCGGCGCCCGGGAGCCAGCGGGGCTGGCGGGCGCCCCCGACCAGCACTACGGGCTCGAACTCTTCGAGCGCGGCTACGTCGTGCTCTGTCCGGACCGGTTCGGCCACGCGGAGCGCCGCCGCCTGCCCCCCGGCGACACGAGCACCGTCAACCCGGAGCGGGACGACATGCTGTTCGAGCACCGCGTGGGCCAGTTGATGCTGGAAGGAAGGACGGCCTTCGGGAAGGAGACCTACGACCTCATGCGGGCGGTGGACGTGCTCGCGGCGCTGCCCTACGTGGACGCGGACCGCATCGGCGCCATCGGGCACTCGGCCGGGGGCAACGCCCTCGTCTACCTCATGTTCGCCGACCCGAGGGTGCGGGCGGGGGTGTCGTCGTGCGGGTTCTTCGACCTCGTCCGGTTCTACGACGAGGAGGCTCCGCGCCGCCGCCTCACCGCCGCCGCCCTGCCGGGGCTGCTGGAGGCGGGCACCGCGGCCGACTACCTCGCCTACGTCGCCCCCCGCCCTCTTTTACTTACGCGCGGGCTCTGGGAGTGGGGCCGGGATGAGCCGTGGGGCACCTACAGCGAGCAGCACGCCGAGGAGACGCGCACGATGGAAGCCCACGCGCGCCGCCGCTACGACGCGCTGGGCGCCTCGTCGGCGCTGCGCGTGGAGTACTTCGAGGATGAGGGTGGCAACCACGCCTTCCCCCTCCGCCTCCGTAACCTCGCCTACGACTGGCTTGACGCGAACCTCCGTTAGCCGCCCGCCTCCTCGATCGTCAGTAGCCTTCCGGTCACGCCAACCCCTACCAGAAGCGTGAGCACGTCGGAGGCCGAACTATGCCGGAAGCTGCTGGAGACGTGTCACCTCACCATCGCCGGTGCCGAATACAGATCCGTATCGCTTGCAAAAGCATCCCAGACCGCATATCGATCAGCAGATGGCCAACAGACACCGAGTTATTTATTCATGGATACTATCGTTTCACATGAAATATATACGGAGGATCAATAGATTTTTTATAATATCTGTAATATTAATCTCGGTTATTTATTTCATATTTATATCGATTAAATTTAAACTGAGCGACACGATCTCTTCTGCTGCGGATGCACGATTTGGAGATTATGTAGGAGGATATATCGGAACCATATTTGCATTCATAAGCATATTGCTTCTATTAGAGAATCTTAGAAATCAAAGAGGCTCTGATATCAAACAAGCTTTCGAAAATAAGTATTTCACAATGATTGAATTGCATAGAAAAAATGTGGAAGAGATGGAGCTGGGTGAAGCAAAAGGCAGAAAAGTATTTGTATTATTGACTAGAGAATGGAGAGAGATTATGAAAGAAATGAGAGCAATTATGGCACGTAGCTCATGTTTTCTTAATCAGAGAGATTTTATAGAAATATCATATTTATGTCTCTTCTTCGGGACTGGGCCTAATTCATCACGAATGCTAAGGTCTTATCTAAGCGGCTTTGATAAGATTTTTATTAATGAGCTTGTTAATAGATTAAGTAGTCGTAGATTGAAAAATTCTGTTAACAAAAGGCGCAAATTAGGATACACGCCATTTGAGGGCCATCAATCTAGACTTGGTCACTATTACAGACACCTATACCAAGCTATAAGCTATATAGATGAACAGGATCATGATCTAGATAAATACGAATATGCCAAAACTATTAGAGCACAACTCAGTACACACGAACAGGCATTATTGCTGCTCAATAGCCTGACTCTTCTCGGATGGCCGTGGTGGTTGAACGGCTTTATGTCTGAATACATGATGATAAGAAATATACCAGAGCATTTTTTCGACGAAGATACAGAGCTGTATCTTAAAATATTGTACAAAGAAAGTGGAATATATTTCGAGTGGCAGACGATAGACCCCAGGATATATTAATACTGTTTATTTGTTCATATTCAATTAAAACAAATTGTCTATAGATCAACTTATAGACCTATCCTGTCTATGGAATGCGGAAACGTAAGACGACAGGGTAGAGCGTTTCTGCTGCTTGTCACTCCCGAGCACCGGTGCCTACGTTGGCGTGCCCCTCTCCGCTCGCCGCCGACGCATGAAGCCCCGCCGCTGGCGCCGCTGGCTCCTGCTCCTCGTCGCCGCCGTGCTGGCGTACGTCGTGGGGCGCCCCCTGCTCTACCTCGCGTGGACGGCCGCGCACGACCGGGCGACCATCCAGCCCGCGCCCGAGGGGTACGCCGACGACGTGAGCCGGCTCAACGCGACGCGCGTCCTCGAGGTCTGGGCCGTGCCCGCCGACGCCGCCGAGGCCGAGCGGCAGCTCATCGCACTCTTGCAGCGAGCGCGCGAGCAGGGGCTGCCCGTCTCCATCGCCGGGGCGCGGCATTCCATGGGCGGCCACACCATCGCGCCCGACGGCATCGTCATCAACATGCTCCCCTTCCGGGGCATGACGCTCAGCGCGGACGGCCGCGTGCTCACGGTCCAGTCCGGGGCGCTGTGGGCCGAGGTCATCCCGTTCCTCAACGCGCGGGGCCGCTCGGTCGGGGTCATGCAGTCGGACAACGGGTTCTCGGTGGGCGGCTCGCTCAGCACGAACGTGCACGGCTGGCAGAGCCGCCGCCCGCCCATCGCCTCCACCGTCCGCTCCTTCCGCCTCCTCACGCCCGAGGGCGAGGTCGTCCGGTGCAGCCGCACCGAGCACGCCGACCTCTTCTCGCTCGTGCTCGGGGGCTACGGCCTCTTCGGCATCATCCTCGACGCCGAGCTGTGGACGGTCCCGAACGAGTGGTACGCGACCGAGCGCTACGTCTTCCCGGCCGAGGACTACGCCGCGATGTTCCGGGCACACGTCGAAGAGGACTCCACAGTGATCATGGCCTACGGGCGGGTGAGCGTGGCGCCGAGCCGCTTTCTCCGCGAAGCCATCCTCACCGTCTTCCGTCGGGCCACGCCGCCGGACAACCCGCCCCTCCCCCTGCTCGAAACGGGCAGCCTCGAAGCCGTCGAGCGGGTCATCTTCCGGGGCTCCGTCGGGAGCGACTATGGGAAAGAACTCCGCTGGCGGATGGAGCGCGACGTGGGGGGCTACACGACGGGGCCGTTCGTGGCGCGCAACCAGCTCCTGAACGGGCGCGTGGAGTTGTACAGCAACCGCTCCGACTGGCAGACCGAGGTGCTGCACGAGTACTTCCTGCCGCCGGAGCACCTCGCCGCCTTCCTCGACACCGTGCGGGTGGCCGTGCCCCACCACGGCGCCGACCTCCTCAACGTGACGCTGCGGGACATCCGGCGCGACCCCGACAGCTTCCTGCGCTACGCCAACCAGGACGTGATCGCGGCGGTCATGCTCTTCAACCAGGCCCGCACCCCCCTGGCCGACTCGGCGATGGCCCGGCTTACGCGGCGGCTCATCGACGCCGCGCTCGGCCTCGGCGGCACGTACTACCTCCCCTACCGTCCCCACGCGACGCAGGCGCAGTTCACGCGTGCCTATCCGCAGGCCGCGGCGTTCTTCGCGCGGAAGCGCGAACACGACCCGACCCTGCTCTACCAGAACCGTTTTTTCCTCACGTACGGTACGCCCCTGCTGGAGCACGACGCGGCACCCCCGCTGCCTGAACCCGCCCGATGAAGCGTGTGCTGTTCCTCTGCAGCCGGAACCGGCTCCGCAGCCCGACGGCCGAGCAGGTGTTCGCGCGCCGCCCCGATCTGGAGGTGGACTCGGCGGGCCTCAACCACGACGCCGAGCAGCCGCTGACGCCGGACCTCGTCGCATGGGCCGACGTGATCTTCGTGATGGAGCGGGCCCACCTCCGCAAGCTGCGGGCGCGCTTCCGGCGCCACCTCGGCGGGCGGCGCGTGGTGTGCCTGGAGATCCCCGACAACTACGCGTACATGGACCCAGCGCTCGTCGAGATCCTGCAAGCCCGCGTCCCTCCGCTTCTTGGTTTGCCTCGCTAGCCCGGCAGCCGGTCGGCCAGCACGACGGCGGGATGGAGGGCCGTGCAACCGGCACGGAACCGGTGGCCAACACGTCGGCCTCCAGCGCCCTACCCGGAGCAGCCGGCGGCCCAGGGCCCAGATCGCCTACTTTATTAGGTTAGGGCAATGAAACCCGGCCCTTTATACTTCACCTGCCGGCTACGCAGACCTACCGTCAGCTCCCCACCTCCCGAGCCATGGCACGCCCCCTCGCCCTCCTCGCCGCGCTGTGCCTCCTCGCCCCCGCCCTCGCTCACGCGCGAGAGGCCGACGGGCAGGCGATCACGGTCTCCTTCATGCAGCCGACTGCCAATGCGGTCGTCAACCACGTGGTCCCCGTGCGTGTCGTGTTGCAGTCCACGTTCGAGGTTGCGACCGTCCGCGCCGCCATCGAGGGGCAGGAGGTCCTGCTCACCCCCTGGAACGGGAGCACCACCGACTTCCGGGGTTCGCTGACGCTGGACGGCGTCGCCGCAGGACCGAAGACGCTCGTGATCACGGTGACGGACGTGCTCGGCAACACCGGGGGCACCGACCGACCGGTCGTCCTCGACCGGCTCCCCTCGGTCACGGTCACCTCCCCCGCCGACCGGAGCCTGACGCGCGGCTCCGTGGCGCTCGCCGCGACGTGCACCGACGACGAGGGGGCCTGCACCTTCCGCGTCTCCGCCCCCGACGGCGTGCCGGTCGTCGGAACGGGCGCCGTCTCCGGCCCCCTCGACCTCTCCGCGTACGCGGGCCGGGAGGTGACCATCACGTTCTCGGTCACCGACGCGCGTAATCAGGCGACGGTGGTGACTCGTCGGGTGTACGTCGAGCCGAGCCCCTACTGGCAGGACCCGGAGGTGGCCGCGGGCCTGATCGTGAGGGCCACGCCCACCCGGCTCCTCATCTGGACCGACCCCTACGTCGACACCGGGGGCACGGAGCAGTGGCGAGGGCTCGCCGTGGTAGACCGGCAAACCGGCGTGACCACGCCCATCCCGCTCCCCGCCGGGCGCGAGCCCGGTAACGCCGACCTCACCGACACGGGGGCCGTCTTCATCGCCGACTCGGTCGGTGCCACCTCCACATCGAGCCGGCTCTACGACTGGAACGGGGGCACGCTCTACGACCTCAGCCGCCCGAACGCGTCGGGCTCGCTCCGGGCCAACGGGCGGTACCTCACCTGGATCACGAGTCCTACCCCGGGCGTGTTCGCGCTCTACCTCCGCGACCTCGTCACGCGGACGACGACGCTGGTCGACGGCGATGTCTCGTACAACATCGGCTACGCCCCGGCGGCGGACGGCCGCATTGTCTACCAGCGCGGCCGCCCCAATGCGGCCTCCTACCTCTACGTCGGGGGGACGAGCACCCTGTTCGCGGACGGGCACGCGCGGGATGTCCAGTTCGCCGGGGACTCGACGTATTACGTCTACGTCGACGGCTCCGCCCCCCCCTCCATCCGGCTCCACGACGGGAGCACCCACCACATCCTCGCGGAGGACGTGACAGACCCTGGTCCCAGTTCCATCGGCGCGCCCAGCTACCACGCGCGGGGCGGGTGGCTCGCCTTCACCCGCCTCAGCCCGTCCGGCGTGACGCACGTCTGGCGCCGCAGCCCCGACGGCGCCGAGCAGCAGCTCACGTTCTTCGCCACGTCGAGCGTGCTCGAAGGCGTGAGCCCGACGGGGGAGGTGATGATCCGGGGCACTGCCGCTCGCTACCTCGCCGACCCCGCGGGCACCCTCATCACCGTGGGCACGAGGATGGGGTACGTGCTGCGGCTGGAGACCGGGTGGCACCTCTTCCTCGGCCCCAACCTCCTCGCGTTCAACCAGGCCCTGGTGCCGGCCGAGGACGCCGCTCCGCCGCCGACGGCGGCGGCCCTCGACGCCGTGGCCCCGAACCCCACGGCCTCCGGGACCACGGTCACGTTCTCCCTTCCCGAGTCGATGCCCGTCCGGCTCACGGTCTACGACGTGATCGGACGCCGGATCGCCACGCTGGCCGAGGGCGCCCGCGGCGCGGGCGTCCACACGGTAACGTGGACCGCAGCCGGCGTGCCGAGCGGCGTCTACACCGTCGTCCTGGAAGCGGGCGCGACGCGGGCGACCCGGCGGCTCACGGTCACCCGGTAAGCCCTCGCGCTACAGCGCCCCGCCTCGCCGCCCGGCTCACCCCCGCAGCCGGGCGGCCAGCGCGATGGCGGGGTGAACGGCCGTGCGGCCGGTCGTGTGCGCGATCTGCGACCGGCACGAGAAACCGGCGGCGACGACCGTGGCCTCCGGGGCCAGCGCGCGGACGGCGGGGGCCAGCCGGTCCTCGGCGATGGCGCGGCTCACGGCGGCGTGGCCCGCCTCGTAGCCCCACCCGCCCGCGAGCCCGCAGCACCCCGCCCCGCTCTCGCGCGCCGCGACCCCTCCTGCGGCCAGCGCAGCGACAGCGGCCCCCGCCCCCACGAGCGCCCGCTGATGGCAGTGCGTGTGGACGAAGGTCTCGGGACTACCTGCCTCCGGGGTTTCCAGACTGCCCAGCCTTTCCAAACCAAAAAGAGCCCACTCGTCGAACGTGCGGGCGTGGCGGGCCACGAGCGCGGCGCGGGGGTCATCGGATAAAAGACGCGGCACCTCGTCGCGGAGGGTGAGGAGGCAACTCGGCTCCAGCCCCACGATCGGGCGGCCCGCAGCGGCGTGCGGGGCGAGCACGTCCACCACCCGCCGGGCCCGCGTGCGCGCGGCGTCGAGGAAGCCCTCAGAGATCAGCGTGCGCCCGCAACAGGCATAGGGCGCCACGGCCGCCCGCACCCCTGCGGCCTCCATCACCCGCCGGGCAGCGTGCAGGACATCAGGCTCGAAGAACCGAGCAAAGGTGTCCGCGAACACCACCACGTCCGGGTCGGTCGGCGCGGGCCATGCATCGTCTAGGAACGGTCGGCGCGCGAGGGCAGGGAGCGTGCGGGTGGAGTCCAAACCAAAAAAAGCGGGGCCGAGGCGGGCGAGCCTGTTTAAAAGAGGGGCCATAGCCCCGGCGCCGCGCCGGGCGAGCGTGGGGAGGTGCGCCAGTAAGCGCGTTCGGAGCGGAGGTCGCTCCCCTTTCCAGCGTTCGTGGAGCCAGACGGCCTTCATGGCGGCCACGTCCACGCTCGACGGGCACTCGGACACGCACGCCTTGCAGGAGAGGCAGAGGTCCATGGCCTCTGCTACTTCAGGCCCCCTGAGTAAAAAATGGCCGGCCAGCGCCTCGCGGAGCGCGTCGGCGCGCCCGCGCGTGGAGTCCTTCTCCTCGCGCGTCGCCATGAACGAGGGGCACATGGCGCCCGTGCCGCGCTGGCGGCAGACGGCCTGCCCGTTGCACGCCTCGACGGCGCCCGCGAGCCCCAGGTCGCGCCCGTCGGCCGTGCGGAAGGCCAGCGGCGCCGCGTGCGGGCGCGGGTGTTCCGTGGGCGAGAGGCGGAGGTGGTGGTCGAGCGGCGGCGCCTCGACCACCTTGCCGGGGTTGAGTAGACCCTGCGGGTCGAAGGCGCGCTTCGTCGCCACGTAGGCGGCGTAGAGCGGGGCGCCGTAGAACGACGGGGCGAGGCTGCTGCGGGCGAGCCCGTCGCCGTGCTCGGAGGCGAGCGTGCCGCCGTACTCGCGCACGAGCGCGGCCGAGCCCTCGGCGATCTCCCGGAGGAGCCCCACGTCGCGCGCCTGCTTCGTGTCGAGGAAGGGACGGACGTGGAGGCAGCCCGCCGAGGCGTGGGCGTAGACCACCAGTTCGACGCCCGCTGTAGCCGCCAACGCTTCGAGCCGATCGACGTAGTCCGGCAGATGCGCCACCGGCACGGCGGCGTCCTCGATGAGCGCGACGGCCTGCACCGGCAGCCGTGCGCTCATCGCCAGCCCCAGCCCGACGGCCCGCACGGCGCGCACGTCGGCCATGCTTTTTTCCTCAAGCACGTCGGTAAGCACGGCATCGGACCCCAGCGCGCGGCGGAGGCGGGCCAGCCCGTCCTGCACCTCGGCGGCGCTCGCGCCCTCGTACTCCACGATGAGCAGGGCGGCGGGGTCGCCGCGGAGGAAGTGGAGGCGGGGGGCGTACTCCGTCACGTCGCGCGCCCGGCGCAGCGCGATGCGGTCGAACAGCTCCACGGCCGAGGGGCCGGTGTCGAGCACCGCCTGCACGGCCTCCAGCGCCGCCCGCCGCGAGGCGTAGTGCGCAACACCGATGGCGCCGTGCGTGGGCTTTTCCACGAGGCCCACGGTGACTTCCGTCAGCAAGGCCAGCGTCCCCTCCGACCCGCAAAGGAGGTGGGCCACGTTGCGCGTGCCGTCCCACGCCCGCCCCGGCCCCCGGTCGATGCCGGGTTCTTCCATGAGTCGCTCCAGCCGGTAGCCCCCCGCGCGGCGCCAGTGGCGCGGGGTGTCGCGCGCGATGGCGGCGCCGTGCACCGTGAGCACGGCGTCGAGCCGCCGGTACAGATCCCCCTCCACCCCTCCTTTTACTTTCCTGGCCTCCCAGCCCTCCCCATCCAGCGCGTCGAACGTGACGGGCGTGCCGCCCGCCAGTAGCGCTTCGGCGCTCAGCACATGATCCACGACGGAGCCGTAGCGGATGCTGCGGGCGCCGGTGGCGTTGGTGCCCACCATCCCGCCCAGCGTGGCGCGGCTCGACGAGGCCGGGTCGGGCCCGAACCGCAGCCCGTGCGCCGCCGCCGCCCGGTTGAGCGTGTCGAGCACGACGCCCGGCTCGACCGTCGCCGTGCGGGCCTCGGGGTCGAGCGCGACGATCCGGTCCAGCCACCGCGTCGTGTCCACGACGAGCGCGGCGCCGACGGCGCTCCCGGCGAGGCTGGTGCCGGAGCCGCGCGGGAGCACCGGGACACCGAAGCGCGCGGCTTCTTCCAGCGCGGCCTGCACGTCGTCCACCGTCCGCGGCACGAGCACGCCCAGCGGGGGCACGCGGTAGAGCGAGGCGTCGGTGGCGTAGAGCGCGCGCTGGAGCCCGTCCAGCCGGAGGCTGCCCGCGATCCGGGGGCGGAGCGCGGCGGCGAAGTCGGCGAGGCGTTCGGGCGCGGCGGGCATGGGCGCCAACCTAGCGCCCCCTCACCCGGCGGGCGGCGCGGCGGCCCGCTCGATCATGCCCACGACCTCCTCCAGCGTCGTCCGGCCGCGGTCGCGAGCGAACCACTGGCGACTCTGGCGGTAGCGCTCCCCGCTCTCCAGCGCCTGCGCCTCCCCCTTGAACCACGTCTGGAGCGGGCCGGGGCGGGGCCCCCACCACGCCCGCTCGCCCAGTTCGTCGTCGAGCAGGATCACGATGGGGATGGAGCGCGCCGTGCCGCCCGTGAGGTGCTCGTCCATGAGGTCGAGGTGTTCGTCGCGGTCGAGCACCCGGAGGCTGAGGTTCGGGGCGTCGTCGGCTAGCCGCGCGAGCGTGGGGATGGGGCTCGTGGCGTCGATGCACCAGTCGGCCGAGAGCACGAGGAGGTGCCACGCCCCCGGCAGCGCCCGCACGCGCGCGGCGACGTCCGCGGGGATCGCGGCGCGGTCGTAGTTGCCGCGCCACAGCTCGACGTACTCCTTCGCCGTCCGCAGGAACTGCGCGTAGGTCATCCCGTCCATCCACGCCTCGGAGCGGTCGGCCCCGGCCGTGGCGGGATGGTCATACGTGGTGATCGCGGCGACAGGCTCCATGAGGAAGTACGAAGGACAAAGGACGAGGTACGAAGGGCCGGAAGGCATACCCGGTTCCCTTTCTTCCTTCTCTCCTCTCAGCACTCCCTCTCTTCTGCCTATCCCCTCATCGCTCATCCCTCATCGCTCATCGCTGCATCACCCGCCACGTAGCAGCCCGCCCGCGTGGGGTGGTCCTCGACGAGGCGGCCGGGGGCGACGCCCCGCAAGAGCCACAGGATGAGGGCATCACCCCCGGCAGCAAGAGTAAAAAGAAGCCCGAAGAGCATCCACCCCCCGTCGCCGATCGCCAGCGCCACGGCGCAGGGGATGAGCCCCAGCACCACGCCCGGCGTCGCGGCGCCGATGCGGTAGGCGCGGGCGGACATGGGCACGCGGGCGTGGGCGTAGGGCGTGAGGGTCTTCCACTGGAACCCCAGCTTCATGTCGGCCCACGGGATCCCGGCGGCGAGCTTCCACGCCACCGCGTGCAGCACCTCGTGCACGACGATGCCGAAGATGAGGGCCGCCAGCATGAACAGCCACGGCACCTCGCCCCCCGCGTCGGCGAAGGGCCCCCACCCGTGGAGCCACACGAAGGCAGCGGTGAGCAGGGCCACGAGCGGCCCCAGCGCCGCAAGCGCCCACACGTTCGCCTTCCCCATCGAGACGGAACGGTCCTCCATCGGGGAATCCGGGGATCCGGGAATCGGGGAACCGGAGGTCTGCGGAGCAGAATCGGGAGGGACGGTCATCGCAGACGAGGGGGTGGACGCTCTAACGGGACGCTATGCAGATAGGTACAACACGCGTGCCCATCCTCCACCTGCCGCCCCGCCTTTCAATTCCCCGATTCCCGGATCCCCCGATTCTCCGATCCCCTACACTTCTACCTCCTCGCCCTGGGCGGGGATGACGACGCGGAGGTCGTCGTAGTGGAACTCCAGGTTCTCCTTCATCCACTGCTTCGCGTCGCTCTCGCCGTGGACGAGGAGGACGGTCTTGGGCCGCATCACCTCGACGAGTTGGAGGAGGTCGCGGCGGTGGGCGTGGCCCGAGAACCGGAACCGCGCCACCTCGGCGCGGACGGGCTGCGGGCCGCGCTCGGTGTCGAGCACGATCGTGGGCGACGTGCCCGGCGCGGCGGGCGTGCTCACGGCGGTGAGGAGGCGGCCCCCGGGGGAGTCCTCCTTCGAGAACCCGACGAAGAACACCCCGTGCCGCTCGTCCTCGACCATCCGCTGGGCGAGGCGGTTCGAGGGCGTCCGCTCGAAGAGCATGCCCGACGAGATGACGTAGATGGACGGCGTGCGGAGCGCCTCTTCGAGCTTCGCCGTGGTCTCGGGGAGCCGCTGCTGCTCGACGCTGAACACCTCGAACTCGGG
>Ga0193752_1003057_pt1 | contig 11824 bp, 8 predicted proteins | sample H1c1metaG_FD_144924 | JGI IMG/M metagenome (GOLD analysis project Ga0193752, IMG submission 144924) | Soil microbial communities from a riparian zone of the East river system, Colorado, United States - H1c1 | ecosystem: Environmental > Terrestrial > Soil > Riparian zone | place: USA: East River... | reverse complement strand
CGAGGATCCCGATAAGTATCAATATTGTGCCGCAGGCTATAGCAGTCGAAGGCATTATTCACCTCTCTCTAAAGTTAATATTACCTAAAGTTTACCGAATCAACGACAAAACGCGAAATCAACGCTCGACGACCCGCAAGACAATGCTCGACGAGTTACGCCCACCCAGGTAAACGCGCTGCGTAGCTTTTCGAAAATCCTTATCGGTCGCTACCTTATAGTTGGGCACGAACTGCTGTGGGTTTCGCGCGACAAGCGGAAACCATGTGCTCTGGATCTGCACCATTATCCGGTGTCCTTTTTTGAACGTGTGGACCACGCCCGGCATGTCGAACGAGATCTTCGTAGCCGCGTTCGGAACCAGCGCTACCGGTTTTTCAAAGCTGTTTCGGAACCGCGCAGGAAATGGTTCGCCCCGCAGGAGCATTTGATAACCACCCGTCTTAAAAACGGACCAGGCTGAATTCTCAGGCGGTTTCATTCTTTCCGGATCGCCGTTCGGCATCTTGTTACCGGTCTCGGGGTAAACATAATCATCCGGAAATACGTCGATTAGCTTTACGATCACGTCCGAATCGGTGCCGCTGGACGAGATAAATAACTGCGGGTTGATGTCGCCCGCGACGGTGATGTCCTCGGTCAGAGGCTCGGTTTGATAAACAAGCACGTCCGGGCGGCCCGCGACGAACCGTTGGTCTTCGGTCATATAATCGCGCGGGTAGTTTGACGTTATCTTTTGCGTGTAGGGCACCGGCTTCATCGGATCGGAAATGTATTCGTCATAAAGCGGGCCGCCAGCGGCGGGAGCGCTAAACGAGAGCTTACCGCCTGCTTGCAGGTATAGGGATTTTTCGGCAACACCCCCATAAGGGTTCCAGGTGTCGAAGGCCTGCCATTCATGTCCACCCGTGTCGTAGGCGTTGATCTCCTTTATATTCGAGATATCGCCTTTATCCTTCAGGAAGTGATTAAAGAACGGCACCTCGATCTTTGCGCGGTAATAATCGCCGGTCTTTTGACCGAAATATGCGGTCCCCAGCCAATCACCGGGATTCCTCGACCAGCCGCCGTGGTCCCACGGACCAACCACGAGAACGTTAAAGATGCCCTGATTTTGTGCCTCGATATGCTGGTAGGTCTTTAGCGCACCGTAAAGGTCTTCATTGTCGTACCAACCCCCGACCGTCATCGTCGCGCATTTGATGTTCCTGAGCTTTGGCAGGATGTTACGGTCCTTCCAAAATTGATCGTAGTTCGGGTGCGCCATCATCGCGTCCCAGAATTTTATGCGCATGCCGAGACCCGCTTCGTAACTGTCCGCGACGGATTTGAGTCCGCCCAGTGAGAGAAAGTAATTGTAGCCGTCCTGCGTTTGGCGGCCGGTCCACGGTTTCAGGTAATCGTTTGTCGAGGTCGGTTCGGGGCGCGGCTGCCCAAAACCTCGGAAAAAGGAGTAGTTTTGCGCAAGAAACAGCGCGCCGTTATGATGCATGTCGTCACCGTGAAACCAATCGGACACGGGCGCTTGCGGCGAACAGGCTTTCAACGCGGGATGCGAATCTATCGAGCCGGCCGAGGCGTAGAATCCTGGATAGGAGATGCCGTAGATACCCACGCGGCCGTTGTTGTTCGCGACGTTTTTGATCAACCAATCGATCGTATCGTAGGTATCGGTCGATTCGTCTATGTCTTTCGGCGTCGGATTCGGGATGTCCGGCCGAACGTCTTCAAACTGCCCCTCTGACATCCAGCGGCCGCGGACGTCCTGGTAAACGAAAATATAGCCTTCCTTCGCAAACAGGGGATTCGGCCCCAGATTCGTGCGAAAGTCCTTCTCGCCATACGGTCGCACGGCGTAAGGCGTACGGTTGAGAAGGATCGGGTAGGCGCCTTTTTCCTTCGGCTCATAAACGGCCGTAAAGAGCTTTACGCCATCGCGCACAGGTATCATAACCTCACGCTTGGTATAGTTGTTTTTGATGTACTCGGCAAGCTCCGTTTCGGCAGCAGACGGCTGGGCAAACGCCAGCTGCGTCGAAATGATCAAAAGGCCGGCTAAGAGTAAGAAGGCAGAAAGGTAACCTCGCTTCATGATTTCCCCCGCGAAAATATATTAGTTATTACCCAATTATATTCGCGCAAAAACCCGTCAAAAACAAGCTACCTTTTTATCTCGATCTCGGCTACGAGCACCACCCGGGAGTACATATTTATCGAGCTTGCCTGGATAGGCGTTCGATACGCGGAGCTTGCGTTGGTGTTTGCTGATGCCGTCAAACCCGGTATCGATCCCTCGACGGGCGCGACGCCGCCTTCAAGCGTCTCGACGATTCTTACGACGCGCCCGCCTAACGATTGAGCGATGCCCTCCGCTTTTGCCATTGCCTGTCGGGTTGCTGTGCCGAGCGAATCGCCGCGGGTCGGGCTATCTTCGCGAAGAATGAAGGAAATGCCCTCAACGCTGTTAGCCCCCGCGTTTGTCGCGGCGTCGATCAGCGCGCCAACGTGGTCCATTTTCGGGGTCGTCACGGAAAGCGTGTTCTTTGCCTCATAGCCGATGATTTTCGGCATACGGTCGGAGCTATAATCCTGCTCGGGCGAGAGGCTGTAGTTACTTGTTTTGATCTCCAGGTTCGGATCGCCGGCCGCATCACGGAGCGCTTTGATCACCGCATCGATCTTGCGCGCGTTTTCTTGCTGTGCAGTAACGGCCTGGGTGTGTTGCGTTACGACCGAAAACGAGACAACGGCGTTGTCGGGCGGAACCTGGGTTTGAGATTCGCCCATTACGGTAACGCGTGTGTTGGTATTCGGACGGGGAAGATAATAGTAAACGGCGGATGCAAAAAGGATCAGAAAAACGGCCAATAGCCCGATCTTCAAGACGTTGCTTTTCATCGATAAAGTCCTCTCTTTTTAGAATTAGCGTAGAGAGAACGATCGAGACGGAATTTCTTGCAGGGTAAGGCGAAAAATGCTTTTAATCGGACGTTAGCGCCGCATATCTTCGACCATCGCGGCGATCTCGTTCTTAAGATGGGTTATTACGGCCGATTGTTTTGCCTCATCATCCATGTCCGGCGTTACGATGTCCTTAGCATAAAACGCCTTGCCAAATTTGATCTTTACCTTAGCGGGCCGGATCTTCCATGAACGACGGGCCCAAACCTTCCAGACACCGTCCAGTGCGACCGGCAGGATCGGCAGGTCGAGCTCCGTTGCAAGTATAGCTGCTCCTTTTTTGAATTCGTGAAGCTCGCCATCAAAGGCGCGCTCGCCTTCCGGGTAGATGTTCAGGACTTTGCCGTTCTTGAGCCCGACGGCGCCCGCTTTCATCGCCCGCATAAGCTGCGTATCCGGGTCGACCGGCACGACATTCAGCATCGTCGCCACATAACCCATCAGCTTGTTTTCAAAAAATTCCGCAGCACCGACGTGGAAGGTATTTTTGAAAATGTCATAGGGGTAGGTAGAGCAGAGTACAAAAGGATCGAGAAAGCTCTGGTGATTCGGGCAGATCAGGAATGGCCGCTTCATAGCCCGTAATTCTTCGATGTTCGCCACCTCGAGCCGCATAAAGCCTTTACAGAAAAGGTTGAAGGTTTTATAAACCGAGAATGCAAATGGCGAAAAGAAAGGTCTCTTGCGAAGAAGACCTGCGATCTCAGGCAGATCGGCGTCGGTCGTGTCGTTCACGATCTTCGACCAGTTCAAGTCGGCCGCAACCGCCTCGGAGCCGCCGGCATCACCAGCGTATTTTTTGACCAGCGTAATTGTATCGGCGACCGTCAGGCTCTGAGCGGCTTCATTCGCCTCGAACTCGTGCGAATATGCTTGTTCGAGCGCCGCAAAAACTTCCGCCCTTCCAAGGGAATCGAGGCCGAGGTCGATCTCAAGATTCATCGAGGGGTGGACGACATCTACCGCAGCCGTGTTTTTCCGGATTACGGAAAGCACGGTTTTCCCTACGCCCGAATCGACCATTACCTGATCCTCGGCTGAAAAGATCCACTCTTTCTCTGGCTGGGCCTCGCCGCCGCCTATGTCCCCGGTTTCGATCTCTTTGAGGAGTTGGAATCGCTTGATCTTGCGCGTGGCGGTCCGCGGAAGGGGTTCGATGCGGACAATATAATCGCGAACACGCTGGTATTCCGGCAGCTCGCGGCCGAGGTTGTCGAGCGCGTAACGGATCGCATTCTGCGAATTAGCGATGTTGTTGACCTTTAAATAATTGAAATCGGGCACTGCCACCGCAACGAGTTTTTCGGCGCCCGCGTGATCTGACGATGTGTCCTTAACGCCGAGGATCGCAAGTTCCTCGACGAGTGGGGTTTTCAGGTAATGGACCTCGAGGTCTTCAGGGTGAACGTTTTTTCCGGAAGGCAGCACGATCACATCCTTCTTACGGCCGACGATAAACAGGTGCCCGTCCTTGTCGATCGTGCCAAGGTCTCCGGAGCGAAACCATCCGTCTGCCGTGAATGCCTCGGCGGTCGCCTCGGGGTTGTTGTAATAGCCCTTGAATACGATCGGGCCGCGAATCAGCACCTCGCCAACGCCGTCCTTGTCGGGTTCGTCGATCTTTATCTCGGCCCCGCTCATCGGCTTGCCCACCGAACCGACGCGATTGTCGTCCTCGTAAGTTGCGGTAGCCGCGCCGCTCGTTTCCGTCAGCCCGTAACCCTGGATGATGGTGAAACCCAAGCGGTGGAAATCTATCGCTACTTTCTCGTCAAACCGCGAGCCCGCGGTGATCGCGAGCCGCAGTCGTCCGCCAAACGAATCATGGACCTTTTTGAACAGCTTCGGGCCGAGATTAATGTTCAGCTTGTCGCGGCAAAAACCGTTTGTGGCGAGCATTCCCTTGAAAAGGAGTTGGACGAGCTTGGGCTGTGCCGCGACGGTATCGGTGATTTTTTTATGAAACAGATACCAGAGCCGCGGAACGGTGGTCAGCATCGTCATCCGGAACTCTTTCATCGCCTTTTCGAGCTCGGCGGGCGTCAGTTCCTTGAGATACCCGACCTCGCAGCCGAAGGTCGTGGCAACCCATAGGTTTATGATCTGAAGATAAGCGTGGAAAAGAGGCAGCAGGCTAAGGATCGACTCTTTATCGGAAAGTTTCAGAACCGCATTTACGCCCGACAGCTCGGCCGCGATGTTGCCATGCGAAAGGGGTACGCCCTTTGGCACACCGGTGGTTCCGCTTGTGTAGATAAGCAGGGCAATGTCGTCGCCCGCGGCCTTTGGCGTCTCATCAGCGAATGCCTGGGGGAAATCCGTCGCGGCCCAATCTTCGAACTTTTGGAAGCCGTTGGTTGAATTTTCCAGATTCCAGACCACCGCCGGGATCGGACGACCGAGCTTTTCCTCTATCTGACGAAACTTGCCGGTCATGTCCGGTGAAAGAAAGGCCACCTTTGCACCGGAATTTTCGATGAAATTTGTGATGGTTTCGATTTCGCCGTGCGGGTCCATCGGAACGCACACGGCGCCATGATATAACGTGGCAAGATACGCAATAGCCCACGATGGATGATTTTCACCAATGAGAGCAACGCGGTCGCCAAACTCGATCTTTTCCTCGCGGAGTCGGTACGCGACCGACCTGATCCGCTCGAGCATCTCGCCGTATGTATAAACCTGCGAATCGTCACCCACGATGCGCATCGCGGGCATATCGGGGCGCTTCTCACACGAAGCAATAAGTTGGCTGCAAAAAGATCCGTTTATTAGGGCTGGGTTAGTGGTCAAAATATTCTCGGTTATGTCTATTGCGCGGGCTCTGCAAGTAAACTCAGGGCCAAATTTCGAGCCTGAACACGAATCTCCGGCATTGCGGTAGATTCCCAGAGAACGCCTCTCAGCGACGTTCCAAGAGTAGAGATGACTTTTGATATCTCGTTTCTTTGATTGATGATTTTACCATCAGGTGTGGCATTTAAGCCAAGGCATAATTCATCGGGGCCGATCTCGCCCTTTTCGATCAGCCGGCGAACGAGCGGAAAATCGATCTTTGTGAAGTTTGTTTCCGAGCCGGTGCAGTTAATAACGGCATCCACCGTAATCGCGTCATCGATACCTTTTGCGCGGAATCGTACCTCGAATCCGTCACTCGTTGCCCTGATATCACGAAGCCGCCCACGCCTAATCTCGAGCGATCCTGCCTCTTGCATATTCTGAAGAATGTCGTTGCATTTGGGCGGTATCCGATGGCGGGAAATGTCCCAGATCCTGCGCAGCTTCCGCATGAACTTTTGTTTTTCCTCAACCGGCAAGGAGCGCCAAACATCCTGCGTGATCGGCCTGAGCGAGTCGATAACGGCGCGCCAATTTTCGGCGGTCTTGCAATGGCGGCGGATGGATTTGAATATACGGCGGATGCTTTTTTCTTCGTAAACCTCTTCTTTGAACGAAGGATACGGATCGGCGGCCTGATGGACCAACGGGAACCAGCCGTGGGTAGAAAGCGCGGTTATTTTCCCCTTATGTTCGCGGTGATAAAAGCTAAGTATATTGTCGACCGCCGTCAGGCCCGTCCCGATAACAAGCACATTGTCTGTAGGCGAAATTTTCTCGCTAAGGGTGTTGTCCCAAGCGTTTTGAAAGTATTTGGGGGCCGCGATAAACTCACGCGTCTCGGTCTGCGGCACCGGCGGAAGGAAGTTGCCGAACGCCAGCACTACGCGGTGCGAGGGCAACACTTCGCCCGACTTGAGCAAGACAAGCGCGGAGTCGCCGGCAATATCGACATCGATAACCTCATCGTCCAGGAGGTTTATCGAAATATGGCCCGGGCGGTTAGATACAACCTCGTTAAGGACCTCGCGGAGATACTCGCCATAGATCTTTCGAGGGACGAAGTCGCCGGGGGCATAATCGTGGCCGCTGCTTGCGAGCCATTTATGAAAATGCTCGATATCGTCAGGGAAAGCCCCCATCTTCGCCGCGGGCACATTCAGAAGATGAATCTCCTCGACGGTCGAATAGGCCACCCCGCGCCCTATCGTCCGGTGTTTCTCGACCAGATTTATCTCAAGCGACTCCTCGCCCGCGTGCTTTATGAGGTTAACCGCGAGGAGGGTACCGCTCGCGCCGCCGCCAATGATCGTTATTCTCTTCATATTCTGTCGCGTATTATGCAGAAGTGTCTTTAAGAACTCGAAATCTTACCAAACCCGCCGTAACATGCTGTCCCGCATGAAGCGGAAACGCCGCAGTCTCAGTTTTCGGCCGCACCACCATGATCGTCGCGTCGCTAACATCGAGACGGACAGCCACTCGCTCGAACGCGCCGGCAAAGCTGACCTCCTCGATCGTTCCCTCGGCCAGCTTTTGATAGTTTTGCGTTAAATTCTCAGGTCGTCTTAAAAAGACGTCCTCAGGCCTGAAGACCAGCTTGATCGCCTGGCCGTCGCGCAGGCCGTGCGGTTCCTTCGGCGCCAAAGATATATTTCCGATGGTTATCTCGTCACCCGCCGCCCTTCCGGACAGGATATTTGCCGAACCCAGGAACTTGGCCACGTGCTCCGTCTCCGGCTTGTTATAAATTTCATAGGGCGTTCCTATCTGTTCAAGGCGTCCCTGGTTCAGAATAGCTATCCTGTCGCCGAGTTCGAGCGCTTCCTCCTGGTCGTGTGTGATAAAGATCGAGGGGACCTTGATCTTTTTAAGCAGGTTGCGGATCTCGCGACGCAGATGAGTGCGGATCTGGGCATCCAGCGCTCCGAAAGGCTCGTCGAAAAGCAGTACCTCCGGCTTATATGCGAGCGCTCGGGCGATCGCGACTCGCTGCTGCTGCCCGCCGGATAGCTGCGACGGGTATTTTTTCCGGTGTTCGCCAAGCCCGACAAGCTCGATCAGATCGTCAACGGTCGTTTTGACTTCGGCTTTCTTCCGGCGGCGTATCTTGAGCCCATAGCCGATATTATGCTCGACGTTCATCTTCGGAAACAGCGCATAGGACTGAAAGATAACACCGGTGCCGCGCTCGCGTGCAGGCAGACTCGTTACATCCTTACCGTGCAGCTCTACCGAACCGGAATCCGGGATCTCGAGACCTGCAACGATGCGCAGAATGGTCGTCTTACCGCTTCCCGAAGCACCAAGAAACACTAGAATCTCGCCTTCGCTAACGTCGAAATTGATATCCTCGAGCACCACCGCGGCGCCAAAACTTTTTCGCACGTTTCGCACACTTACAGCGACTTCGGATGTATTTTTTTCATTCTCCATATGTGAGCTGTTATTCGGCTTCGAGCCAATCGCGTGCTAAAAACAGGATGCTGAAGATCAGGAACGAGAACACCACGAGTACGATCGCGATCGCGTTGGCCGCCTCGACCTGCCCCTCGTTAAACTTTGCGAAAATATAGAGCGGTGCCGTTTGCGTTCGTTGCGCGAGATTACCCGAAACAAGGATCGTCGAACCGAATTCGCCAACCGCACGGGCAAAGGTCAGAAGCGCGCCCGAAACTATCGCGCCCCGCAAAGAGGGAAGCGTTACGTGCCAGAATGTCTGCCAGCGGGTTGCGCCCATAGTTGCCGAGGCCTCTTCCAGCGAGTTGCTCATAGTCTCGAAAACCGGCTTTATAACCCCGAACGCCAGCGGAAACGTTACGAATATGTTGGCCAGGATGATCGCCGATGCCGTAAACATGATATGGATCCCCTGCGGTTCGAGATACCGGCCAAGAATTCCGTAAGGGCCCCACAATAAGAGAAGAGCAAAACCCGCAACGGCCGTCGGTATAGCGGTCGGCAGGGAAATGATAACGATCAGAGCGTTACGGCCCCAGAAGTTATATTTTGATAAGACGTAGGCAGCAAAAAGGCCGAAGATCACGTTGAAGACCGTCGCCCAAAAGCTCGTAACGATCGATAGCTTTAGCGCAAAGATGGCCTCTGGTGCAGTTAGCGCGGCCCAGAAACTGCCCAGCCCACTGCTCGTTCCGAAAATAAAGATCGAGGCCATCGGCAGCAGGACCAACGGCAGCATGACGACGACCATCGCCGTTATGCTCAGGGGCTTGACGAGATCGAAACCTCGCACGTGCCTTATATTTGAAAGATTTGTGCTCATCTATCTCACGCCCTGCACCTGATCGCGAAATACTTTCTCAATAATTTCCGGGTACGCCTTCGACCACCCGCCGAACATATCCACCGTAAACGGCTGCTCGATCTTTGCAAATTCCTTATTCGCATCGTTAAAGGATTCGTTTGTTACCGACCGGAAGTGATATTTTACGAACGCCTGCTGGGCTTCGTCGCTCCATAGATATTTTAGAAATGCCTCGACCACTGGCCGTTCGTTGGCCGTAACGTTGCGGTCGATCAAAACCGCGGGGTGTTCACTGAAGATGGTCGATTTTGGAATGATCACGTCAACCGCCGCACCTGCCTGCTTCATCAAAAGCCCTTCCAGCTCGTAGGTAATGAGCGCATCGCCGGAGCCCGTTTCAAACTGGGTACGCGCCTCGCGCGCCGAGCCTGGCGTGGAAATGACGTTTTTCCAGATCGCCTGCAGTGTGCGGAGCGCCCGTCCCGCATCGGGGGTGCCATTTTCGGCCTCGGATTTTTTCAACTCGGAGCCGTAGATCGATAGGATCGACCATTGCGCGCCGCCGGAGCTGACCGGGTCAGGGTGTATCAGCTTGACCCCCGGTTTTGCGAGGTCGGGAAAATCGGTGATTCCCTTCGGATTATCTTTTCGGACCAAGATAACGAACGGCGTTTTATTTATGATCCCTTTATTCGGGCTCTGTCGGAAATCGTGAGTGATCGCCTTGCCCTCGACGAGCCGGTCGGCGTCGCGTTCGATGGAAAGGATCGCGAGATCGGCCGGCGCGCCCTGCAATATCTGGTTCGTTACGGTTTCCGAACCCGCGAAAGAGGTCGGGAATTCAACATCGGCTCCGTGCTCGCGTTTCCACTTGGCCTTAAACGACGGAATGATGTCTTTTTCGAGCGCTTCCTTCAAGATAGAGAATCCGAACAGGGTAACCGAGGGGCCGCCACTGCCTTCAGGAGGACTGGGCAAACATCCCGTAAACACGATCGCCATCAATACTAATGAAAAACCAACTCGTCGTAATAAATTCATGTTCTCCTCCTTGTCTTAAAGCTTCAGCTTCCATGACGTGCCGATCACGTTCAGGTCGCCCGGGTGCGAAAAACCGTCGTTCTGACGCATATAGTATAGGTCGAGCGAGAGTTTTTTTATCAGTGTCTTACTGACTCCGACCGTAAATCTATTGCGTGAAAATTTCTTGGTCGCCGAATCGTAAAAAGGCTCCTCGGTTATATAGAATTTCGAGTCGGCGAGCCATTTTTTTGGCAGCGCTTTTTCAAACGTGAGCGATGGCCGATAGCGCCATGTATTTCCCGAGGCACGAAGACGGCGTTCGAACCAACTGCGATGCGACAGCCCAAACTTCTTGAACGGGAATTTGTATCCGATCCTGAGATTCAGCCGATTTTCCACCCGAAATAACCCGGCCGAATTGCGGGCGCTGATATACCAGTAAAAAGGATTTATCGTCCACGATTTGCCTATCTTGAAAACGAGTCCGGCCGATAACCGGCCGTCATTTAGCCGCGTGATATTTTTACCGAATCGCCCCGTGATCGAACCTGAAAAATCTACCGTCTTGGAGATCGGAACGGTGATCTGCAGGTCGTTCCAGGATTGGATGTCCTCATCGTCCTGCGCAAAGGCCGGTAAAAACGCCATGACGCCGATCGCCCCGGCGAAAATTATCTTGTAAAAACCCCTCATTCGGTTGACGCTCCTTTTAAAGACAAAAAGAGGTTGTGAAGCACACTTAGCAACACAACCCTCGCCAAACCTTAGTGTCCTTCTTCGTTAATGCCTACGAGGTTAGCTGTCGGGCTGGAAGCGAAGAAGTCTTCTTCTGAAATTCAGATACGCCCCTGTCTCAACATTAGAGACCTTTGGATCCCCCGCGCCGGATCAAATCCGGCTTCGGCAATTTAATTTTAATAAGTTTATAAAAAAAGACCGAAAAAAGGCAAGATTTATTTAACTTGCGGAGGTTATAGGAACTCGCACCCTTAGGGCGGCCGGAACGATCTCGAACACGGCGGGAAGTTTTCCGGGCAATTCGCCGTCGATCTCGAGGTGGATCTCGCGTGTCTCATCGACGGGCGACGCCTCGATCCGTTTAGCCTGGGTGGATTTAACCTCGGAGAGGGTCAGGTGGGTGCCTGTGTAAAGTGAATAAGCGTTCAGGATGATCTTGGATGTGGGTATATCGCCAATATTTATCACGTCCAGCAGTCCGTCCGATAGTTTTGCATCGGGCGCGATCTTCATCCCGCCGCCAAAAAAGCGCGCATTTGCAACCGAGAAATTCAGCGTGTTCAGAGCGCGTTCTTCATCGTCGTCGATGCGGATACGGACCGTGGAGTATCGCAGGTCCATGACTTCCTGGGCCGACGAGATCGCGAAACTCGCTTTACCGCGAAGGTAGGGGCTGGGCAGCCACTTGAACGAATTGCTTGTCTTTACCCGCTCGATTATCGAAGTAGCGAGGCCGAATGAGGATACGTTCAGAAAATAACGGCTTTCGGTCTCGTCGTTGAAATTTTGGAACGTAACACGGCCGACGTCGATGGTGCGAGTCTCACCATTTTTCAGGCTCATAGCCGCATCGCGCGGGCTCGAAGGTATTCCAAGAGTACGCCGAAAATCGCCGCCTGTGCCGGAAGGGAAAATTCCCAGCTCACAGTCCGTCCCCGATTGAAGGAGCCCGTTTGCGACCTCGTTGATCGTGCCATCGCCCCCGCATGCAATCATAAG
>Ga0193752_1003056_pt1 | contig 11825 bp, 12 predicted proteins | sample H1c1metaG_FD_144924 | JGI IMG/M metagenome (GOLD analysis project Ga0193752, IMG submission 144924) | Soil microbial communities from a riparian zone of the East river system, Colorado, United States - H1c1 | ecosystem: Environmental > Terrestrial > Soil > Riparian zone | place: USA: East River... | reverse complement strand
GGCGCGAGACGTCCGAAGATTTCCGTCATTCTGTGCTCGCGTCCTGTCGTCATCGTGGCCGACAAATGATGCGGACTCGTGACCATGTTGGCGATGAGCTCGGTTTCCGCGGGATAGGGAACCGAGGGTTCAAGCACGCCGACGATCGTCGCTGTGCTCGTATCGAGACGAATGGTTTTACCCAGCACCGACGGATCCTGCTGAAACGCGGTAGTCCAAAAGCGATGCGTGAGCACCACGGCGCCGGCGGCCTTCGGCCCGTCGTCGCTTGCGGAGAGCAATCGCCCGAGAACCGGCTTGAGGCCCATCACATCGAAATAGTTACCGCTGACGACACCGGCGCGAACTTGGCGCGGCTCGCCTGCATTCACCATCGTGAAGCCCATTGTGGAAAACTCGCCGATGGCGGTCAGTGAACGGACGCGCTCGCGTAAATCCTGAATTTCAGGCACCGAGAAGACGATGTTGTCGGCGCCAATGCCCGGTGCGGATTGCCGGATGTAGAGCAGTCGGCTTTCGTCGCGATTGACCAGCGGCTTGAGCAACACCGTCTGCACCAGCGAAAAGATGGCGGCGTTGGCGCCGATACCGAGCGCCAAAGTAATAACGACCGTCGCCGCGAGTCCCTTGACGCGCCATAACGAGCGAACAGCTTGAATGATTTCGTCGCGCATAGCTCTCCCCTAGATCGCCGACAAGAGTAGGCGCCGCTATTGTCGATTGTCAACAGGAGACTCCTTGACCTTTGGTCAAGGGAGAGATGGTGATGACATATTCCGATGCGTTAGCCGTAGTGACGATGCAACGCCGCTAGAACTCGACCTAAAACCCGCAGAGGTTCGATGGAGGTGAACAGACTCGAACCATCCTCCTGAATGTCAAAGCAATAGCGCCATACCGATGACATCCCCGGTGTGTAAGACGATGCTTCAGAGGCTACTCACCGAATTAGAAGCCGCGATCAATGGGTGAAGCGCGGCAGCGGCTGTTCCAAGTCCGAGCAAAAATGCCTTCTGTTCGTCATTGGCATGTTCTTCCTCGCTTATTCGTCCCTTCGTTGCGTGATTGAAGAATGGCGAATGCTTGGCACGCGCCTTTGACGCGCCCGACGTCAGAAAGGCTTGCGGAACGAAGTTTTTCCCCGGCGTTCTGGGTTCCGGCCTTCTCCTATCAAGACATCAAGAAGAGCCGCGACGTCGACATCGTGTGCTTGGCTGTCTGAAGCGACCGCGACCGCCACTTCGCTAAGGCACCGCTGCGGCCTCCGCCTGCTTCAGCAACGCAGCGCCATCTTCTTTCACGATCAGTCTGGCCGCTACTAAACGTGCAATGTTTGTTCTCACCGCGCCCACATACGCCTTGTGAGTCGAATAAAGATCCTTGAGCTGCGATGCGCTCAGCGGGATTTCATGACCGGCGATGCGGCAGAACGAAAGACCGGTGGAGTTGCCGTTCCAGGTACTCGTAGGTACGTCGACGAATGGCGATCGTACGCCGCCCCGCACATTGCCAAATTGGTCCAAGACTGGTTTACCGTCAACAACCGTAATCGGATCGACTCGCGGCGGCTTGGTGCCCTTACGCGCCCACTGATCGAGGTTTCTCAACGCCGCGTTGAAGAACAAACTGCTGGGGAAGCGGCTTCGAGGGCCCTCGTTGCAACCCATCGGCGGCACTGCACGACCGCCCTTTTCGAGATCTGCGGACGCGGCCGCGAATTTCAGCTCGTCTGGCGTCGCGTGAGCGGAGCCGGCGATCTCGTAGTTACGATACAAGTCGGGTGCGACATCGCCATCGGGTCTACGCATTGCGATGCTCGACAGGTAATCCGACTGCGTCATGATCCGCATCACGGGCACGCCGGCATTGCGGATCTGGCGTCGCGGATCGTCAGCGTTCAACCGCGCGGCGCACTGATTGATCGGCGTGGGACCGCTTGCGACCGCGACAAGGTAGGCATCGAATAGCGGCTTGCCGAGCTCGCGAACGTCAAGCGGATGAATCGCGTTGATGTACGTGTACAAGTAGCCACCCGTTTGCGAATAGCCCCATGCGTAGAGCTTTTCCACACGCGAGCGTTTGCCACCAAAGCGAAAGGGATTGCTCGGCGCGTCGCTGCGAAGCCAAACCGCTACCTGGCGGTGAATATCCCACACCAACCCATTCTCCGTTTGGCGCGTGCTGTCCTGCGCGACGGTTTCGCAGTTGCGGCTATCGCTCAACGGCAGCGGGTTTCCCCACGATAGCGACGCGTAGCGCACTGGGTTAAATTGCTTGAGCGTTGCGACCGCAACCGGCTTGGCGGTAATGCCCACCCATGCATCGCCATTGCGAACGATTTGTGCGTGGGAAATGGCCCAACCGATGTTGAGGTCGAACAGATTCGAGGGATTGAGCATCTCGACGACGATGTTGCCGCTGAACTTGCCCGCATTCGCCGGCCGGCGGACTAAGACGCGCGTGGTATAGGGCGCGTTCGCCGTGCGCACCTCCGCGACAGCTTGCGACCAGTCGTAAATATTTGCGACACCACTGGCGAGCACCTCCTCTTCGACGTAGCCAACGGCTTTCAAATCCGTAGGCTCGAGCGTGCGATGAGCAGCGCCAAACGGATACGAGGAGTCCGTCACTGGCAACGGCGTCGACACTTCAGCCGCCGGAATCGCGGCGTAGAGCGTTGAGCCGGTAAAAAGGCACGCAATGCATGCGGCCCCGCGAATGCAGCCGATAATGTTGTTCATGAAGTTCCCCCTAACGTTGACTCTACCACGCTGAGGCACGGCCGAATTTGGCGGTTTTGCGCCTTCATCGCCGTGCAAACCAGCGGCCTCTTTGTAGAGAATTGCCTATAGGCCAGTAGTGGTATCAACAAGTACTCTTCTGCGCTGTAGCATAGAACCCATCGACCTGGACCTAAAACTATGGACAAAGACAGCTCGCGCATCAGCGAATTGACAGCCGCTCTCGAGAAGGCGGAACGACGACTCGTCGATCGCGAAACCTTGCTCAACGCCGCCCTGAGCCAGGTCGAGACGACCCGAACGCAGTACGAGCAGGCGCATGAACGCTCGGAAGCTTTGCGTCGCCGGCTGGGAACGAAGGAAGAGCAGATCGACGCTTTGCTCACCCAGCTCAAGGCCTCCGCGGCGGACGTCGCAACGCGCAACGAGCAGATATCCGCCTTGCAACGGGAGTTAGAGCGCCGCGATGCCGAACACGAGGGTGTTGACGAAGATGGGCGCCACGGCCTAGATGCTTTCAGCGAAAAGATTGCCGCGATGGGCTTGGTCCTGGAATCGCTGGACGAGCATGGCTCGCAACACAAAATTGAAAGCGCCGATACCACGCTCGGCAGATCGGTGGCCAACGATATCCGCATCAACTCCGCTTCTGTGAGTCGTCACCACGCACGCATCGTTGTCGAGGTAGATGCGATCTACCTGATCGATCTTGAAAGCACCAACGGCTGCAGCGTGAACGGCCGGCGCATTACCCGCCACGCCATTACCGATGGCGACGTTCTGTCCATCGGCCACGCCAAATTCACGTTCAACTGCGGTTTGCCGATGTCGAACGCCGACGATAGGTCGATGGACGAGACCTTTCCCTTACTGAACGACTCGCAGATTTTGATTCCGAGACCCAAGTCGACATCGGCGCCGGCCCAAATGTCGGTCGAGAAACCGAAGAGAAGGGAATCTTAGGAAAGGGCCATTTCTTCTTCGCAGACGCGAGCCTTCGGCAATGCGACTGTTTCTCGCGATTAGACGAGTACCTCTGCACCTGTTCTTGCTGGCGTGGGCGCTCTAGCCAGCCTTTTTGGCATCTTCGCTGATCACCGATCCGCCGTAAGCCATTGCACGCATGCTGCTGAGATCGAAGTTGCGCGCGTCAGGATGATCGACGAGCATTTGCACCATCGTCGGTACGAGCAAGACGTGGGTCACCTTGTGCTGCTGAATAGTCTGCAATACACCTTGCGGCGTGAACATGGGCGCTATGACATAGGTACCGCCCACCAAGATATGCGAATTGATCAGGCATCCGCAGGCGATGTGAAACATGGGCGCGACCAATAATGCGATGCCATCGCTGTGCGTGGCGCCGTCGCAGATAAAACTGAGCGCGTTGCTCGCAAGATTGACGTGACTGAGCATGACGCCCTTCGGAAATCCGGTCGTCCCGCCGGTGTACATCACCGCAGCAAGATCGCGTCCGCCGTTACGCGCGTCGGCAACGAGCGTTGCCTCGATCAGTAACTACTCATAGCTCAGCATCCCGGCCGGAGTCGGGCCGTCGCCGGGAACGCCGGCTACCCCTTCGTTCGAATAGAGTCGGGCTGCCAGCTTATGCCCGCTCAACCGCCGCCACGAACTATGGGTCGACTTTTCGCAACTCTTGATATGCGCCGTTCAGCCACATGCGCACACGCTGTCGCTCTAAAATGCCAAGTCCGATGGCGTCCTTGCGATCCGTCTGCGTTGCGGCCCAGAAACTGCTGCTATGCGCATCGATTTTGGTCATAGCCGATTCAGCCAGTTTCTTGATTGAGACGACCTGCGCGTTGAGCTCCTGTGCGCGATCCAGCAGGCCCGCTTTACGCAGGATCTCGAAGTCGTTGCCGCGAATCTCGTTTTTTACAATCACGTAGTTAAGGCGTCCTTGATACGTGTCGAAAAGCCGCTGCAGCAAATCAACCGAGTCGCGGCCGCTGTCCATCACATGCCAATAACGAATGCGAAGGTCCATCTCGGAGGCAACATCGATTAGTTGTGATTCGTCCATCCACTGAGTGAGCGGCGCTTGTGTTTGGGCCGCCAGATCGATGAGCACGCGCCGCTCAGGGTTGTCGGCGGCCGCTTCAACAATGGCATCGAGACTTTCATAGCTGTCGATCAGTACGGGCGATGCGTAGCCCTCGTAAAATCGCAGCAACGCGCCATGCGATCGGTCCGTGTCGAATCCTACGAAGGGTATCGAGTTATCGATGAAGTACTGCGCCAACAGTCGCGAGACTAGCGACTTACCGACACCGCCTTTCTCACCGCCGATCAGATGTATGTTGCCCAAGCCATTTCCTCGATGTGAATGAGTTAACCATAGCATGCGAATTTATCGACGATTAGCGTATTCCCGCGCGTCGAATCGAAAGCACAACTGTTGTGCAGAAGTGATGAACGAACGTTCTATGATGGTGCGTTTAACTGACATCGCTTCAGCGATTGCAACCTTCGAGGGCCATTTGGCGACTCAAGGGCACCGGCGGACGGAGACAACAGGAGTTCTGTCATTGCACATTTTGCTTCCGAGCCTCATCGCGGTTTTTGACCTTGCAATTCCTGGTGCATTGCTGATATGCCTATGGAAGAGCGGCGCCGGAAGCCGCGTCTATCTCATTAGTCTCGCTGCTGCAGTCGCTCTTTATCTTGTGGCCGTCACGTTCTCGGTCCTCGGTTTCTGGCACGCGATCGGAGTCTTTTGGCCCTTCGTGTACCTATGTACATTCGTCATAGTGATCGCCGCGAGATACCGCCGAGGGTTGCCTGCGCAATGGTTTCCGGAGCGCTGGACTAAAGAGTTCTTTCTTGCCGGCTGCAACTGTCTATATGCACTTGTCTGGGCTTTGTTGATTGCCCGAGTGGTCCAGGCTCACCGCATTCACGAAGAAGCCTTGCAGCTATCAGCTCCGCTGCACCAAGGATCTTTCTTGGTCATCTCCGGTGGCGCCAACATGTCAGTGAATCTGCACACTCGCGCAGTCCGGTATGCCTTGGACATTACGCAATTGAATTCCTTCGGGCTTCGAGCACCCTCGGCTGTTCCATTTCCGCGAGACGTCGCGAAGTACACAATTTACGGCGCGGACGTGATCGCTCCATGTGCGGGTGAAATTATCGGCGTGGAGAGTCATGCGCCAAATCAATCTCCCTTGCACCCTAACTCCACTGGATTTGGAAACTACGTGGCCCTGTACTGCCAAGGACATACGGTTCGGCTCCTTCACTTGCGGCCCAGCAGCGTAAGGGTTGTCGTGGGCGACATGGTAAAGACCCGACAGCTGCTCGGCAGCGTCGGCAATTCGGGAAACAGCGTCGAACCCCATCTTCACATCGATGCCGTGGCTGGACGCCGAATAGTCGATGCTCGTGACGACGGTGGTATCCAATCCGTTCCGATAAGAATCGACGGCCGCTTTTTGATCAAGGGCGATAGATTCACTAACTAACCAGTGCAGAGGGCAGTATTCACAACGCTTCTCACGGCAATGCCGCCACACCAAAGAAGTACGGATGCAAGAAAAGCAATCCGGCCCATGCGATAACTCCAAGTGAAAATCGCCAACCGATTTCCGCAGGCTTGAAAAGTTGGCGACCGTCAAGGATTGCAGCAAATGGGATATTGGAGGTCTGTCGTTCATATGCCAGCCAGTTGTCGCCGTAGACCCTGCGACGTTTTGCATCGATGGAATAGGTTCCGAACACCGCCGTGATGAGACTGGCACCGAATGCCACAAGGCTCGCTTCATCGCCGTTCACCAGCATGTGACCGGCGGCAAGCACAGCCCACCCCCACAGAAACGGATGCCGTGTGACGCGTAGGACACCTTGCACGACGTTCGCATCGTTCATGGTTTTCTCCATGAACACGAGGCCAGGATTGCGGCCGGTTGAAATCCCGGCCTCGATAAAGAGCGCGGCAATCAGCATCAGCCCTAGTTGAATTCCTCTAGTGGCCGGCGTGACTGACCAAAAGTGCCTGACACCTTCTGCGCGTGCATCTTCGTACGCCAGGAACATCCAGACAATGATTCCGAGCGTTGCCACTATAAATAGCGCGAAATACACGCGCAAACCGACGAGTCGCACGAGCGAATCACGAGTCCGCGTTCCCGATATGAGAAGGTGAATTCCGACGAAGGCGATTGAAGCGGCTGTTAGGCTCAACATGCTGCTATTCATCGCATGACCTCCAAGTCCTGACAGTCGATTGAGTCATTCTTACGAGTCGCGGGAATCCGATCCGACCCTATAGTCGATCCGAGGCACCGAAAAGGTTGCAATCGGGTCGCACTGGCCAACACGTTCAAGCGGCATAGCAGCCGAGACACCGACGGTGCCCCGGTGTTCGGAACGGCCTCCAATCATTGCCGGACGATCACCACTGCGTCGCCCACCGAAAGCGTGCCCGGTTCTACTGTTGATCCGTACACACCCAGAGAACCCTGACGATCGCGAACCACAGTCCGCAAGATTTCGGGATTGCGCTCACCCGTTCGCGGATCGATGGTGATGACGGCGCATCGGCCGTCGCGCTTATCGATGCGCATGCGCAGACTCCCGATACAGAGCACGCAGCCATTCCAGTCGTCTTCTGGAAATGAATCATCGCCCGTCGCCGCCACCAGAATGTTCGGCCGGAATCGCTCGACTTGTAACGGCGCACCGACTCGTTCACCGAGCTTGGCAATGGTCTGAGTCGTGATGAGAGACAGCGGAAATGTGTCGAAGACTCCATGGTCTTGTCGAATGACTCGCGCCCCTGGACAAAGCTCTGTTGCGAGCGCGGGATCCGTTATATCGAAGATCCTTCCCTGTGGTGTTCGCACAATTGTCTGCGACTTGTCTGGAATGGCGGGCTCGACGAAAGACGGACGATAGTGATTCAAGTCACCGCGCTCACGAAGCGTCAGCCAAGGGAATCCACTTTGCTCAACACCCGGCCGGATGAAAGCCCAACGACGATCTCCAGTCACACCGTGCCAAGATACATCCGCGCTCGGCAGCGCTTCGGCCGCCATTGACTTGACGGGGTAGCGCCACAGTCCGACAACGTGGCCAACAACACGTCCGGCCACATGACCAGCGCGCACACCTTTCTGAGAGATTTGCATTGAAGCACCTCTTTAAAAGAGGCGCCCTTGAGTTGCGACCAGCGTCGAGCGTGACGGACGAATGTCCGTTGCAGCGCCCCTCGACGATGGGTGGTGTTGCCGGTGGCATCACCACTTAGTGGCGCTTAGCAGACCAAAGATAGGCGAATTCGTCAAGCCCGAAGCGCAGCTTGCCTTCGGATACCAAAGCTCGACAACTGGTAGCCGCTTAAGACAGCAACTTAGCGAAGGACGCGCTCTCTTGCTGGGCGCCAATCAGCTCTCTATTTCTCGGAAGTGAACACCACCGAAGGCGCAGAACGTTTCGCAGGACCGTGGTACACCGCTTCGATGTTGTTGCCGTCCGGATCGAAAACGAAGGCGCCGTAGTAGCCAGGATGATAAGAGCGCTCACCCGGGGCGCCATTATCCCGCCCTCCGGCAGCGATCGCCGCTTGATGGAAAGCGGCGACGACTTCGCGATTCGATGCTTGAAAAGCCAGATGCACGCGAGAGACCGGGCCATCGGCCTTGTTGACGAATAATTCGTCCGTCTGGAAAAAATCGGGCCCTTCGACTAGCGCCTCGGATAAACCAAGCACCTTGAGGACAGCCGCGTAGAACCGCTTGCTGGTCTCGAGATTGGACACACGAAGGTGCACATGATCAATCAATCGGCCGCGATGGAATTGCATGACTCTCTCCTCGCCTACTCTTAAAGAGTACGCACCGAGAATCGAGGTTGTTCCTCGATTCAGCGATCCAATAGCTCGCGCACAGTCTTTGATTGGCGTTCGCTGACTTGAACTTCGGAGCGTTGCTGGTCCTTCATCGTCAGGAGATACGAGCCCTTCGCCATCGGGGAGATCTCGGCGATCATCGCCGCATTCACGAGCACAGATCGATGAGCGCGAAAGAACGGTGGATTGGGTAGACGTGCCTCCAGGTCCCCCATGGTGTAATCGGTGCGAAGCGCCGTTGTTTGCGTCTTCACTTTAACGACCCCGTCCTCCATCCTCAGGAAGCACACATCATTGAGTGGCACGAGCAAAAAGCGGTCGCGAGTTCGCGCCACGATGTGACGCAGCTCGCCGCGTTTGGATTTCTCTAGATCCTGTAACCGCGAGCGTTCTTCAGACGTAGTTTTCGGACGCTCAAGCAGCGCTGTCGCGCGCTCGACGGTCATCGCCAGCTTGTCGCGATTGATGGGCTTCAGGACCGGCGGACAAGAAACTATAGGTCAAGCCCGAACGATGCGTCATCAAGTCTTCGATTGTGATGCTGCGCTTCGCCGCATAGGTGTCGTCCAGCGGGCCGTCCGCGCGCCGTAGCACCTGCATGGACGAAAATTCCGGCACCCACTTCTCGATCGGATCGTCGAGCTTCATTTTTCCCTGCTCGATCAGTCTCAATGCCGCCACCGACGTGATCGGCTTTGACATCGAGGCGATCTTGAAAATCGTTTGCCGTTCCATCGGTAAACGTTGCTCGATGTCTCGCATGCCAAGCGCGTTGCACTGGACGATCTTACCTTTATGCCAGATCAACGAGACAACGCCAGGAAATGCGCCGGCGGCAATCGCGCTTTGAAGCATCGGCGGGATGCTCGCGAACCTCTCATGCGAGAAACCAGATATTGAAGCGGGTCGAGCGTTATCCGCGCCCATCCCGGCCGAAGCGACTGCCGCGAGGCTCATCGACAACATCGATCTACGATTAAGAGTCCTTGATCCAAAGTCGTCTGCGCGCATGCTGCATCTCCCGTAGCTTGGTACGGGAGATGTTGGCGCAAAGCTGGTCGTCTACCGATACATTTCGCGCGAACGCGGGGATTTCGTGCGCGAACGCGGCATTACCGGCGTCGCGATTCGCGCGGTACGACGCAGCGCAACTCAGTTCGACTTGCCGCCGACTCCAAACGGATCGTAGCGGTTGGCGAGCATGATGATCCAGGCGGTTGAACACGTGCTCGGCAGCGGATTGGCGTACCAGCCAAAGGGGATCATGTATCGCTTGCTGGCGTAGACGTACGGCTGCGATCTCTGCGTCACTAGTTTTTCGATATTGGGTGGCTTGCCAGGAAACGCGACCGTTTGGTATTTATCCCACCGCAATGACTGCACGGCGTCGAGCATCGCAACTTCATCGCTCATCAAGCTCTTTACGTAGCGCTCTGCGTTTGTGCGATCGGCCGATCCAGCCGGCACCCGTTGATAGTGATCGATCAGATTGCGGACCATGTTGATCGCGCCGGCCGTCCACTCCGACGACAGAACGCCTTGCCGATAGACGTTATCGGTCATTCCATTGCCATCTTGGTCGGAATAGCCCACTCCCCAGAGCTTGCTCTCCACGCCATACGCCCCCCATCGCTTCAGTCGCTGCCAGCTTTCGTACGAAGCGCCATACCCAAACCACTGATCGACTTGGTTTGCACCGAGCGCGGCCACTCCCCACGTATTCGCATCAATCGCTTTTGGTGTCAGCGTCGGAGTCCAAGGCGTTTTCTCCTTGGGATCGTTTGCAAGGCCGCCTTGCACGAACTCACCGCCACGCCAAGCATAATTCTTGAAGAACGAGAGCAACCCTGCCGTCGACGGTTCGCGTGTGGACTGGTCGGCGCTTGGACTCCCATCGTTGTGCGCTCCACCGTCGATCATCGTACGGATGGTTCTCAACGCCGCTGTGATCGTGCTTCTTTCCGCGCTTTTCAAATTTGTCTGATGGGCTAACTGCGCTTTCAACGTTGCGTCTAGGATCCGCAGCCCCGCGTACACTGAAAAGCAATTTTCCAGAGAGACTTGATAGGGGCTGATCGTTTGCGTCCCCTGATTGGCTAGGGTCCCGGACGGTGCGGAATAGACCGCCCCCAACCTGGATTGCATTGCCGCAAAGGTGGGCAGCACATCTAACGCGTTTTGAACCGCTTGATCGTTGAACGGCACGAAGTTATTTTTTTGGCCCTGTACATGATGAATGGTTGCCGCCTGCAGTGGGCCGATGAAGAAGCCCCAGGCATTTTCGCCCGTGATTGGTTTCCAATCGCTCCAAGTCACTTGGCCAAGCCGATAGTCGGCGTTGTTCAACGGCAAGCTGCCGGCACTGATCAGCGACTGATAGCGAGTTCCCATCAAGGGATCCGTCGACGACCACGCGCGGCCGATCATCCGAAATGAGTACGCTTGGCGGACAGCGGCTATAACACGATTGTTGTAGCGGAACACGGTCCCCTTTGTCGTCGCTCGGTTAGCACCACTCGCTACTTGAGTCGCGTTGCCGCTATAGCCTTCCTTCAATAATCTGTTTTGATTGCTGGCCAAATCGTACGCATCTTGCTTCGATCGAAGCGTGAACTTGTTCGCGACGCTACCGAGCACCACCGCAATTTGCCAAGTCGCTGCATCGTAAATATTGGTGCCGGTATGAGTATTGATGCGTTCGGTCTGCAAATCGCCGGCCAGCCCCGGTTCGGGCAATAGCGTGTATTGCGCAGCGTTGTAGACATCCTTTACGGCGCACGAATTCTTCGCGAGCTGACAAACGTATCCGCCCCAATACTCCGCGTTGCTGTGAAAGCTAAGCGGCAATGCGCTGCCAGCGAGTGTACCGGCCGTAGCCATGTAGAGAGCACCGCCCTCCTTTGCTTGGTCGCTAACGAGAAATGCGTAGCTTTCTTCAAGGCGAGTGATCTCGGCCTGGGCGGCGCGGATCGAGAACACCGCAAACGCTAGAGCCGTAAGCGCGATGTGGACTGAGTGAGTTCTCTTCAAGCTTCCCAAGGAAGTCACCGCATCGATAGGGAGCGAGTGACTATCCTCGGGACGTCAAAGTAGGTCAATGCCGGATCGGTTACTTGCTCGGACTTTGGTTGTGAACGAGCTTTCCCGTCCGCCGCAACAGACCGCCTGCGAGAAGGAGCACTAGCCCAAGAAGCCCGGCGGCGACCGTTAGCGAA
>Ga0193752_1003055_pt1 | contig 11826 bp, 10 predicted proteins | sample H1c1metaG_FD_144924 | JGI IMG/M metagenome (GOLD analysis project Ga0193752, IMG submission 144924) | Soil microbial communities from a riparian zone of the East river system, Colorado, United States - H1c1 | ecosystem: Environmental > Terrestrial > Soil > Riparian zone | place: USA: East River... | reverse complement strand
GGCTGGGCCTCGCTCGTGACGAGCGTGGACGACGTGCTGACCGACCTCGCCCCTATTTTGGGTGACCCCCCGCCGACGGGAGCCGACGCAGCCGCCTCCACAGCCGGAGCCGCCGCGAACACGTCCACGACGCGCCGCCCGCCCGCGGCCCCGCCGCCGGACCTGACGGGGATCGAGCGGCGGCTCTACGACGCGCTGACCGGAGAGCCCGCGTCGCTCGACGCCGTGTGCGACGCGTCGGGCCTCGACGCCTCGACGGCGATGGCGTACCTGCTCACGCTGGAGTTCAAGGGCCTCGTGCGGCAACTCGCCGGGCAGCAGTATTACCGTGCTTGAGGTTTAGGGGAAAGGAGGGAAAGGAGAGAAAGGAGGGAGAGGAGAGAGAATGCAGGCCGCAGGCGGAGACTTGCGGTGGCATCTTCCACTTTCCCCGATTCCCAGATCCCCGGATTCCCGGATCTCCAGATGGCCCTCGCCGCGTTCCGTGCCCAGTTCCCCCACACCGAGCGGCTCGTCTACCTCGACAACGCGGGGCGCGGGCCGCTGCCGCTGCCGGCCGTGGAGGCGATGCGGTTGTTCCTGGAGGAGCGGAGCCTGACGGACCCCAACAACCACTGGGCGGCGCTGCCCCGCATCGAGCGGGCGCGGGCGCGGTTGGCGGCGATGATGGGGGCGCCCGTGGCGCGGGTGGACTTCTCCCCCAACACCTCCTACGCCCTCAACGTCCTAGCCCTCGGCTACCCCTGGCAGCCCGGCGACCGGGTGGCCGTGCCCGCCTGCGAGTTCCCCGCCAACCTCCACCCCTGGCTCCAGCTCCGCGCCCAGGGCGTCGGCGTGGACCTCATCGGGCACACGGACGGGGTGGTGACGGTGGACGACGTGGCGCGGGCGCTCACGCCCACGACGCGCGTCGTGGCGGTCTCGTGGGTGCAGTTCCTCTCCGGCGACCGGATCGACCTCGCGGCCCTGGCCGACGTGGTGCACGCCCACGGCGCCCTGCTGGCCGTGGACGCGATGCAGGGGCTCGGCGCCTTCCGCCTCGACGCCCCGGCCCTCGGGCTCGACTTCGTCGCCTGCGGGGCGCAGAAGTGGCTGCTCGGGATGCAGGGCGTCGCCTTCCTCTACGTCACCGAGGAGCTTCAGGAGCGGCTCCGCCCCGTGCGGGGGTGGCTGAACGGGCCCGTGGACTGGGACAACTTTTTCACCGTCTCGGAGGACCTGCACCCCGACGCCATGCGCTTCCGCGTCGGCACCCTCGCCTCCGGCCCCATCGTCGCCCTCGACGCCTCGCTGGGGTTGTTGCTCGACCTCGACGCGGGCGAAACCGAGGCGCAGGTGCTGGCGATGGCGCGGCGGATCGCGGACGGGCTGGACGGGCTGGGGCTGGCGCGTTTCGGGACGGGCGGCGTGCCCAACTCGGGCATCGTGACGACCCGGCACCCGGCGCCGGAGGACGCCCACGCCCGGCTCCAGGCCGCCGGCATCCACCTCGCGCTCCGCGACCGGAAGCTCCGCTTCGCCCCCCACGCCTACACCACCGAGGCCGACGTGGACAGGGCGCTGGAGGCGGTCGCCGCCACCCTGCGGGTGTAGGGTAGGGCGCAGGGGATTGGGGAAATCGGAGGGGTGATGTAATCTGTCCCACCCACCATCACACTGGCGCTATGGGACGCTTCACCCGCCCTCGCCCCTTCCTCGCACGCCTCCTGGCCCGGCGCGGCCGGTGGACGCCTTCCTCATCGGTAGCCGTGGCAGCGTGCGCCCTCGCCACGGGGGTGCCCACCGTGTCGGCGTGGGCGCAGGGGCCCGTGGTGCAGGTGCCGACGTTCCGCGTCAACAGCACCACTGCCGGAAACCCCTCGACGCCCGTGGTGGCGACGGACGCCGTGGGCAACTTCGTCATCGGGTGGAGTGGGTCTTGCGCGGGGGGGAGCACGACCCTGTGTGCGCGGCGCTACGCCCCCAACGGCGCCCCGCTCGGTGAGGAGTTCCGCGTCCCCACCGTCACCGCCGACTTCGTGGATTCCGGCGCCAACCAGTCGTGGGGCGTGGCGGCGGACGACGACGGAGACCTGGTCTTCGTATGGGTGAGCGGATCCACGGTCCAGGCCCGGCGCTTCAACGCCAGCGGGGCGCCTCAGGGGGCGAGCTTCCCCGTCAACGCGATCACGCTGGCCCAGTACTTCCCTGCGGTGGCGATGGACGCCGACGGCGATTTCGTTGTCGTGTGGCAGGGCGCGGCGCTCCCGTTCCCGCAGCCCCCGAACGACGGGGTGAACTACGGGATCTTCGTGCAGCTCTTCAACGCGGACGGTACCCCGCGTGGGGGGACGTTCCGCGTGGACGACCGCACCATAAGCGTTCAGCGATCCCCTTCGGTGGCGATGGACGCCGAAGGCGACTTCACCGTGGTGTGGGAGGGGAGCGGGACGGGGGATTCGTACGGCGTGTTCGGGCGACGCTACGACGCGACCGGGGCCCGGGTGGGCGGGGAGTTCCGGGTGAACACGCGCACGCAGGAGCAGCAGTATCAGGCCTCCGTAGGGATGGACGACGCGGGCGACGCCGTCGTCGTGTGGGCGAGCTACGCACAGGACGGCCAGCACTACGGGGTCTACGGACAGCGGTACGACGCCGACGGCGTGGCGGCGGGCGCGGAGTTCCTCGTCAACACCACCACGTTGTCGATGCAGCGGGAGCCCGCAGTGTCGATGGGTGCGGCCGGAGACTTCGTCGTGGCGTGGACGCAAGGCTTCGGTTTACAGGACATCTACGGACAGCGGTATGCGGCCGACGGGACCCCGCGCGGAGGGGAGTTCGGCGTCGTGACGGCGGGACGGGAACAGGTCGACCCTGCCGTGGCAGTGGACGCCGACGGTGATTTCGTCGTCACGTGGGATGACCAGTACACCGGCATCTATGCGCAGCGGTACGGCAACATCACGGTAGCGACGGCGCCGGAGGGCGACGCCGCCCTCACGCTGCTCGTCGTCCCGAGCCCGGTGCGGGACGGCGCGCGCGTGCGGTACACCGTACCGGACGCCGGACCGGCACGCGTGGCGGTGTACGACGTGCTGGGGCGCGAAGTGGCCCGGCTCGCCGATGGGGCCGTCGCGGCGGGCGTACACGAGGCCACGTTCGACACGGCAGCGCTGGCGCCGGGGGTGTACGTCGTACGCCTGGAATCCGGGGACCATTCCCTCGTCCAGCGGGTGACGGTGGCGCGCTGAACGCACGGAGACCGGACGGTACGGGCGGGGGGGCTCGCGTAGCATGGGGGCAGTTCCTGCCCCCGTGACGATGCCTGAGACGATGCTCGAAGAGAAAGTCGAAACCACCATCGACATCGCCGTCCCCCCCGGCCAGACGCCCGGGACGCGGCTGGACGTGTACCTCACCGAGAAGGTGGCCAACGCCACGCGGGCGAAGGTGCAGCGCGGCATCAAGGAGGGCCGCGTCGAGGTGAACGGCCGCATCGAGACGCGCCCGAGCTACAGCGTCCAGCCCGGCGACCACCTCACGTGCCTCGTGCTCCGGCCGCCGCCGATGGACGTGATGCCGGAGGCGATGCCGCTCGACGTGGTCTACGAGGACGCCCACCTGCTCGTCGTTAACAAGCCCGCCGGGATGGTCGTTCACCCCGCCTACGGCCACCGCAGCGGGACGCTCGTCAACGCGCTGCTCCACCACGTCGGCGCCGGCCCCATCCGCGCCGAGGCGCTGGAGGCGGCGGGCGAGGAGGAGGAGGACGAAGACCTCGGGCTCTCGACCGTGGCGGCGGGGCCGAGCTTCGACGGCGATCCGACCGTGCGCCCGGGGCTCGTCCACCGGCTCGACCGCGACACGACGGGGCTGATGGTGGTGGCGAAGGACGACGTGACGCACGCCGCGCTGGCGCGGCAGTTCGCCGAGCGCACGATCCGCCGCCGCTACCTCGCCCTCGTGTGGGGCGTGCCCGACCCGCCGAAGGGCCGCGTCGAGACGGAACTGGGCCGCGACCCCCGCGACCGCAAGCGCGTCTCCGTGGTGGCCGAGGGGAAGGGGAAGTGGTCCGCGACGCAGTACGAACTCATCGAGCCGCTGAAGTACACGGCCCTCGTGCGGTTCCGGCTGGAGACCGGGCGCACGCACCAGATCCGCGTCCACGCCGCCCACATCGGCCACCCCGTCTTTGGCGACGTGACCTACGGCGGCGACCGGATCCGCTACGGCCCCGACACGGGGGCACGGCGGGCGTTCCACGTCAACCTCTTCAAGGCGCTTCCGCGGCAGGCCCTCCACGCCCATACGCTTGGTTTCCGCCACCCCGCCACGGGCGAGGAACTGGACTTCGAAGCGCCGATCCCGGCCGACTTCGAACACGTGCTGGGCCGCCTCCGCTCCGTCGAGGGGGCCGGGCGGGACGCATAGGCGTCCGTTCCGGCCGCCTGACCGCAGACGGCCGACCGCAGACCGCCGACCATGCGCACCGCCCCGGATAGGCTGAGGGCGCCCGGGAGGGCGTGTGGCCACACGCCCCTACCGCGCACGACGTGCGATGGGGGCAATCGACCGCCTTTCCCTGTAGGGGCGACGCCATGCGTCGCCCTCGTCCTGCCACACCGTAACGAAGGGCGACGCATGGCGTCGCCCCTACAGGGGTTCGAATCCACTGGAGCCCACCGTCGTGCCGGGCTGGCGGCTCCACCTACACTCCACGCGATGCGCCCGAACCCTTCCGGGGCAGCGGGGTAGCTTGCGGCCCCGCCGCCGCCGCCGATGCTCCGCGCCGATCCCCTCTCCGTCTCCGCCCTCCTCGCCGCCGCCTGCGTGCAGCTCCCGGGCGCGACGCGCGAAGAGGTCATCGAAGGCATGGTCGCCCTGCTCGACGGGGCCGAGGGGGTGGTGGACCTCGACCGCGTGCGCGCCGACGTGTTCGCGCGCGAGGAACTGATGACGACGGGGGTGGGGAAGGGGCTCGCGCTCCCCCACGCCCGCACCGCCGGGGTGACGGCGCCCGTGGCCGCCTTCGCCGTCACCCGCGAGCCCGTGCCGTGGGAGGCCGACGACGGCCGCCCCGTGCGGCTCGTGACGCTGCTGCTCGCGCCGGAGGGGGAGGGGAGCCTCCACGTCCGCCTCCTCGGCCGCATCTCCCGCCTGCTCATCGACGACGCCGTGCGGACCCGCCTGCTGGAGGCGGCTACCGACGCCGACGTGCTCGCCGTCTTCCGCGAGGCCGAGGGGAAGATGGGCTAGTCGCCCTCCGTCCGCCCCGTTCGGGCGCCCTGCCCGGGCGCCCCCTGCCCGTACCTTCTGCGCGCCTCGCCCTACCCCCGGATGTACCCCCGCGTCAGCGACCTCTTCAGCGATTTCCTCGGGTTCGATCTCCCGTTCCCGGTCTGCTCCTGCGGGCTGATGGTCGCCGTGGCGATCCTCACGGCGACGGGGCTCCTGCGCCGCGAACTCGACCGGATGTACGCCGCCGGGCAGGTGCCGTCGGTGAAGGTGGAAGTCAAGGACAAGACGGGCCGCAAGCGCATGGAGTCGATGAGCCCGTCCGTGCTCGCGTGGACGGTGATGCTGCTGGCCGCCGTCTTCGGCATCCTCGGCTCGAAGCTGTTCTACTTCTTCGAGGAGTGGGACCGGTTCGTCGCCGACCCCCTCGGCATTGCGCTCTCGCCGGCTGGGCTCACGTTCTACGGCGGGCTCATCTGCGCGGGCATCGCCATCGGGTACTACGTCCGCAAGAAGGGCATTCCGCTGGGCCGCATGATGGACGCGACGGCGCCGGGGCTCATCCTCGCCTACGGCATCGGCCGCATCGGGTGCTACCTCGCGGGCGACGGCGACTGGGGCGTGTGCTCGTCGCTCGCCGACAAGCCGGGCTGGCTCCCGGGCTTCCTCTGGAGCGAGACGTTCCCGCACAACGTCATCGGGCCGGACATGCAGCCCGTGGAAGTCATCTCCTACACGACGGACCGTGCACAGGTGCTCGGCTTCCCGGCCGACATCTGCGCGGGGGCCAACGGGGTCTACCCGACGATGCTCTACGAGTTCGCCGTGTGCGCCCTGCTGGCCGGAGCGCTCTGGCTGCTCCGCAAGCACCCCTACCGCGCGGGCTGGCTTTTTTCGATCTACCTCCTGTTCACGGGCGTCGAGCGGTTCGTCATCGAGACCATCCGGCTCAACCCCGACGTGATCTGGGGGCTCTCGCAGGCCCAGCTCATCTCCATCGTGATGTTCGCGGCGGGCCTCGTGGGCCTCGCGCTCACGACGCGCCGCGCCGCCGCGCCGCCCGCCGCTCCGGCCGCTGCCCCGGCGCCCGCCCCGCCCGTGGCGACGGCCGCCTGAGATGCCTGCGCCCGACGCTCGCGCGCTGCTCGCGCGCGCCTGGGACGCGCTCGACCGCTGGGAAGCCGGCTGGGGGCCGTACGAACGCCCCGACGTGCTCGACCCGGCGGCCGAGCGGCTGGACGCGGCGCTGGACGAGTGGCTGGGACGGATGACGGCGCCGCCCTCAGGGCCAACCCCGGGCAACTACCCCTTCTTCCACCCGCGCTACGCGGGGCAGATGCTGAAGCCGCCCCACCCGGTGGCGCTGGCCGCCTACGCCGCGGCGATGCGGGTGAACCCCAACAACCACGCGCTCGACGGCGGTCCGCCCTCGGGGCAGATGGAGAAGGAGGTCGTGGGCTGGCTGGCGACGATGTTCGGCTTTCCGGCGGAGGCGCTGGGCCACCTCACCGGCGGCGGCACCGTGGCGAACCTGGAGGCACTGTGGGTGGCGCGCGAGCTGCACCCCGACCGGGGGATCGCGTACTCCGCCGACGCCCACTACACCCACGGCCGCATGGCCGGGGTGCTGAAGCTGGAGGCGACGGCCGTGCCCGCCGACGCGTACGGGCGCATGGACCTCGACGCGCTGGAGGCGCTCCTCAAGACCGGCCGCATCGGCACCGTCGTCCTCACGGCCGCCACGACGGGGCTGGGCAGCGTCGACCCCATCGCCGAGGCGATCCCGCTCGCCCGCCGCTACGGCGCCCGCGTCCACGTTGACGCCGCCTACGGCGGCTTTTTTTGCTTGCTGGTGGGGAGTGAGGAAAAAACTGCGGTCGGCGGTCGGCCGTCGGCGGTCCCGGCCGGTTTTCCGGCCGCCCACTTCCGCGCCATCGCCACAGCCGACTCGGTGGTCGTGGACCCTCACAAGCACGGACTCCAGCCCTACGGGTGTGGCGCCGTGCTCTTCCGCGATCCGGCGGTGGGGCGGTTCTACAGCCACGACTCGCCCTACACCTACTTCACCTCCGACGCCCTCCACCTCGGGGAGATCTCGCTGGAGTGCTCGCGGCCCGGTGCCGCCGCCGCCGCGCTGTGGCTCACGCTCCGCGCGCTCCCGCTCCGGGCCGACGAGGGGCTGGGGCCCGTGCTCGCCGCCGGGCTCGGCGCCGCGCGCGACCTCGCCGCCCGCCTCGACGCCTCGGACCTCTACGACGTGTACACGCCGCCGGAGACCGACATCGTCGTCTACGCCCCGCGGCCCGACGCGCCCACCTACAGCGCGCTCGACGCGCTCGCCGGGCGGGTGTTCGACGCGGGGATGGCGGACGCCGACGATCCCATTTTCCTGAGCCTCTTCCGCCTCGACGGCGCCCGGCTCGCCGCGCGCTTCCCGGCGCTCACGCCCGACCGCCCGCACGCGCGCGTCTTGCGGAGCGTGCTGATGAAGCCCGAGCACGCCCTGTGGGTGCCCCACCTCGCCCACCGGCTCGACGCCCTCGCCACCGCCGCCCGATGAATGCCCCCCACAAAGACGGCGACGCCTCCACAGGCGTCATCACCGGCCGCAACCCCGTCCGCGAAGCGCTGGAGCGCGGCGACGGTCGCGTCGACAAGGTGATGGTGCAACTGGGCGCCCACGGGTCTCAGATCGACGCGATCCGCCGCGCGGCGAAGGCGGCGGGCGTGCCCGTGCAGGTGGTGCCGGGCCCGCGCCTGAACCACCTCGCCGCGGGCGCCCTGCACCAGGGCGTCGTCGCCCTGGCGTCGGCGGTGGGCTACGCCGACTTGGACGAAGCGCTGGCTACGGTCGCCCCCGACCTCGACGCGGTGAAGGCGCAGAAGCCCCTGCTCGTCGTGCTGGACGAGATCGAGGACCCCCACAACTTCGGCGCGATCCTCCGCAGCGCCGTCGCCGCGGGCGCGGGCGTGGCCGTAGTGCCCGAGCGCCACATGGCGCCGCTGAGCGCGACGGTGGTGAAGGCCAGCGCCGGGATGGCCCTGCGCATCCCTGTGGCGCGCGTGACGAACCTCGCCGAGACGCTCCACGCGCTCAAGGAACGCGGCTACTGGGTCGTCGGGCTGGCCGGCGACGACGAAGGCGACGACACGGAGAGAGAGGGCACGGAGCGCCCGGCCCCGAGCCGTGGCGCCCCTGAGCGCAAGACGGTGTGGGACTGGGACTGGGACCGCGCGACGGCCATCGTCGTCGGCAACGAGGGCCGCGGCCTCCGCCCCCGCGTCCGCCACGCCTGCGACGCGCTCCTTTCCATTCCCATGCCCGGCTCGGCCGAGAGCCTCAACGCCTCTGTCGCCGCCGGCATCGCGCTGCTGTACGCGGCACGGGGCCGCGCCGCCGTTCCGGCGGCGGACGACGGACCACAGACGACGGACGACTGAAGGGGGCTTGGGTCTTTGGTCTTCGGACTTTGGAAATGCGGGTTTGAACAGTGGTCCGTGGTCCATCGTTCGTGGTCTCTCCCACGAGCGGCGTACCCCAGTGAGGAGCCCTCGGCGGTGTTCGAGCGCCTCACCGCTCACCCCAAACCAAAAAAAGCGCGGCGGACTGGTAGACCAGTCCGCCGCGCCTCCCTCTGAACCGGGCAGGTTCCCACGCCTGCCCGCTCTCACCCTGTCCACGGGTGCTCGGGCGGCTTCCGGGGGCGGTTACTTCCGCTTGCGGAGGCCGTAAACGATCTTGCGGAGGGTATCGAACTGGAGGTAGGCGTAGCGGTCGCAGAGCCGCTCCAGCGCCTCCGAGGCCGAGATGTCCTCGTCGCGCAGGGCGCGGAACTCCTGGCGGATGCGGTAATCGCGGACGCCCTTCTCGTTCAGCAGGTTGTGCTCGGCCAGCGCGGCGTAGACATCGGCGCTGACGATCTCTCGGAGCGGGTTGTATTCGGACGGTCGCATCGGAGCGGAAGGGCGGGTGACTGGGCGCTTTCTGACGAGAGGCTACAGAGCCCGCCGTGTCAACCCAAGCCGCCCGTGCCGAACGGTCGGCGCCCCGCGCCGAACGGTCGGCGCCCCCCGTCGAACCGTCGGGCTCGGGGGGAAAACCGCCCCTACGCGCCCGGACCCTCGCCCGGGGCGTCGGCCGAACCGTCGGCCGCCGGGGGTTCAACGGTCGGCGCCGACGCTTGCGTACGTGGCCGCTGGAGGAGGAAGGCGGCGAACCCGACGAGGGCGAACAGGGCCAACTGGGCGCCGTGCGTGAGCAGCGCGTAGGTGGCGGCCGGCGTCTCGGGCACGTCGAACAGCAGCCCGAGCGCCTGCACGACGGCGTAGTGGTACGAGCCCGTCCCACCCGGGGCCGGGAGTGCGTTGCCGATGGCGCCGACGTTCATCACGGCCCACGCGTCGGCCATCGAGAGCCCGTAGCGCGCCGAGAGACCGAGGAGGCGGAGGGGGAGGTCGGCCATGAGGAGGTAGCACCCCCAGATCCCCAGCGTGGCGAGGATGAGCCCGCCGCGACGGCGAACGCGGGCGGCCGAGGCGAGCCCGTCGCGGAACTGCCCCAGCATCGACACCAGCCGCCCCCGGCGCCCCGTGGGTGCGCCGGGCAGAGCCCCCTTCTGCACCTCGGCCCGTGCGGCGATGCGCTTGCGCCAGCGCCACGCGCCCGCCGCGAGCGCCGCCGTCGCCACGACGAACCCGCCCACGGCGAGCAGCACCGGCACGGGGTTGCGCCCGCCGAGGAGTCCGTCGATGCGAGTAGTGACGAGAGGGGCGAGCGCGCCGATCTCGGAGCGGTAGAGCACGCCCACGCTGGAGAGCGCGAGGGCCAGCGTGATCACGTCGAGCACGCGCTCCACGACGACCGTGCCCATCGCCCCCGCGAACGGGATGGAGCTACGCGCGGCGAGGTTGCCCGCCCGCGCCACCTCGCCGCCGCGCGGGATGGCGGCGTTGACGAGGTAGCCGATCATGGTCGAGGCGAAGGCCAGCCCGAAGAGGCGCCGCGGCGTGTCGGGCGGGGCCTCGGGGAGGACTTCCAGCAGGAGCGTCCACCGCCACGCGCGGAGGGCGTGGGAGGCGAGCGTGGCCGCGACGATGGGGAGGGCCCAGCCCCACGACGCCGTCTCAAGCGCGCGGGCGACGCCGCCGAGGTCCACGCCGCGGAGGGCGAGCCAGAGGAGCCCGCCGCCGAGGGCGAGGCTGCCGGCGAAGGCGAGGGCGGTGCGGAGGCGCGGCGACACGGGCACGTAAAAAAGGCGCGGGGCCCTGCGTGGGCCCCGCGCTGCAAGCTATGGCTGCTGCGCAGCCGACCGCAGACCGCCGACGGCCGACCGCCGTTGGGTTTGCGGTGAAGTCGTACGGTCGTGCACGAACCGAACCAGAATGCAGCTGCGCCTGTAGGCGGTCGGCCGTCTGCGGTCGCAGGCCCGCAACGCGGGCCTGCTCCCTAGGACCGGAGGTCCACTACCTCGACGCCCGAGGGCGGGCGGAACGTGAAGGTGTTGGAGGCGAGGCGGGGGTTCAGCCGCACGTTGCTGAGGTCGAAGGCGAGCGTCTGGCCGTTCACGTCGTGCACCCGCACGCGCGTGGGCACGGCGTCGGAGGTGCGGACGTAGAGCGTCACGTCGCGGACGGACGAGCCCGTCTCGCGCGGCACGAGCGCCAGCACGTCGTGCGCGACGCCTGCCAGCGTGGCGCGCGAGGCGCCCGTGGTGCGGAACTGCGAGCCCCAGTCGGTGAACACCTGCCCGATGGAGAAGCCGACGGCGTCGCGCTCGTAGTCCTGCACGATCACCTGCCGGTCGGCGCGGGTGTACGACCAGAGGGTGCGGCCGTCCGAGACGAGCGTCTGCTCGGGGAGTTCGATGCGGAACGCGTCGCCACGCACGGCGAGGGTGCCGCGGATCTGCCGGCCGCTCACGGTCTGGACGAAGTCGGCCTGGAAGCTCCGCACGGCGGCGAAGCGCTCGCGGAGGCGGCGCGCGACGGCGTCGGCGTTCTGGGCCGCGGCCGGCGCGGCGGGGAGCACCGCCAGCACGGCGAGCGCGAGCGCGGCGACGAGGCGGCGGGAGGGTGTACGGAGGGTCATGGCGGTGGGGGGACGGGTGCGCCGGGGGCGGGGGGCGTGCCCCGGCGGCCGGGGGGGACCGCCCCTACAGCCGCCGGACCCGCGCGCGGCGTCACGCGCGGGCCGGTGGGCTCAACGGTCGAAGGGGGCTAAAAGGTGCGGGGGTTCTCGTCCTCTTCCTCCGGCGGCTCATCGTAGGCGCCGTCGCCTTCCGACGCATAGCCGCCGTAGGACGGCTCGGGGGGCAGCGGCGGCGGGCCCTGCGGCGCGGCGTCGGCCTCCTGCATCCCGGCGTCCTGCGTGTCGGCCTCCGTCAGGCTCGCATCCCCTTCGCCGGATGCCTCGGTGTCCGGCTCTTCAGAGAAGGGGTCGGCGGCGCCCTGCGCGGTGTCATCGGCCGACGGCTCGCCGTAGGCGTCGCCGCCCTCCGACGCATCGCCGCCGTAGGGCGGCTCGGGGGGCTGGGCGCCGCCCTCCGGCCCGGCGTCGTACGCGTAGTCGGGGGACAGCGGCGGCGGGCCCTGCGGGTCGTCGTCCTCGGGCGC
>Ga0193752_1003054_pt1 | contig 11828 bp, 17 predicted proteins | sample H1c1metaG_FD_144924 | JGI IMG/M metagenome (GOLD analysis project Ga0193752, IMG submission 144924) | Soil microbial communities from a riparian zone of the East river system, Colorado, United States - H1c1 | ecosystem: Environmental > Terrestrial > Soil > Riparian zone | place: USA: East River... | reverse complement strand
TAAGCCAAATCCGACTCCGATAATTTGATCTGAGGTTCCATCTCGCATGAAATTTTATCATGCAAAGATACAAACTACCGTTTCTAAACTAAATTGTCAGTACACTAGTATGGCTTAATAAGAAGGGATTCTGAATCGGCAATAGCTACCCTGGGAGCTGTTGCTACGCCTTTTAGGGTGGTGCTGTGGATAACCTTAGTCTTCTGTATGGCTTGACACGATTTCCTTAATGTCAGAATCGTCGATCCGCACAACATTATTAGCGGGACTCACTTCGATGCAGACAATCTTCCGGGTCTTCGCATTATATACGGTCGTTTTCTTGGTAGAGAGTATCATAATCTGCCACTGCATTCGGATCCGTCGTTCATGATTATTCTAACATTCTTACTCATGTCTGATGTTTAGGGGGCAGGGCAAAAAAATGAAGCCAGTAGGGAAACACATAGGGGTGTGCGGAAGTTATCCAGCGGTATATAATTTGTGTACAGGGATACTATAGTTTGCCCTGCAGGTAATATCTTGTGATGGGTTTTTTGAAAAGGAACCTAAACCGAAAAAGGAGGCCGTCTATTTAGGCGGCTTTCTGTATGGGGCGACAAGCAACGTTTTCATAAGAAGTTTTGCCCACGGCTCACCGGTTTAGTACCGGTTGCAATAGGTGTAAAATGTTCTTACTCCTGGTTGGTTCCAGTATATCGACAGTAATGAATTATAAACAACGTCTTGTTGAATTGGATGCTGATTTAGATCAAAAAGCAAACGCTTATTTAGTGCAGCTTAGCAAATTTGGACAGGATTCAGCTGAGCTTGCCAGAGTAAGAAAAGAGTGGGATGAGGCCGAAGGTGGAGGTGCTGATGAAACTGACCCACTCAGGATGAAGCAAGCTGACCCACCTTTCGTCTGGCGAAGATTTGGCGTTTTTGCTGGCGAAGAGTGTGAGTGGATTTGATGTTTTTGGTGTTGTATTAAATGTGATGTCAACCCTCGCGGGCAAGTGATATCTTTTCTTGACGGACGCTGAATAAAGATACTGAAGCTGCAAAAGATATCGCTTGGCTGCGAGGAGCCGCCGGCAGGCTTGATTATCCTTCCGTTTCCATTGCCGGTTTTTTACGACGCAGCGATTCTCCCAGAAGATCCAGCCGGTGCGCATTGTGAACGATCCGGTCCAGGATGGCATCAGCTATGGTCTGCTCGCCGATCAACTCATGCCATTTGCCTACCGGCACCTGAGAGGTGATGATCAAAGAAGCTTTGCCATGCCGGTCTTCAATAAGCTCCATGAGGATGGCCCGGCCCTGAGCATCAAAAGGTTGAATGCCAAAGTCATCCAGGATGAGCAGGTGCTGCCGCTCAATACGGGCCACTTCTTTCAGATAAGAACCGTCCGCCTTGGCCATCTTCAGCCGGGCAAAGAGCTTTGGTACGTTGAAGTAAGCTACCCGGTAGCCCCGACTGCAGGCATGATGGCCAAGGGCGGAGGCCAGATAACTTTTGCCAATGCCGGTAGAGCCCGTAATAAGCAGATTTTCGCCTTTGTCGATGAAGCTGCAGTCGGCCAGGCGAAGAATACGGTTTCTGTCCACACCCCGCTCGGTGCTGTAATAGAGGTCTTCCAGTGCCGCCTTGTAGCGGAAGCGGGCGCTTCTGATCTTTAGATCGATGCCTCGGTTCTGCCGTTCATCCCACTCGGCATCCACCAGGCGGGCGACCATCTGGTCCGGTGTGAAGCTTTCCTCCCGGCCTTCGGATTCCAGGCTGGCTTTGAAGGCCCGGAACATACCGTGGAACTTCATTTTCTTGAGCTTGTCCAGTGTTTCTGTGTTCATGTGTTTTGATTTTTGGTTTTTTATGAATGGAATTATTGATAATAATCTTCCCCCCGGATGTTCTCATGCAGCGGCATACTGAGTTGAATTGCCTCTTCCTGCTGCTGCATGTCCAGTCCCTTTTTCAGGATACGCTCGATCACCTTATAGTTGTAGCTGCCATAGCCTAAGGCCCGTTGGCAGGCTTTGATGAGCCGTTCATTACCCGCCTTTTTCGCGAAGCCGAGGATGCCCAGACATGATTTGTAGGCCTGTTCGGGATGCTGCTTGCGATCCAGCACTTTCTGGATATAGGTCACTACGTCCGGATCGATCTCGGCGGCTGATCACGGAGCTTCGTGTAGATGCGGCGGTAAGTGATTTTTACGGCATTCTCTACATGCGCCTTGTCACGCGGGCGGTAGGCTCTGGCGGGTAGAATGGTGGTGCCGTAATGCTCGGCAAAGACCGCGTAACTCTCATTGATCACCGGTTCGTACTTGCTGCTTTTGATCACTGCGCTCTTCAGGTTGTCGGGCACGATCGCCGCAGGCACTCCGCCTATGAAGTGAAGCGCATTCTCGCAGGCTGCGATAAAATCCTCCTTCTGCTGGCTGGCAACTGCCTCGACATAGGTGAGCTGACTGGCGCCCAGAATGGCGACGAAGACTTCCACCGGCTTCAATTCGCCAGACTCTGGATCCGTAACGTGGAGCCTGTCGCCGGCAAAGTCCACGTAAAGCTTATCACCCGCCTTGTGGTCGATGCGCATCGTGGGGCTGACGCTGGCTTTCCACTGTCGGTAATAGCTGTTGAACTGGCTGCGGCAAAGGCCGTCCGGATAGTCTTTGCGATACTGTTCCCAGAGCAATTGCCGGGTTGTTCCCTTGCGCTTCAGGGCTTTATCGATCTCCGGAAACAGGCCGAGCAGTTGGGTTACCCGTTCATTAGACGGAGCAGCTTGCGGCTTAATGAATAGATCTTCCAGGTCTTTATCGCTGAGCGTGTCGAGCTCTTTAAAGCTCAATCCGCTGTCTGCGAATGCCTGGAAGTAAATCCTGAGTGTATTGCGGGAGGTGCCGGTTTGTTCGGCAATAAGGCGCTTGCTACGGCCCTGGTCGAGCAAGCGCAGTGCGTGTCTGATCCTGGTCATGCTTATCGGATTATTGGCCATCAGGGCTAAGTTTTTTGAGAACTTAACGCTGATTGGTCTCCGCTAAAGCATCAACTCAAATCTTGCTTTCGGGTGGGTCAGTTTGCGTCGGCGAGGGCGGGTCAGTTTGGACCGGCGCGGGTGGGTCAGTTTGAATCATCCAAGGTGGGTCAGTTTAAATCGGCGAGGGTGGGTCAGTTTGACCGTTCCCTCCAAGTGAACTAGACAAAGATGAATGTGGAGACGACCCTGATCAAAATGGAAACGATAACCGCGACGCGTCCCAGGAATTGGATGACCTAGAAAGATAGCTCATCAGGTCCAAGGAGCTCAACACGGCACTTGAACTGGGTTTTGGGGTACGGGGCTTGCCCCGTCAAGGTGCGTTTCTATTGTAGAAATGCAATCTTGCAAACAATAAAAAAATTCAAAAACGCTTTCGAAAAACTCATAAAGGACATCGTCCTGATGTCCTTTATGAGCTATCAAAAAGCTCTGTATCTAAAGTGGCTTCTCCCTTCTCTGAGTACCTCAGAGAAATATAGGAGATTCCATATCCAAGGGACCTGTACTGGGCCACGGGCCATCATCAATCTTAAATTCGGTATTGGGCCATTTTTCCCAATTGCCGTTCATGTTGGCTGATGCAATGAGGTTTTTTAATATAATCTCTATATCATCGAGTCGCCAAACATCTTCGTTTGGATCATCATCTTCGTCCTTTGTCGCCTCAACAGCTCCTTGTCCGACTCGCGACACAACCAGAGTTGAACAAGGTGGACTCCAACATCCAAATTGAGAGAATACCCCATGCAGTCGAGCAGCAATTTCAATTCCGCCTACTGAGTCCATGGAAACAGTACAGGCAATAGGCTTTCCAAAAAAGACCTCAGTGTTTTCAAAAGGAGTTACTACCTCAATAAAACGCTGTAGTAAGGAAGACCAGTTGTTCCAATACACTCCCGAGACTATGAGAAAACCAGTATGTTGTAATAGCATCTCCCTTACCTGACGCACGCTCGGCATGGGATCGCTCAGCGTTAATATAGAAACACCAATTCCTTCCTGACTGTTGATAAACGCTTCAGCGCGCCGAGCAATACTACCCGAATTCCCGGCATTTCCCCTCAAGGACCCGTTTATTATTAGTATACTAGTTTGCTTATTCATCATTTTATTTATTACTATAAATTAATCGTTGTTCTCTTTCTTTCTCGTGGGCCACAGTGTAAAATTCAACAGCTGAGCTAATGTTGCTAGTGCACCTAAGATTATTGGAATAGCTGGAATCCACTTCGTCCATTTATTTTCACCCCAATCTGGTTTCGCACTTAGGAACGTTATGCTAATTGTGAGGATCAAAATTGCGACAACATTGGCAAATTTCTTTCGAATATTAATTGAGTAGTAACCGTAGTATTCAGCTGTAATGAATGGACGATTGTAACTGAAATCAGGGATGCGCTGAGCCAACTTCTTTCCAATTCTCTCCTTCAACTTTTCTTTTGCTTCTTCTATCCGGATTGAACTAGTATGCTCTTCATCGATTTGTATGTCTTTCTTAATCTCTGAAATCAGCAGGTACTCATTATACCTATACAACGCAATGCAGGAAAACGCACGATCTTCCGTTGGTAGGTCTTGATCCGAAATCTTGTCCTTAAACCACTTAGCTACAACAAAGGCTGATTGGTCTTGAAGTAACCCAATTTTAGCATGAGAAATTGCCCAAAGTACAAGAGCGTTAGACCAGGCCTCGGGCGTCCAAAGAATATCATCCGATTTATTAATCGGTGTGTCTAATAACGTACGGGCACAGGATCTTGCAAGATCAATAATCAGCTGCTTCTGTTTATCATCGAGACCAGGTAACGTAGGAGGAGAACCGAATAAAACAAATAGCGCGGTATTAGACCAATTAACCACCATGCCTTCAGTTGGTGTATTTACCATTCTGCTGATCCAATCCGTAGCATTTGCTAGACTTACATCGCACCTTATTTGAATTGGAAAGACACGATCAAGGTAGGACAAGACATTCAGTGCCCACAGCGTTTCCCAAATCTCATCATTCCATGAGTTGTATTCGACAAGATACTTGGAGCAAAGCCAACTGCGAGCTTCGATTATCTCACTTGAATATTTGATTGAATTCGTAGCAAGTGCTAGTGTCGCAACCGACGTGTCCCAAACTTCTTCCATCCAATGCCGCCTACCGTCTCCTGTCACCTCACTCTGGGAGACCAAATATTGTAATGCCCCTGCCCGCAGATTGCAATAATCATCCTTGAGCAAACATCTATCTAATGCAACGAGTGCATCAGATGTTGCTCGGTTTGAATTCCAGTATTTCCGTGAGGACCCTTCTCTAATGAGCTGTTCAAGGCCATCAAGTAGGACTCCTTCAATGGTTCTTCTTATAGACATGACGAGACAAGATATTGCTATGAATAAGCCGCACCAAATGATAAAAAGATTATTCGATCCAATAGCTACGTCCAGTCTCCTCAAACACCTTAAGCCCCTCGTGAGTACATAACAGTCGTAACTTTCTCGGAGAATTTCTTAAGAAAACGAGACGTAAGATGGATATAGCAGCCATTGTTGGAATAGCCGCATTAGTTATTGCGTGGCTGACATACAAGAAGACCTTCCCCAAGATAACTAAAGAGGAAGTTGAGCGAGAAGAAGTCGAAAGAGCTTTTTTAGCTCAATTCCGTATGACACAACAACTAGCAAATGATGTGAGAGATACTGTACTAGACTATGCTACCTCTAACAATCTTATGGATGAGGACATCTTTCCGGGCATAACCTATCGACACTATCACCAAACTTTGGAAGAGTCCCACAAACAATGCTTATCAAGCGAATTATACGAAAAACTTGCAGCTGAGAAGTACTCAAGGTCAGAGCTTCAAGTATTGATTGACAGCCTAGTTCCACAAACAAAGGCGCTCACAGAAGTGAAAAGTCAATTGATGCTTATGAAGACTGCTCGGCTAGACCGGCCCTTGATCCCTTGACTAATTGCTAGGGTTGCACCGAAACACTCGTCAAATAGTTCTTAAAACCGGACGAGCACATGGATTCTCGAGTACTACCATTGTATGTCGAGGTCTTTGTCGTTGTCTTGCGCTCGCAATCGGGCCATATTCTCAAGTTCAAGACGCGTGCGTTCTTGCTGGTACTCTTTCTGCCCACTACTGAGCCCTGACACATAGTCGTTAGAAAGATCCAGATCTTTCAACACCTTCGTCAGAAGACTAGGCTCAAATTTCTCTAGCAAATACCCTCCATTGAATCCTTCAATGAACTTTGAATCTTGAGCATCCATAATCAAAAAGTGTTTTTTGCATGCTTTTCAAGGTACGCATAAATAGAATCAAGGTCGTAGAGGATGAGCTTTTTCTCTGGTTGACTATACCTAATCTTTCCTTCGTCGCGCAATTTCTGAAGAGTTGTTTTAGAGGAGATTCGCAGCTTAGCCATAGCCTCCTCCCCTGAAATCCATTTGTCTTCGGAGATATTGTTGTGCTCTTTTACACGTTCAACAACCTGTTCAACAAGCGCATAAAAGGCTGCATCTTCAAGGCAAATTACTTGCATTGTTTGATCTTTATTATTGCCCAACGACTGCGTCAGTTAACCCCCACAAGCCTAAGCTAATTGTGCCTATCTCCCTATCAATTGAGAGATTGACAGGATTTTTGAATTTATCGGTATCATTCCATCCTCTGCCGAATAAGGTGTAGAAATCTTCTGAGTAAAAGTCTTCTTTGTCTCGAGTGCTGAATGTCCCTTTACCATGATCGTCAGGTCCGTGTATGAGGTATAAATCGTTGACTAGCTTTTGTAAATCCAGAAGCGATATGCTGTTTAAATCGTGATTCAGAAAGAACACATTTTTAGTCCCATCGGAAAATCGCTTAACCTCGACGACATTGAACAAGTTGCATTCAAGATAGCGAAGCATCTTTCGGAAGTTGGTAAGAGTATCTCCAACGCTATTGGCCTCCGAATTTGCTTCATTAAAACTATCGTCAGGAATATCATCAAGTCTGATATTAAATAGATTCTGAAGTTTTTTGTGCATGATTATAGGATTCAAAACGTTCCAGGTTATATTTTTCTACCCTGAAAGTAAAGCATCCGAAGAATACCTAAACACATGGCAAATGCTTCCAATGGCATGATCGCTTCCATTGTTCAATATAGTTGGAAAAGAGGGATGGTGAAAAATATATTTTGTTTATTAACTCCAGCAGCCTATTCGAACGTGACAATCCGCCAGTATGTTCTGGTTCGGTGGCGATGGTAAATCCGCAAAGGCGCTGAAATATCCATTGAATTAATGGCCTGTTCACTCTTAGCATTTTTTTGATAATCTCATTTTTTAAGTACGTAAAGTTTTTGCCCTTTCCGTTTAAAGGATTCTGTATCGTAAAGAAGTCAAGGTCGATGTCAAAATAGACATTGCTTTCTTCAGCCTGTATCAGGTAAGCTTCCCGGGCGTCGTACCCCTTGAATTTCTTAACGAGGTGCACGTTACCATACCTATCCTTAAACTTCTTGTCTTCCCATCGGTCATCACTGTCACCTTGCCTGCAATGAACATAAATGTTGCCAATGAGATTTAAGTATGCAGCTGCCATGATGTGCGTATCATTGATTGGTGAAAGACTACCCCAAGAGTATAGTGATACGTCTTGATTACTGGAAAGGTCTAGCTTTCTCAGCCAGCTTTTCTCTGATTTTGTTGGCCAAGCTAAGTCCTGGTGCCAGTCAAGAGTAACCAAAGCGGGAGGCGCCCCAATTCTATCTTGTGAAAAAAGCTTTCTTGTCCATTTCGCCCAAAAGAAAAAAGCAAATCGGTGCTCGGCAAATAGCGCTAACTCCATTGATCTTGTGCCATTGTAATAAGGATGTGAGAGCGTCTCAACCAAGGTGCCTGGCGGCTCTACATAATTGTCGTTATGGAAGTGGAGTTTCACGCGTTGTCAAGGAAAATAATGCAAGATTAACGTGAATTGATCTTTACGTTAAAAAACGGTTTGTCGTACAGTTCAGAGCGAGTGATGCTTCCCTCATAGCCTGCTGCCTTAATCTCCTCGCAAAGATTCAAGTACTTGTCTCCCTTTATCCACGGGTCTATCTCTACCTCGTCGAAAAGAGCGTTTGGGTCAATATTGACGAAGAAAAAGTCTGAATCATCCCAAGAATTTTTTACTGCTGCTAAGTCAATTTCATTGGTACTTGGTCTGCAAAACAGCAATCTCACTTCTTCTTCATAGCTAAACGCTATACGCTTTGTTAACAGTACTTGAGCAAAATTAACATTGTCCTGAAAGCCAAGAATATCAACACCGTCATTGAGGTATGCTTCTATCGCCTCCGCAGGTACGTAGTCTATTTTGCCAATGAAATAAGATAGCGTGTGGAACTTATTGCTAAGGTCATAAAACTGCTCCATCAGCTTGCCGACAGTCGTCTTTATTTTTATTCCAGATGGCTCACCACCCTTTAGTTACGCCACAACCCATCGCATTCTTTTCGCAAAGTCCAACACTGTCCGTACCAGCTATCACGAATAGAATCTAAGCCCACGAGTTGTCCATCATATACGCCTTGAGAATTCAAAAAGAAGTTTTCAAAAGGGTCTTTCCATAATGCCGGTCTAACAAGGCACAGTTTCCCGCTCTGAAGCGTTCGGATGAATTTTTCAAGAGTAAATATCCGGTATACAGTATCGTCAAGCGCCAAATTGATGGCGTTATTATCCTCTAGCTGACGCTTGAAGGGCGGATAATTTCTACCGGAATCAGCGAGCCTATCCAAGAGAATACATTGTCTGTGATGCTCTTCGTGCGTAAATGGGTTCAATGTAAGTCGGGTTTTATCGGATTCTCTTTTATCTAAAATTCGTGCCCTGGCGGTCGTTGTCGAAGTTTCATTTTCATTTGGCAAATGAGGAAAAAGCTCCTGCATCACAATTGCTGGATAAAATGCAATCCCACTATCTAACCAGCGTGAAGCGTTCGCAGATGAGTTATGTATGATGTTGGACTGCTTACCAACTGTTTTTCCTCCTTCGTGGGTAACCAACAGATTTCACTGGTTGTTCGTTGATTCCAAAGACCAATAGTTTCGTACTTTTTGCGCCGAATAATCAACCGTGATAACTCCAAAAGCTTTCGGTCTAATCATTAAGCACTTTGACTCCATTGATAAAGTTGTGGCTGCGCGGTTGATGTCCAAGCGTCCGCATAGCGAAATTGCGCTAACCTCACTACTGTGTGACCTCATGGACGAGGATATAGATACCGACATCATGTTGGACTACAGCCTTCAGCATTTGCAAAATGATTTGCAGCATGAGGATAATTTATTTGGAATCAGTCTCGCAATAAATACAGCTCAATTTAAGCCTCAACATGAGCGATATATTTCGCAAAGTGATATTGGCCTCAAATTAGAATTTGAAAATCTGATTGAACCAAAAGAATCCTGGATAAAATACTACCTGCTACAGGCAAAAAAGTTATTCCCAACAAGTGAAATCCCACTTAAATACACAGAAGCTGCACGTTTTGCGAGTGTAGATAAATTGCAAGGGAAGCGGATAATCGCTTTGAATGAGATTTTGGGAGGGAGCTACGTAAAGTATATGCTGTACTGTCCTCGCCCTGACAAAGTTGATGAAGATACAAAAACCAAGCTGGCTTATCTCCGTACCAAAAAACTATCAGAAGAAATATTTGATTTTACATATGGGCAGCATCTTTACCAGGCATTGCTGAATAACGGAGAGAGTCTTAAAGCAGGACTTTTTCTTGCCGACAGTGGCAGTATGAATTTTGGTGAGGTTCATGCAATGATTCTTGGAGACACCTGTCCTTTAAGCTGGTTTATCGCCATTAACTTTCTACACAAGAACCAGCATCTTCACTCACGCTTATACAGCGCATCACCGATGTCAAGCCAGTCGCCGTCTGGGAGCGAACCGAGTCAAAGACTATTGGAAGGAATTATGAGCGGCGATTGTAAGGTTATTGAAGAATTGATCAGCAAAATCCGCGATGTGGTTCCTGACAAACTGATAGATAATGTTTTGGTGCTTCCAAAGCATATAATCAAGCTAAGAGTGAGTGTTGGCGAACAGCTTAACCATAATAATCGCAGAATTAGGATGGAGTAAACTGTTCCGATTAAATTTAAGAGGTATCCGTATAGACCTTTGTTTTCCCGTCCAATCTTGTGCAAATCCTGTGCAAATGAAAAAGGGTTCCAAACGTGAATCGTCTGAAACCCTTTCCTGTCTTAGTGGGAGCACACGGGTTCGAACCGCGGACCCTCTGCTTGTAAGACATAGCACATAAATAGATTTACCTATAAAATGTTGTACCTATGTTGTACCAATGCCTGGAAATAAAAAAGGAGGCACCCTGAAAGTGCCTCCTAAACTGTAGCGGGAACGGGAGTTGAACCCGTCACCTCAGGGTTATGAATCCTGCGCTCTAACCAACTGAGCTATCCCGCCAAACTAAAAAGACCTACTAACTATTCTAAAGGAGTTGAACCCGTCTCCGCCGCGGCGGATATGAATCCTGCGCTCTAACCAACTGAGCTATCCCGCCAAAAAAAGACTTACTATTAATCCCCTTACTTCTAAGGGAGCGCAAAGATAATTATTCAGACGAAAAAACGGGACTTGTCAGAAATGATTTTAGCTCCTCCCCCATTTCTACGATCTTCCTTGTATCATAGTCAAAGCAGATCATTCCTGTTTTAGCTTCTGCAACAGTCAGTTGAAGCCCTTTACGCTCTGTGGTCACCCGGTAGAGCAGGTCAAATGTCCGGGCAGACAATTCATCTGCAAACAGCTCCACCTGCAATACATCTCCGTAAAAGGACTCTCCCCGGTAAGCAATCATCACGTCGCCCATGATCAGCCCATGACTCCCTGTGGACAGCTCCGTGAAGCCTCCTATAGCCAGCAGCTGCATCCGGGCTTCCTGCATAATGGACAGTACGGCATCATTGCCGAGGTGCCCCCCATAGTTGATATCGCTGATGCGCACCGGAATCCGAAGGATCCGCAGGGGATTCCCGGCCGGAAATTTTACTTTTACCCGCATTCTCTTTTTACCACAGCCATTTTATGAAAATTATCTGCGTCGGCCGAAATTATGCGGAACATGCTAAAGAATTAGGTAACGCAGTCCCGGAAGCCCCGGTACTTTTTATGAAAGCTAAAAATGCGCTGCTCCTGCCCGGCAAACCATTCTACTACCCCGAATTCACTCAGGACGTCCACTATGAAGCCGAATTGGTTGTAAAGATCTGCAAGAACGGGAAGCATGTCGCTGAACGGTTTGCCCGTAAATACTACGAGCAAATAACGGTCGGGCTGGACTTCACCGCCCGCGACCTGCAACAGCGGCAAAAGGAAAAGGGCCTCCCCTGGGAGATCGCTAAAGCCTTTGACGATTCTGCCGCCGTTGGTCAGTTCCAGCCCATTCCCGAAGGAAAAGATGTTCAGGATTACCGGTTTGAGCTCCGCAAAAATGGCATCACCGTACAGCAGGGGCATGCGGCCGACATGCTGAACAGCATAAATAAGGTCATTGCCTACGCATCCACCTTCTTCTCGCTCAATACTGGCGACCTGCTCTTTACGGGCACTCCGGCAGGCGTCGGGCCAATAGCGCTGAACGACCGACTGGAGGCTTTCCTGGAAGACCAGTCCGTGCTGGAAGTATTGATTAAATAGATCTACTTTAACCACATTATTTCAAAGCCGTTGTGGAATATGACAGCTAAATAAAACATCTTCGCGAAGCATGAAAAAAATTATAGTCTG
>Ga0193752_1003051_pt1 | contig 11844 bp, 9 predicted proteins | sample H1c1metaG_FD_144924 | JGI IMG/M metagenome (GOLD analysis project Ga0193752, IMG submission 144924) | Soil microbial communities from a riparian zone of the East river system, Colorado, United States - H1c1 | ecosystem: Environmental > Terrestrial > Soil > Riparian zone | place: USA: East River... | reverse complement strand
TCGATGCCGAACTGCTTGGGGCCACCCCCCATCTTCATGCCGGACGTCTTGAGCTCGAAGTCGGGATTGACCCGGATCGCGACGTTGGGCCGGTTGCCCGTCTGGTTCGCGATGTCCGTGAGCACGCGCAGCTCGCGCTCGGATTCGACGTTGATGGTGATACCGGCGGCGGTGGCTCGCGCCAGCTCCTGATCGCTCTTGCCCGGGCCGGCGATGCTGATGGTGGCGGGGTCGGTTCCAACATCGAGTGCCACTTGCATCTCAGCCGCCGAGGCCACGTCGAGCCCGTCAGTGAGTGATGCAAGGTGCTTGACCACTGCCGGCATGGGATTGGCCTTGATCGCATAGTGCAAGTGCACGCCGCGCGGCAAGGTGGTCCGCAGCAGCGCTACTTTCCGGGCCATCACCTGGCGGTCATAGGCATAGAACGGCGTGCGTCCGACCTGAGCGGCAATCTGCGTGAGCGACTTGCCGCCGAGCCACAATTGATCGTCGCGTACTTCGAACCAGGGGTGTGCCGCGTGCTTTGGCAACGTGTCGATGGTCATGGCGGGCTTGGTGCCGTTGCGGTGCTGCCGTGCAATGCTTTCATCTCGTTGGCGAGCGTGGGTCGATCGAATTTGCCATTGGGATTGCGCGGCAGGCTGTCACGCCATTCGATGGCATGCGGCACCATGAAGGTCGGCAGCTGGCGCTTGCACTCTTCCAACAGGCGTGCCGAATCGACCGTGCCTTGGGCCGCCGGCGAGGCCACGATGACAATGGCCTGTCCGAGCGCAGGATGCGGTACGCCGACCGCAACCACGTCGCCGACCAGGCCGGTGGCATAGATGGCTTCTTCGACTTCGGTGGGGCTGACGCGATAGCCCGAGGTCTTGATCATCTCATCGCGCCGGCCGACGAAATAGAGGAAGCCCTCGGCGTCCCGGCGCACCGTATCGCCCGACCACACGGCCATTTCCGTGAGCACCAGCGCCGGATCCTGGTCGGGCGCGGGCTTGAAGCGCTCGGCGGTCTTGACCGGGTCATTCCAATATCCCAGGGCCACCAGCGAACCGCGATGCACCAACTCGCCCGGCTCATCGGCATCGCACGGGGTGCCGTCCGGGCGGACCACCAGGATTTCGGCGTTGGGAATCGCCTTGCCCATGGAATCAGGGCGCCGGTCGACCTCGACAGGGGGCAGATAGGTCGAGCGGAAAGCCTCGGTCAGGCCGTACATCAGGAACGGGCGGGTTTTTGGCAGTGCGGCACGCAGCTTGTCGAGCGTGGCCCTCGGCATGGCGCCGCCCGAGTTGGTGAAGTACCTCAGATGCTCGCCCACACTCTGCGGCCAGGCGAGATCCGCCAGTTGCAGCCACAACGGCGGCACGGCGGCGAGGCCAGTGATGCGCTCGCGTGCCACCGCGCTTACCACGTCGCGTGCGAACAGGTGATCCATCAGCACCACCGACGCGCCCACGTGAAAGGCCGTGGACAATTGGCTGAACCCATAGTCGAAGCTGAACGGCAGCACCGCGAGCAGTCGGTCCTGCGGCGTGTTTTCCAGGTATTCGGCGACGCTGTGCGCCCCGGTCACCATGTTGCGATGGGACAGCACTACGCCGTTGGGTTTGCCGGTGCTGCCCGAGGTGTAAAGAATGGCGACCACGTCGGTGTCGATGACCCGGTGGTGGCCGCCCGCCGGCCCGCTGGCCAGGAATTCTTGCCACTGCACCCGACGCAGCGTGCCTGGCAGTTCCGCATCGCCAGGTTCCGTGCCGATCAAGACCACCAACCGCAGCTGCGGACAGTGCGGCAGGATGGCCTGCACGGCTGCCATCCGATCCGCCGAGGTGACCAGGACCCGCACCGAACAGTCATTCAGTATGTGCTCGACCTGCGGCGGCTTGAGCAGCGGGTTGATGGGCACGAATACGCACCCGGCATGCGCGGCGCCGAACATGGCGATCACGGTTTCGAAGGTCTTCGGCAGGAAAATGCCGACACGCTCGTGGACGTCCAGGCCGGCCCCGATCAAGGCATCGGCAAAAGCGCGGATGGCAGTTGCCAATTCGCCATAACTCAAGTGAGCAGAGCGCAGCGTGAGAGCGCGGGCCTCGGGCTCGATCGCGGCGCGCAATGCCGGCAAGACGTGCAAGAGAGTGGTCACGCAGAATCCTGTGGAAGGGCAGGCGGCCGATAATCATAGGCGGATTCGCTGCGGTGAGCAGCCCCGCGTGTGCTGCTTGCGAAGTCCATCACCGACTCGCTCACTACGCCAGGCGGCTCGCCCGGCACAGCACCCGTGTCCGCTAGGCGACCTGTGCGGCCGCGCCGAAATTTGCGGTGTGTCCAATCCGGGAACGCTCAATACCCGTATCATTGCTGCCGGCCCCGCGCGCCCATCCACTGGCATGTTGCAAATCAAGCCTGATTTTCCGCCCCAACCCACGGTCCTGTGTGTCGGTGCACATTGTGACGATATCGAGATCGGTTGCCTGGGCACTTTGCTCGAGCTGCAGCAACGCCATCCGGACATGCGCTTTCACTGGGTGATTTTCGCCGGCGATGCGGCACGCGAGGCGGAGTCGCGCCAGGCAGCCGAGCGTGCGCTGGGTGCCGCCTGTACGCTCGACGTGCAGCGCTTTGCCGGCAGCTATCTGCCGTACGAGGGGCGGGCCGTCAAAGACTACTTTGAGAGTGTGGCGCGCCGGGTAGCGCCCGACCTGATTTTCACGCATCACTTGTCCGACCGGCACCAGGATCACCGCCTGTTGGCCGAGCTCACCTGGAATACCTTTCGCCGCCATCTGATTCTCGAATACGAGATTCCAAAATATGAGGGTGATCTCGGCCTTCCGAATGTCTATGTGCCTTTGGGTGAGGCGTGCTTGGAGCGCAAGCTGGATGTGCTCATGGAAAGTTTTCCGACACAAGTACATCGCAGCTGGTTCAGTCGCGATCTGTTCAAGGCGCACTTGCGCCTGCGCGGCATGGAATGCAACGCTGCTTCCGGTCACGCGGAAGCTTTCCACGGCCGCAAGCTGCAGTTGTGATCGTCATGTGTGACCGCCGTCGCAAAATTGCAGTGATGGTTTGGCTACCATCGCGTGCGCTCCGGAGCCAACCAACTTATGTACGATGATTTACCGGAGCAGCTGGCAGAGACTGCCGTTCTGACTGAAATTTCCAAGGGAGCTTATGCAACGCTTCACGCGCATCGTTTCTTTGAGCGAGTTGCTGGCTGATGACCTGGATTCGATCTGCACGGATCTGGCGCAAGAGTTCGGCACCATGGGTGGCAGCCGGCTGCTGATCACCGGCGGTGGCGGCTTCCTCGGCTACTACCTGGTGCAGGCTGCGCTGCATTGGAACAAGACATGTGCGGCTGGTGCGGCCATCGACGTCACTGTGTATGACAACTATGTGCGTGGTGTGCCGGCCTGGTTGGAACAGCTGCGCGGTGAGCCCAGGCTCACGCTGGTGCGTCAGGACCTGATTCAGCCGCTGCCTCCGGACATGGGGCATTTCGACTACATCATCCACGCCGCCGGTATTGCATCGCCCATGTACTACCGTGCGCAGCCGTTGAAATGCATCGATGCGAATATCAATGGGTTGCGCAACCTGCTCGACTATTCAGTGGCGCGGCGCGAGGCTGGCCAGCCGCTCCGGGGGTTTCTGTTCTATTCATCCAGCGAAATCTACGGGGATCCCATCGCCAGCGAAATTCCCACGCCTGAAACCTACCGCGGCAATGTTTCGTGCACCGGGCCGCGCGCCTGCTACGACGAATCGAAGCGCTTCGGCGAGACGCTGTGCGTGACCTTCGCGCGCCAGGAAGGCGTGCCGACGCGGATGGCACGGCCGTTCAACAACTACGGGCCGGGCCTCAAGATCACCGACGGCCGTGTGCTGCCGGATTTTGCCGCTGACGTGCTGGCCGGCCGCAACCTCGTGATGCTGTCGGACGGCAGTCCGAAACGTACCTTTTGTTATGCCACCGATGCCATCGTTGGTTATTACAAGGTACTGGTCAGAGGTGGTGCCGGCGAAGCTTACAACATCGGTATCGATCGGCCTGAAATCTCCATGGCCGAGCTGGCGCGTATAGTGTGTGAAGCGGCTCGTGAGTTGTTCGGCTACCGCGGAGAAATCGTGCTCGGCAAGGCCAAGGAAGCGGACTATCTGGTCGACAATCCGAACCGGCGTTGTCCGGTGATCGACAAGGCGCGCACCGAGCTGGGATTCAACCCGCGGGTACTGGTGTCCGAAGGCGTATTCCGCTCGCTGATCTGGTATCACCACAATCGCGTCGCGGAAGCAGCCTGATGAATCTCTCCATCGTAGGAACCGGTTATGTCGGGCTGGTCACCGGCGTGTGCTTGGCGGAGCGGGGACACAACGTTGTTTGCATAGATGTCGACCGCAGCAAGGTCGACATGATCAATGCGGGCAAGGCCCCGATCCACGAAGCCGGTCTGCCGGAGCTGCTCAGCCGGAACATCGGGCGCCGGCTCACTGCCACCACGGACCTGGCGCGTGCCGTTCACGACTCGGAAGTCACTTTCATCGCGGTTGGAACGCCGGCCGTCGATGGCCGTATCGACTTGCGCTATGTGGAAGCGGCTGCCGCCGAGGTCGGCCAGGCATTGCGCGACAAGGGCAGCTACCACGCGCTGGTGGTCAAGAGCACCGTGATTCCAGGGACCACGGACACAGTGGTTCGCCGCAGTGCTGAGCGTGCCTCGGGCAAGAAGGCCGGCGAGGATTTCGGCTTGGGGATGAATCCCGAGTTCCTGACCGAAGGCCGCGCCATCGAGGATTTCACCAACCCGGATCGAATCGTGCTCGGCGGCATCGATGAGCGCACTCACGATGTGCTCTCGGCGGTGTATGCCAGCTTTACGGGGGTGCCGCGGGTGTTCACCAACAATGCCACCGCCGAGATGATCAAGTACGCTGCCAATTCCTTGCTGGCCACCATGATTTCGTTCACCAACGAGATCGGCCGGCTGTGCAGCGCGGTCGGCGATGTCGATGTGGTGGATGTGATGCGTGGTGTGCATCAATCCTTGTATCTGACCACGCGCCAGCTCGGGCGCGAACCGGTGACCGCATCGATCGCGAGTTTCCTCGAGGCAGGCTGTGGCTTCGGCGGCAGTTGTCTGCCCAAGGATGTGACTGCGTTGGCTGCTCAAGGTGAGCAGCTGGGCGTGCCCACGCCCATGCTGCGCGCGACACTCGAAGTGAACGCCGGCCAGCCCGACGAGCTGGTGGCATTGTTGAGCCGGCACTTCCCGAGCCTGAACCAGGTGCGAGTGACGGTGCTGGGCCTGGCTTTCAAGCCCGACACCGACGACCTGCGCGAATCGCCGGCCTTTCCAGTCATCCGCCGCTTGCGCTCGGCAGGTGCCCGGCTGACTGCTTTCGATCCCATCGCGCGGCCTCACAACCATCCGGACCTGCAAGGCGTACGGCTGGCGAGCAGTCTGGAAGATTCATTGCACGGTGCCGAGGCCGTCGTGCTGGTGACCCGGTGGGCCGAGTTCAATCGCCTGCCGCAATTGCTGGCAGGCTCCAAGGTGCTGGTCGTGGACGGCCGGCGGGTCCTGGATCGCAATTCGTTCGGCGCCTACGAAGGAATCGGCTGGCGGCGAGCAAGCACGTCAGGAAGCGAGCAGTGAAGGTCGTATTGTTCTGCGGTGGCCTGGGCACGCGACTGCGCGAGCATTCAGACACCATTCCGAAGCCGCTGGTCAACGTCGGTTACCGGCCCATCATCTGGCACTTGATGCGCTACTACGCGCACTTCGGGCACAAGGATTTCATCCTGTGCCTCGGGTATCGCGGCCACATGATTCGCGAGTACTTCCTGAAGTATGACGAGTGCATGTCCAACGACTTCACGCTGTCGCAGGGCGGCAAGAAACTCGAAGTTCACAACAGCGACATCCAGGACTGGCGCATCACCTTCGTCGATACCGGGCTGCATTCCAACATCGGCCAGCGCCTGCTGCGCGTGCGCAAGTACGTGGAGCAGGATCCGATGTTCCTGGCCAACTATGCCGATGGCCTGTCGGACCTGCCGTTGGACACGATCATCGAGGATTTCAAGCGCCAGTCGCTGGTGGCGACCTTCGCCGCAGTGCGTTCCTCACAGAGCTTCCACGTGGTCGAGGCCGGCGAGGATGGCTTGGTGACCAGCATCGGGCCCATGCGAGGCGAGGGCATCGCGGTCAACGGCGGTTTCTTTGTCCTGCGGCGCGAGATCTTCGACTACATGAATCCCGGCGAGGAGCTGGTCGAGCAGCCGTTCGCTCGGCTCATCGAGAAACGGCTGCTGGCCTCGTACCGCCATCCGGGCTTCTGGCAGGCGATGGACACTTTCAAGGACAAGATCAGCTTCGATCGCATGGAGGCGCAGGGCAACTGTCCATGGATGTTGTGGAAGAAGTCCGAGCCGCCCGAAGCGACCGAAGCGGAAGCGGCACCCTTTTGACAGCAGGCGCGCATCGATGAGCATCGTCAGTGAACTTTCCCAGCCCGAGCAGCATGGTCCCATGCAAGATGGCTATGCCTGCCGCTTCTGCGCCGCACCGCTCACCCACACGGTGGTGGATCTGGGTACCAGTCCATTGTGTCAACGTCATGTGACGCCGGCGCGCTTCAATCACGCCGAGGCCACCTATCCCTTGCACGTGTACGTGTGCACCGAGTGTTTCCTGGTGCAGCTGCCGGCCTACGTGGCGCGCGAGGAAATCTTCGATGCCGAGTACGGCTATTTTTCCAGCTTCTCGGAGAGCTGGCTGAAACACGCGCAGGACTACGTGAGCATGATGCTGCCGCGCTTTGGGCTCGGGGCGGGCAGCAAAGTGGTCGAGATCGCCAGCAACGACGGGTATCTGCTGCAGTACTTCGTCAAGGCAGGCGTGCCAGTGCTGGGCATCGAGCCCACCACCAATACCGCCGCCGCCGCCATTCGCCGTGGCGTGCCGACGCTGACACAATTTTTCGGCCGACAGACGGCCCAGCAGGTGCGCGAGCGTGACGGCAGCGCCGACCTGATTCTCGGCAACAACGTGCTGGCGCACGTACCGGACATCAATGACTTCGTCGGCGGCATGCAGATCCTGCTGGCAGCCAATGGTGTGGTGACCATGGAGTTCCCGCAGCTGCTGCACCTGTTCGAGCAGAACTACTGGGACACCATCTACCACGAGCACTTCTCGTATTTGTCGTTCACCACGGTGCAGCGCATCTTCGCTCAGCAGGGCCTGACGCTGTTCGACGTCGATGAGCTGCCGACGCACGGCGGTTCGATTCGCATCTATGCGCGCCATGCAGCCGATCACGGCAAGCCGGTGCAGCGGCGCGTGGCGGAGATGGTCGAGCGCGAGGCGCGTGCCGGCCACACCAACTTGGATTACTACCAGAGCTTTGGCGAGCGGGTCAAAGAGTCCAAGCGGGCGTTGTTGGAGTTCCTGATCGCGGCCAAGCGGGCCGGTAAGCACGTGGCAGCCTACGGCGCACCGGGCAAGGGCAATACACTGCTCAACTATTGCGGCATCCGCACCGACTTCATCGACTACACGGTGGATCGCAGCCCGCACAAGCAGGGCAATTTTCTGCCCGGCAGCCGCATTCCGATCCATGCGCCGGACAAGATCCGCGAAACCCGTCCCGACTATCTGCTGCTGCTGCCGTGGAACCTGAGCACCGAGATCATGCAGCAGATGGCCGACATCCGCAGCTGGGGTGGCAAGTTCGTGGTGCCAATTCCGCAAGTGCGCGTGTTCGACTGACGTTTTGCATTCAGCACAGGACTTTCAACAATGATCATCGTCGACACCGCGTTGCAACAGCGCCTCGCCCAGGGCAGACCGGTACGCGTCGCCATGGTCGGCGCGGGCTACATGGGCCGCGGCATCGCCATGCAGATCCTGGGCGCGATGCCTGGCATGCGGCTGGTGGCCATTGCCAATCGCACCGTGGCCAAGGCCGAAAGTGTCTATCGCGACCTTGGCGTGGCGCAGGTCCGGCGCGTGGCGACGGCGGCCGAGCTCGACGCAGCGATTGCGGCCAACGAATACGCAGTCACCGACGACCCGAACGTGCTCTGCCATGCCAGCGGCGTGGAAGCCGTGATCGAGACCACCTGTGATTTCGAGTCCGGTGCACAGGTGACACTCGAGGCCATCACGCACGGCAAGCACGTGGTGCTGATGAATGCCGAAGTGGATTCAACAGTCGGTTGCATTCTCAAGGTCTATGCCGATCGCAACGGCGTGGTCTACACCTACACCGACGGTGATGAGCCGGGCGTGGCCATGAATCTGTATCGCTTGGTGGCCAGCATCGGCTGCAAGCCGGTGCTGATGGGGCAGATCAAGGGTTTTCTCGATCACTATCGCAATCCAGAAACCCAGCGTGGCTTCGCCGAGAAGCACAAGCAGAAGCCGGCCATGGTGGCTTCCTATGCCGATGGCTCCAAGCTGGCCATCGAATCGGCCATCCTCGGCAATGCCACTGGCTTCAAGCCCGCCAAGCGCGGCATGCATGGCCACCGCTGTGCGCACGTCAACGACTTGCTGAAGCATTTCTCGGTCGATGATTTCCGCAACGGCGGGCTGGTCGATTACGCGCTGGGATCCGAGCCGCATACCGGCGGGGCGTTCGTGGTCGGTCACAACGATCAGCCGATGCAGCGCGAATACCTGGCTTATTTCAAACTCGGTCCGGGTCCGTTGTACATGTTCTATCAGCCGTTCCATCTGCCGCACCTGCAGTTGCCGCTGTCGGTGGCGCGTGCGGTGTTGTTCAAAGATGCCACCATCACGCCGAGCGGTGCGCCGGTGTGTGATGCCATCACCATTGCCAAGCGCGATCTCAAGGCGGGTGAGACGCTCGATGGCATGGGCGGTTTCATGTGCTACGGCATGGCCGAGTCGTACGAGGTTTCCTCGACGCGGCAGCTGTTGCCCATGGTGCTGTCGGTGGACTGCCTGTTGAAGCGGGACATCCCCAAGGACGGCGAGATCAGCTATCACGACGTGGTGCTGCCGCAGGGCCGCTTGTGCGATCGTCTGCGACAGGAGCAGACCGAATATTTCGCCGCTGCACCGGCGCGCGCTGCCGGTGCCTGAGACAAGCAAGCCCCGTGCTTGATACAAGAAGCAAGGTTCAACATGGCTCGAATTGCAATTCTCGGTTCCGGCATCTCAGCGCTCGGTGCCTCCCATCATCTGGCTCGAGAGTCGGCCGAGGTCGTGCTGTACGACCAGAACGTCCGCTACGGTGGGCACACCATGTCGCTCACTTACCCGCAAGGGTTTACCTTCGACATGGGCCCGCATGTCTCATTTACTTCGGACACGCGCATTCAGCAGTTGCTGGCCGAGAACGTCGACGGCGACTTCGAGGCCCGCAAATATCGGTTCAGCAACTACTGGCAGGGCCATTGGATGGGCCATCCGGCGCAGACCAATCTGTACGGCCTGCCACCTGAACTGATCACGCAGGTGATCACCGATTTCGTTGAGCAAGGCACGCAGAGCGTCGACATCAAGACTTACGAGGACTGGCTGCGGGTGGCGTATGGCCGCACCTTCGCCGAGAAGTTTCCCGGCCAGTACACCTACAAGTACCACACCACGCACGCGCGCAATCTGACCACCGATTGGATGGGGCCGCGCATGTATCGGCCCAAGCTCGAGGAGATGCTGCGCGGCGCGCTCACCTCGCAAACGCCCAACGTTCACTACATTCAGAGTTTTCGCTATCCCAATCGGGGTGGCTTTGGCGCCTATCTCAACAAGTGGGCCGCTGCCGCCAGGATCGAGCTGCAGCACAAGGTCACTGCCATCGATGCCAAGGCTCGCAAGGTCACGTTCGCCAACGGTCTCGAGACCGGCTATGACGCACTGATCTCCTCCATACCGCTAACCGATCTGGTGCCGATGCTGGCAGGTGTGCCGCAGGATGTCCGTGCAGCCGCGCAACAGCTGGCGTGCTCGGCGTGTGTGCTGGTCAATCTGGGCATTGGCCGCGATGATTTTGCCAACACGCATGTGAGCTACTTCTACGATCTGGATCTGGTGTTCCCGCGCACCAGCTATCCGCATCTCATGTCCAACGGCAATGCGCCGCCGGGCTGCGGCAGTATCCAGGTGGAGGTGTACTTTTCACCCAAGTATCGCCCGTTCACCGGCAAGCCAGCGGATTACATCGAGCCCGTGATTGCCGATCTGGTGCGTTGCGGCGTGATTCGCGCCGACGAGCGCATCCTGCTCAAGGATGCGGTGTTCGTGCCGTACGCCAACATCATCTTCGATCACGACCGCAAGGCAGCGCTGGCCACCGTGCACGGCTATCTCGATGATCAGCGCATCCGCCATTGCGGCCGCTTCGGCGACTGGGGCTATCTCTGGACCGACGACAGCATCAAGAGCGGCGAGGCAGCCGCCCAGCGAGCACTGGCTGATTTGGCGTAGGCAACAGGCATGACTAAGAAACATCAGGTCAGTTATCTCAAGACCTCGCTCCTGGCAGGTGGAGCCGGCGCGGTAGCGTTGCTGGCAGCCTGGCTGCTGAGTCGATGGTTGCACCCCGCACTGGCGGTGCTGCCCGTGACCCTCGCCGGGCTGGTGACAGCGGTGGCTTGGTCCCTCACCGCGGGTGGGCTGATTGCCCTGTACCGTGATCATCGGGACCAGCTCGAGGATCTCGACTTGTTTCGTCAACTGAATCGCTCGCGCACCGAGCGGGTGCTGACCTCAAATGCAGTTGATGCTGGGCTGTGGTGGCGGCGCTTGACTCGCTGGATGCCGGGACGGCCCTCCCTGCTGGTTGGCGATGAAGTGGAGGTGCGCTCCTATGAGGAGATCGTCGGCACCTTGGACGCGCAAGGATGCCTGGACGCGCTGCCCTTCATGGCGGAGATGCAGCGCTTCTGCGGCCAGCGTGCCCGCGTGTTCCGGATGGTCGACAAGATCTACGACTATGGCCGCACCAAGGGTTTGCGGCGGCTCGAGCGCACGTACCTGCTCACCGGTTTGCGCTGCACAGGCAGCGCGCACGGCGGCTGTCAGGCGCGCTGCGCCCTCATGTGGAAGGCGGCCTGGCTCAAGCGGGCCGGCGCAGTCGCCCAGGTCGACGCCCAGAGTGCTGCAGTCAGCCGCGCTGCCAGCGCGGCGGAGGCCGCGCCTCGACCCAATCAGAAATATGTCTGCCAGTTCACCGAGTTGGCCCGGGCATCCAGCTCGATGTCACCGTGGGATGTGCGTCAGGACCTGCGCCCCTTGCTGGCCGGAAATGTGACCCTGGCGAGTTTCCTGGTTGCCATATTCACGCAATTTTTCAATGCTGCACAGCGGTGGCGTGGCGGAGTGAGCTATCCTCCTTTCGCCCCGGGTGTACTGGCCAGCACCCCAGCCGTGACGCACGAATTACAAGCAGGCGACACTGTGCGTGTGCTGGGCCCGCATGAAATCCATCGCACGTTGGACAAGAACAACAAGAACCGGGGCCTGTGGTTCGATCAGGATATGTTGAAACATTGCGGTAAGACTTACAGCGTGCTGGCCCGGGTGGATCGCATCATCGACAACACCACCGGCCAGATGCGCCTCATGAAGTCGCCCTGCATCATGCTCGAGCATGTCGAGTATTCGGGCGAGCCGCTGCGTTTTTGTCCGCAGGAAGAACATCTCTACTGGCGTGAGGCATGGCTTGCACCGCTGGCACGTGGCACAGAATCTGCACCAGTCGTGGATTGTTTCACGCAACGTGCAGCCAATCAGTTCTAGAGGATTGACATGTCGGCGCCCACTATAAATAAAACTACAACGCGGCAGCCTGCTC
>Ga0193752_1003050_pt1 | contig 11844 bp, 8 predicted proteins | sample H1c1metaG_FD_144924 | JGI IMG/M metagenome (GOLD analysis project Ga0193752, IMG submission 144924) | Soil microbial communities from a riparian zone of the East river system, Colorado, United States - H1c1 | ecosystem: Environmental > Terrestrial > Soil > Riparian zone | place: USA: East River... | reverse complement strand
AGCCTCTGCGTAAGCGGGTTCTGCAATAAATGCCTGTTGCTCGCCTTGATTTATGACGGTGTTGAATGCACCGGGCTGTTCGCCCAATTCCCCGCCGGTACTGAATGTTTCCTGCCCCGGCGTAAAGCCTTCATTAGCTTCTGTTCCCGCAGCGTAATTCGAATAATCGGTCGTCGCGGAAAAATCCTCGACGGGAGCCGCAGGGGTCGGGTCAGGCGTGTACGGCGTCGGGACATACGGTGCCGGGTCGCTTTGCGGCAACGGGAAAGAGTTTGCAATAAACACTTCCGTCTTTACATCAGCCTGACGCACCGAATCGGTCGCTTCCTGATCGAATGCTATCGTCGCGTTCATATCGACGACTGGAGTTTCCCCCGCAGGCGAACCGCCGGGTTGAGCAACGCTGTCCGAATATGGCGTCGAAGGCTGACTGGGGTTTGATATGGCGCGGATCGCACTTGGATCCATGACCTCTGTGGCCTGAAAGGCGGACGACGGCGTTTCTATGCCGTTGGTTTCGATAGCCGACGAATTAAACGCGACGGTCTGGGCCGACATCGAGCTCTGCATTTCGGAGAAGGCCTTTCGCATCGCCTTTTGCATCTCTCGGGCGTTTCCGAATCGCTTCTCCTGGCTCACCTCCATTCCCTTTAGGACGACGGTCGAAACGGCCGGCGGTACTTCGGGGTTGAGGTTGGACGGAGACTCGATCGGGTCGGGCAATCCGTTCAACATCGAATCCGCACGGCTTAACGCATCCGCCGGGATGACGTTTGTCATCAATTGATAAAGCGTTGCCGAAAGCGAATAAAGGTCGCTGCGTGCGCTGGTGCCGATACCGCGGATCTGCTCCATCGGAGCGTAATGAGGCGTGTAGCCAACAACGCTGCCGGTACTTCCCGTGCTTGCTCCGCCTGAAAGATTGGTCAACCCGGTCGAGCTTTTAGATAAACCAAAGTCGAGCAGGACAACGTGATTTTCATCGGTAAGCTTTAGATTCTGCGGCTTGATGTCACGGTGGATTATCGGCGGTTCGTGTGAGTGAAGATAGGACAACGCATCAAGAAGCTGGTCTGCCCAGAACATTACCCAACTCAATGGAAATGCTTTTTGCTGAACTTCGATCCGTTTGGAAAGATCTTCGCCAGAGATGTGTTCCATCACGAGAAATTGCTCTTCGCCTTCGCCAAAATGGTCGCTTACCTTTGGCAAAACCGGATGCCGCAATCTGGCCAGCACGCGTGCCTCGCGCTCGAACGCATTTCCGAGCATTTCATCACCGGCGAAAAACGTCCGCTTCAACGCAATGGCGCTTCCCAACCGTTGATCGACCGCGAGATAAACCTCGCCCATTCCGCCTTTGCCGATAAGCTGGACGATCAAATATCTATTCTGAATTAGGGTATTCTGAGCTAAAGGTTTCATCTTATTCAGTTACAATTGGGTCGGTCGGTCGGGTAAACAACTACGAATCTGTTATTTTCGGCTATTTTGATGCAAACTTCAATAGTTTGTTGCCAATTATTTTAGAACGAACATATCAATTTTCAGGCATCGGCGTGTCCTTTGCCTCGTGCTGCCAGCAATGCGAACCCAGAACTTTGACGCGCCGCGAACATGGAGTTCCTTTTTTTGTTCGCGCTCCACAGTAAAATGCAGGTGCGGCGGGCTGTTCGGTCTTGATCGCAAAACGACGATCAGCAGTCTGCGGCGGCGGCATTTGAGGTTCAGGAACGGATGACGATAAGTTCTGCTCGCGGTTCAGGTCCTCAGTGGATGATTGCGAAACCGGCTCATTCCGGGTGCGTCGCGGTGTCTCGGCATTCGGTGCGGACGATGTGTTCAGCAATGTCGCGGGCTTTGCTCCCGAACCATTTCCGCCAAATAGCATTCCGAATCCGAATACTGCGGCCAACGCACCCGCACCAACAGTGATACGCGGCAACAGATCGTGTTTCTTATTCTCAGCCGAACATACCTCGCAAAACCTGCGGCTTGTCAGCAGGTTCCATTCGGCCCTTTGTATCTTTTCACCGCAATTGCAGCAGAACTTAGGTTTATAGAGCATCGTTCGCACGAATTAAAAAAACAATATGTGATTCGAAAAGGTAGAACTGTGTCTGATTATATGCGAATTTGTTCTGAGATAAAAGGCGGTCATCGCCGTGAGCGATGCAACTTCATTTCAAAATCCAACGTCAGATTGCTAGAGTTTATTTATGCGCTTTGCTGCACTATCAATATTTGCATTCATTTTGCTGTTTTTGAACATTCCGGTCTCGGCTCAGGTCGACGATCCGGTCAATGTCGATACCACGATCGTCCGTGTAAATATCGGCGTCGTGAACCAGCGCGGACAGCCGATCACAAGTCTCGGGCGGCCAAATTTTTCGGTGTTTGAAGACGGCGTAAAACAAGACATCTCTCATTTCGAACTTTCGAATGCTCCATTCAGCGTCGTAATGATGCTGGATATGAGCGGTTCGACCAAGAGCTTTCGCCAGAACATTATGTTGTCGGCCTCGCGTTTTCTTGACGCGCTGGCGCCTGACGACCGGGTCGCCGTGATCGAGTTTTACAGCAAGGTCAATCTGCTGAATGATTTTACATCGGACCGGAGAGTTGCTCTTCATTCGATCTCGGTCGCTAATGGCAAAGGTGAAACCAACCTCTTTGAGGGGTTGGATATGGCCCTTGAAAAGCTGGGCAAAGAAGGCAATCGACGAAAAGCGATCGTTGTTCTGACTGACGGCGTCGATACCAAAGCACAAGGCCTCGACCGCGAGGCATTATCGAAATTAAACTCCGGCGACATGCCGACTGCTATCAAGCCGGAACGCAATCAGGCTTTGAATAAAATTCTTGACCGGGCCGACAAGCTCGGCGTTACGGTCTATCCGCTCGCCTTACCGACAGGCGATCCCGCGAAATTGGCCGACCCGACGCCGTTGCAAGTCGCGATGTACACCGCAGCTCGTTCGCGTTTGAAACTTGTCGCAGACCGAACCGGCGGGACATTGAACGCCATCACGCGGCTCGATGAAATGGGCAGGCTGTACGCCCTGATCGCCGCCGACCTGCGCACGCTCTACACCCTCGAATATCAACCCGCAAAGCCCGTCCGCGACGGCAAATGGCGCGAGATACGCGTCGAAGTATCAGACCGCGACCTCATAGCACGTTCCCGTCAAGGCTATTTTGCAAAATGACCGAAGCATCTACCTTGACACTTTTCGCGTGTATTTGTAGTCTAAGAGTTCGTTTTGAGCACCCGTAGCTCAGCTGGATAGAGTACTTGACTACGAATCAAGGGGTCGCATGTTCGAATCATGCCGGGTGTACCATTATTATAGATAAGAGGCGATCAGGTTGGTCGCCTTTTTCTTTTTGGAAGGTTCGTTAATTCGAAGTCTTGCCTTTTTCTCTTAGCTTGATCGTCGGCTTGATCTCGTTGCGGACGCGGGCGAGGACGCCGAGGACTATATACCACTGCTTGTTTCGCAGTTTCCAGACGTGAAGACACGTTCCCTTTTCGCGGCCTTCTTCGCTGTTGGCGTATTCGCACGGGTTCCAGACGTAAGCCATGTCGGAGGCTTCGAGCATCGCGACCTTTTTGGGGTAATCAATAGAGATGAAGTCCTTGGTTGCATTGACGGCGTTCTTTTTTCCGAGAATCGGCGTTTCGCCTTCGCGTAAAAGGCGAATGTCCGGTGCGGCAAATTTGTCATAGGCTCCGCCAAGGGCTTTTTTGCTCATGCTCAGTTTCAGGAAATTCATCGACGGGTCTGCCGCTGACCACCGCCGTTTGTTAACATCGCCGGTCAATGCTGCGGCGAGCACTCTGCTTGGGTCGGGAACGGCGTCGGCGGGTTTTTCGTGTGCGATCGTAATGTCGATGGTCGCTTTGAATTTGCCGTCAAGACGTTTTTCCCAGATGGTCACGTATTGGCCGATCTCGCTTGGGACATCAGCCTTGCTTTTTGCGTACATTTCCCAATTTCCGGTCGTGTAACCAAGCAGGCCGTTTGCCGAAATATCGATCGCCGCGAGGTTGCGGACCATGATCGGCGTCATCGAATCGGGGCGCGACTGCCAAAAATCCTTTCCGTTAATTGCGCCCGGGCGAAACACGGTTGCATCATCGGTCAATACTTCGAGGAATGCAGCCCGCATTCCACGCTCTGCCAACGCCTGATCTAGCGAACGGTCGGCATCGGAAAGCTGCTGTAATGCTGTTTGCGAAAAGACAGCCGAGTACAAAGACAGCAAAAGCATTGTAAAAAGAAAAAATCTCATACCAACAAAATGCTAACAGACAATCCGTCGGGACTCACGCCTCGAACTTTTATACGACCCAACTCTGCAAAAGCTGGTTTGGAGGTATAGAATTATTGCATCAAAGTACATAACGGCTGTCCCCGCATATCAGGAGAATCACTATAATGTCCATTGTATTCCAATCCCGGCTTCTTCGAGCGTCGATCATCGCCGCTTCGTTTATCGGCATCACAATTTATATGACCTATTCAACCAACACGAACGTATCCGCCGAAAATAAAAACGCGGCAAATCCACTTCTGGCCGAATGGCAAGGGCCTTATGGCGGTGTTCCGCCTTTTGACAAGGTGAATGTGGCTGATTTCAAGCCTGCGCTCGAAGCATCGATGGCTGAGAATCTTGCCGAGATAGACAAGATCGCGGCGAACACCGCTGCACCTGATTTCGAGAATACGATCGCGGCAATGGAGAAAACCGGGCGAATGCTTGGCCGCGTAAATACGATCTTCGACCTCTGGGGCGGGAATCTGAGCACGCCGGAATATCAGAAGGTCGAGGCGGAAATGGCGCCGAAACTCGCCGGATTTAACGACCAGATCACGCAAAATGAAGCTCTGTTCAAACGCATCGAAGCAGTTTACAACTCACCGGAAAAAGCAAAGCTGACACCCGAACAGCAGCGTCTGACGTGGCTTTATTACACGAACTTTGTACGCTCGGGAGCGAAGCTGAATGCCGCTGACAAGAAGCGGATGTCTGAGATCAATCAGGCACTCGCCGGACTCTTCACAAAGTTTAGCCAGAATCAGCTTGCCGAGGAAAACGAGCAGTATCTTGTGCTGAAGGACGAAGCAGATCTCGCCGGGCTTTCGCAGTCTCAAAAAGACGCCGCAGCATCGGCTGCCGTCGCGAAAAAAGTTGCGAACGCTGTCGGCATTATTTCGAATACGCGTTCGTCTGTCGATCCGTTCCTTACAGATTCGACCCGCCGCGACCTTCGCGAAAAGGCGTTGACGATGTTCATCAATCGCGGCGATAATAAGAATAAATACGACAACAACGAAACGATCACCGAGATACTACAGCTAAGGGCTGAACGTGCAAAATTGCTTGGCTTCCCAACGCACGCACATTGGCGGCTCGAAAATTCGATGGCAAAAACGCCGGAGAACACGCTGAAATTGATGGAGACCGTCTGGCCGGCGACGATCGCTCGCGTGAAAGAAGAGGTCGCCGATATGCAGGCCCTCGCCGATAAGGAAGGCACGAAGATCACGATCGAGCCGTGGGATTATCGCTATTACGCAGAGAAGGTTCGCAAGGCGAAATACGATCTCGACCAGAATGAAGTTAAGCCGTATCTACAGCTAGACAAGATACGCGAGGCAATGTTCTTTGTTGCCGGAGAGCTTTTTAATTTTACGTTCACACAAGTAAAGGACGTTCCCGTATTTCATCCTGACGTTACGGTTTGGGAAGTAAAAGATAAAACGACTGGTAAACACGTTGGCCTATGGTATTTCGATCCGTATGCGCGCGACGGAAAACGCTCGGGTGCGTGGATGAATGCTTATCGAAATCAAGAGCGTTTCGACGGCGACATCTCGACGATCGTTTCAAATAACTCGAACTTCGTAAAGGTAAAACCCGGCGAGGCGATCCTGATCTCCTGGGACGACGCGGTTACGATGTTCCATGAATTCGGCCACGCTCTGCACGGCCTGTCCTCGAACGTTACTTATCCGTCAGTTTCGGGTACGAACGTCGCTCGCGATTACGTTGAGTTCCCTTCGCAGCTTCTCGAACACTGGCTATCGACGCCTGAAGTTTTGCAGAAATATGCCGTGCATTACCAGACCGGAAAGCCGATCCCGCAGGCTTTGGTCGATAAGATCAATAAGGCCGCTACATTTAATCAGGGCTTTGCGACGACGGAATATCTGGCAAGTGCGTTGATCGATATGAAACTGCATCTGGCCGGTTCGCAAAAGATCGACCCCGACAAATTTGAACGCGAAACTTTAGCTGCTCTTGGAATGCCGAAGGAACTCGTGATGCGGCACCGCACACCGCAATTCGGCCACGCATTTTCGAGTGACGGATATTCCGCGGGTTATTACAGCTATTTGTGGTCCGATGTTATAACGGCGGATTCGTTCGGTGCGTTCACCGAGGGTAAAGGCCCGTACGACAAAGCAGTCGGCCAGCGGCTGGTCAAAGACATATTCTCGGTCGGCAACACCATCGACCCGGCCGACGCCTATCGAAAATTCCGCGGCCGTGATCCAAAGGTCGAGGCACTGATGAAAAAGAGAGGATTTCCAGTTCCGAAGTAATAGTTCAATTTATGAAGTATTCGACTTTTGAAGATCTTCCGGTGTGGAATGCTGCTGTAGAGTTTGCTTTGAAGGTTTTTGCCTTTACGAACAGGGGCGACTTTCGCGGTCTCGGCGACACCAAAAATCAGCTCGAACGAGCAGCGTTATCTATCTCAAATAATATAGCCGAGGGTTTTGAACGAGGAACGACAACAGAGTTGATCCAATTCCTTTATATCGCTCGAGGTTCCGCTGGTGAATGCCGATCCATGCTTCGAATTTGTGAACGAGTCGAAAGATTCTCAGATCTCAAATTTGAAATTTCAGATCTGACAGGAAGAGCGACGAATATTTCAAAACAATTGCATGGATGGCTTGAGTCATTAAAAAACTCCGATATAAAAGGCGTAAAGTTTCTTACTAACAAAGAAAAGAATAAAGTCGCAAAAAATAAAGAGTTTGAAGATTTTGATCAGGAAATGGCGAAATATAAAACGGAACTCGACGAAATGCTCCGGCAACGTAATCGAACGGCGGAGAATTAGCTATTTTCCCGGAATTCCCAGGTTCCTCATCCGCCGGTAGAGATGGCTGCGGTCAACGCCCATTTCGTCGGCGGCTTTGCTTACATTGCCGTCGTGTTCGGCGAGTTTGTGCTGAATGAATTCGCGTTGGTAGGCATCAGTTGCGGCCTTGAATGACGGAAAGCGGAAGCTCGACGCGGGCTTTTCGTCGGTAAAGCCAAGTTCCGGCAGATCATCGGCATTGACCTTCTGTTTCGAGGTCATTATGATCACGCGCTCGATGGTGTTTTTCAGTTCACGGACATTTCCCGGCCATGTATGATTCTGCAATTGCTCGACCGCTTCGTCTGAGAATATCTTCTGCTTTTTCCCATTGTCTCCTGAGAAACGACGATTAAAATGTTCAACAAGCAGCGGAACATCTTCCAGCCGTTCGCGGAGCGGCGGGATCTGAAATGGAATAACATTCAGCCGGTAAAAAAGATCGTGCCGGAAATTGCCGTTGTCGATCAGATCTTCGAGGCGTTTATTGGTCGCGGAGATCACCCGTACATCGACCCTCACAGGCGTGTTGCTGCCCACAGGTTCGAAACGCTGCTCCTCTAAAACCCGAAGCATCTTTGCCTGAACCCGCGCGGACATATCGCCGATCTCGTCCAGAAATAACGTGGCACCGTCCGCTACTTCAAACTTCCCTTTCTTCGATGTGGTCGCACCGGAGAAGGCTCCTTTTGCGTGGCCAAATAATTCCGATTCGACCAACTCTTCCGGTATCGCCGCAGAATTTATCTCGACGAAAGGTGTACCTTTGCGTTTCGACTGGGCGTGGATCGCACGTGCGACCAACTCCTTTCCCGTGCCGCTTTCACCGGAGATAAGTACGCGGCCGTCAGACGGCGCGACGATGGCGATCTGCTTTCGCAACGCCCGCATCGCGATCGATTCGCCGACCATTAGATATTCGTCGGCTAACTCTTTCTGAAGCTGTTCGTTCGCCTTCTCAAGCGTACGCTGTCGAATTGCATTCTTTACAGTGACGACGGTTCGTTCCAGACTCAGTGGCTTTTCAATAAAATCGAATGCTCCAAGCTTGGTCGATCTCACCGCCGTTTCGATATTTCCGTGGCCGGAGATCATCACGACCGCCGCATCACTCCCGTCTTCACGCAGGCGTTTCAGCGTCTCCAGCCCGTCTATCCCTTTGCCAAGCCATATATCGAGCAAAATGCAGGCAAAACTTTCCTCTCCCGTCATTTTCAGGCACGCCTCGCCGGACGCAACGGTCTGCACAACAAAACCTTCGTCCTCGAGAACACCTCGAAGGGATTCGCGTATACCGCTTTCGTCGTCGACGATCAGGACTGAATCGATCATTTCTGGCTTATTAAACTACTAATGTGAATTTTCGTTTTAATTCTAGTAAAGTAAAATACAATTGAAAAATTGAAATTCGTTTTAGCGGCCGTCGGGTACGCAAATCGTTCACAGTTTTCCGTCAACTCAATGACCCCCAATCTAACTTTTACAGGAGAAACTTAATGCCCCTATCTTTAGGCGAAACAAAAGGCTGCTGTCACGTTGCATATGATGGTGAAACCGGCGACAGTTACCGATTTCCGGGCGGTGACACATGGTCGGTCACGGATGACTGGTCCACGTCACTGACCGGCTTTAAGGCGACGTTAATAACGTCTGATTCTAAAATAGTTTTGGCTTTTGCCGGTACTGATTCTCTTATTGACGTCGCGGTCGATATTGTACAGGCGATCGGCGGACTCCCGCTGCAGTACTCGCAGGCACTGATGCTCGCTGCTGCGGCCAAACGAGTTGCCGGTTCACGCCTTCATCTAGCCGGACATTCACTCGGCGGCGGGTTAGCTGCCTATTGCTCTGTGAATCTGCGAATTCCAACAGGTACAATAAACCCCGCACCGCTTGTCGGCGGTGCGTCGCTAAGGGCAGTGTTCGGACAAAATACCCAGATCACCAACTACATCGCTCAGGGCGGAGAGATCGTTAGCAGTTCACACGGGCGCAATCCGGGCACCGACGTTTACGTTGCATCCCGCGGCGGATTTTGGGGATTTTTTACGGACCATATGATCGCTAATGTGGCGCCTTCGGTCCCGCTTCCGGTCAAGATTTGATCGATCACGCTCCGACTGGCAATTCGACAATGAACCTGGCACCGAACGGCTGATTTGGGACGGCCTTGATCTTGCCGTGATGTTCGGTAATGATCCGCTGGACGATAGCAAGGCCAAGGCCCGTGCCTCGGCCTTTTGTTGAAAAATAGGGTTGGAATAACTTCTGATAATCGGCCGCGTCGATGCCGGTTCCATTGTCTGAAACTTCTACAATTATCAGATCGCGTGCGGTGTCGTGCCGCGACGTAATTGAGACTATTTTTTCGGCCTCGTCACTTGGCGCTTCGACAGCGTTGTCGATCAGGTTAACGAATACGCGTTTTAACTGCTCTTCGTCGATCAACGCAGCCGGAAGTTCGGTTAAATTCGCGTCGATCCGAACATCGTCTGTCCTATCCTGATAAAGGTCCGCAGCCTGTTGCACAACCTCATTCACGTCTCCGCTTTCCAGCTTTACATTCGGAAGGCGTGCAAATCGGGAAAACTCATCGACCATCGATTTCAGACTTTGCACTTCGCGCAGAATGGTGTCGGTACCTTCCTGAACCACCTTCGATGTCGGGCCGTCCAAGTGTTCGGCAACACTAACATCTTTAAGGAAAACGTCGCTTGGCGCGGTGGACGCTATTGCTATCCTCTTCTCCTCTTCGTGTTTTATAAATCGCTTTGCAATTCGCTCAGCCGAAAGTTGTATCGGTGTAAGCGGATTCTTGATCTCATGCGCCATTCGCCTGGCGACCTCTTGCCATGCTGACGCTCGCTGTGCCGAGATCAATTCCGAAAGATCTTCGATGACCAATACGGCACCGCTTCCGTCAGGCAAAGCTGTTGCGGTGAGCGAAACAGGCAAACCGATATCGCCGGTCACATGTCCATCCTCGACCGTTAATTTCGTCTGATCAGACGCATGTCCGATACGCTTTGCCCGGGCGATCAAACGCTCAAATACCACGCGGTCCGTTTCTCCGATAAGCCTTTCAAACTCGATGCCGACGAAGTCGCCCGGTTCGAGCCTCAAGATCATTTTGGCGGCCGGGTTTATCGTACTCACGCGATTTTCCGCATCGACTGAAATAACGCCTGTCGGCAGAGACAACAGTACGGTCTCAATATAGCGTCGGCGTTCGGTAAGCTCGGCCGAGTTTTCTTCCAGCTTTGCCGACATTTCGTTAAATGTCGAAACCAGCAATGCCAATTCGTCTTCGGCAAAAACATCGACCCGATGACCAAGATGGCCCTGCGCGATCATCTCGGCTCCCTCGGCCAACGCTTTCAAAGGCACAGTCAGGCCGCGGGCAATGTAGAACGCTGTCCACGACGATGCGAATATCAGCAGAAACGTCAGCACTCCCAAGGTTAAAAACCCGATCTGCCGTACCGTAAACTGTTCATTCTTCAATCGGTCAATTTCGGTGAGGGAGCTTTCTACCATCTGGCTTACGCTGCCGGTCACCTGAAAATTTCGCACGACGACAAGCTTTCGCCCATCCGAAAAATTCGCAATCGCTGCATCCAACCCGTTGCCGTCACGCAATATAGGATCGTCATAGGACCGCTTCGCCAGAGCTGCGATCTCGGATTCGATCGATCCTGCAAGTTCGGCTTTACCCGCAACGACCGTTTCGCCTCTGGCTGACAACACCTCGAGAAAAGCCATATTGCCGGCAACAGCAAGTTCGTCCAGATCGGGACTATTGACCGCTCGGCCTTCCAATGAAATGGCGAGCATATTTGCTGTTTCCTGCAGGTGTGTGAACTGATCGACTTTCGATTTGGCCGATACTTTATCCGCTTCCCGAATGACGTTTTCAGGCATCTGCGTAAACCATCGGTCAAGCGCCCGGTTCAAAAACAGGTACGAAAAAACCGCCATTGCGATGATAGGCAAAATACTGATAAGTGCGAAATAGAACAGCAAACGCGACTTCATTTTTGACCCGAGCTCCAAAGCTCGCCGCTCACGCATCAGCCGTATGATACTGCGAAGAAAAATGAAACCGAAAATGACGAAAGCCGCTACATTCAACGACGAGAGGCCGTATAAAAGCAGCGTGTCACTGGCCGATTCGACGGTGAAGCTTTTCCAGAGATTGGACGATTGCAGCAGTATTAAAAGCGACAGTAAAATGAGCACAAAGACACCTAATATCCACAGAACTATGCGGTTTTGCTTAGGCACGTCACGCTTCATTTCGACTGCAAGTTTAGCATACTGCTGCCGGTTGTCGTTTGCGGCGTTCGTCCGCTAAACTCTTTCAAAACGATGAACATCACACAGATATTCTTTGGCACAGACGAACGCGTTCGCAGCGGCTGGCGATTCCTTATCTTCGTTATTGCCTTTTTTGTCTCCGCGATCGTATTCGGCGGTGCCGCTGCCGCGATCTTGATCGCGCTCGGCAGAACCGGCACGCCTGTTTATTTCGTCGTCAACGGTGTCATTTCCCTCATTTTGGCGTTAGTCATCGGCTGGTTGTGTGGAAAATATCTTGAACAACTGCCGTTTCGCGCTCTCGGGGCATCTTTTACGAAAGGCTGGCTTGTTAATTTTGTAGTAGGCTTGATACTCGGCATCCT
>Ga0193752_1003049_pt1 | contig 11844 bp, 11 predicted proteins | sample H1c1metaG_FD_144924 | JGI IMG/M metagenome (GOLD analysis project Ga0193752, IMG submission 144924) | Soil microbial communities from a riparian zone of the East river system, Colorado, United States - H1c1 | ecosystem: Environmental > Terrestrial > Soil > Riparian zone | place: USA: East River... | reverse complement strand
ACCCGGAATGATGCCAAAGAATTAAAATCGGCATTTGATGTACTTTCAAAAGGTCAACGATATCAACCCCGCACCCTCGTTGAGTCCCTAAAGCAATCAAACGTACACGAATTCACTGACTTCGATATTAGTATCATCCGTCTGCTTTCGCGCGGCTATCAACAAAATGAAATTCCGGTCTATCTTAAGCAACATGGGATCAAGCCGTCAAGCTTGAGCACTATTGAAAAACGGCTGAACCAAATTAGAGAAGAACTTGGCTTCTCGAAAAATGAACAACTGGTCTTGTTTTGCAAGGAGACTGGGATATTCTAGCTACTGAACTGCCATCCTGCACCACTAGATCTTTACTAAGTTTCATCCTTTCTTTTTTCTTTGACCGTTTAAAGAATCAATTTACTGAAAGCTTTTCTATACTTCAGAAACCATCTCTGCTTATTATGGTTTACCGTAATAAAAACATTTAGCGGCGGACTAGATTTGTAATGAATTTAACGTAACAAATCGGATCAGCGCGTTTCGGTAAAGTTTGTAATTAGCCGGCTAAGAATTTCAGGGCTCACTATTTCTATGTCGAATTTAGAATACGAATTTTTGCAATTATGACGAGAATTGGTAATGAAGTATGGAAACAAAGAATTGTCAACCCTGAGTTACAAAGCATTAGCCGTGATACTGTTGGTAAGGTACTTCAAAAGAGACCCGAAAGATGCAACCTTCCCAGGCCGGGCTCAACACTGTTGGCGTTCGCATTCTCATGAGCCTGTATAGACCGAATATTAGAATAGGACAACTTTCAACCTATCCTAAAATACACGCACATGTTGATAAATAAAATCAGGGAAGCGGGGATCTTTAAAGTTTCTAGCAAATCTTCATGTTGTAGATATTCCGCTCTATTTTACGTTATACTATTTTTTCAAATGTTTATTTTCAGCTGTGTTTCGAAGGACAAATATGATGAACTTGCTCGTGAGAATGAATCGCTTCATAATGAACTCAATGGTATAAAGTATGGGGCACCGGCAATGCTATCTGATGCTAAGAAGTTTCTCAACTCGAAAGACTTCACAAACAGCAAAATGAAACTCGAAGCAATAATTCAAAAATATCCTGACCTACCTGCTGCCGCTGAAGCAAAATTGCTTTTAAGCGAAGTCAACGAAGAACTTACCTGGTCAAATGCAATCAACTCTGATGAAATTATTTCTACTGAACCCTATATCTCCCGATATCCCAGCGGAAGATATCAAAGCGCGGCAACCAAGAGGTTATCAGACTTGACGGCAGGCAATGAAATTAAAGACTATAATTCAGCGCTATCGGCAAATAACTCCCAGGAATGGAAAGCATTTAAGAATAAATATCCAACCAGAGCCGATATTTCAGACATCGAGACAAGAATAATTCAGAGCGAAGTGAATGAAATTTATGGCAACTCAGAAACGGGACGCCTGCCTCCATCCACTAATATTGGATATAACTCCCAATCGACGAGCTCTTTTGTGAACATAACTAATGACACAGGTTGTGAGTTGGTTGTTCGTTATAGCGGTCCGAGTGTTAAGAGTATTACAATCGCGTCGAGGCAAACTGCGACAGTCTATCTTGAAAATGGAAGCTATCGCATTGCTGCTTCCGCCTGTGGTTCAAATTATGCAGGATCAGAATCGCTTACCGGAGAATATCGTTCACGATACTATATTGTTACATCGCAGTACTGATTGATTTAAATCATTTCGTAAAGAACTGTCCATACCAATGCTAAGGAATCAGATGATAAGCACACTTGTTATACCTCAGAATCTAAGCGGCTGAAAAAGGGAAAACGGTTTCCCGTAATTTTTCTGTTTTAGTCTGAAGTATTTTTAAAACAATTCCTTAAACCTTGGCCATGCTCAAAAACTTGAAACTGCTTAGCCGGATTTACCGTGGCATACGTTTGTTATTCCACTTCCAGGCTCCCCGATTAGAACAACTCAATTACCTCGATGTTGTTGTAACTCAAAAACCGCTTTTACTTGTCTCGTGGAACTCGAAATATCACTACCTCATCAAAATTCCCGTAGTAAAAAAGCGATACCATACCCGATCAGGTTCAGTTTTAATTAAGCTTCCAACAGGTCTCGGATCTATCGAGATTTTGGTATGGTCACTATGGAGAAAGCGAACCTACGTTTTACCCATTAATTCTTTTGCAATCGACCCGCGGGCCTTCGAACAATATATAAACTCATATAACATACTAGACAGTTCGATTCTGCACAATTTTGAATTTAAGGTATCGACAGCATTTTCGATACGATTACCAGGTGTATCTACTTGTAAAAGTGAGGCAAAGATTACAATTCCCTCCATGAGAGTCTCAATACCAACATTTCAACAAACTAAATCTTCAACGAATGCACAGTGAATTCTATCAACGTGAAAAGCCAGGCACAATGATGCGTTTCTTCTGGAAGGCGGCAGGAGCCGACAGATTTATTCTGGAGAGAAGTACTTATGGTGACAAGATTAAGTATTTGTGCCTCGGAGGAATTATTATTGCCACCGGGCTAATGGCTGCATTGGCAGGGGGCTATGCATTCTATACAATATTTGAGCCGCGGGGAAACGCATTGGACTCGTTTCAGACTACGAAAAACATTATCGGGACTTATGATGCGGTAAATATTCCAACATTGATTAAAGCGTCCATATTCGGAATATTCTGGGGCTTGATCATTTTCAACATCGATCGATTTATTGTAACAAGTACAGGAAAGGGTGACGGGACTGAAAACATCACCCGAAAAGAATTTATCGGTGCCCTTCCAAGAATCATCATGGGCGCAGTGATTGCACTTACTATTTCAAAGCCAGTTGAAATCCGCATGTTTAAAACTGAAATCGATGTAATGCTGCATGAAAAACAAATGGATCAACAAACGGCCTATAAAACAAAAACCGACTCTCTGTATGCTTCCGAATTAAACGGCAAAGAACTACAAATCGAGCAAATACGATCGCAAATAAGTGACAAAATCAGGCGACATGCTGATCTGGAAAAACAATATATCGACGAAGCACGAATAATTACAGTTGGCCCCAGAGCATTAGCAGTAAAACAACAAATGGATAATGTAGCTGGTGAAATCACGAGTATGGAAAAAACCCCCGAGTATGTGCGATTAAAAAAAGAAAAAGAGGAAATATCAAAAAGACGAGAAAACGACCTCAACCAAAGTGAAAAAGTCGCTTCGGGATTAGACGGGCTACTCGAAAGGATAAAAATCGCGCATGAAATTTCCGGCTTCTGGATCTCGACTTTCATTACTCTCCTTTTCATGGTCATCGAATTAACACCCATATTTTTCAAACTAATGCTCATCAAAAGCCCCTATGACTATATGGAAGAAAACATCAAAGAATTAATCAAAGCGGAAAATGGAATAGAAGTAAAAGCGAACTACTACCAGGATAAAGTCGGTATTGAGAGAGATCTTGTAATCAACCACCAGGTTATCAGAATGCTGAAAGAAAAAATTCAGCTATTGGAAACCCAAAGTGAACTCAGTCAAAAAGCAATTGAATCTTGGAAAGTCAAGAAAATTGAAGATATCGCGGCAAATCCTGGTCAGTATATCAACGAAGAACAAAACGCATTTCAAAATGGTTGATCAGAAGCGGCCCGTCTGGATGATAATGCCGGTGACATTTACCCGTCTAATCGGAGGCGACTATTATCTGCTTGCCGGGGCTTCGACGAAAGTGATGCGTAAGTATTACCTGGCGGCAGTTAGTTTGATTCTGATAATGCTGCTAAGCCTAACCTCCATTATTTATGCAATGGAGATGCTGATCCACCAACCTATAATAGATGCTGTCCTGACTGTTTTTCTTGTTTCACTTTTTACATGTATTTACATTTTTCTGCTTAATACTTTTTCTAAAGACGCCAAAAGCACAGGTTCGATTTTCTCCAGTGCAAATTGTATCAGATTTTTCTTCCTGATATTTATGGCCTTCCTTATTTCCAGACCGTTAGCTACATATTTTTTGACAAAACAGGTTGACGAAAACATGATTCATTACAAGCAAAATCTAATTAATCGACACAACATTAAGATCAATGCTTTCTACGATACTGAGATTAATGAATTATCTAAGCAGCAAAAGAATTTGGCTTTCCAGTTGGCCCTGTTTTCGACGATCACCTTTGCTGAGGAAATGAGAGAAACGAATGATAAAATTGCGAGTCTCCAATCGGATAAGTCAAAAATTCAAAATTTAGCCATAGATCAAATTCAAAATGCCAACTTTTTCCTCCACAGGTTGAGGTTGTGTTTCAACCTTGCTTTATCATGGTTAACTTCAGTTATAGTTGTTTTGATCTTCCTATTTCCTGCTTACCTTATATATTCAATAGATGCCCAGGATGTCTATTACGAGCAAAAGAAAAATAGAGAAAATGCTCTTGTAAGCGCAGTGTTCCAGGAATTTACAGAATCATATAAGCGACTTTTTTTTGAAAAATGGAAATTGAATGTCAATTATTTCACTCTATTTGAAGATCCTCCTTTTAATCAGATCCGTAAAAAAAGTCCCAATCTAAAAACAAGGGACCAGTTTCTCGATAAATTTTTCAAAAGGAATAAATGAATTTTCAAAAAGATTATTATTCCATATTGGAGGTGACCCCCGAAGCTACAAAGGAGGAGATAAGAGCTGCATACCGAAAATTAGCGAAGAAGCATCACCCGGATATGCACGGTGTCGGGGCTGACGATGCTAAGTTTAAAGAGATAAATGAAGCCAATGATATTCTTTCAGACGAGAACAGCCGTCTTGCTTATGATGAGATAAGGGACAAGTTTACCCAGGCGGTTAAAACTACATCACCAAATGATGTTATAAGAAAACCACCCATAACCAGGAAGTATGAACGAAGATACACTGTAGAAGAAGTACACAAAATTTATCTAACCGGTTTTATGTCAATGAAATACTGGGCAGAAGAAAAGTCTGATTATCAAAAGACACTTTCTGAACAGATTTTTGAGCTTCACCCAACCCATGTACTTTTCAAAGCCCGGCCTTCTGATATCTTTCAAAATGATATTCCAGCAGTCTATAAATTACGATGGTCGTCAGCTGAAATTTTCAGAACTCCAATCAAACAACCAGTACAGATCGAAATTACAGATGAGAAAGACAGTGAATATTATGAGCTGAATTTAGAAGATATCAGGATCGAAGAACCCAGGTTGGTCGATATCGCAAAAATCGAAAGCGAACATCTTGGCACCCTGGTAGCTGTGTTTTACGGGTACACCACTAAAATTGAAAAGTTTGAAAGTACAGAGTGGATCAAGGAATATTCAGGCCTAACCGGACGAGTAGAAACGAAAACAGAGCATGAGAAGATTTACACAAGACACGAATTTTACGAAAAAGATGGCTCTACTTCCTGGGGAGCGTGGATAGCCAACCCCCAGAAAAATGATCAATACAGCAGTGCTGGCAATGGTGTCTCTGGTACCGGATCATCAACGAAACAGACTTACCCAAATACTCAAAAGCACGGATATAGCTATGGGAATCGCAGGAAACCGGTAATTAGAACTTCCAAAGACAGACTACAAAACTGGCTGTTGGTTTTGGTCGCTCTTCTATTTATTTTAATGTTTCCAGGATTAATTCCCGCACTGCTTGGACTCTTGCTTGGAGTTTTGGCATTAGCATTCTTCGGAACGCTGCTCTCATTTTTCAGGAAATTTGCGGGATTGGCATTCCTGGCAATTGCATTGCTGCTAATAGGAATCAGCTTTTTTACCTCGACCCCAAGAGTAAGGAACAGAAACGACGGCAATACAGCTTCCCGATCGGATAATATTAAGACAATTATTGAACCGGAACCATCAGCCGATTCAGCCAGATCAGATCAAACGCAAGAATCAGATTCTTTAATCAAACACATCGTAAGATGGTTTGATTATGACAGCTTAGAGCATAGTATTACTTTAGCCATAAAGAAGTCTTCGGTTGCCGCTGCCTCAATTTACCATGCAAGTTTGCATACTAATCCTTTGTTAAATCTAGGAATGGTATATCAATCGTTTGCTCAAAATGACCTGGATAAACTCACCTATATATATGACGCATTTGATTCGATCAGAACTCAAAAAAATTTGGACCAAAGAAAATTTGCGGAGATGATCGTTAGTTGTGTTCAATCAATACCCTATTTCCTGGTAGTAGATGGCACATGCTCGCCGGAATACTACGCAGATCAGTTCATAAAAGACTATTTAAGAACTTGTACTGGTGATTGTTGCGTTGGAGGTATTGCCTTTGGAGTAAAATCGCCCGTAGAATTTCTTTATGATTTAAAGGGGGACTGTGATACCCGGTCTCTATTTATCTATACAATCCTGACGCACTTCAAATATGACGTCGCTGTGATTACGAGTGACTCATACAGACATGCCGCACTGGCCATTAACCTTGGGGAACCTCTCACAGATCAAGAGAGCATCCTGGAAAGAAACGAAAAACACTACTATTTCTGGGAAACCACCGCTAAGAATTTTCCTCCTGGTCTGATACCAAAGAATTGCAATAATTTATCAAAATGGGAAATTAAAATAATAAACAACTAACTGAAATGGAAACATTATTGAATCTAACAGCTCTATTACCTTTGGCATTCATACTCCTGACAAACCTAATATTTGTCATATATGCAATGACTTTATTAAGAATGACCAAAATTCTGAAAAACCCTTTCGCAGGCATGGAATATTCTGAGGCAACAACAGCTGCTTCCTTTATGTTTAGCGTGTTGTTAATAACCAGTGCAGTAACACCTGCGATCCTTCAGACTTATAAAACATATTACTACTCCATGGACAACAGCGGTTGGATAAGGCTTAATGCAATTAAATTCGGCCAGATATTATTGGTTCTGATTTTTTTCCATATTCTTTTTATTGTGCTAATTTGGTTTGGTACAATTGTGATTATTGGTCTGAAAAAATTACGAGACGATCTTTCATCTGGAAATCTCCCACTCGGCTTGCTCTTTTCAGCGATGTTAATAGGGTTTGCAATTAGCATCAGACTTTGTTGCTCTGCAGCCATGGATGAACTTATTCCGCAGGTGCTTAGAATCAACTAGTAAAACGACACATTCAATCAAGTGAATTGTGTCAACCAAGGACCTCTACAAACCAAAGTCTCTGAATTATTATCATTTATCAAGTCTTATCCATGGATACTTTTAAAATTAAATTTGGCGTTGATATTTCGTTAAAAAAGCTTTAGATGACAAAGTATTTAATCCTGTTCATTCTTAGTGCCCTGGGATGCGGAACCCAATCCGAGGTTTATATCTGCAATGGACCTCATTCTAAAGCCTATCATAAAAACAGCCACTGCAAAGGATTGCGCAAATGCTCTACGAATATTGAACCAGTGGATATTGCAACAGCCAAACAAAAAAATAGACGGGAGTGCGGTTACTGTTACAAATAACTAGAAAGGCCGCAATATTTTCAAAATTTCTCTTTGTTATGGAGACTAATCAATGTCGAAAACAATATATCACGCATCCCATATCGATCAACAAAATGGGACTTTTATTAATAAGCTGCCGCTGTAATGGTTTCCCGTAAAATTTAATACTTCACCCTGAGTACTTTTGGATACACTAAAAATTTCAGTTATGAAAAAGTATTATGTAAATAACCAAGTTCAATCTAATGGCGATCATGAAGTGCATCATGAGCATTGCACATATCTCCCACAAAACAAAACTTATTTAGGAGACTTTGCAGACTGCAGACTTGCCGTAAAAGCTGCTGAAAAATATTATCGCCAGGTTAATGGTTGTAAAACCTGCTCTACAGAATGTCATACTCAATAGCTTTATCGATTGGAATTTTGATGGTCGAAAGCTCTCGCTGAAAAGTCGCTATTACCTTTAACTCAACCAAATCCGATGCAGTCAATACCAACCTATGAAAGTTTCATTCGTCGATTTTGGTTGAATGTCATTGACGAGTGTTCTCTTGAATCACCATGTTTTTGATTCGAGCTATGATTTTCTATCACGCTAAACCCGAGGATGAAGTTTTTGCCTTGGATACTAATGTGTTAAACCAAAACAACTTTTTCTTCTCTCAAACGCAGGTAATCTTCAGCAATTTCAATTTTTGCCTACATACGTTTGCCATATCTTAATATTCTTTATAATTCGACTGCCGTTGATGACTAGCAAACCATATTTCTAAACTTTGTACACTACCAAAATGCAAAACTTAACAGCCAAAAAGATTATTGAATTCAAGAGGCTTACACAAACAAGGAAGCAAATATTTGTAAATAATTTGAAAAAGCCGATTGTAAAATCTAATTCTGGAGGAGATTATTGGATTAGCTGCATTAGTGCAATTACAGATGCTTGCAAGACTAACGAAAATAACCAGATCAGTGACAAAATTGACTTTCTAAATGCTCGGCACAAGAGCACGTCTTACAAACGAACTAAAGATATGTATCAAAGAAATATCGACATTCTAGCTGGCTATAAGGAATATGATTTTACAAGGTTGAAGCCCAAAAAAATCACTGATTTTTTATCAAGGTCAACTACCAAACACATTCTAACAATCAAAGGACTTTCTGTTAAAGTATCCCCTAGCCATGTGTTTACTTATAAAAATGATAGAACCGACGAAGTTGGCGCAATATGGTTTATCGCTCAATTAAATGGTTTCAAAAATGATGAATTGCAGATTTTCTCAGAGTTACTTTATAAATATTTGTCAGCCAACTATTCTAAAATCCATTTTATCAATTCAAATTTTTGCACTATTGTTGACGTGGTTGCGCAAAAAGAATTCAAACACTCTAAAATGACAAACATTGGAGCAGAGTCAGTATTAGATGTGACGATTTCAGACTTAAAAACGCTCTTAAGATAATCAAAACAGTAGATGGGTGTTTACCTGCATGGCGGACAATTCTGGTTGGAGGAAACCAATCTTCAAACCATTAATCGGATGTATTTCCCGGTGTTTATGGCAGGGAGGGAATGAAGAATGTTGAGATAAGGTGAGGGGTTACCCGTTTTGGGATTGAAGCTGCGTCGGAGCAATATGTGAAATTTCACATGGCGTAGATTCACTTCAGACTTTCTTTTTATCTAAAAATGCAACTTTTACTTCGAATATGAAACGAGAGCGAAACTTTGTTGCTGACCGCTGAAGAAAGGGGATTGACAGACTATTATTTACAATCGACTTTGAATAGATAAACCTGTATGGCTGGCGACCAAGAAAATGAGAATGATACGAATTAATATGGTAGTTTGCTCATTCTGCATAGCGTCATCATATAAACGAACACCAATTCTGTCTAAACCCTCAACGCATGATAATACTCAGAAAGCAGCCTGAACATTTCTTTGAAGCTACCGGTGTCCAGCTGGCCGATTTAACCTTAACTGAGGCTAATCGCCTATGTCAAGGTGCAATTGTAAGCATTGTTCAAGCGGAAGGAAACTTACCCTTTGTTCCACCTTTTGAAGTCCATCCTTACTTGTCTATCATGCCAATGCAGCAATGGGATAAATACTTTATCGGGACTTTTCCTCCGATTAGCTATGCATTAGACCATCCAGCACTTGTCGCAGGTGGCGTCTTCCTACTAACAAAGCCTGGGGTTGGTACAATCTCGAGACCCAAATTGCCTTTTTTCCACGGTAATAAACTGACTTTTTGGAAAACATTGATGTTACCAGTTCAGTACACTGATCTTCTCGCCCGGCCCAGACTTCTGCAAAGACAAATTATCATCGATTTTCTAACTGAAATCAAAGTCAATTATTCCGATGTAATCCGATACACTCAAAGAACAGGCAATTATAACGCTAACGATTCCGCCATTGTCAACATAGTCATCAATGACGACTTACTTGACCATACACTAAGAAATCCGCATCCCACCTTATTAATCTTCAACTCATCTTCTACATTTGGCTCTGCTGGTCTATCGGTTCACGTATACGATAATAACCAGGTGCTGGCTGGCCGTGTTAATGTAAGATCTGTTAAAGCATTCGACTTGTTTGCCAGGGCATGGCAAGAGCGTGGAGCGCAAATCTTTTTAAGAATTAATCGGAATAACAACTGGATTGAAATCACCTCTGAAAACGCTAACCTTCTGGCAAATACGTTCCGGAACAAAGTATGCTTTGAGATGAAAATTATTTATCCAGGTAATGGGGAATCTGGTGGTGAAAAGATTTTCACGATAGTGACACCGCCTTCTATTTCATCACAAACAAATCGTGCACTCCCGCGCAATAAAAACTTTCGAAATTGGCTGATTCAAAACCCCGGAGCAACGGTGACAGAATTTATTCGGGCAATCTACCAGGCCGCACTTTCCAATGACATCCAAACCCTCAATAGGTTCAATTTCCACGAGATTTCCTTTTGAGACGACTATTGACAGGGTTACAGGGGATTTTTGCTTGCACAAAACATCCCAAATTCGAGCGCACGTATAACACTAGGACGGTATCCCCACTTTTCTGTTGCTATATCGGAAATCTCTTGTGCTAGGCTGCCAGAACTTGCTTCTAGGACGGCTAGCTTGAATTCAAAATAATATTCAATCTTTTTGATCATATAGTGATGATCTTTCTGATTCGGCCAGCAATATCGATAAATATGTGAATCGTATATAGGGAAACTGTCAGGAAAGATGAAATGAAGAAACTTTGATGCAGCAACCGTTGAAAATGACAGGAATTTGTGAGTTGCCAAGACGACTTCCAGATCTCTCGAATTATCACCTGACTTTTTGGAATTTAAATGATTTAGAAGCTCAGTCCCTGCAGAAATGTAGTCTCCCATTATTCGCGGCATCCAGGAATATACGAAACCTACTCCTCGGATTACATCAACTTCGGTCAATTGCCGTTTTTCAGTAAAATATGATACATAATGCGGATATGAACGAATGTATTTATCATCTGCGGAACCCTCTAGTCTCAGCAAACTTTTTTTTATTTTGACCAAATCTATCTTCATGCTACTTTTTTATTGGTAAAGCTTCAGTGTTTAGTCACCTAAACACTATGGTTTTAAACGTTCAATATGCCAGGCAGGCAGTTTATTGTGCTGCTTTACATAAAAGGAATGCAATTTAAGTTCTATGTCCGTTGGGAAGTCTTGCGAAATATTATCATAAGTTACCCACCAATAGATTCTTAACAAGGGGATCTTTTCAATGCGCATTTGCGCCGGAAAAGCCAAATACCGCTTAATTCGGGTGGGGGCGCTGAACCGGTGAGGATGATAGCCATTTATCAAACGATCTTTCATTCCACCAATCCTTGTCTTTAATTGTCCTGCTTTGTCACGCTGCCCACTTGACCCAATGTATAGAAGAGATTCCATACTATCGTGCACACCATAGATCAAATAGATTCCGCTGGCACTTGACGGAGCGTTACAGACAGTCTTGTATGGCGATGAATGATCATAGTCAAACGATGCTCTGTTGCGATAAATCTGTAATAGTTCTTCAAACATATTGAACTTATTTTGGGGAAATGTCGTTTGTATTTCGGTGAGTTCCTATTTTTTTAATTAACTAATCCTGAAATGGCATTAACCTGGTGATAGTGATTATTTTAGTACTAACAACTATTCTTACACATCCGTTGAAAGCAGCTAATAGCAACTTGGTTGATAAGCAGGGGCGGAGTAGGTAACCGCCGGCATATTGAGTAGCATGAAAACTATTGTTTATCAATCCGGATCAGAAATCTCCCTCCGGGCGCAAGTTGAA
>Ga0193752_1003048_pt1 | contig 11851 bp, 5 predicted proteins | sample H1c1metaG_FD_144924 | JGI IMG/M metagenome (GOLD analysis project Ga0193752, IMG submission 144924) | Soil microbial communities from a riparian zone of the East river system, Colorado, United States - H1c1 | ecosystem: Environmental > Terrestrial > Soil > Riparian zone | place: USA: East River... | reverse complement strand
GCATCGTCCGCGTAGCGGATGCGATGGAACCGGAACACCGGCGTGCCGGGGCTCGATCGCAACGTCAGCGATTCCTCGGGAGTCACCGTGCCCGCGGCCTTGGTGAGCCACACGCTGCGCGGCTCGCGGCCGCGCGCGCGCATGTCCTCGGAGAACGAGGTGAGCTTGGCGAAATTCTTTTCGACGCGATTGGTGACGAACGTGCCCGAGCCCTGCTTGCGGACCAGCAGGCCCTCGTCGGCGAGTTCGTCGATGGCTTTGCGCACGGTGATGCGCGAAACGCCGAGCATCTCCGCCAGGTCGCGCTCCGGCGGCAGGGCATCGTCGGGCGCAATCACGCCGTGTTCGATGGCCTGGCGCAGCGCGCGCTGCAGCTGTTGATACAACGGTAACGAGCTCGATTCATCGAGCTTTTGTAAGTAGTTAGACAACGGCACTTCGACTCCCCCTGCCACACACATCCTCGCGGCTGTGCTGTCCCAGAACAATGCCACCACAATAGAACCAATACAATACCAATATCTTGATGCGCGGCAGCAACATTACGGCAAATTTAAGGATCATTCGTAAAAAGACTGCATTTCGGCTGCGAAAAGGGCTTGTCAGCGGTACTCAAGTGGTACTAGAGTGGCACGCAAGTGGTCTTTTGAAAACATAAATGGGGAAGGGTCGCCAAATGCTCAATAGTCGTTCAACTCTGCTCGGCGCCGCCATCGCGATGGCGCTGTTCAAGCCCGCCGGCGCTGCATACGCCGCCGATACGCCGGCCGCCGAGAACCTCGACGAAGTCGTCGTCACCGGTATTCGCGGCAGCCTGCGTCAATCGATCGAGACCAAACGCAAAGCCACGGGTGTGATCGAAGCGCTGACCTCGGAAGATGTCGGCAAATTTCCGGACAAGAATCTCGCCGAGGCGCTGCAGCGCGTTCCCGGCATCGTGATCAGCCGTGACTTCGGCGACGGCGAACGCGTCAATCTGCGCGGTACGAGCGCCACGCTCACGCGCACGATACTCAACGGGCACAGTCTCGCCACCGCGGACTGGTTCATCCTCGACCAGCTCAATTCCACGCGCAGCTTCAACTACCTGATGCTGCCGGCCGACGTCATCGGCCAGGTGGAAGTGCTGAAGTCGCCGCAGGCGGATTACGAAGAGGGCGGCATCGGCGGCACGATCAACGTCAAGACGCGTCATCCGCTCGATCTGCCTTCGCTGTCGGGCGCGGTTTCCGCGCAGGCCGCGTACTCCGAGTTGTCCGACAAGTTCGATCCGAACGTCTCGGCGCTGTTCAACTTCAAGAACGATGCCGAGACCTTTGGCGTCATGGTCGCCGGCAAGTACGAGAAGCGTCAGATCCGTCGCGACGGTGTCGAAGTGCTGGGTTACCAGGAGATCGATCTCGACCCGGGCGCCGGTGTAAACAACGGGTTGTTCCCGTCGTTGATCGGCTCCGCGTTGTTCACCCAGGAGCGTGTGCGCACCAGTTTCAACGCCGAAGCGCAGTGGAAGCCCACGGATGCGCTGGAATTCACGCTCGCCGGCCTGTATTCGAAATTCGACGCCGACAACACCAACGAGAACTTTCTCGCCTGGGGCAGCCGCGCCATCAACAACGGCGGCACGCTGACCAACACGACGATCGTGGGCGACACGGCGGTGGCCGGCACGATCAGCTCGCTCAACAACGGCACCAGCGATTTCGGCGCGGTGTACGACGCCATCAACCGTTTTGCGACGGCGGATACACAGTCGATCGACTTGCTGACGACTTACAACTTCACCGACAGCTGGAAGGCGGAGTTGCGCATCGGTACGACCGACGCGTCGGGCAATACCGATAGTCAGCCGTTCGTCGAATTCGGCGCGCCCGCGACCTATACGTATGACCTGCGCGGCAAATCGCCGCAGGTGAATTTCCTGAACGTGGATCCCACCGATCCGAACGACATGCAGTTCATCTTCAGCTCGCTGCATCAGATCCTGAACGACGACAGCGAGGACTATGGTTACCTCGATTTCACCGACACTCTCGAAGCGGGTGCGCTGAAGTCGATCAAGTTCGGTGCAAAGTTCAGCGACCACGACCGCGATCTGCGTTTCAACGGCACCACGTATGGCGGCTTCCACGTTCCGATCAACACCACGCCGGCATCGGCGTTCGCGGGTGGTCCCACGCCGGGCGACTTCCTCGACAACATCTCGGCGCCGGGCACGCTCGATGCGTACTGGCAGATCGACAAGAAGGCCGTCAACGACATCCTGTTCGACAACCTCGCGAGCGGCCCCGGCCGCATTTTGTATCCGCAGCAGAGTTTTTCGATCACGGAGAAGGCGACTGCCGGCTACCTCATGGGCAACCTTGCAGGTGATGCCTGGCGCGGCAACGTCGGCGTGCGTTACGTCGAAACCAAGCAGACGTCGCGCGGCTATGTGACGTCGCCGCTGGGTTCCATCACGAATGCGTTCTCCAATTACGATCCCATCAGCGTCGAGCACACCTACAGCGACGTGCTGCCGTCGGCGAGTTTCGCATTCGACGTGAGCCCGGAAGTCGTCATTCGCGTTGCCGCCGGCAAAGTGATGGCGCGCCCCGACTATACGGACGTGGCCCCGCGCCTGAGCTTGAACCCCGGAGCGCTCACCGGCTCAGGCGGCAATCCCAACCTGGATCCGTATCGCGCCTCCCAGGCCGACGTGTCCGCCGAGTGGTATCCGGACGAGGATTCCTTCCTCGCCCTGGCTATCTACTACAAGGACATCAAGTCGTTCATCACGGATGCTCCCGGCGTCGAGGACGTCCAGGTCCAGTCGGCGACTTCACCGTCGCTCTCGTGCACGCCAGGTCCCGCGGCCAACACCTTCATCTGTCCGTTCACCATCAATCGCCGTTCGAACGGCGGTGGCGGCGAGATCAAGGGCGCGGAGTTGTCGTTCAACAAGGCGGTGGGTGCCGGCTTCGGATTCACCGGCAACTACACCTACTCGGATGCCGCGGCGGACAACGGCGATCCAATCCCGGGAAACTCCAAGCGCACCTGGAACATCGCGGGGTACTTCGAGAACCCGACGTTCAGCACGCGCCTGGCGTACACGTATCGCTCCGATTTCTTCGTGACGTTCGACCGGTCGACGCAGCTCAACCAGAAGGAACTGACGGAACTGGACGCGTCGTTCGCGTGGAACGTCACGCCGGCGATCGCGGCGACCTTCGATGCGATCAACATCACCGACGAGAAGATCGAGCAGTTCGCGGGTGAAGAGTTCCGCAAGCGCGCGATCTACGACAACGGCCGGGTGTTCTACGCCGGAGTGCGCTTCAAGTTCTAGCCCCCTCCGAGGGCAGGATGTTGCGGGCGCGCGGCCTAAAAACCGCGCGCCCGCAGCAGCGGTTCGAGCTGGTTCATGAATGGCGCGAGCTGCGCCGAGTAATGTTTGTATCGGCCGATGGAGCGATCGTTGAGCTTCTCGGTCACCTGCGCGTAACTCGGCGTGGGCGCATAACGGGGATTGCGATGAAAGTCGAGGCAGGACTCGTCGAAGTCCAGGCCGAGGAACCCGAGCAGCGCTTCGGTGTGCGTGCGCTGGTCGGCGATGAAATCCTCGTAACGCAGCACGAACTCGTCCGGCCACAGTCCACTGCCGCGCGTCTCGGCCGAGTAATGCGCATCGAGATCGGAGACCGCGAGCAGGTGATGAACGATGTCCTCGATCCGGTATCCGCAATTGAAACCATGCGTCATGTTGTTGGACAACATGGATACGCAGACATCGAGCGGATGACGCAGGACGCGCACGACCTTCGCGTCGGGAAAGGCCATACGAATCATCGGCAACCAGATCTCGTTGAAGGGCATCTTGTCGGTGAAGAACGCCTTGCCGGGTCCCGTGAGGCCATATTGCTCGCAGCGCGCGAAGTAATAATCGCGGAACAGGCTCGCCGCGTACCGATGGTCGGCGGTCCAGGTCTGGCCCAGGTTCTCCGGAAAACCTTCGTTGCCCGCGAACTGCTGCACGGCCAGTTTGCGCAGCTCGGTCATGAAGGAAAGTTCGCCGCCGGCGCGAACTGCCGGGTGGCTGGTCAACACCTGTTCGACCAGCGTGGTGCCCGAGCGGGGGAACCCCACGATGAAACACGGCTGCGGCATATCCGCGCGGCGCGCCGCCCGCGGCAGCAGCGCGATGTTGCGCTTCGTGAAGAAGCGTTTCATGCGCGCGAAGAACGTCTCGACGGCCGCGGCCGGATAGGTGAGGTTGCCCGACTCGGACGCGAGCTGCCGCTTGCCCATCGCGAGCTGAGTCCATGCGTGCTCGTATTGGCCCAGCCGGTCGAGCAGCCGTCCTCGTTCGAGCATCGCATCGCCCGTCATCGATTTCGCGGAGTCGATCAGCGCCAATGCGTCGGCCGGTTTGCCCGTACGCGCCAGGTGATTCGCGCGCAGCAGGTCGATGTCGGCCGCGGGATGAGCCGCGGCGGCGCGTTCCAGCAACTCGAGCGCGCGCGGCATGTCGCCGCGCACTTCGCAGAGTTTCGACCAGTGGGCCAGCGTTCGCAGCTGGTTCGGCGAGAGCGCGTCGGATTTCGCGAAGCACTCCTCCGCCTCGCCGGTGCGCCCCTGCTGCATGAGGTTGAGCGCCAGATTGGCGAGCAGCGGCGCGGGTTCGACACCCAGCGCCTGCGCCCGGCGGAAATGCCACTCGCCGGCCGGCAGATCGTTGGCCTCGGACAGAATGGTTCCAAACAACTGATGGGCCTGGGCATTCTGCGGATTGATGCGCAAGGCGACGCGCGCCAGCGCCTCGGCATCCGAGCGTTTACCGCGTGCGAACCACAATTCGATAAGCTCGTTATAAGCCCAGTCCGCCTGAGGATCTTCGCTCAGCGCCTGCTTGAGGAGGTCGGCCGCGGCGGCGAGGTCGCCTTGCCGGCGTTGTTCGGCATAACGGCCCTGCAGGGAAGAGATCTGCGCATCCATCGCGGGATGGTACCGCGGAGCAAACAGGTGAGACGGGGAACCAGAAATGAAAAACCGGCGCGTTAACGAGGATCCGATGAAACTCAATTATCTGTCGCAAACAGCGCTGGCCCGGCTGGCACTCGCCGGGGCATTCGCACTCGCCGCTGCCTGCGGGTCTCCCGCGCCGCCACCTTCCGCCAAACCCGCCGTGAAGGTCGACACGTCCTGGATGGGACTCATTCCCGCACCGCGCGAGATCAACATGCCGGCGGGAAGATTTCTGGTCGAGGCGACCACGCCGGTGACGTACACGGGAGGCGCGGGCACGGCCGGTGTCGCGCGTTTCCTCGTCGATGCCGTGAAGCGCGATCGGATACTGGCGCTGCCCGCTCCGGGCGAAGGCGCGAAGAATCGCGGCATCAACTTCGTGCTGCAGAAGGAAGGCTTTCCGCCCGAAGGATATTCACTCGTGATCGGCGGTGACGGCGTGAACATCACGGCCGCTTCCGACGCCGGCCTGTTCTACGGCGCGGTGACGCTGTGGCAGATCATGACGGCGAGAACCGGGCACGACCTCACGATCGAACTACCGGCGGTCAGTATCGACGACGCGCCGCGTTTCCGCTGGCGCGGCCTGATGCTCGATTCCGCGCGCCACTATCAATCGCCGGAGTTCATCAGGAAGTTCATCGACACGATGGCGCTGCACAAGCTCAACGTGCTGCATTGGCACCTGACCGACGACCAGGCCTGGCGGATCGAGATCAAGAAATATCCGCGCCTCACCTCGGTGGGCGCGTGGCGCGTGCCGGCCGGACCGGCCGCGCGCGCGGACATCGACGATAAGACCGGCAAGCCGCGCCTGTACGGCGGCTTCTACACGCAGGAACAGGCCAAAGAGATCGTCGCGTATGCCGCCGCGCGCCACGTCACCGTGGTGCCCGAAATCGAGATGCCGGGGCATGCCAGCGCCGCCGTCGTCGCCTATCCACAACTGGGAGTGACCAAAAACCCGCCCACGGCCGTGCCGGAGGAGTGGGGCGTGTTCCCGACGTTGTTCAACGCCGACGACGCCACGTTCGGCTTCTTCGAGGACGTGCTCGGCGAAGTAATGGAGATCTTTCCAGGCGAATACATCCACGTCGGTGGCGATGAGGCCATCAAGGACGAGTGGCAGGCGAGCCCGATGATCCAGGCGCGCATGAAGGAGCTCAAGGTCGCCGACGAACATGCGCTGCAGGGCTATTTCATCCAGCGCGTCGGAAAATTCATCAGCTCGAAGGGGCGCAAGCTCATCGGCTGGGACGAAATTCTCGAGGGCGGCATCGCTCCCGATGCCACCGTGATGTCGTGGCGCGGCATCGATGGCGCCATCGCGGCGTCCAAGGCGGGTCACGACACCGTGCTGTCGCCCGCTCCCGATCTGTATCTCGATCACTGGCAGAGCGCGGGCGATTTGTCGCCCGGCCGCAGCAACACGCTGTCACTCGAGGACGTGTACCGTTTCGATCCGGAGCCGGATTCGATCGGCGCGGAACAGCGCAAACACATTCTCGGCGTACAGGGCAATCTCTGGACGGAGATGATGCGCTCGGAGGCACGTGTCCTTTACATGGCGTTCCCGCGCGCCGCCGCGCTCGCCGAGGTTGCCTGGTCGCAACCCGGAAAGATCGACTGGGCGGATTTCCAGCGGCGCCTGACGCCGCAGCTCGCCCGCTACGACATGCTCGGCATCAATTACGGCCGCGAGGTGAAAGTGGAGCCGGGTTCACGCCGCCGCGTGAGTCACGATCTCGCGCAATGCGGCGACGGCTATCTACTGTCGCTCGAGGACGACGCGCCGGTCGTGGGCGAACGCGCCGTGTTCCTGGTGAACATCACGAATCCCTGCTGGGTGTGGAAAGCCGCCGATCTCACCAACGTGAAGGCGCTGCGTGCGGTAGTCGGGCAGATTCCGTTCAACTTCCAGATCGGGAAGGAAGCGGCCGGGATTCCGCTGCCAAAACCCGCGACCGCCAGCGGCGAGCTCGAGATCCGGCTCGACAAATGCGACGGGCCGGTGTTCGAGACGATTTCGCTCGAATCGGCGGTGTCCAACAACGATCTCACGCGGCTGCCGACGCTCAACCTGGGTGAGCAGAAGGGCACGCACGACATCTGTTTCCGGTTCACGCGTTCGAAGGTGGATCCCATCTGGGTCATCAGCAGCATCGAGCTGGTCGGAAACTGATCGTGGGTCTGAAAATTCTCGCTCCGCTCGCCGGCTGGTGCGCGCCGCTGGCGGAGATTCCCGATGCGGCGTTCGCGCAGGGGATGCTGGGCGAGGGCGTGGCCATCGACCCGACGGGTAACGAGTTGCGCGCGCCGTGCGAGGGCGAGGTCATCTCGATCGCGGCCGCGCGCCATGCCGTGGCGCTGCGCACGCCGGCCGGCGCCGAGATACTCATTCACGTCGGAATCGACACCGTTGCGCTGGGTGGCGCCGGTTTCACGGTGACGGTGCGCAATGGCGACCGCGTCCATGCCGGCGATCCGCTCATGCTCTTCGATCTAGAACTCCTGGCGCAGCAGGCGCCGAGCCTCATGACGCCTATCATCATCACGAATGGCGAGCGCTTCCGGATGTCGCGCGCCGAGACGGGCCGCGTCGTGAAGTTTGGCGACCTGCTGTTCGAGCTCGAGGAGATCGGCGTGACTGCGGCCGGAGCGCTCGCGCCCGCCGCGGCGACGCCGCTGATCAGCGAAGCGATCGTCGTGACGCACGCGCATGGCATCCATGCGCGGCCCGCCGCGATGATCGCGCGCCTGGCGAAGACGCTGCCCTACGAACTCGAGATACGCGCTCGCGGCCGCGTCGCCAGTGCGCGCAGCGCGGTCGCCCTGATGAGCCTGGGCGTGCGCGGTGGCGATGAGCTCGTCATCAGCGGCTTCGACCCCGCCGCATCTGCCGGCATCGCGCAGATCTCGAATCTGATGCGAAACTTTACGGCCGTTGCGCCGCACGCAGCCGTGACCGGCGTGACCGCCTCGGCGCCTTCCGAGCCTGGTGTCCTGCGCGCGGTGGTAGCGAGCCAGGGTCTGGCCGTAGGTCCAGCGTTCTATCTGGATGCCACGGAAATGACGGTGGTGGAAGCAGGCGTCGGCGTCATCCATGAAAGCGCGGTCTTCGAGCGCGCACGGGACGCGGTCCGCGCACGGCTGACGAAACTCGCGGCGACCGCGGCGCCGACCGTGCGCGACATCATGGCCGCGCATCTCGAGTTGCTGGACGACCCGCACTTGATCGAGTCCGCGCGCGCCGCGATGTCGATGGGCAAGAGCGCGGGCTTTGCCTGGCGCTCCGCGTTACGCGCGGGTGCCGGTGCGCTCGAGGCGACCGGCGATGCCCGCCTGGCCGAGCGGGTCGACGACCTGCGCGATCTCGAACGGCAGGTGTTGTCTCAGATCGCGGGGGTCAGCGCGAAAGCGGCGCCGATTCCACCGCAGGCCATCCTGCTGGCGCGCGATCTCACGCCGTCGCAATTGATCGATCTCGATACCGGCAGGCTCGGCGGTATCGCGCTGGCCGGTGGCGGGCCCACCTCGCACGTGGCGATACTCGCCGGCACCTTGGGCGTGCCCATGCTGGTGGCGGCAGGCGTGGCGCTGCTCGATGCCGCTGCGGGCGCCGCGGTGATTCTCGATGCCGAAGCAGGCGCCGTGCGCATCAGGCCCACGAAAGACGAGCTGGAATCTGTTCACCGCTCACTCACGCAACGTGCGGCACGACGCGGCCAGGAGCTGGCGGACGCACAGACCGATTGCCAGCTCGCCAGTGGCGAACGGATCGAAGTCTTCGCGAATCTCGCCGGCACCGTCGCGGACGCGCAGCTCGCGGTCGCGCAGGGCGCGGAGGGTTGCGGCCTGTTGCGCACGGAATTCCTGTTCCTCGAGCGGGAAACCGCGCCCGACGAGCGCGAACAGCGCGCGAGTTACCAGCAGGTGGCCGGCGCATTGCGCGGAAAGCCGTTGATCATCCGCACGCTCGACATCGGCGGCGACAAGCCCATTCCCTATCTACCGCTGCCACCCGAGGATAATCCGGCGCTGGGGTTGCGCGGGATCCGCACCAGCCTGTGGCGCCCGGATCTGCTCGACGTGCAGCTGCGCGCCTTGTTGGGTGTCGAGCCCGCCGCGCAGCTGCAAATCCTGTTGCCCATGATCACGGATCTTGCGGAGATTCGCAGCGTGCGCGGCAAACTCGACGCGCTGTGCGCGCAGCTCGGCCGCAAGTGCCCGCCGCTCGGTGCGATGATCGAAACGCCGGCCGCGGCCATGCTCGCCGACGCGATCTCTGCGGAGGTCGACTTCCTGTCGATCGGCACGAACGACCTGGCGCAGTACACGCTCGCCATGGATCGTGGTCATGCGGAACTCGCGGCGCGCATCGACGGCCTGCATCCGGCGGTGCTGCGCCTGATCGCCGCCACCACGAGCGGCGCGGCGCGGCACGGCCGTCCCGTCGCGGTCTGCGGCGGACTCGCCTCCGACGCCCAGGCTGTCCCGGTGTTGATCGGGTTGGGGATCACCGAGTTGTCGGTGGTGCCGAAACTGATTCCGCAATCGAAAGCGATGATTCGCGGGCTGACGCTCGAGCGCTGCCGCGAACTCGCAGCGCGGTCGCTCGAGCTCACCAGCGCCGCGGAAGTGCGCGCACTCATTTCAACCGGAGCAGGTCCGTGAAAAACCTCATCGCGAAACTTCAGCCGATGGGCCGCGCGCTCATGTTGCCCATCGCCGTCCTGCCGGTGGCGGCGCTGCTGTTGCGGCTCGGCCAACCCGACCTGCTGGATGTGCCGGCCATCGCGGCCGCCGGCGACGCGATCTTCTCGAACCTCGGGTTGTTGTTTGCCATCGGCGTGGCGGTGGGCCTGGCGCGCGAGAACCACGGCGCCGCGGGTCTCGCGAGCGTGGTCGGTTACCTCGTGGCCACCAACGGCGCGAAGGTGTTGATCGACGTGCCGCCCGAGGTGACCGCCGGTCTGACCGCCCAGTTGAGCGAGCTTGCCGCCGGCGCGTTTCGCGCCAAGGAAATGGCGAAGCTCAGCGTCCCGGTCGGCCTCATTTCCGGATTGTTCGCCGGCTGGGCCTACAACCGTTTCAGCGAAATCCGCCTGCCTAGCTATCTGGCATTCTTCGGCGGCCGGCGGTTCGTGCCGATCGTCAGCGGCTGCGCGGGGATCGTGCTCGCGTTGTGTTTCGGTTTCGGCTGGCAGACGCTCGAACACGGCATGGATGCGGGCAGCCAGGTGGTGCTCGAATCGGGGTCGGCCGGCGCATTCACCTACGGCGTGCTCAATCGCGTGCTGATCGTCACGGGCCTGCACCACATCATCAACAACATCGCCTGGTTCCTGCTGGGCGACTACAACGGCGTCACCGGAGATCTCAAGCGTTTCTTCGCCGGCGATCGGTCGGCCGGCGCATTCATGTCGGGATTTTTCCCGGTCATGATGTTCGGCCTGCCCGGCGCGTGCCTCGCGATGTACCGGACGGCGTTGCCGGAGCGGCGCAAGGCCGTCGGCGGCTTGCTGGCGTCGATGGCACTGACCTCATTTCTCACCGGAGTCACCGAACCGATCGAGTTCTCGTTCATGTTCCTCGCGCCGCTGTTGTACGTCATCCACGCGGTATTGACCGGTGTCGCGATGGCGTTGATGAACGCGCTCGGCGTGCACCTGGGTTTCGGCTTTTCGGCGGGCCTGTTCGACTACGTGCTCAACTTTTCGCTAGCTACCAAGCCTTGGCTGCTGCTGCCCGTGGGACTCGGGTACTTCGCGCTGTACTACGGCTTGTTCCGCTGGTGCATCGTGCGTTTCGGGCTGAAGACACCCGGACGCGATACCGACACCGCGGCGTCAGCCGAGACCGGCGCCGACGATGGCGCGACCGTGCCCGCGTGGGGCTGGATCAAGGCACTCGGCGGTGCCGCCAACCTGCGCGCGGTCGAGGCCTGTACTACGAGGTTGCGGCTCGTGGTGGCCGACCTCTCGATGCTCGATGAACCCGCGTTGAAGGCGCTCGGTTCGCGCGGCGTGTTGCGGCTGACCGATGGCGCCGTGCAAGTCGTAGTCGGACCGATTGCCGACCAGGTGGCATCCGACATCCGCGCGGCGCTGCGAAACATCGCGAGCCTGGGTGCACGCGCGCTACCGCAATCGAAAGCGGCTCCTGTCGAGGCGGCATTCGCGGCGCCGGGCGACGCCTTGCAGCGCGCCATCCAGGCGCTGGGGGGTCGGGCCAACATTTCCGCAGTTCGCCTGAATTCCTCGCGCCTGTGCCTGACCCTGCTCGACCCGAACGTCGTCGATGAGGCGTCGTTGAGCAAAGCGGTGCGCGGGGTCGCACGCCCGGCAGCCGCCAGCGTGCACTTGATCCTTGGGGCAGACGCGCCGGCCTGGGCGGCCGCGCTCGAATCGAACTGAATCCTTCGCGTCGCAGTGCAGCGCGGCATCCGTCGTGCACGAACGGCTCTTGAGCGCTTTCTCGCCGATCATTCGTTTCGACGCCGATTTCGTCGCGTGATCCTTTCAATCGATCCGGCGACTTTCTAAACTTCCGCGCTCCAATGCACCGCACGTCGGTCGACGCGGCCGTCAGCGGCGAACGATCCTGCCGATACCTCTTTTTGTCAGGGCGTCATGCAACCAGAAGGGCTGCTCGAACGTCGTACATCGGGACCCGGGAAATATCGCCGGTGGAGGCCAGGGAAATCGACAGGTGAGCCGGACTTCAGGGCATGAACCCGGCGGGCTGGCGGGCGTCATAGGCCGGTCTCGCTTGGAAATGGAGCTCGCCGAAACAGGGTGCATTTCCAAAATTGACAAGTACATCAATGGGTTACTTCCCCGCACTT
>Ga0193752_1003047_pt1 | contig 11855 bp, 8 predicted proteins | sample H1c1metaG_FD_144924 | JGI IMG/M metagenome (GOLD analysis project Ga0193752, IMG submission 144924) | Soil microbial communities from a riparian zone of the East river system, Colorado, United States - H1c1 | ecosystem: Environmental > Terrestrial > Soil > Riparian zone | place: USA: East River... | reverse complement strand
GTACGGCGATGGTCAAACATTTCCATGAGCTTTTTCCGGAAGATGAAAAATGGCTGGAACGAGCGGAAAATATAGCTGCAAAGACACACGAATTTGGCGAGTTTATTGTGAATGTTTTGAAGGTCGAGGATGTCGGAGCTTCGGCTTCGGGCCGCATAACCTGGCACGACGCATGTCACGGATTGCGCGATCTTAACCTTCGGGACGAGCCGCGAAAGCTGTTGAAGAATGTGAAGGGCATCGAGTTTGTCGAGATGCAGAACGCGGATGTATGCTGCGGTTTTGGCGGAACATTCTCTGTGAAGTATCCGGAAATATCAGCTGGAATTCTGGATAACAAGATCGAAGCAATCGAAAAAGCGGATGTTTGCGCGGTCGTTTCGGGTGACGCGAGCTGCCTGATGCAGATCGGCGGACGCCTTTCCCGGCTAGATTCAAAAGTAAAGACTTTACACTTGGCTGAAATTTTGGCTTCTCAAGAATGATTTTTGCCCACGAATAACGCGAATCAACAGAGAATCTGGGTGTTCTTATTCGAATTATTTACGTTATTCGCGGGCAAAATAAAAGATGCAGCATTTGACCGCAGAAACTTTTGACCAAAACGCTCGGGACGCGTTGGGTGATCTGGTGCTCCACGGAGCGCTTCGGAACCTTGCCGATAATTTTGGCGAACGTCGAAAAGTCGCGATGGCGTCGGTCGATGATTGGGAAGGCCTTCGCGAAAAGGCCCGAGCGGTGAAAGAAGAGACACTGCTTCATCTCGATAAATACCTGCTTCAATTTGTGGATAACGCCGAGAAGGCCGGAGCGAAATTTCATTGGGCACGCGACGCGAAGGAAGCTTGCCGGATAGTCGTCGATCTGGTGAATGAGCGCGGCGCGAAGATGGTCGTCAAATCGAAGAGCATGGCGACCGAGGAAATTCACCTTAATGATGCTCTAGAAGCCGATGGGATCGAGCCGATCGAAACAGATCTTGGTGAATGGATCATTCAGCTTGCGGGCGAAACGCCGTCGCACATAGTTGTTCCCGCGATCCATAAGACGAAAGGCCAGATAGCCGATCTTTTTGTCGAAAAGATTGGAATCGAGAAAACAAACGATGTCGATGTTCTGACCAAAACAGCCCGCCGAATATTGCGTGAGCGGTTTGCGAAAGCCGAGGTCGGCATCAGCGGTGTAAATTTTGGTGTAGCGGAAACCGGTACGATACTGATCCTTGAAAACGAAGGCAATGTACGAATGACGACGAGTCTGCCGCGGACGCATATTGCCGTGATGGGCATCGAGAAGATCATTCCGCGTTTTGCAGACCTTGACGTTTTTCTAAAGCTGCTTCCGCGTTCAGGAACGGGCCAACGGCTTACGGCGTATCAGTCGCTGATCACCGGTGTAAAGAAAAATAGCGATAATGAAGGGCCGGATGAGGTTCACATCGTGCTGATGGACAACGGCCGTTCGCGAATGCTGTCGCATCCGGTTACGCGGCAAAGCCTTGCGTGCATACGATGCGGTGCGTGTCTGAATGCATGTCCGGTTTATCAGCAGATCGGGGGACACGCTTACGGTTCGGTCTATCCAGGCCCGATCGGCGCAGTCATTACACCGCAACTTATCGGGATCTCGAAGTCGAAGCAGTTGCCGTATGCATCGAGCCTTTGCGGAGCGTGCCGCGAAGTTTGTCCGGTAAAGATCGACATTCCCGAATTGTTATTGCATCTACGTGCGGAAATTACGGACGGTATCGCGGGCGGTGCTAAGCGAAATCCGCAAAGGAAGAAGAAATTTAGCGAAAGCCTTGCGTTCAAGCTATACGGATATGCCTGGTCGAGTCAGTTTTCTTACGGGCTTGGAATAAAGGCTGCTCGAGTGATGCAAAAGCTGATCGTACGGGACGGAAAGATCGGCAAAGCGAGCGGATTTATGGCAAAGCTGCTTCCGCCGCTTGGAGCGTGGACAGCTTGGCGTGATGCTCCGGTGGTAGCCGCCAAGTCTTTTCGTGAGGAATGGCGAACAAATTTGAAAAGCGAATGACTGAAACCAGAGCTAGTGAAAATAACGCCGCCCGCGATGCGATCCTTGTGTCTATCCGTGGGAGCCTCGCGGTGAGTAAGCCGTTTGATGCCGAACATCAAAAGCATCATGCGCACGGCGTTATATTACAAGGCAAAGTTCATCGGGAATTATCGACCAAAGAATTGGTAGATAATTTCAAAACGAATCTCGAATCGGTCGGCGGGATCTGCGTCATTGTCGCAAACGAGGGCGAAGCGGCGATCTACGTCGAGACCGTTATTGAAAAGATCGCCGCGAAAAACGTAGCTATCTCCGATTCCGACCTGGTTTACCGTCTTACGGAGACGTTGGATGGGATCGATGTTATTCAAAACGCGACGAAAGATATTCTCTTTGACTGCGATCTGGGCATCACATCGGCTCAGTGGGCGATCGCTGAAACGGGAACGCTTGTTTTGGAATCGGAAGCGGAAAGTCATCGTCTTACATCTCTTGTGCCGCCGGTTCATCTGTGTATTTTGAAGGCGGATGTAATTCGTCAAACGCTTAGTGAAATCCTTGAATTGACCAGTAAGAATTTAAGCAAAACGATCACGTTCATCACCGGGGCTTCGCGAACATCTGACATCGAATTAACATTGGCGATCGGCGTCCACGGCCCGCGGGAACTTCATGTGGTCGTCGTCGCAGATCAGTAGATATGCCGGAGAAAACGCTGCTCAAAGCATCAAATATTTCCAAGTCGTACTCCGGCGTTCACGCCTTGCGGGATGCGTCCTTCACGCTGCGATCAGGTGAGGTGCATGCGCTCGTTGGTGAAAATGGGGCCGGGAAATCGACGCTGATCAAGATAATCACAGGTGCGGTTTTGCAGGACGACGGCGAGATCGTCTTAAATGGCGAAGCGATCACCAGCAATTCGCCCGCGTTGTCCAAATCGCTCGGTATTGCCGCTATTTATCAGCAGCCGGTGTTGTTTCCGGAATTGACGGTCGCGGAAAATATAGCCATCGGCCGGGAACGCCTCGGAGCATTCGGCGTTATCGATTGGAAAGAACGGCGGAATACGGCAAAAGCATTATTGGAACGCGTTGGCGCGCGGATCGACACCGAGACGATAGCCGCTGAGCTTTCGATGCCGCAGCAACAGCTTGTCGAGATCACAAGAGCTCTCGGGGCCGATGCAAAGGTCCTGATATTTGACGAACCTACGGCTTCGCTTTCCGAAGAAGATACGCAAAATCTGTTCAAGGTGATTCGGGAGCTACGGGCGGACGGTGTCGGCATTATTTACATATCGCATCGGCTCGAAGAGTTGCCGGTGATCGCCGACCGCGTAACCGTTTTGCGCGACGGGCGAACGATAGAAACGCTCGAAATGGCGGATGTCACAACAGAACAAATGATACGCCTCATGGTCGGCCGCGACCTTTCTGCGGTGTTCCCGAAACGCCAGGTCGAACGCGGCGAGGTGATATTCGAACTAAAGAATTTCGGTTCGCGGTCGGCGGGGATCAGAGGTATCGATCTAGCGGTCAGAGCGGGAGAGATCGTTGGCGTCTCGGGTCTGATAGGAGCCGGGCGGACCGAACTCGCGAAGACGATCTTTGGTCTGGAAGCACCGGATGAAGGTGAAATTCTAATAAAAGGCAGAGCGATACACATCGGCCATCCGAGCGAAGCGATCGAATACGGCATAGCCTATTTGCCCGAAGACCGTCGAAAACACGGCGTCGTTCTCGATTTTCCGATCAGCGCGAATATCACGCTTGCTTCGCTAAAGAAGCTTTCCGGCTTTGCAGGTTTGAATTTCAGATTCGGAAAAGAGAAAGAGATCGCGGCGGATTACACGCGGCGGCTTGGTGTGAAAACACCGGCTATTTTCAATGCAGTCTCGACGCTATCGGGCGGTAACCAGCAAAAGGTCGCGTTGAGCCGCTGGCTGATGACGAAACCTTCGGTTCTCATTCTGGATGAACCAACTCAGGGCATCGACGTTGGAGCTAAGGCTGAGATCCACGAACTGATGATGGAACTTGCCGAACAAGGCGTCGCGATACTGATGATCTCGTCGGAACTTCCGGAAGTCCTGGGTATGAGTGACCGCATTGCCGTGATGAGCGGCGGAACTATCGTAAAGATCTTTGACCGGGCAGATGCGACGCAGGACAAGATATTGTCCGTTGCTCTTGGTCATCTGGAGTCAGCGGCGACACGATGATATTTAGCAGATACAAACGAGAGGTTTCCGCCGCGATTGCTTTTGTGGTGCTTCTGGTCGTTGTCGGCATCGCGGCCCCGACATTTTTCAGCGCCGGAAATCTGCGCGATTTGGTGATCAACAATGCTCCGACGCTTTTGATCGCGATCGGGATGACGCTCGTGATCCTCGCTGGTCAGATCGATATTTCGGTAGGTTCGCAATTCGCCGTTTGCAGTGTCGCGGCCGGTTTTCTTGCAAAGACCGGAATGCCCATTCCCATCTTATTTATCTGCGTATTATTGACCGGTGCCGCAATGGGTGCTCTGAATGGCGCCTTGATAGGCTGGCTTCGTTTGCCGTCGATCATTGTTACGCTCGCGATGCTGGTTATGTGGCGTGATGCTCTTCGCTGGGTGACGGAAGGAGCGTGGGTGCAGAACCTGCCGGAAAATTTTCAGTGGTTCGGGTTAGGGCAAACGGGCGGCGAAATTCTGATCGTTGCTATCACTTTAGTTCTTTTCGCTTTCTTCGCGTGGTCGCTGCGAAATTTAGCCTCTGCCCGAAAGGTTTATGCGGTTGGTTCGGACGCTGAAGCAGCAAGGTTGGCCGGTATTCGTTCGCCCAATGTAGTGTTCTGGGTTTTCGTTATCATGGGCGGCCTCGTCGGCATCGCCGCGTTGCTGAATGCCGTTCGATTTTCTGCTATACCTGGAAACTCCGGTGTCGGCCTTGAGCTTAAGGCGATCGCGGCGGTGGTCGTCGGCGGAGCAGCCATCTCAGGCGGACGAGCCACTTTGATAGGAACACTCATCGGAGTCGCGTTGCTGGGAACTATCGGCACAGCACTCACGTTTGTCGGCATAAATCCCTTTTGGGAAAAGGCGATACAGGGCGCGATCATTTTGGCCGCCCTTGTTTCGGATGTGGCGCTCGGGCGTCTGGAAAAAAATGGAAAGTTTAACCTCGCCGGAGCAAAAGCCGCTTAGAACCGAGCAGGCTTGGCACCAGCGAATATTCCCTAATAACGAGTGGATACTGCTGATCGTTTTGATCAGCGAGTGTCTTATTTTCAGCATCAAGGGAAACAATTTTCTGACTTCCGGAAACGGTTTCGAGATCACGCGGCTGGCGGTCGAGATAGGGCTGCTTGCTCTTGTAATGACGCCGATCATTATCACCGGAGGCATCGACCTTTCGGTGGGATCGATGATGGGATTGTCCGCCGTCGTGATGGGTGGGCTTTGGCGCGATGCAGGCTTTTCGATGCCGGCTGCGATCGCGATCACGCTTCTGGTAGGACTGATCGGGGGTGCGTTGAACGCGGCGATGATAACGAAGCTCAAGGCTCCGCCGCTGATCGTTACGCTGGGCACATTCTCGTTATTTCGCGGCATTGCCGAAGGGTTGACGCGCGGGATCGAAAATTACTCGGGCTTTTCGCCGTCGTTCTTGTTTCTTGGACAGGGATATGTTTTCGGCGTCATTCCGACGCAGCTTTTCATCCTGGTTCCGGCGATCATCGCTGTCTGGTGGTGGCTGCATCGAACGGCGTACGGCCGAAGTTTTTACGCAATCGGATTTTCGCAGGAAGGCGCTCGGTACGCTGGGATAAAGGTACGCCGACGCCTGAATTTTATTTACTGTTTGTCCGGGATTGCCGCAAGTCTCGCGGCTGTGATCTATGTCGCACATCTAGGCCAGGCAAAATCGGATGCGGGAACTGGTTACGAATTGACGGCCATTGCCGCGGTCGTTCTTGGCGGAGCCTCGATATTCGGCGGACGCGGAACGGTGCTCGGAACTGTCCTGGGATTGTTCGCGATCGTTATTCTGCAAAACGGATTAAGGTTGAGCGGCCAGCCGACCGAACTTGCCGGCGTACTTACGGGTGTTTTGCTGGTTGTGACCATTGTGATCGACAGAGCCTGGAGGCCGCACGAAGGCGGAAGCCGGAATGCTATTTCGGAGGAATTTGAAGTGAAAAATTGGCAGATCGGAGTTTTGAGCGGTGTGATATTAGCCGCCGCGTTGATCGTCGCGGGCAGTAACTGGCTGCTTGTGCGCTCGATCAAGGATGAAAAGTCGAGCGCCGGGCCGGTTCAAACCGCAATCCCTGCAAATTCTAAAAAGAGTGTCATTGCGATGATGCCAAAGGCCAAGGGCGACCCATATTTTATCAGCTGTAAATTGGGTGCCGAGGAAGCGGCTAAGGAACTTGGGGCCGAGCTGCTTTGGGACGGCCCGACCGATCTCGATCCGGCAAAACAGAATGAGGTCGTCGAGGCGTGGATAACGCGCGGCGTCGATGTCATCGCCGTCAGTGTCGAAAACAAAGAGGGAATTTCGACCGTCCTACGCAAAGCTCGTGCGAAAGGGATAAAGGTCGTGACGTGGGACGCGGACGCGGAAAAAGAGGCGCGCGACTTTTTAATAAATCAGGCCACGCCGCAGGGAATTGGCGAAACACTGACGGACGAAGCGGCGAGGATAATGGGCGGGAAAGGTGAGTTTGCCATTATCACCGCAAGCTTGAGCGCGGCAAATCAGAATGAGTGGATCAAATACATCAAGCAGCGGCTGACGGAAAAATATCCCGAAATGAAACTCGTCGCCATTCAGCCGAGCGAAGGCGACCGCGACCGTGCGTTTCAGGAAACCCAAAATGTATTAAAAGTTTATCCTGACGTAAAACTCGTGATGGGAATCGCTGCTCCGGCAGTTCCCGGCATTGCCGAGGCAGTAAAACAATCTAATAGAAAAGACGTAAAGGTGACCGGACTTTCACTGCCGAATATGTGCAAGCCTTACATTAAGGAAGGTATCATCGAAAGTATTGTTCTATGGAATACGGTAGATCTCGGATACCTGACCGTATTCGCATCGAATGCTCTGAGCAACGGCACTTTCAAAAGCGGCGACAAAAAACTCGCGGCCGGCCGATTGAACGAGATAGAAGTAGTTGACGATGAGGTAAGGCTAGGCAAACCGTTCATTTTCAATAAAGATAATATCGACAAGTTCAATTTTTAGGCTTTAGGGCTTGGCCGTTGCACTGGATTCGCTGAACAAATTCAATTAATGTCTAACCTATGCGAATAAAAGACATCGCTCACGAAGCCGGTGTTTCGACGGCAACAGTTTCACACGTAATAAACAAGACGAAATACGTGTCCGACCAGACCCGCGAAAGGGTCGAGAAAGCGATAAAGCAGTTCAATTATCACCCGAACGCTCACGCTCAGAGCCTTGCCCTCGGCCGCAGCAAAATGATCGGGCTGCTCGTATCGGATATCTCCAATCCGTTTTTCCCTGAGATCATTAAAAGCGTCGAGGCTGCAGTTTTTGCGAGTGGTTATTCGCTTATCCTGCTAAACACCAATTACGAAACCGATCGCGCCGTCGATTATGTTCAGCGGCTTATTCAGATGAAGGTCGCCGGCATTATTTTGATGACATCCGAGTTCGACGAGGAATTGATCAACGAAGCGAAACGAAAAAAGACGAGCATTGTTTTTCATGATCTGGGAATAGTTGGTGAACGGATGAGCAACATTATTTTGGACTACGCTGTCGGCATTGACGAGGCAGTTCAACATCTTGTTTCGCTCGGACATAAACGGATAGTCCATATCGCCGGCTCACACGAAATACATTCTGGACGCGTTCGCCGGCAGGCTTTTGTCGATTCGATGAAACGCCATGTGCCTAAAACGAAACAGCCGAAGATCTACGAAGGTGATTTTCGTTTCGAAGGCGGCCGCCTCGCCGCGAGCCAGGTGTTGGGGGAGAAGGTTCTGCCGACGGCTGTCGTGGTCGCAAACGATCTTATGGCCCTCGGTGCTATGCAGGAATTTAAGGCGGCGGGTCTACAGATTCCGCAGGATATTTCGATAATTGGTTTCGATGATATTTCATTCGCCAGCTTGTCGGAGCCTGCATTGACCACTATCTGTTCTCCGCGGGTAGAGATAGGACGCAGAGCAGTCGAAGCATTGATGTTGACGGTTGATAAGCCGCACCAACTCGGCGTTGAGGTCACCATTCCTACGTATTTGATCAAACGCAGTTCAACAGCCCCGCCGGGAAGCGGAGGCGATCCGCGACGTAAATAGATCGATGTATTTTTTGGGCATAGATGTCGGTACCGGCGGCTCGCGGGCGATCCTGATAGACGAACACGGAACTGTTGTCGGATCGGCGATCGCGGATCATGAGCCATTTACTTCGCCGCAGATCGGTTGGGCAGAGCAGGATCCGCGAGATTGGTGGCGTGCAAGCACTGCGGCAATTCGTCAATTGCTTGAGTCGGCTGACGTTCGTCCAGGCGATATCGGTGTGATCGGTTTATCGGGTCAGATGCATGGGTCGGTTTTGCTGGATTCGAAGGGCGATGTTCTTCGTCCGGCACTATTGTGGTGCGACCAACGAACCGATAAACAATGCCGCGAGATCACCGACACGATCGGGGCAGAGACATTGATCGAGCTTGTATGTAATCCGGCGGTTACAGGCTTTACGCTGCCAAAGCTTTTATGGGTTCGTGAAAATGAACCGGATATTTGGGCAAATGTTCGAAGCGTTTTGCTGCCTAAGGATTATGTCCGATTCTGCCTTTCCGGCGACAAGGCAAGCGATGTTGCGGATTCTTCGGGCACGCTGCTTTTCGACGTGCAAAATCGCCGCTGGTCAGATGAGATGCTCGCGGCAATGAACATCGACCGTGATCTGCTTCCTGACATTTTTGAGTCTGTCGAGGTCACCGGCAAGGTGTCGAAAGCCGGAGCCGATGCGACCGGCCTGTTAGAAGGAACACCGATCGTCGCTGGTGCGGGCGACAACGCTGCGGGTGCGATCGGGATGGGCATTGTAAGGCCGGGAACGGTCAGCGCGACGATCGGAACATCGGGTGTAGTTTTCGTCGTAACGGAAAGGCCGACGCTTGATCTAAAAGGCCGAACGCACACGCTTTGTCACGCTGTCCCGGATCGGTGGCATATGACCGGCGTTACGCTCTCCGCCGGACTCAGTTTGAAATGGTTTCGTGAGAATTTTGCCGAGGGCTCTGATTTTGCGCAAATGGATAACGAGGCTGCGAAAATTTCCGCAGGCTCCGACGGAGCGATCTGGCTGCCATATTTAATGGGCGAACGAACACCGCATCTCGATCCACATGCTCGTGCGGCGTTTGTCGGGCTGACCGCAAGCCACACGCGGGCACACCTTACTCGAGCAGTTATGGAAGGCGTTGCGTTCAGCCTTCGTGATTCTTTTGAGATCTTTCGTGAGCTTGGCGCGACTATGGATTCGATCCGGCTCGGCGGTGGCGGTGCGAAATCTCCGCTTTGGCGGCAGATACAGGCGAACGTTTATGGGCAAATGGTCGAAACGATCGAGGTCGAAGAAGGAGCCGCATTCGGAGCCGAAGCATGTGAAAAAACGATTCACATCGCTGAACAAACTGAACCAGATCTGTCAACTGCGAAGGCGCTGGGCCGAAACTATGAAGCTTACAAACAGCTTTACCCTGCACTTCGTTTGGCGATGCGGCCAATTTGTTAGAGTTTGGAGTTTGAAAATATGAGTGACGAGAAATATTTGCCGAAACCTGAGCATAAATTCACCTTCGGTCTTTGGACCGTGGGCAATCGTGGCCGCGATCCGTTTGGCGATGCCGTCCGCGAGACATTGACGCCTATCGATGCGGTAAAAATGCTTGCCGAGGTCGGTGCTTACGGCGTCAACTTTCACGACAACGACCTTGTTCCTATTGACGCAACCGTGACGGAACGAGATCAGATCGTGAAGGACTTCAAGGCCGTGTGCGATGACCATAGCATCAAGGTTCCAATGGCGACGGTCAATCTGTTCTACGACCCTGTCTTTCGAGACGGGGCCTTTACGGCGAACGATGCGAAGGTCCGCTCATATTCAATTCAGAAAACGATGCGGGCGATGGATCTTGGGGCGGAATTCGGCGCTGAGATATTTGTGCTTTGGGGCGGCCGCGAGGGTTCGGAGACAGATGCTTGCCGCCGTCCGGATGAAGCGATCAAGCGTCTGCGCGAAGCGCTGAATTATCTCTGCGAATACAATATCGCCCAAGGTTACGGCTATAAGTTTGCGATGGAGGCCAAGCCGAACGAACCCCGGGCCGATATTTATATGCCCACCACCGCCGCCTATTTGGCATTCATCGAAACGCTTGAGCATAAGGAAATGGTCGGCGTAAATCCCGAGGTCGCGCACGAAACTATGCCCGGGCTGAATATGACGCATTCGGTGGCGCAGGCGTGGGAAGCAGGCAAGCTGTTCCATATCGATCTCAACGATCAGGTGCCGGGACGATACGATCAGGACCTGCGTTTTGGTTCCGCCGCACCTAAGGCCGCTTTCTGGCTAGTTAAGTTTCTCGAAGATGTCGGTTATTCCGGCTCGAGGCATTTCGATGCACACGCATATCGCACCGAAGATTATGCCGGTGTGAAGGACTTTGCGATCGGGTGCATGCGGACGTATCTGATCCTAAAGGACAAGGCCGAGCGTTGGAACAAGCATGCAGGCGTTCAGTCGATTCTGGCCGATATCGAAGCAACAAATGCATCGAACGGTCAGGGGACTTTTGATGAGCTGTTGTCCCGGAATTTTGACCGGAAGGCTTTGTCGTCAAAGGGCCTGCAGTATGAAAAGCTTGATCAATTGACGATGGACATTCTTTTTGGCGTCGAATAATTATGGCGATATTGGTAACGGGCGGTGCCGGATATATAGGAAGCGTAGTTGTAGAAGATCTTGTGAAGACCGGCGAGCAGGTTGCGGTTTTGGATAACCTTTCGCGCGGACATCGCGAAGCGGTTTCACCTGGTGCCCGATTTTACGAAGGAGATATTGGTGATAAAGATCTGGTAAAGAGCATCTGTGATAAAAATAATGTCACAGCCGCAATGCATTTTTCTGCCTTTGCCTATGTCGGCGAATCGGTTTCAAAGCCTGATATTTACTATCAAAACAATACCTTTCAAACTGTACAATTCCTTGATGCATTGCTCGATCGCGGTGTTAAGAATTTGGTTTTTTCATCGACCTGCGCATCCTATGGCGAGCCGCAGTATGTTCCGATCGACGAAAAACATCCGCAGCACCCGACGAATCCATACGGTTGGTCAAAGCTTTTCGTCGAGCAGATTCTAAAGGATTACAGCTCGGCGTTTGGATTGAAGTTCGTTGCGTTGCGGTATTTTAATGCGTGCGGAGCGACCGAACGGCTGGGCGAACATCATGATCCGGAGACACATATTATTCCGCTGATATTGGAGGCGGCTGTCGGAAAGCGGCCTTATGTTTCGATATTCGGCGGCGATTACCCGACACCTGACGGCACTGCGATACGCGATTATATTCATGTTTCCGACATAAGCGCGGCGCATCTGGCGGCGGTGAAATATTTGCAGGATGGCGGCGAGCGGGAGTTTATAAACCTCGGTAACGGGCAGGGCTATTCCGTTTTAGAAGTGGTCGAGGCTGCCCGCAAAGTGACCGGAAAGACTATTGAAGCGAAGATCGAAGAGCGGCGTGAAGGCGATCCTTCGCGGCTGATAGCCGATGCCGCCAAGGCTCGCACGGTTCTCGGTTGGGA
>Ga0193752_1003046_pt1 | contig 11857 bp, 12 predicted proteins | sample H1c1metaG_FD_144924 | JGI IMG/M metagenome (GOLD analysis project Ga0193752, IMG submission 144924) | Soil microbial communities from a riparian zone of the East river system, Colorado, United States - H1c1 | ecosystem: Environmental > Terrestrial > Soil > Riparian zone | place: USA: East River... | reverse complement strand
GCAAAGACAAATGATCATACAGGCAGCACGTGAATTGAATATGGAAGTAGTGCCCGAAGGCGGCTCTTTCTTTTATCACAATATGAGTATGATACTGGATGGCCATACAACTATAGAACACAATCTCCCCGTAGCGCCTTTGTTCAATGATGTGGTAGAACTCTGGAAAAATGCAAAGACTGCTTACACACCAACACTGATCGTAAATTATGCCGGCCTTAGTGGTGAATATTTTTGGTACCAGCATAGCAATGTATGGGAGAAACAAAGGCTGCTGCGTTTTACACCAAGAGCTATTATTGATACACGCAGCAGGCACAGGACAATGGCTCCCGAAGAAGAGTATGAGAACGGCCATATCCTCGTTTCCAAAAGTGTAAAGAAACTGGCAGATGCAGGCGTAACAGTGAATATGGGTGCACACGGGCAACTGCAAGGACTGGGTGCCCACTGGGAAATATGGATGATGCAACAGGGCGGTATGACCAATATGCAGGCTCTCCAAACAGCAACTATTAATTCTGCAAAAAGCCTTGGGTTCGATAAATGGATCGGCTCTTTACAACCGGGTAAACTGGCTGACCTACTCGTGATGGATCAGAACCCGTTGGATAATATCCGTAATACTGAAACTATCCGTTACACGATGGTGAATGGCCGCCTGTATGATGCAGACCTGATGAACGAGATCGGTAACAACAATAAACCACGTCCAAAATTTTATTGGGAGTTTAGTAAGAACGCCAACAGTTTTCCATGGCATGATGCAACACAGGAGGAAGGATGCAGTTGTGGAAAACATTGATCAATCATAAAAAATACTTTCAAGAAACGTTGACTAAAAGTCAACGTTTTTTTTGAAAGTTTGACAAAATCAATATTTTTAGATCATGAAACCAATTATAGTAACATGCATGTTGTTCTGTGGATGTTTTAGCATGCAGGGGCAAAACTTAGTACCTAACCAGAGTTTTGAAACATATTCACCTTGTCCCACCAGCTCAGGCCAGATCGCATACGCAACAGGCTGGCTCCATAGCCGCAGTACACTTGAATACTTGAACAGTTGTTCTTCCAGTACCTATGCTGATGCGCCCACCAATTATTTTGGATACCAGACAGCAGCTACGGGCCAGGCCTATGCAGGTGGGTTACAATATGGTTCTTTTGCAGGTACCTATATTGCAGATATTCGTGAGTATTTATACATACAACTCACCACGCCGCTTACTATTGGTACTACTTATTATGTTGCGTTTAAGGTTTCTCTTGCAGATAATTCAGAATATGCCATTAATAATATCGGGGCCCAGTTCACCATGAGTTACAATAATAACGCACCCATTAACAACACAGCACATGTGTATACTACCAATGTAATTTCGAATAAAACCAATTGGACCACGATCATTGGATCTTTTATACCCACATCAGCATATACAGGAGTCATGTTTGGCAATTTTTTTACTGATGCCAACACTACCGTGAGTTTTGTAGGCAGTGCCACCGACATTGGTTATAATGCCTATTATCTTTTTGATGATATGTATGTGGGTACAGTGATACCCCTGGATATCAAACTCGGAGACATCAGTGCCCGCAATACCGGTACTCAAAATCTTATCAACTGGAAAAGCCTGGCTGAAGATGATGGCGATCATTTTGAAGTGGAACGCAGTATGGATGGCAGCTCATTCAGTAAAATAGCCACCATTGACGGTAAATACAAAACCGGTGGCAGTTACCAGTTTACAGATGAACATCCGGCCACAGGTATCAATCATTATCGTTTGAAAATGATCAGCAAAAATGGTAATTACAAATACAGTAAAATAGTAAACGCACAGGTAAAAGAAGGCAGTTTTGTAATGGAAACCTATCCTAACCCGGTTGCTGATCTGTTAACGGTGCGTATCAGCGGCGTTACACATGGTGCTGCAAAGGTCAGCATCATGGATGTATCAGGGAAGTTGGTTTATAGTGTACCGTTCACCGGCAATAAAATATCAATACCTATGCAGGAGCTTGCAACCGGTTACTATTTGCTGCATTACCAGGACGATGTTATTAGTGAGATTAAGAAGATCATAAAAAAATAAAAGGGCTAAGCCACCTGCTTATTATATTTATTCCTGTATTCAATAGGAGTTAAGCCTGTTATTTTTTTAAATACCGTTCTGAAAGCCTTGGTATCAGTATAGCCCACATCAAACATCACTTCATTGATATTCTTGCGGCTGCTTTCAAAACTGCGTTTGGCAGCTTCTATCTTTACCCGTTGTGCATATTCCACCACGGTATTACTGGTGGCTTTTTTAAAACGTCGTTCAAAACTTCTTCGCCCCACCGCAAATTTATCTGCCAGCATATCTACCGATATCCTATCTGCATAGTTTGCTTCTATAAATTCCTGTGCCAGTAAAATTTCAGCATCATCATGGTTCTTTTGTCCCTGGAAAAGCATGAAGGCCGACTGGCTCTCCCTGTCTATATCTACCGCAAAATATTTGGAAGCAAGTATGGCAGTATCCCGGTCGGTATATTTTTCAACGAGGTATAAAAGCAGGTTCCAGTAAGAGTTGGCACCGCCGCTGGAGTAGATACCATTCTCTTCGGTAATGATACTTCCGTCAACGAGCTCTACCTCAGGAAACATCTGACGGAATTCATTGGCCGAGTTCCAGTGCGAAGAGCATTTCTTTCCATCAAGCAATCCTGTTTTTGCCAGTAAGAAAGCACCGATGCAAAGTGATGCCAGTTCTGCACCTCCATGATATTGCTGAACGATCCAGGGCACCAGTGCTGCATTTGCACGTAATGCAGTTTCCATATCACCGCTTAATGCAGGAATAAAGACCAGGTCGGTTTGTTTTACATCTTTCAACTGTTTATCAATATGCACGGTAAATAAACTGTTCTCCAGTTTTACTTCTTTGTTAACTGCCACCAGGCTTACATTGAACAGGGGCTCTTTACCCGATGCGATTAAAAACTGGTTTACGGCTTTACACATATAGTGCGGATCAGCCACTGCTTCAATCACTGCCGTTTCCGGTACTAATATTGATACATTTTTCATACAGCAAACATACAAAAAGTGTCTGTCGCAATCAACCCTTCAGAATGTCGTTTTTACCATCTGTCAAATTCCGGATATCACTGTAGGTTTGTATTGAAATTAAAAGAGCACAATATCATTAATCAATAAACTTTAAAACAATGCAAACAGAAAACAACACATCGGCACTGAAAAGGATCAGTTTTTCAACAACTATTAACGCACCCAAAGAAAAGGTTTGGAATGTTTTGTGGAATGACGAAACATACAAAGCCTGGACAAGCGTTTTTAGCGAAGGTTCCTGCGCCGTATCCGACTGGAATGAAGGAAGTAAAGTTTTATTCCTGGATGGAAAGGGTAGTGGTATGTACAGCACCATCGCTAAAAAAGTGCCGAACGAATTCATGTCCTTCAGGCATATAGGCGAAGTAAAAGATGGTGTAGAGCAACCAGTGGATGAGAAAACGCAAAGCTGGAGCGGCGGAACTGAGAACTATACTTTAAAAGAGACAAACGGTGTAACAGAACTGACCATTGACCTGGATATGGTAGCCGAGATGATGGACTATTTCAATAAAACATTTCCTGCAGCATTGGAGCAGGTTAAAAAACTGTCAGAAGCTAAAACAGCTATCACAATAGAAACCACTGTAAATGCTCCGGTTGAAAAAGTTTGGGAATACTGGGGCAACCCTGAGCATATCAAACAATGGTGCAATGCATCGCCCGACTGGCATGTACCGAATGCTGAAAACGATCTGCAGACAGGTGGTAAATTCTCAACAAGAATGGAAGCAAAGGATGGCAGCTTTGGATTTGATTTTGGGGGAGTGTATGATGATGTTAAAACAAATGAACTGATCGCCTATACCCTGGGTGACGGAAGAAAAGTAAGCGCCCACTTCAGCAGCGATGGCAATACTACCAAAGTGGTTGAAACATTTGAGGCCGAAGACCAGAACCCGGTTGAAATGCAAAGAGCAGGCTGGCAGGCCATCCTGGATAATTTTAAGAATCATACAGAAGCAAATTGATTGATACCGGATTATGAGTGAATTAGATAAGGCTGTCAGGGTGAGCTCGTCGAACCCGGTGTAGCGAATATACCCGCCTTCGACAAGCTCAGGCTGATAACATTTTGTTTTTCGAAGAATTCATTATTAATAATAACTAAAAAAGAAAATCATGAACAACAGTATTCATCCATGCATTTGGTTTGATGGCAATGCAAAAGAAGCGGCCACATTTTATTGTTCCATTTTTCCCAATTCAAAGATCACCGTAGATACTACTATGGTAGTGAATTTTGAACTGATGGGCAAAAAGATGATGGGGCTTAACGGCGGGCCAATGTTTAAAATAAATCCTTCTGTTTCTCTCTTTGTAAATTGCAAAACAACAGGGCAGACCGATGAAATATACAACAAGCTTGCAGAAGGTGGCGAACCGTTGATGGCCATTGGCAAGTATGACTGGAGCGAAAGATATGGCTGGATAAAAGACAAGTTTGGAATGACCTGGCAGATCATGTTAGGTACAGAAGAAAGAATCTGTCCCTCTCTTTTATTTACCGGTGAAAAATTTGGCCAGGCCGAAGCTGCCATCAAATTGTATACATCGGTTTTCGATAACTCCTCTATTGATGTGTTGCAGCATTGGAGTAAGGAAACGCCTTTTGCCGGCAAAGTATTGTTCTCAGAATGTAAACTGAACGGGTACAATCTCATTGCCATGGATGGCCCGGGAGAACATGCTTTTACTTTTAACGAAGCAGTATCTTTTGTGGTAGAATGCCAAAACCAGGAAGAGATAGATTATTACTGGAACACATTTACCGAACGTGGCCAGGAAAGCCAGTGTGGCTGGTTGAAAGATGAGTTTGGTATTTCCTGGCAGATCATCCCGGCTAATATAGGGCAACTGATGAGTGACCCGGAAAGAGGGGCAAGGGTGATGCAGGAAGTGATGAAGATGAAGAAACTGGATATGGCAAGGATGGAAAATGCATAATTAGTTGTGATGAAGAATAAACGGACCTGTCCTAAAGGTCACACTTATTATAAAACAAGTGATTGCCCGGTATGTGAAGAGGAATGTAAACCTGCAACAGGTTTTCTTGCTGAATTATCAGCCCCTGCAAGGCGTGCCCTGGAGAACAAAGGAATAACAACAGTTCAGCAACTTGCAGCATTCAGCAAAAAAGAAATGTTGGCCTTACATGGTATGGGGCCGGCTTCCATTCCAAAACTCATAGATGCATTGAACAAGGCCGGGCTATCTTTTAAAAAATAATTTTAAACAATGACACAAATAAATTCTTATCTCACCTTTAACGGCAACTGCCGTGAAGCGATGAACTTTTATAAAGATTGCCTGGGTGGTGAACTTACTTTACAAACCATTGGCGAATCGCCGCTGGCAGATAAGATGCCACCGCAGATGAAGGAATGTATCCTGCACGCCACATTGATAAAAGACAAACTTGTACTGATGGGCTCTGATATGGTAGGGGAGAACGGCCTGAAAAAAGGCAACTCCGTTTCCCTGGCGATCAACTGCAGCAGCGATGAAGAGATACGCTCCTTTTACGAAAAACTTTCGGCAGGCGGTAAAAAAGATCATGCGCTGGAAGAATCTTTCTGGGGCGCCACTTTCGGCGACCTTACCGATAAATATGGTAACCACTGGTTACTGAATTATGAAAAAAAGAAAAACTAATTACTCAACTAAAAAATTAAAAAAATGAAGACGAACAAAATTATTTTCTGGGTAAGTACAACACTCATCTTTTTATTTGAGGGTGTGATGCCTGCATTTACTTCGCAAACTGAAATGGCCAAAGAAGGCATACGCCACCTGGGCTATCCTGAATACTTTGGAGTTATGCTTACGGTATTTAAAGTATTGGGAGCGTTGGTGTTGATCATTCCGCAGGTGCCTGCAAGGGTTAAAGAGTGGGCCTATGCAGGTTTTGCTATTGATTTTATATCGGCATTTGTAAGTTATGCAGCAGTAGATGGATTTAGCGGCTTAACATTCTTTCCGCTGGGAGTTTTGTTGGTATTGATAGTATCTTACATGTACTATCACAAAATAAAAACTGCGTCTGCAAGAGCATAATAAAATCAATATCATGGCAACAAAAACAAAACCCAAAATTGTAAATACTGTTGATGAATATATTGCAGCTTTTGATGCAGGTACACAAGCCAAACTGCAGGAGATCCGCAGCACCATTAAAAAAGCCGCACCGGCGGCAGAAGAAATGATCAGCTACATGATGCCGGCCTATAAATCCCATGGAGGGCCACTGGTGTATTTTGCCGGGTATAAAAATCATATTGGTTTTTATGCAACCCCAACCGGCCATGTAGCTTTTGCGAAAGAACTCTCCATTTATAAACAGGGCAAGGGTTCTGTTCAGTTCCCTTTAGACAAGCCGCTGCCACTGGCGCTTATCAGCAGGATCGTAAAGTACAGGGTAAAGCAAAGCCTGGAAAAGGCAAAAGTTAAAAAGAAGAAATAAATATTATGCCTACGGGGGATTTCAGCAATTATATTTTCTAACTTTGGGGAAATATAGCACTATGAAACTTATACTGGTCGCACTTATTTTGGTTCTATCTGCAAATCTATCTGCACAAACAAAGGTCGTTGACGTTAGTAATCTGTCAGGAGGAGGACAGCCTTCTAATTTAATGTATGCTGTTGGTGGTGTACCCATGAACAACGTTAAATATGTAGCCGTTGTGGAAGGCTCTGCGTTTTTTAATGACCAGTTTGTTGCGGGCAAGATCATCTTGAGCGGCGGCAGGGTATATGATAAAGTAAAACTACGGCTTGACCTGATAGACAATACGGTACAATACAAGACTCCTGAAGGTGAAGACATGGTTGCTACAACGCCTATAAGAAGCATTGTATTATACGATGCTGCTTCGGAAAAAGCACTGCAGTTCGATCATTCAGACTATATAACGCCTGGTTCAAAAGTTGAAACAGGCTGGTACCAGCTGCTGGACACAGGTGCGACCTGGTTATACAAGCGCCATAATAAATCTGTAAGGGAAGACAAACCCTACGGTTCCGCAACAACTGAACAACACATAACCACTTCTTACAATTATTATATCATCGTCAATTCCGTTTTTACACCGGTAAAGAAGTTCAAGTCGCTGCCTGATATATTACAGGATAAGAAAGCCGAATTGCAGGAATATATCAACCTCAACAGCCTTACTGGTAAATCAGATAAGGATTACTCAGCGGTGGTGGCTTATTATAATAATTTGGTTGCTAAAAAATAACCTGCTCTTGTTCCTTCCTTTTAGTTGAGGCGATCTCCTCCATACAGATCGTGTACAGGTGAAAATACCTGTTTAATTAATCAGGTATTTAATGCATGTAAATTACTGGCCTGGTTAGATAGTTTTGTTTGCACATTTATTAAACCCCGATCAAACCTAGGATCATGAGCATTCAAAACCTTCCATTACGACAGGCCATGTTAAGTTTTGCTTATCTCGCTTACACCGGCGAAGGCATTACAACACCAAACCCTGACAGTACCATACTTTCAAATATTAATAATGCATTGCCGAAGCTTAATTTGTTGAACTGGAATGTTGTATGGGGGCCTGTTGCCTATACGGTGCCCGGTGGTTTATACCAGGATAACCTGATGTACCTGGTACAAAAGAACGGCACAAACGAATATGTCATAGCTGTTCGTGGCACCAATTTCGTTTCGCAGGTTGATTGGTTCCTGGAAGATTTTGAGATCGTCAATACCATGCCCTGGCCCATGCCAGGCGCCAGTTCAAATTGTGCGGCTGGTTCGGCAATAACAGAATCAACCAGCATTGATATGAATGTAGTGCTTGGCCCCAATATGGTTAGTGGTGGAGCCGGCAGCCTGTTAACTTTTTTATGTAATGAAACAACCGGCACTTCAATTGATATTTGTATAACAGGACATAGTCTTGGTGGCGTACTTGCAAATACCCTTGCACTTTACCTGCTGGAGAACAAAACGCTTTGGGATAAAAATGGCAACGCTACCGTGTCTTGTATAAGTTTTGCAGCGCCTACTGCCGGTAACGATCTTTTTGCAGCCAATGCAAACAAGGTATTCGCCAATGCTTTTACAAATGACGGATCAACCTCGTTCCCCGGTTGGGATACAACAATTGCTACTAACCTGGATAATGTTGCCTGCAGCATGGATGCGGCCCCTCTGTTTTATAATGGTGCCAATGTATTTACCAATGGTGCAGCCGGTGCTTTGTTCTCGCTGTACAGCAGCCCCAATAACAGTACCGATAATATAGACTTTGCGAATTTGCCTGAACTGGCCAGCAAAGAATGGTCTTATTTTCAGAGCCTGGTCCTGCAATCACTGGCAGGCGTTATGACGAGCCGGAACTATACCCAGCTTGCAAGCCAGTCATTACCGGGTAATTTTATAGGTAATAGCCTCAGCCTGCCTTCATCAGCTTTATCTGATTTGGATACAACTGCTTTTACAAGTTATTTAAAGGCATTTGCTGCACAGGGCGCCTGGCAACATTCCAGCAGTTACCCTGCATTGCTGGGTGTTCCGTTGCTTTTTGATCCTACTATTGTTGTGAGGGGTTTTGCGAATGTTGCACCCGTACCAACCATCAGTTCTTTAAGCCCCAATTCATCATCAGGAATACACCTGGATGGTATTACTGTAACCATTAACGGAACAGGCTTTGATGCCGGTAATATGTTTGCAAATTTCATTCTCTTTTCCGACCAGGCTAACCTCATCCCTTATCGCATAACAGCAGCCACCGAAACACAGATAACAGCTACTTTTTATGTAGATAGTTGTAGTGATGGAGTTCAGCAAGTATCTGTTGCTACCACATCTCCGTATTATACCAGCAATACGGAGACGTTTACTATTTCATAAAGTTTGCTGGTCTTTTTTAAAGTGGTGTTTGCTTTCAACTTCGTCATGGTTCGTGTCTCACCAGAGGCGGAGATCATAGCCCGATTTCGGGAAACAGCTATGTTGAATAGTTGTACTACTGTGACTTCAGCATTTGATCGCTACTCTTAGGCGCAGTTGCTTAACTAAATTAAAAAGCTGTTTTTAGTTTAAAGGATACCCACATTTTATTTTTTACTGATAGGATTGCAACCATGGTATTTTTCTATTTTTCTTTTAAATATGCTTAAGCCGCCACGCTATTGATAATTGAACCATTAGATTCAATAAAAGCTTTTACAAAGTCGCATAGCTTGTGAGTTGATTTCATAAAGAGTCTACTGGTCCCGTGGCGTTGGCGGGCAAAACGGGCGGAGCCATCGGGTTTGCCTTGATTTTTTTGCTTACTTTTTTTATCAAGAAAAAAGTAAAGAAGAATTATATAGAAGAGCCGTAAAATGAAAAATAGCAGTCTTTAGTTTTGTTGTCACTTTTTTGCCCCGAAGCAAGTTCGGGATGTACCACTTGCTCCAAAAAAGTAAAGTATTAATCTAAAATTTTAATCCTGGGTGAGAGGATATGTTTGGTATCTCCGCTGCGCCCTTGTTTAAGGACCTCGTCGTTGGGATCCAGGCCTTTTACAATGGTGACCTTACCCGTTACCCTGATCGTTTTGCCATTGAGTTTTTGAGCTTGCTCATAATCTATATTTACAACATACCCATTCATATACATCCCGTCTTTGGTAGCATTTGCAATGTCAACCTTCGTTATGAAAGTGACCTTTCGTGGTGTTTTATAAGGGGCTTTTGACGGATCGGTTTGCTGTGAAAAAGAGTTTAAACAAAAGAGGATAAACAACAGGCTAAGTGTATACTTCATAAACTTTGAATTGAGTGGATCAGCAAATGTATCATTATATACACAGCTTTTTGCAATGCATCGAAGTGGATGCTGCACTATGATCAGCGTGACCGGGTGAGCTATGATTGCCGGATCATAGCCATCAGCTGATCGAAAGATCATCCTGCAGGCAGCTGGTAATTATTTTTATTGTCATTAAATTTTGTTCCCCCGGTACAAACATACGATCCGGGAAGACCGAAAAGAACAGGCGTTATCGTTTCTGTACGCAATTGTCGCTTTTGTACCTTATTGTCGTTTTTTTCTCAATGATCGCTTTATGATTTCTTCGTGTTTTGTTCGGGATCTGTAGCTGTTTCAGGCTGAATTTAGCTACAAGAGTCGAAGAAGAGTCGAAGCAAACCAGTCCAAACCCGGTACCAGTAAGCCTTATGGCCATCATTAAATTTCCTGAACGACAATTACGACAATTGGGTACAAAAACGACAGCAAATTTGGAAATGCATGTCTTTTGATCGTATTCTTGCATTACATGACACTGCCGGGTCATGAACAGGACACTGGTATTAATTCCCCCGCCTGGCTGCCCTGGTTATTTATTCGGGACGAAAAACAGCTAATGTCTGAACTATGATTGGAATGATTGATTGAAAACTATGATTGCCCCGATCATAGCCCACCAGTTAATCAAAAAATCATAGTGCAGATAGATTTGAGCTGCCGCCGTCTGCCTGTCCCGATTATTTCGGGAGTCTTATGACCAACCGTTTACAAGTTTTGGTTACAAAAAAGTCAGTCAATTTTATTTTTAATTTTTTTGTAACCTTTTTTAAAAAATCATTTTTGTAACGTTACAGTGTTGATCTTTTTAAAAAAGTTGCAAATTAATTTCATAATTTATTTGCTTTTTAATATAGGATGCGCCAGTTTGGTCGTTGGTCGAAGCCCGGACGAAAGCAATGCAGCGGTTTACCTACGCTGGCAGAAAGGATAATAACTGTTGTGAATAAGAAACAGGAATATGTGAAAAAACTAGCTTAAATAGCTTTGTTTTTGTCATAGAAATCAGGGGCGGAGATATGAGCTGCTGCGGTCTGCGGACAAAACGGCGTGTTATGTGCCGTTAATAGGTATTACTAATTTGGCAGTAATATTTTTCGCACATATTCCGATACAAAATATTGTCCCGGTCTGTTTGTGTCATGGACTTATCGTCGGTTCTTGTTGTATATATTTTCATCTCAGAAATCAGATCATCTTTAAACTGTTGCTTTTGTCCTGCACGAAATAAGAATCTGCATTTTCCATATTTTGCAAAATTGAATTTTAAGGTATTCCGGGATAATTTAAGTTTTAGGATCACTTTGTTTTCAATATCCCAATATCCAATTTCTGTTGTCGTGTCTGAATGATCATTGATACTCAAATAATGACAGGTCATGTTTGATCCGAAGGTGAGGATATTTGTTTTGTACCTGGTAGTTTTCGAAAAATCATTTATCAAATAGCTTGCAGGTATTGTATCATAAATAAAAATTGAATAACCGGAATAGGGTGCAGATCTTAAAGCGTTATTAGTTTGTGCAAACGACATGAACGAAGCAAACAATACAAATATTGAGAAAAGTATTTTCATTATCAGGGTGGTTTAATAGCGCATAACTCATAAATATACAAAACTCTTTTATACAACTATTTCAATCTACGCTTTGATAAAAGCTCCCCATTGGTATACAGATGAAAGGATTGCGACGCAACGACGCTTGTGTCTGAACGGGGATTTGGGTGGATTGATTGGATTAAAGGATTGGTGTTTATTAATCTAACAAATCCCTTTAATCCTTCTAAATCATCGTTCTGACAAACTACGCTTCAATTAAAGCTCCCCAATGATATGCCGATGAAAGGATTGCGACGCAACGATGATGCCCAATGACATAAAGCTGGTATCAAAAAAGAGTTTCGCCTAATCCAAG
>Ga0193752_1003045_pt1 | contig 11861 bp, 7 predicted proteins | sample H1c1metaG_FD_144924 | JGI IMG/M metagenome (GOLD analysis project Ga0193752, IMG submission 144924) | Soil microbial communities from a riparian zone of the East river system, Colorado, United States - H1c1 | ecosystem: Environmental > Terrestrial > Soil > Riparian zone | place: USA: East River... | reverse complement strand
ATGTACAAGATTTGCTCGTCCACGACGGGCTCGGTGCTCTGCGCGACCCAACCGACGGCCAGGCAGCCCTCCTCGGTCGTGGACATGCTGCCGAGGTCGTAGAACCCGGGCGCGATCGCGAGCGCGGTCGCTTCGACCGTGTGCTCGGGCACGCGGCCGCGGCAATTGCCTTCGACCGGCTCGGTGCTGAGCTCGAAGCGGCTCAGATCCTCGCCGAGCTCGAAGCGGAAGCGATTGGTCTCGCCGCGCAACGTGACTTGCCGCCCGGCGACGCTGGCGTCGGAGCCTTCTTGAATCTTGGGCAGGTCGGCCCAGTACACGAGCTCTTGGCGGCCGTCGGGCAGCGTGATCGAGGCGGCGCCGCAGTCGTCGTTGAACGCGGCCGTCGTGTCGCCGGTCAGCGCAGCTTTGCCGCCCGCCTTGATGACCACCTCGCGGCGCAGCGTAAACGCGTCCGCGGTGAGGACGCCGACGCGATCCTCGAGGTAGATGCGGCAACCGCCGGCGCCGTTGGTCGATGCGATGTGCACGATCAACGCTTCCTCAGTGTCGTTAATGAGCTCTGGGATCTTGGAGGAGCCACCGTCATCGTCTTCGCCGCTACCCGTCGTTGCGATACAGGCAAACGACGCCATGGCCACGGCCGTCGAGCGCAGCGCGGCCAGCCGTGCCGTAGAGCGCGCCAGCGGGCTGCATAGCGTGCTCGCAAACGGCAAAACGGCCAGTGCGAATAGGTCAGTCGGATCGAGCCAGATCCGCGATGCCACACCGAAGCTGCGAAACAGCTGCTCCGCGTGGTGGGCGGCTGTCGCATCCAGCTTGATCGCCACGAAACCGAGCCCGACGAGCGCGGGCGCCGCCCATCGGACGGCACGCTCCCGGCGCGTGCCGAGCAGCGTGAGCATGAGCAGCGCAAGCAGCGGCGGGGCCACGATCAAACCCGCAAAATCGCTGAGCTTGCCGGTCAGCCAGCCCGGCGCGAACGCCAGACCAGCACCTTTGAGCACGTGGTCATTGAGCAGCAGCGTCGCGACCGCGACCCAATAGGCAGGGTGCGCAAAAGCGCGGGGACAAGGAGGATTCATGCGCGGCTCATTCATAGGGCGCACCGAGCCTAACGGCATCGCTGCGACCCGCAAGGGCGCGCACCTTTTACGGCCTCAGGACAGCTTCTCGAGGCCGCGCCAGAGCTGGTGGGCCTTGCCCGCAGCGACCGTATCGCCGATCGCTTCGAGCAAGCCGGGCATCACCAGCTGCACGGTCGGCGATCGTTTGAGCATGCCGTCGAGCTCGCTGCGCAGCTCCTTCAGATCGACGCCCGCCTCGACCACGATCTTGCCGTACACCAAGCGGTGCGCTTCAGGTGCGGTGTGCTTGTGCTTTTGCATGTGCTCGCCGCTCGCGCAGCGCGCGCACAAGTGCTCGATGCGCTCCGCGTGGACGAACAGTCGCGTGCCCGAAGGCAGCTTCTCGCCGAGCTTTTGCACTTCGCCTTCGTTCTGCTGCAGCGCGACGTAGCGAAAGCGGTGCTCCGGGCCGGCCTGCAGCACCGCGAGGATCGGAAAACGCGGTACCGGCCGCCCCTCGATCTCCGCGACGCCGATCGGCACTGCGTCCCACAACACCACGTCGCCGTAGTCGACCGATGCCACGCGATACGCGGCGCTCGAGACCACGCCGTGGCACGGGCTGAGCGGCGTGACCCACAGCAGCTCGAACGTCACCGAACGGTCGGGCACGTGCTCGCTCGCGCCGTGGCCCGAGCCGACGGTCGCGACGCGGACCTGCACCGGCGGCAGACCCTCGACGTACGGCATACCCGTCGGCGAGAGCTTGGCGTCGTGACCGAGCGCACGTAACGCGCGCACGGCATGCTCTCCCTGCCCGGTTCCGATCGCGCAGATCGCGAGGTTCCAAAGCACCGGCTTCTCCGCGCCGATCAGCTCATGTGCGCGCTCGAAGGCTTTGAGCGCATCGCTCAGCTCGAGCTTGGCCTTGTGCAAGAGGCCCAAGTTGAACCAGAACCCGCCGCGCTCCGGGCACAGCGTCACCGCTTGCTTCAAGTGCTCGAGCGCGGGCTCGTGCTCGCGGCGCAAGCGGCGCGCGTTGCCCGCGGCGACGTGCAGGTAGCCGAGCATGTCCGTGGAGGTGGCCGCCTTGTCTTGGCCGGACAGACAACGCTCCGCCAGCTGCGCAGCGACCAGCGCCGGGCCCTCGCCGAGCTGCGGCTCATCGGGCGGGCGCCGTTCGGCCGCGCGGATCAACGCATCGCAACCTCGGGTGACCAACGTGGCATCGAACGGATGCGCGGTAAGCGCTCGCCGTACGTCCTCGACCAGCGTCGGGCGTTCGGGCGTGCTGCGGCAAAGCCCGAGCCAAGCGGCAGCTACGTCGGCGTCGCGCTCGAGCTCCGGCCCGAGCTGTTCCATGTGCTGCCAAGCGGCGGCCGCATCTCCGTCACCGATGGCGGTGGCCACGCGGGCGAGGATTTCGTTCCGGGAGCTGGGCATGGCCGGCCTTCTGGCACCGCCGGCTTGGCTCGTCAACCGCGCCTGATTGATCAGTGATTTTCACCCGTAGGCACCGAGGAGCAGGAACTTTACAATGAGCCAGTGTGCCGGACGCTTCCGACCTCTCCTTCGCCGGCACCCGAACAAGAGCGCCTCAAATGAAGTGCACCGCAGTCGGGCTCACGGACGTCGGTCGCAGGCGCCAAACCAACGAGGACTCGTATCTCGTCGATAGCGCGCTCGGTTTGTTCGTGGTCGCGGACGGCATGGGCGGGCACAACGCGGGCGAGGTCGCGAGCGGCGAAGCCGTCGACGCGCTGCACGGCATGGTGAAGCGCGAAGAAGCCGGGCTGCGCGCGCTCGAGCAGCTCGCTGCCGCCGACGGCGGTAAAGCCGCTTCGTTTGCGCTGCACAAGACGCTGCGCGTCGTCGAGAGCGCGGTGCAAGCCGCGACGTACATGGTGTTTGGCTTAGGCCAAGCCAATCCCGAGCAGCGTGGCATGGGCACGACGCTCAGCGTGCTACTCGTGCGCGGCGGCTACGCGATCACCGCGCAAGTCGGCGACAGCCGCATCTACATGCTGCGCGACAAGGCCGTGGAGCAGCTCACGGAAGATCACACGCTGGTCCAGTGGCAGCTCAAGAAGGGCCTGATCACCGAGGAAGAAGCCAAGGTGTCGCGGCAGAAGAACGTGATCACGCGCGCGGTTGGCTCGCGCGAATACGTGCAAGTCGACACGCGCTCCTTCCCGGTGTTCACCGGCGATCGATTCCTACTCTGTTCCGACGGGCTGCACGGCTACCTCGAGCCGTTCGAGGTAGGCAGCCTGATGGGCGGCTCCCTCGAAGAAGTCGTCGAGCGCTCGATCGCCATGGCCAACCAACGCGGCGGCCGCGACAACATCACCGCGATCGCCGTCGATTTGATCTAACTCGAGGCGGAGCTGGACGCGGATGATGGCGCTCCCGACGTGCTCGGCGCTTGCGCGGTGGGCGCGGGCGGTGGGAACGAGCTCGCGCGCGGCACGCCGAGGAACCGCTCCCGAAGGTACAGGAACAGCGTCTGAGCGATGCTGAGCACAGGCACCGCGAGCAACGCGCCGACGATGCCGGCGATGTGTTCGCCGCTGAGCAACGCGAACACCACGAGCACCGGGTGCACGCGCGCGGCGTCGCCCATGATCTTCGGGTTCAGCAGGTTCGCTTCGATCTGATGGATGCCGACGATCCACGCCAGCGTGAACAGCGCGACGTGCATGCCATCGGGTAGCGCGACGATTACCGCGGGGATCGTGCTCAGGATCGAGCCGAAGATCGGAATGATCGACATCACGCCGGCGATCACGGTCAGAAAGGTCCAGTACTTGAGGTCGAGCAAGTAGAAGCCGATGCCCGAGAGCACGGCGTTCACGCCGCAGATGATCAGCTGGCCGCGCACGACGCCGGCTAGGCCGCGGTCCATGCGCGCGACCAGGTCGTCGAACTCGAGCCGGCGATACGGTGCATAAAAAGAGCGCACGAAGCCGAAGATCTGATCGCTCGTGATCAGCATGTACGCCGAGAGCATCAGCATCAGCACGAAGGTCAGCACGCCGCGCGAGACCGCGATCACGAAGCGCTGCGCCGTTTGCAGCAGCGTGACCGCGGTGCGCTCCGAGTTCTCCATCATGCCGGCGATCGCTTGCGTGATCGCTTGGCTGACGTCGAGGCGACCTTGGCGCTTGGGCCTGGGGCCTTCGATGCGGAAGCCGTTGTCGCCTTCGGGCACGAGGTGCAGGCCGCCCGGCGGCAAGACCACTTGGAAGCCACCGCCGGGCTTGGGTGTCACATCGATCGCGGTGACCGGCGGCGCAGCGGCGGTGCTCGGCGCGGTCACCACCGGAGCGGGCACGCCATCCGGCGCAGGCACGCCTTCGGGCGTGATGGTCGACGGAAGATCGACGCGCTCATTGGGCGCGAGATAGGGATCGGTCGCCGCGCGCAGCACGGCGTCGAGCTGTGGCAGCCATTCGCTGCGCACGGTCGCGACCAGGCGCGGCGCTTCGCGCGTCAGGCGTTGCAGCTCGGCGGTCAGCCGTGGAACCGATACCGCGATCAGCCCGACCAGCACGCTGATCAGCACGGCGTACAGCGCGACCACGACCACCCAGCGCCGTGGATGCTTGCCGCCGAGCTTGAGCCGCTGACCTGCGTTGACGACCGGCGACAGCACGTAGGCCACGACGATCGCGAGCAAGAACGGCAGCAGCACCGCGCGGAACGTGGCCAGCACGACCACCAGCACGAGCATGAAGATGCCGATGAACCAGCGCCGCCGGCTGCGCGATCCCGGTCCACTCTCGGGCAGCATTCCGGGCAACGAAGCCATGGTGCGGACGATAGCAGAAAGCAAAACGCCACCGCCGAGGGTCGGCGATGGCGTTCTGTCATAGGCCTTTTAGGCCGTTCGGATCAGGATCATTCCTTGGCGAGGTCGTCGATCTTGAGCTTGTCCTTGAGGACGTCGCCCAGTGTCGCGCCACCGCCGCCGCTCGGACCCACGGCCTTGCCGGGCGTGGAGACCTCGCGTGCGCGCTCCATGAACTTGAGCGCTTCGGCGCTCTCTTCGCGCTCGAAGGCCCGCTTGAACGAGAGCGCGATGCGGCGCTCTTCCGGGTCCATCGAGATGATCTCGGCCTTGACGATCTCGCCGATCTTGATGCGGCTCGCGTCGCCCTGCCACTCGTCCGGGTACTCCGAGATGTGCACGAGGCCTTCGACGCCGCGCTCGATCTCGACGAACGTGCCGAACTCCGCAACCGACTTGAGGCGAACCTCGAGCACGGTGCCGATCGGGTAGTTCATCGGCAGGTGGAGCCACGGATCTTCGTAGAGCTGCTTGATGCCGAGCGAGACCTTCTTCTCCTGGTGATTGATGGAGAGGATGATCGCTTCGACCTCGTCGCCCTTCTTGTAAAGGTCGCTCGGGTTGTTGATGCGCTGCGTCCAGCTGAGGTCCGACTTGTGGACCATGCCGTCCACGCCGTCCGCGATGCCAACGAACACGCCGTAATCGGTGAGCGAGCGCACGGTGCCGCGGATGATGTCGCCCGGGTTGTACTTCGAGGCGAAGTCTTGCCACGGGTCGGGCGCGAGCTGCTTGAGACCGAGGCTGATGCGCTTGGCGGCCGGATCGACCTCGAGCACGACGCACTCGACCTCTTGCTGCTCCTTGAGCACCTTCGACGGATGCTTGGGCTTGCCCCAAGCCATCTCGCTGATGTGCACGAGGCCCTCGACGCCCTGCTCGATTTCGACGAATGCGCCGTAGTCGGTGAGCGAGACCACCTTGCCTGTGATCTTGGTGCCCACGGGGTAGCGCTTCGAAGCGTTCTCCCACGGGTCGTCTTGGGTCTGCTTCAAGCCGAGCGACACGCGCTCGGTCTCGGCGTTGTAGCGAAGGACCTTCACGGTGACTTCGTCGCCCAGCTTGAACACTTCGCTCGGGTGGCTGACGCGGCCCCAGCTCATGTCCGTGATGTGGAGGAGACCGTCGATACCGCCGAGGTCCACGAACGCACCGTACTCGGTGATGTTCTTGATCGTACCGGTGACGACCATGCCCTCTTCGAGGCGGCCGAGCGTCTGAGCCTTGAGCTCGTTGCGCTCCTTCTCGAGCAGCACGCGGCGCGACAGCACGATGTTGCCGCGCTTCTTGTTGAACTTGATGACCTTGAACTCGAAGGTCTGGCCGATCAGCTTGTCGAGGTTGCGCACGGGGCGCAGGTCGACTTGCGAGCCCGGCAAAAACGCTTTCACGCCACCGCGGATGGAGACCTGAAGGCCGCCCTTCACGCGTGCGGTGATGGTGCCTTCGATCAGCTCGTCACGCTCGCACGCGGCGCTGATCTCGTCCCACACCTTGAGCTTGTCGGCCTTCTCCTTGGAGAGCGCGACAAGACCTTGATCATTCTCCTTGGCCTCGACGAGCACGTCGACGATATCGCCCGGCTGGACGCTAACCTTGCCGGAGGTGTCGATGAACTCGTTCGCGGGGATGACGCCTTCGGACTTGTATCCGATGTCGACGATCACCGAGTCGCGATTGACCTTGATTACTGTGCCTTGAACGATCTCGCCCTCTTTGAGCGAGTCGGCTTGTTGCATGGAGGCTTCAAACAGGCTGGCGAACGATTCGCCTGCTTGGGACCTGTCTGAAATTGCCTGTTGAGTGTTCATGTTTGTGGGGGACCATTCCTTCCGAGCCTGTGGGCTCACGCCAAGCAGCGCACGCAGCGCATGAAAGGCTTCTCAATCAGCTTTTTACCGGGGACGCTCACCCGATAATGAGTGCGACTAGGTCGCCAAGCCGATTGGGCGGGGCAAGCTAACAGCCGAGTTTTTGGCTGTCAACCCGCGGAACCCTTGAAAACAGGCTCAAATTTGGCGGTTTGGCGACACTCAAGCTGACGCGGCGATCATGGCTGACCGCTGGCGCTAAACCATCGCTGCGCGAGCAATCTCGACCACGCGCGCCACGACCTCATCGAAGCTGAGCTCCGTGGAGTCGACGATAACTGCCCCTTCGGCCGGTCGGAGCGGCGCGATAGCCCTCCCCGAGTCCTGCGCATCCCGGGCTTCCACCTCGGCCAGCGTGGTGTCGTAGTCGGCCTCGACCCCGCGGCTCCGCAGGTCCGCCACCCGTCGACCCGCCCGCGCTGGGGAGGACGCGGTCAGGAACACTTTCGCCTCGGCGTTCGGAAAAACCACCGTGCCGATGTCGCGTCCTTCCAGGACCACGCCACCGCTCCGGCCCAGGTGGCGCTGTAGGCCAAGCAAGGCGGCGCGCACTTCAGCGTGCTTGGACACATCGCTCGCCCCCATCGAAATCGCCTGGCTGCGAATATCGTCGGCCCGGTCGCGGCCGTCGATGTAGAGCCGGGCCGAGCCGTCGGGCGCGGCGCGTAGCTCGAGCGCGAGGCTCTCGGCCAGCGGGCCGAGCGCGGCGCCGTCGGTCCAGGGCACGTTGCGCTCGCGCGCGATCAGCGCGACCCCGCGATACAGCGCGCCGGTATCGACGATGACGTACCCGAGCGCGCGCGCTACCTCGCGCGCGACCGTGCTCTTGCCCGCACCGGCCGGCCCGTCGATCGCCACCACGATGCGCTTTTGACCATGAGAACCGCTCACGTCTCTACCTCGATGCGTGCGCCGAGCTGCGTGAGCACGCCTAGCAGGCCCGGCCACTGCTCGTCCAGCGGGGGCATTCCATCGAGCACGCTTTGGCCATCCGCGATCAGCGCGAGCGCGAGCGCGAGCAAGCCCAGCGCCGGCGAGCCGAGCGCGTCGCAATGCGTGGGTGTGAGCGCTGCCACCGGCTCGATCCGCAGCGAGCGATCCGCGAGCAGCTGTGTCCTCGTGCCGAACGCATGCAGCACGCCGGCGATCAGCGACCACGGGCTCGGCTGGAGCTCGGGGCAAAATGCTGCGTCATGCAGCGAGCCGCCGCGCGCGCTGCACACGCCGATGATCGCCACGAGCGGCGCAGCGCTACCCGCGCGCACCAGCAGCTCGCCGTCGATCGGCCCGCCGCGCAGGCGTGCAGGCTCGATTCGCGCTTGCGCGACCGGCTCATTGCCGGCGCCGTCGCCGAGCGACGTCGCATCGATGCGCGCGCCCGAGAGCCGGAGCGCGTCGAGCACGCCGGTGCGCGTCGCGTTCCAGCCGACGTTCTCGAGCAGCACGTTACTGCCGGGCACGACGCTCGCAACGCACGCCAGCAAGCTGGCCAGCGCCGTGTCACCCGGCAGCTTCAACACGCGCTCGCCGCGCGCATCGAGCGGTGCGCTCGCGAACGCCAGCTCGCCGCTCCATTCGGCGGGGTCGATGCCGGCGATCGAGCCGAGGCGGCGCACCGGCACACCCGCGGCGGTCAGCCAGCGCTCGGTGTGATCGGCGCTGAGCAGCGGCTCACCGATGTTCGTCTCACCGGCCGCGTACAGGCCGGAGAAGAGCAGCGCGGCCTTTACCAGCTCGTTCGGTGTTTGCAGCACGTGCTCGATCGGGCGCAGCGTCTCGTCGTCGACCAGTGGCGCGACCGAGAGGCTCGTGCGCTTACGTCCGTGTGTGCCCGGCGCCTGCACGTTGCCCTCCGCGATCATCGCGCCGCGCGCGCGTAGCGCCGCGGCGATCGCAGGGGCCGGGCTCTCGGCCGTGGTCTCGAGCAAGACGCGCGTGCCGAAGCGCTGCGCGCTGAGCAGCCCGACCGTGATCGCAAACGCGAGCGAGCTGGTGCCGGCGTCGAGCGCGCCCTTCGGTGCAGTGAAGCCGGTGCGACCCACGCCGGTGATGCGCGTGCTCTGGGCCTCGTGCTCGATCGGGACGCCGAGCTCTCGCAGCACCTGCATCATGCTCAGTGGGCCGCTACCCGCGATGCGCTCGTCGAGGCGCGTCCGGTGCGAGCACAGCGCCGCGACCGCGAGAGCGCGCTGGGCGACCGCTGGATCGACCGGCAGCGCCGCCGCGCCGCGCAGCGGCCGGCCGCCGTGCACGCGCACCTTCATGGCGTGCAAGCGCTGGTGTCGGCGAGGACGTCCTGCATGCGCTCGCGCAGCGCAACGATATCTGCGTGCGAGGCGCTGAGCGCGACCTGCAGCACGTCGCCGTTCGCGCGCGCTTGCGTCTGCTCGAGCACCCGCGGCAAGCCGGCCAAGCGCGCGAGCAGCGAAAGCTGACCGAGCTTCGACTGAATAGTGTTCGCAGTGCTCGCCGCGACCTCCGGGCTGGCTTTGCGGACGCGCGCTTCGACTTGCACGCCGTCGCTGGACAGCTTGACCAATCCGAGCAGCGTGCCGCTCAGCAGATCGCGCGGCATGCCGACCGCGCCGAGCGACTTGCCGGCGCGCTTCTGCATCGTCTCGCTGGCCACTCCGACCAGCACGATGGCGTTGGCCGGCAGCTCATCGCGCGCGCCGGTCGAGGTCAGCAGCTCGCCGTCGTAGAGCCGCGGTGCCTTGCTGCCGTCGGCGAGCAGCACCGCGCTTTGGACCTCGCTCGCAGTACCGAGCACGAGCAGGCTATCGCCGATGCGCGCCGCCGCCGCGGCTCCGCGCTTGAGCACGCGGATCCGGCCGTGCTGCTCTTCCCCGACCGGCGCGCGTCCGTCGCGCGTGATCGCCGCATACGCATCGAGCACGGTCTGCGTGTCGCCTTCGGTGTACGCGCCTTTGAGCACGGCGAGCGCGGGCGCGCTGCCTTCCTTCTCCGGCCAAGCCGCGGCGATCGCGCGCTCGGTGCGATCGAAGAGCAGCGCTTCGTGCTCGGGTCGCAAGCAACCGGCCGCCCTGCCCCACTGCTTCAAGAAGTCGGCGTGCGGCGAGCCGCGCAGCGCCACCACGTCGACCGAGACTACGGAGCTGGCGCCATCCGGGATGACCGCCCAGGGATCGGTCGGCAACGGCAAGCTCGGCGGCGGCGCGCTCGCGAGCTTTTCAGGCGTGGTCTCGCCCGAGGAGCTGGAGCCTGCGCACGCGGCGGTGAGCAAAGCGATCACGGCGATGAATGTAAGGCGCATAGGACTCCCGTTGCTTTCAGCGCGGTGGCAAGAGCTGCTTGAGCCGCGCCAGCGCGACCAGCGCTTCGACCGGCGTCATGTGATCGATGTCGAGCTCGCGCAAGGTCCGCACGGCTTCCGGCTCTACTTGCGGGGCCGCCGTGGCGAACATGTCGAGCTGAGGCGCGGCCTCTTGGGCGCGGCCGGCGCGCTTGCGCGGGCTGGCCTGAGTCGCATCCTGCTGCGGACTGCCGCTCTCGAGCTCGGCCAGCATCGTGCGCGCGCGCGCCAACACGATCTGCGGAATGCCGGCGAGCTTCGCGACCGCCACGCCGTAGCTCCGGTTCGCGCCGCCCGGCACGAGCCGGCGCAAGAACACCACCTCGTGCGTGCCGTCCGCCGCGGTCACCTCGCGCGCCGCGACGTTGAAGTTCGCGACGCCTTTGCGCGTGCGCGCCAGCTCGCACAGCTCATGGTAGTGCGTCGCGAACATCGCGCGGCATCCGAGCGCATCGTGCAGGTGCTCGGCGACCGCCCAGGCGATCGCCAATCCGTCGTAGGTGCTCGTACCGCGACCGATCTCGTCGAGCACGACGAGCGACCGCTTCGACGCGCCGTTCAGCATCACCGCGGTCTCGTGCATCTCGACCATGAACGTGCTCTGGCCCTGGGCGACGTTGTCGCTCGCGCCAACGCGGGTGTAGATGCGATCGACGACGCCGATGCGCGCCGACGCCGCCGGCACGAACCCGCCCGCCTGCGCGAGGATCACCGACAGCGCGACCTGCCGCATCGCCGTGGACTTACCGGCCATGTTCGGTCCGGTGATCACCATCAGGCGGGTCTCTTCCGGATCGAGCGTGACGTCGTTGGGCACGAATTGCCCGGCGGCGACCGCTTGCTCGACGATCGGATGACGGCTGTCGCGCAGCTCGAGCCGCAAGCTCTGATCGATCTCGGGTCGCACGTAGTTGTGCCGATGCGCGACTTCCGCGAGCGCGGCGTGCACGTCGAGATCGGCCAGCGCGTGGCCCAGTCGCCGCAGCCGCGCCGCGCTCTTGCCGATCTCCGAGCGCAGCGCTTCGAAGATCTCGCCTTCGAGCGCGCGCAGCCGCTCGTCGGCGTTCAGGATCTTGGCTTGCAGCGCCTCCAGCTCGTCGGTGGTGAAGCGCTCGCCGCCGGCGACGGTTTGCTTGCGCTTGTAGTCGCTCGGCACCTTCTCGAGCCGCGACTTCGAGATTTCGATGTAGTAGCCGAAGACTTTCGTGAACCGGACCTTGAGCGAAGAGATCTTCGTCCGCTCGCGCTCGCGCTGCTCCAGCTCGAGGATCACATCCTTGCTGTTTTGCGAGAGCGCGCGCAGCTCGTCGACGCGTGGATCGAAGCCGTCGCGCACGATTCCGCCTTGCGTCACCAGGAACGGCGGCTCGTCGGTGAGCACCTGCGCGAGCCGCGCGGACAGGTCGTCGCAGGTGTCCTCGGGCGCGAGCGCGAGCGCCGAGCCGTCGGTGCGATGGTGCTCGGCCTGAATCAAGAACGCGCGCACCCGCCGTGCAAAAGACAGGCTCTTGCCGACCGCGCCGAGATCCCGCGGCGTCGCCACGTTGAGCAGCGCGCGCGTCGACAGCCGCTCCAGATCAGCGATGTGCCCGAGCGAGTCGCGCAGCTCCGAGCGCAGCGCTGCATCCTCGAACAATAGCTCGACGCTGTCGTGCCGGCGCCGGATCGCCGCGACGTCGGTCAGCGGCGAGAGCAGGCGCCGGCGCAATAGGCGCGCGCCCATCGACGTCTTCGTCGCATCGCACAGCTGCAAGAGCGAC
>Ga0193752_1003044_pt1 | contig 11865 bp, 14 predicted proteins | sample H1c1metaG_FD_144924 | JGI IMG/M metagenome (GOLD analysis project Ga0193752, IMG submission 144924) | Soil microbial communities from a riparian zone of the East river system, Colorado, United States - H1c1 | ecosystem: Environmental > Terrestrial > Soil > Riparian zone | place: USA: East River... | reverse complement strand
AACTGATGGAGCTGCGAAAAGATCAGAGGTTGTAAAGACGACAAAATCCGACGCTAAATCTAAAGCAGATAAGCCATCGGAGGACGAAGACGGCGTTGTCGTGATCGACGAAGATAATATGGATGTCGGCGACATCAAGATCAGGAAGGGGAAAGTGATAATGCCCGACGGAACGGTTTATGGCGAGGGCGTTTCACCGAGAATTCCTAACGGCCAGCCTCGGCCACCGTTTCCAAACATCGATATGAGGCATCTCACACCGGAACAAAGGCGCAAGATCAAGGCGATGCAAAGACGGTATCCTCGTCCTCCGGAAATCCCAACGCCCGATCCAAATTAAAAATAGGCTGTCTGAAAAGGCACCCTCTTTGTTGTTTTAATTTCCTTTTTTGATCTATTTCGTGTATTTCGTGGAAAAACTCTTAAGAAACTGTCCACGAAACACACGAAAGAAGAAAGCAAAACAAAAAATCTGAAAAAGGCCGTCGAATCATTTTTCTGACAGCCTCTTTCTTATTATTCCGCGGCTGCCTTTAGTTTTTGCAAATTAAGCTTTTCGACCGGAAAGGAGTTTTCGACGAATTGAAGGTGCAGCCGGTGACGGCCATCCGTTCCTTCCTGCCGATTACATACTACGGCTAATCCGGAAAAATCGTGGGTTTCGCAAATAAATTTCACGCGGTCACCAACATTGACGTCCAGCATCGAAAAAACGGCTGCACCGCTTTTGCTGATGTTTTCGGTTGAGGTGCGTTCACCTGCCGTCGAGTCGCGTTGAGCGTCGATAAGGGCAAGATAGAGATCAATGTTGGTCCAGTATCGAACGTGACGTCGCGTTTTGAACGGCGAGCGGGCTTCGGTAATTCTCCATAGGCCGTCGGCGGTCATTCCGCATATCTTATAGCCCTGGGTCGGGTTTTCTTCGTAGCTATCCGGCGAATCTTTTCCGATAAATGCTACTCCGACGTGGTAGCCGACGGCGTCTTCACCTGACAACGGCTGACAATGCTGGACGAGGCCCCAAACTCGATAGAGTTCCTTTTCGTGGTCGTAGCAGCGAAGGTGCGGCTCAAGCGGCAGCATTAACGACAGGAGCGTTCCCACCTGACATTCACGTTGAATGTAAAATCCCGCACCGGTCGCGGAAATACTTGCAACGTCGGCGACCTCCTTCCACGAGACGTCGTCGCTTTCCTTTGCTTTTACTACGGCATGCAGGGACAGTGTTTCCATTTCGGCTTTGCGCTTAGGCAATTCAATACTCGCTGACATTCGATTTACTCCGAGAGGCTGGATTCAATAAGGACGGGGGATCTATTCGATACCTTCTAACGGATAGAGGTGATCGATGAATTCAAGATGAAGGCGGACGATGCCATCGGCTCCGAGATGGCGGCCGCGAACGATCGAGATAATGCTGAGATCGTGACGTTCGCTTTTTACGCGGAGGAAGGCTCCGTTCCCTACATCGAATGACGTAAAAACCGAAGCGCCGCCGACGCTGATATTTTCGGTCACGCTTATCTCGCTGGCGGCAACATCGCCGTTTTCGTCAAGCATTTCGATAAGCAGCGATTCCGGTATCGAAAATCGCGTATGCCGCCGCAGATAGGCCGGAAGGTCTTTGTCGTCAATTGTTAGATCGGCATCGGTCAACTGCCACAATCCACCGTCTTCGCGGTCTGAAAGGTCAAATAATTTCGAAGGATTATCGGTATATGACGCCGGAGCGGTTTTTCCGATGAATGCAATCCCGACGGCGTAGCTTTCGGCGGCGGGATTGTCGCCCAGTGGAATGCAGCGGCGAACAATGCCCCAGACGCGGTATTGAGGTTCCAAATAATCGTAACAGCGAAGCTGACGCGGCATCGGAACGCTGAGCACCAATAATCGCCCGCGTTTTACGGGCCGCTTAAGGTTCATTCCCGCGCCAAAGGCGGAAACGTCCTCAAGCCGGGTGATCTCGTTCCACGAGAAACTATTGTCGATATGAACCTCGACGCGAGCAGGCAGCGACAATGAATAGCGCTGGATCCTGCGGTTTTCTTTTTCTGTTACAGTCGATGACATTTATATGGTTTTCGCGAGAGAAATTCTGCGTTTTGACCAGGAATTTCGAGAGTGTTTTGGGCGTAAATTAGCGAGGACTCGCACGGAGTGGATGAGTTGCTAAACAGGCTGTCGGCCTGTAAAATTAAGAATAGCACCAACGCAAGAATATTTCCAGCATTTTTTTGGCTGCGTATTAAAGACTTACCTAAGGCAAGCAGGTATATAAATAGCATTAAGTTGTTGATAACACAATGGATTCACTAACCGATCGCAATCAAATTAATATCGAAGACGAGATGCGGCGTTCGTATCTCGATTATGCAATGTCGGTCATTATCGGCCGGGCACTGCCCGATGTCCGTGACGGGCTGAAACCGGTCCATCGCCGCATTCTCTACGGTATGTACGAAGCCGGCAACACTTCCGGCAAAGGATATAGAAAGTCGGCCAGAGCCGTGGGCGACGTGATGGGTAAATACCATCCGCACGGCGATTCCGCTATTTATGACTCGATCGTTCGAATGGCCCAGGATTTCTCGATGCGTTACACGCTCGTCGATGGGCAAGGCAATTTCGGTTCGGTGGACGGTGACAATCCGGCCGCGATGCGATATACCGAGGTTCGGCTTGAAAAGCTGACCAACGAAGTTTTGGCGGACATCGAGAAGGAAACTGTCGATACTCAGCCTAACTACGACGAATCGCTTTCGGAACCGAAAGTGCTGCCGACGCGGGTTCCGCTTCTTTTAGTTAACGGATCGGAAGGTATCGCCGTCGGTATGGCCACCAAGATACCGCCGCACAATCTGACTGAGATCCTGAACGCCACGATAGAACTCATAAAGAATCCCGCGATCACAATAGACGAACTTATACAGATCGTACCCGGCCCGGATTTTCCGACCGGCGGATTTATCTACGGACGCGAAGAGATCCACCGTGCGTATCGAACTGGCCGCGGCGTTATCCAGATGCGTGCGAAAGCAGCGATCGACCGCATTGGCCGCAACGAGCGCGAACGTGACGCTGTTATCATTACGGAAATTCCTTATCAGGTAAATAAAGCAAGGCTGATCGAGAAGATAGCCGAGCTTGTCCACGAAAAACGTCTGGACGGCATTGCCGAACTTCGCGACGAATCGAACCGCGAGGGAATGCGTATCGTCATCGAACTGAAACGCGATGCCGTGCCGCAGGTCGTCCTGAACAAGCTTTATAAGCTGACGCCGCTGCAATCGTCATTCGGCATTATCAGCATTGCGATCGTTCGCGGCCAGCCGCGCGTTCTGAATCTCAAGGAAATGATCGAGTATTTCGTTGAGTTCAGACGAGAGGTCGTGCGCCGCAGAACGGAATTCGAACTTCGCAAGGCCCAGGCCCGTGCTCATATTTTGGAAGGCTTGAACAAGGCCATCGACGCCCTCGATTACATTATTCCGCTGGTCCGGAATTCGCGTTCGGTGGATGAGGCAAAAACGTGGCTGACGTCTAATTTTGCGACCCTTGACGAGGTCAGCAAATGGCGCGGCATCGCGGGCGATAAATCCGAAGCTACCTTCCTGAAAGAATTAAGAAAGGTAATGGCCGATATCGGATTTTCCGATATTCAGGCCCAGGCGATCCTTGATCTGCAGCTTCGCAGACTGTCGGCACTCGAACGTCAGAAGATCTTGGACGAATACGAATCGATCATCAAACACATTGCCGAACTCGAGAATATTCTCTCGAACGACAGTGTATTGAGTCAGGTCATAACCGAAGAACTTGAAGAAATTAGAAAGAACTTCGGCGACGAACGAAAGACCGAGATCATCGATGCTGGTGTCGAGCTTAGTATCGAAGACCTTATTAAGGACGAAGACGTTGCGATCACGGTGACGAAGGCGGGCTACATTAAACGGACGCCTGTTTCGACATATTCGCGTCAGGGTCGCGGCGGCAAGGGCAGGCTCGGTGCGACGGCGAAGAACGAAGATTTTGTTGAGAATCTTTTCGTTGCTTCGACGCATGCTTATCTGATGATCTTTACCGACGACGGACAGGTCTTCAAGATGAAGGTCCACGAGATTCCCGAGGCTGCTCCGGCGGCTCGTGGAAAGGCTGTGGTCAATATGGTGCAGATCTCAAGCGAGCGAAAACTCGTCGCTGTTATGCCTGTTCGTGATTTCGGCGAAGAGATCTATCTCACGATGGTCACAAGGAAGGGAATCATCAAGAAAACGTCGCTGTCCGATTACCAAAATATCCGCGTCACCGGTATCAATGCGATCAATATCGACGAGGGCGACGAACTGCTCGAAGTGATCAGAACCGACGGCAAAAAGCAGATCTTTATTGCGACGCATGACGGAATGGCCGTGAAGTTCAAGGAAAGCGACGTGAGGCCAATGGGCCGTGTGGCCCGCGGAGTTCGCGGCGTGAATCTGCGTAAGGAAGATTTCGTGGTTTCGGTCTGTGCCGTTTCGCAGGAAGGCACGGAAAAGATACTTTCGGTTTCCGAAAAAGGCTTTGGTAAACAGACTCAGGTCGCCAGCTATCGTCTGACCAAACGCGGCGGCATCGGCGTGATCAATATGAAAACGACCGACAAGACCGGCAAGGTCGTCGCGGCGTTCCCGGTCGAGGACGACAGCGAGATAATGATAATCACGCAGCAGGCAAAACTGATCCGTCTCGGCGTCGATAAGATCCGCGAAACCGGACGCTCGGCACAGGGTGTAACGCTGATCAAATGCGGCGAAGACGACCTTGTAACAAGCGCGTCATTGCTGGCATCCGAAGCGGAAGAGGACGACGATTAGTGGTCAAACATTAGTCGCGGAAGATACTCGATCTCGTCTGAGCGTAGTTTGCGATAGATGAGGTGCAAAATGGATGGTGATATTCCGAGCAGGAGTATCACCATTTTTAATTTGAGGCGATGGCGAAAATGACTTTTTATATATCTGGTCCCGGCCTTGAGAGCAGCGGTGTCCATCGATTACTCAAAAAGGGTTGGAGGAGCGTCGGCGGTTTTGGTTGGCTGGGCGATCCCGAAATGTTCGTAGGCAAGCCGTGTAGCCATGCGGCCTCGCGGTGTCCGGTTCAGAAAGCCGATCTGCAATAAATACGGTTCGATGATCTCTTCGATAGAATCTTTTTCTTCGTGCAGCGAGGCACACAGCGTACCTAAACCGACCGGGCCGCCGTCGAATTTCTCGATGATCGTTTTTAAGAGTTTCGTGTCGCGTTCGTCGAGGCCATAGGCGTCAACCTCCATACGGTTGAGCGCGTCATTCGCAACGTGATCGGTAATGCGCCCGTCGTGATCGACCTCGGCATAGTCGCGAACTCGCCGCAGCAAGCGATTTGCTATTCGCGGTGTTCCGCGCGAACGTCTTGCGATCTCGTTCGAGCCGGTATTTTCGATCTCCACATTCAGAATATTTGCCGACCGTTCCACGATCTGCTGCAATTCGCCGACGCCGTAAAAATCCAGATGAAAAATAATTCCAAAACGGCCTCGCAGCGGAGCAGTAATCATGCCGGGCCGCGTCGTCGCGCCGACCAGCGTGAATTTTGGCAATTCGAGTTTTATCGATCTTGCGGCGGTGCCTTGCCCGATCATTATGTCGAGGTTGTAATCCTCCATCGCGGGATAGAGAATTTCTTCGATCGCCGGATTCAACCGGTGGATCTCGTCGATAAAGAGCACGTCGCCTTCTTCGAGATTGGTAAGTATCGCCGCAAGGTCGCCGGCTTTTTCTATGATCGGCCCGGCAGTCGATTTCAACGCCGAACCCATTTCATTTGCAACGATATTTGAAAGCGTCGTCTTGCCCACCCCGGGCGGGCCGGTCAGCAAAATATGATCGAGAGCCTCACGCCGCTTCAGCGCCGCCTTCATAAACACGCGCAGATTATCCTTAACCTTTTTCTGGCCAATATACTCAGCCAACTGCGCAGGCCGAAGTGTCGCCTCGAATTTCGATTCCTCGGGCGAAAGCTCTTCGTCTTTGATATTAATTACGGCGGTGGTCGTCACTAAACTAATTTTCAACGCAAAGTCGCTAAGTTGCAAAGACACAAAGGTCGTTCGGGGAGTGATCTAAAGACGGGATTCGGTAAAAATCTTTGCACCTTTGCTCTCTTGCATCTTTGCGTTGAAAAAACTCTAAAATAATAGCCCTTTCGCGTGAAGGGCGAAAATATCCATCGAAAAAGCGACCGTGCAATGCAAGATCAGCCCCAGCCAGATGCTGCCGTTTTTGTAGCTTAGCCAGCCGAGAAAGATGCCTGCGGCGATGGCGGCGAATGTTTCGGCGGGCGGTTTGCTGAAATGGATAATGCAATACGGCACGGTCATCACAAAGATCGAGTAAAGGCCGAGGCTTTTTTTCAGGCTGTGTACCAGAAAGCCGCGAAAGAAAAATTCAAGGCCAAAAAACTGTAAAAAGTATATCAGTTCCCAGATCAGCAGCGTTCTGCCTAGATAAGGCTGGCCGTCGTAGATCCGCAGGAACGGATATTTCGCCGCAAAGCCCGCCGTCAGCGACATCAGGTAAACCAGCGGCAGCATTATCGCGATACAAACGCCGAGCAGTTTCCAAAATCCCGGTTCGATCCCAAACCTCAATCCGTGATCGGCCAATTTTTCGCGATAGAAAAACTTCACCGCAATTGCCGGGACGACGACGTAAAAAACAGTGACCACACCGACCCACCAACCGAGTCCTGCGAGGTTATTGTCAGGAGCAAAAGCGATTCGATTGCCGAATTCCTCGAACCGCGTTCCACGCAAGAAGGCTGCGACCGAGTCCTGATTTTTCAAATAATAGATGCTCGTCAGGCCAAAGGCCGTATAGATGAGTGCGAAAATCGCCTTGCGGTCAAGCCGGGCCAAGTCTTTCCGGAGGTGGTGTAAAATCTCGAACATTTATATTCAAGATATATCATCGACCTGTTCCGAGCCCTGTTCTACATCCGGTTTTGCAAAATAGTTGCTGGTAACGCGATAGACTGCCGCAAAAAATGGCAAGAACCACTCAAAAAGCAAATCCTCCAAATTCTATTCATCCAGAGCCATTGAAAGAGCAACCAAACACTTACTACAAACCATGGAAGGAATAGAATCCAAACTCCTAAAAGAATAATAATATTGGCAAGAAGCGAACGTCAGGAGCGACGACCCGTAAGTTGTTTGATTCGATTCATTTCGCGGGCGAGTTTTTGAACCAATTGAATCAAGATCACAGACTTACGGGCGCTTTCTTCTCGTTTTTGCCTTTCAAGCGTCGACTTATCGTATTTCTCATCATCTTCGCTCATATGCCATTCGTCTTACGATCTAAAACGATCGAACGATGATAATGTCATATGTTTTGAGGATTGTAAAGTGTTTTGTAAATGCAGCTGATGCGGAAATTAACCCATTTATTGTTTTTTTTTGATTTTTTTCGTGCGATTCGTGGACAAAGCTTTTTCTTCCACGAATTTCACGAAAAAAGAAAAATAAAGAAAATAATATGACATTCAATTGTCAGTCACTATATTTTTGCGGCATCGCCGCACATCAAGCGGCAAGCCGCAAGGAGTGTAGAGCGTCAGCGGATTGAAGCTTATTGATGTAGGTTAAGCGTTCACATTGCTTCTAGTAATTATTTCGCTAGCCGCTGCAATGCTGCACGCAAAAGCTTTTGTACGCTTGGTTCGGTACCGTCCTGGCGAACTTGCTGCAACGCCTTTTCGGCGGCGTTCTTTTGATAGCCGAGATTGACGAGTGCCGAGAGAGCGTCGTCAAACACGCCTTCCGAACCGATGCTCTCAGCGGCGGCCATCGAGGTTTCGGCTGAAACTCCCGCAGCGAGTTCACTGACCTTGTCACGCAGTTCGATCACGAGACGCTCGGCTGTCTTTCGACCGACACCGGGAATTGCCGTGAGCTTCGCCAGATTGTCCGTGCGGATCGCGGCAATTATCTCGTCCGCGCTCATTCCGCTGAGCATCGTGATGCCGGATTTCGCGCCGATCCCTTGCACCGAGATCAGCTTTAGATAAAGGTCACGTTCGCGTGCTGTCTTAAAGCCGAAGAGCTGTATCGCATCTTCACGCACGTTCGTATAGATCCGCAGATTGACGTCAGATCCGACCTCGCCCAGTTCGTAAAAAGTGGAAAGCGGGATCGAAACATCATACCCGACGCCGCCGACATCGACGATCACCGAGTTTGCATGTTTTTCTAAAAGTTTACCGGAAAGGAACGCGATCATTGATCAAGTAAACCCGATTTTGAAAGCAGACGGGTGGAAATCTCTCTTGCCTGGTCGCCGATTTCTTTCCGTTTGTCGGCGTCAGTCCAAATGGAGTCGATCGCTCGATTCCATTTTACTAATTGTCGCTGAATATCGACCAATTCGGCGGCAGTTGATACGTCATATTCAACGGCAGTCCATTCGATGAAATACTTGCTCTCCTCCAGCAATCCAATCACCGCAGCTTTGCCGCCTTCGTGCACTGAAAAAGATCCAACCCTTGCAAGGTTGGCGGCCAGTCCACCCATTCTGACGGGCAATGGATCCATCATGTATCGATTTTTTCTCTCATTAAAGTTCTTCATAATCAACGCCTCCCAAAAGATCCAGTACAATTTTTTCGATCTTGTTTCTCAAATCGGGATCGGCGACCTCCATCGTAAAATTTTGCTGACTTGGTCGAATATTTATTAGCGATTCATACGTTACTGCGTTTAAGAAAGGAATCCAATCGGCGCCCCAAATATCACGTTGGATACTTCCGTTTTCGAGTAGTACAGATTCGCAGTCCGCGTGAAGAGTTCCGCCGCCAGCAAGGGTTTTCTTCTCAATATCAACCGCAATTTTCACATAGCTCTCAAGCGATTCCATCATTTCGCTCATTTGCACAGGTGAGGCTTTTTGTGTAATCAAGTGAACTGCCATTAGAATAAGTGTCGTTGCACACGTGAAACAAAATTGTAATAGAAAACATGCCGCAGAGCAAAGCGGAAATAAATTTCATTATATTTGGCATTCTAGACGGAAAAACCTTTTCGTCCGCTTCTAAAAGATATAACATAGAAATGGCGAAATGATTTGTCTGTGTGCTGCAACCGATCTGAAACCGAATTCATCACATAGACGTATTCAATTACATATATTTTCAAGAGGTGAAGTATGTCATACCTAGCAATTTTCAAGCGAATCATTCCTTTCCTACTTACATTCGGCGCCGGGCTTTTTATCGCGAGCTTTTTCGTAACGATTGCCCTGCCGAATTTTAATGGTTTTAGACGAAACCGCGCCGCTAAGTATGAATGTAATCAGCTGAGGCAAGAGAATCAGGAACTTCGCCGCGAGAATTCGAGGGTTAGGCAAGAGAACGAACAACTTCGCCAGAGCTCGCAGGATTTGGACGTGAATAATTTGAGGTTTGTCGTGCCGGAGATCGATGTTGATGCTCCGCCGCCACCGCCGCCAGTAAAACGCCCGCATCACGGCGATAGATAGTTTTCGCAAAATTCAGACCACAGGTTAACGCTTTGAATGCATTGTGTTAATCTGTGGTTTCTTGCTTTTCCTGAGGCGATTTATGTTAATTCTTAAGATCACTGCATTTGCCGTTACGTTGTTTTTTGGAATAGCTATTTCTGAGATAGTTAGCTATCGGCTATTTTCGCTGGATGAAGAAATAATAGCAGAACGGAAAACGGAACTTCGTGACGCTTACACTTCTAGTGATAGCCGAGAGTTGTTTCCTGGCGGCAGTGGTAGTTCTGGGCGTGGCGGCACTTCTTCGGGGACATCTCCCAAAATCACCATCCCGCTAAAGATAGTTGCGAAACAAAAAGCCTCATACACCGAGCAGGCCCGAGAGAACGGAACGGAAGGGACGGTTACACTTCGTGTGACATTTCTCGCAAGTGGAAATATTGGTTCGATTACTGTCGTAAACTCGCTTCCGGATGGTTTAACTGAAAAGGCAATAGAGGCTGCTCAGTTGCTTCAATTTGAGCCTCAGAAAGCCGATGGAATTCCCCAGACAACATCGCGACCAGTTAGCTACACGTTTTCGCTCTACTAAATGGACGAACAATCAGCCAGAAAATTGATCTGCGAGGTCGGTAAACTGCTCTATGAACGCAGCCATGTGGTCGCGTTTGATGGTAATGTCAGCATCCGGCTTGACGAGAATACTGTGCTCGCGACGCCGACGATGACGTCGAAAGGCCGCATGACCGAGGATTGCCTCGCATTGACCGATCTCGATGGCAAGCCGCTCTCTGACAAAAGGGCTTCGTCCGAGTTGGCGATGCATCTGCTGATCTACAAGATGCGGCCCGATATTCACGCGGTCTGTCACGCACATTCGCCGCATGCGACAGCTTTTTCAGCTGCGGGGCTTGCGATCGATAAGCCGATATTGTCCGAAGTTATTTTGACGCTCGGCTGTGTGCCGCTGACTGATTATGGCACGCCCTCGACCGACGAGCTGACAGACGCGATGAAGCCTTTCGTGCCGCATCATAATGCACTTTTAATGGCTAATCACGGTGCGGTCGCTTACGGCGAACACCTATGGCAAGCTTTCGACCGGCTCGAAACGCTCGAACACACTGCCAAGATCGCGATACTCGCAAAAGCCCTCGGCGGAGCCAACGACCTTCCTGCCGACGCGATCGAAAAGCTTATTAATATCAGGGAAAAAGCGGGTTTCCTTGGGTCAAACGCCCGCTGCCAGGCTTGCGGCTACCTGCACGACGCCGGCATCACTTGCGACCTCGACGTGCAATATCCCAACACATTAGCGTCAAACGGAGCAAAAGTATCATTCACGCGAGAGGAATTGATCGACCTTTTGAGCCAAGCGGCCGGATTAGGTTAAACTAAGTTAACTTTCTATTTTTTATTCAGCTCAGGAGCACAAACTAAATGCAGGAAGCATTAGGAATGGTCGAGACAAAAGGTCTTGTTGCGATGATCGAAGCGGCCGACGCAATGGTGAAGGCAGCGAATGTTCAACTCGTCGGTTACGAAAAGATCGGGGCCGGATTTGTGACGGCGATCGTTCGCGGTGATGTTGCCGCCGTGAAGGCTGCGACCGACGCCGGGGCCGCTGCCGCACGTCGCGTCGGCGAACTCGTCAGCGTCCATGTTATTCCGCGTCCGCACGCCAGCGTCGATGAGACATTGCCGGTAGTAATGAAATAGTTGCCAGCAGCCGGTTGTCAGTAGTCAGATTTTTTCTGCAGCTGACAACTGACAACTGACAATTGACAACTTTGCATGATAATTGGACGCATTTTAGGCACTGTCGTTTCGACGCAAAAGGACGAACGGCTGCTCGGCAAAAAGCTGCTCATCGTAAAGCCTGTCAATCTTGACGGCTCCGATCAGAGCGGTTATGTCGTTGCTGTCGATACGGTCGGCGCGGGCTATCACGAGAAGGTGATCGTCGTCAGCGGATCGTCGGCCCGTCTCGCCGAGGGCAACAAAGATTGCCCGGTCGATTCCGCAATAATCGGCGTTATCGACACTATAGATTTCACCATCGCCGAATAGATGATTTTGTTCTTTTTTGACTTGTTTCGTGTGATTCGTGGATAAAAGATTTTCTTCCACGAAATACACGAACAAAGAAAAACAAAGAAGACACGACAGGTTTCGACAAAAACGACAGTGGCATTTTCCGACAACAAATCAACCGCACTCGTTTTCATTCGCGTTGTTCTCGCAATTCTGATGTTCATTCACGGGGCTGCCCGCATCAGCAATGGTACGATCGGCGGATTTGGTGAATTTCTCGGTTCGCAGGGCTTGC
>Ga0193752_1003043_pt1 | contig 11865 bp, 13 predicted proteins | sample H1c1metaG_FD_144924 | JGI IMG/M metagenome (GOLD analysis project Ga0193752, IMG submission 144924) | Soil microbial communities from a riparian zone of the East river system, Colorado, United States - H1c1 | ecosystem: Environmental > Terrestrial > Soil > Riparian zone | place: USA: East River... | reverse complement strand
GATTAATACGTACAGGATGCATTATGATAGCGAATCACAAAAATGGATGTTATTTGGACCGTTCGAATAATGCGAGACTGCCGTTAACATGGTATTGGCAAAAGTGGCGGAAAGTTACATGTCGAACAGCATATCAGGCTTGCCCGCCTTCACCAATACTTTTCCGTTAGCTGCCAATCCTAGAACCCGATAACTTTTATAATAATGAGAAGTATACTACATAACCTTGGAGCGTGGAGAAGCGCCGTCATTGCCACCTTAATCTATTTGGGATTACTCCTCGGTGCCTGGCTTACGAACTTATCTTCGCCTTCAGGTCCATGCACGCCCGGGCTTGGGGTATTGTTGTTTTTCTTGTTGCCGATTGTAAACATGGTGTGGCTGATGGTCGACGTTGTCAAATCGGTAAGAGCAAGGAACGTACAACCGGAAATTCTGATACACACGATTGTTCTGGTAAGCTGGATGTCTCTTTTCTTAAAAGATTAGGCATACTAAAATTGTGGTCAAGGTTTCGATTTTCTCTTATAGGAAAGTGTCTCAAATTAATTAATTCCGAAATCTAAAGTTCGAAGATCTTTCTATGACAAACATGGTATTGGCGAAAGCGGGCGGCTGACACCCTGCTGAACAAATCACCAAGCGGTGCCGTACTTCTTCAATACTTTCACGTTAGCTGCAATGCACATCAAAAATCATAAAATTTGAAATATTGGTATACTGACTCGATAAAATCCATTTTGTTCAAAGAAGGGATTTCTTTAGAGAGTACATCGGAAATTCCCCTGACACTTAAGGCGCGGATGCAAAACGGATTTCGAGTTGAAGAAGGTTGTATATTATTTCTTAATACAGAATATTATGGTCCTGGTTCTCTCGAATTAGACACTACAAAAAACGACTATGAGTTTTTCTTAAATTCAGTAGAGATTGAAAACTATATTCACAAGCCATCAGATAGAACATGCATAACTACTGGATTACAATTTAGTAAGGAGCTGTTACAGCTACTGAAATCTTCATTTCAAGAAAGGTTCAGGGTTTTTCTTGAATTCGAGTCGCAGGGAAACTATACATCGGCATATTGCAAAGTAACATTTCATAAAATCAGGATCGGTATTGATCCCGAATTCAAAGCCGGTTACCAGGCTCTGGTTAAAAATGAAGCTGCATTGTTTATTGAATAGCACTGCAGCCAACATGGTATTGGCAAACCCGGCCGCCAGTGAAGGTGAAGTCAATGTTTCTGCCGGCCAGCCTTCGCTAATACTTTCCGTAAGCAGCAATTATTGAGATCATCAAATCATGTTTACAATAACATTAGCCCCAATTCTCTAACCTACAGTTCGTTGAGACCCTTTTTCTTTACCATATTTTCTGTTCTGATTTCGTGTGCAGTCTCGAAAAAAGAGATAGCGGGTACTTATGCAAATAGTGATACCGTCGGGTATCAAGCTTATTTGATATTAAAAACAGATTCCACTTATACTTTTAGCCAGCAGTCTGGACTTGTTTTTTTTAAGGGCAGTGGGAAGTGGCTGTCACAATGGTGCGGCGAAAAACGACATCCCTCTCTATGAGAAGAATCATTTTTAGAATACTGAAAATTGCTGTAGGTTTTTACTTTATTGTTTGCTTACTTTTATTCTTCTTTCAAGAGAAATTGATCTTCTTTCCACAAAAGCTGGAAAAAGGTTACAAATTTAGTTTTGACCAAAAATTTGAAGAAATTGACATCAAGACTAAAGATAACACATCACTAAATGGTATACTGTTTAAAGCCGGCAGTACAAAAGGGTTAATTTTTTATTTACACGGTAATGCAGGTTCAGTACAGTCCTGGGGTGGCGTCGCAAAAACCTATACAGACCTGAATTACGACGTTTTTATGTTGGACTATCGAGGCTATGGTAAAAGCGAAGGTTCGATTGACGGACAAAGCTTGTTTTTTCAAGACATACAAGACGCTTATGGCGAATTGAAAAAAAAATATACAGAAGACAAAATTATTGTTTTGGGTTATTCAATAGGAACGGGACCTGCTGCAAAAGTTGCATCTATGAACAATCCAGCACTTTTGATTTTGCAAGCACCTTATTATAGTTTGACTGACATGATGCGACATACATACCCAATAATCCCAACTTTTATTTTAAAATATAAATTTAAAACAAATGACTATATTAAGAGTTGCAAAATGCCAATTGTAATTTTTCATGGCGACCAGGACGAAGTAGTTTACTACGGTTCTTCATTAAAATTGCATAACGAATTCAAAAAACAAGATACACTTATAACCCTTACCGGACAAGGCCATAACGGCATAACTGAAAATCCGGATTATAAAATAAAAATACAGGAGATTTTGAACCGATGAAAAGTGGACGCCCAATATTCCTTTTCAATTTAGCAACTGCACCGGGCAAGGCCAGCACCAATATCGCAACTTCGGCAATACTGAACGTAGCGGTAATTGTAAAAACGACACGCGAATTTGGACTGACATTAACTTAAAAATATGAGAAAAGTAATTGCAGCAATCAATATGACACTTGACGGGTTTTGCGACCATACAGCAGGTATTCCAGATGAAGAAATACATCAACATTATACGGAACTATTAAATGAGGGAGATGCTATTCTGTATGGTAGAATAACATATCAACTTATGAAATATTGGCAACCCCTGGTGAAAAATCCTACAGGTGAAAAAACAATGGACGACTTTGCTATGGCGATAGATAAAATTCCAAAAATAGTATTTTCCCACACGTTGAAAAATGTAGAATGGGAAAGTGCAAAGTTAGCTAACCAGGCCATTGAAGAAGAAGTTTTAGAACTCAGGCAACAACCAGGTAGAGACATTTTAGTTGGCAGTCGGAGTTTAATTATGCAACTAATGAAACTTAATTTGATTGATGAATACCAACTTTGTGTTCACCCTGTTGTTGCAGGAAGCGGTTTGCCATTATTTGAAAACATAAACGACAGAACTATTCTCAAACTCATAAAGACTAAAACCTTTAGTGGTGGTGCAGTAACACTTTACTATGAACCGGCAAACGATAAAACAACGAACCGCTAACAGGGTATTGCCAAAAGTGGGGGTAACGTAGTGCTAAATGCTCCGCCTTCGGCAGTATCATGGCAATTGTATGATTTTTTTTTAGCACACTGTAAACTTTCAAAAATGAAGAGAAATAAATTTATTGCAGCAATTTTAACTTTAGCAACAACCCCACTTATCACACTTGCTCATAGGCAAAAAAATATTTCAAGAAAAGACAAAGGCTTTAAGATAGGAGCTGGTGAAGGAAGAATTCATGGACACATAAAATTAAAAGGAGTAAATTCCAATGTTCTTGACGTTAAAGTTTCCGGAATTGACACTGGTGGAGACTTAGCAATATTCGAACAAACTTCTCTTTCTCAAGGGAAAGGAACTCCATTACATATTCATCCCACACAAGATGAGATTTTTCAAGTTATTGAAGGTGCGTACTATTTTCAGGTTGGCGATGAAAAATTTAATTTGGTAAAGGGAGACAGCATTTTCCTACCCCGTAAAGTTCCTCATGCCTGGACTCAAGTTTCTGAAACGGGAAAAATGACTGTTATTCTGCAACCGGCCGGAAAACTGGAAAACTTTTTTGTTACAGTAGCAGCATTAGACCACGAGCCAACACCAAAAGAAATGGAAAAGATTTTCGCCGACAATGATATGCTCGTGGTTGGCCCTCCATTAAAAATAAAATAGCTGTATTCTATTCTAAACTTCACGCAAAAGGCAAATTCGAAAGTTTTAGCGTTCACCCAGTTTGACATTCTCCCAATCGGTTTACATGAAAAAAAATTTTCTGCAAATTGTAATTCTACTATTTCTTGTTGGTTGTAAAACCAAGACTGAAAATAATATTCAGAACAAAATTGTAGATACTAATAAAGCTTTAAATAATAAAATAGGAATTTCTAAGATTATTCGCCTGATGGCCCAACCAGACTCTGTCTCTATTGATGTCTCCAAAACTGCTGTTATTGTGGTTGATATGGAAAATGACTTTTGCTCCAAAGGTGGCCTGATGGACAGAGTTGGTGTCAATATTTCAATGATTCAAAATATAATTGGCCCTACAAAAAAACTTTTGACTGCTGCGCGCAAGGCAGGTATTCCCATCATTTATCTTAAGATGGGCTATAATTCTGACCTTTCAGATCTCGGTGTAAATGACCATGCTATTCGGAGTAGGTTTTATAGCATTGTAGGTGATACGATTAATGCACCTGATGGTACCATTGGTCGCCTATTGATTCGAGATACCTGGAACACTGAAATTATTCCGGAACTCAAGCCGTATGCAAGTGACATTGTTCTCTTCAAGACCCGATTTAGTGGTTTTTATCAAACCCGGTTAGACTCTACGCTAAAAATTGTGGGAATAAAGAATCTTATTTTAGTAGGCTGCACTACAAGCGTTTGCATTGAATCAACAGTGAGAGATGCAATGTTTAGGGACTATGTTTCTGTTGTACTTCAGGACTGTACGGCAGAACCAGATGGGTTTGATTTTGCTCGTAGCAATCACGAGGCCTCACTATTCATTATACAAGCCGAATTTGGTTGGGTTTCTGATTCAAAGGAATTTATTCGGGCGATTACCCTGTAGCAGCAAGTCCTTTGTGGTCAGTAAAAATTTAATAAGTTATAATTATAAAGATTTGTCAAATAAAAGCGGGCAGACTGAATTTTCAGACAATTTTTAATCATCAACATGACGTATAAATATTTTCACAGATTATCTTTATTATTTTTTTGTTTGATAACTTTCAGCAGATGTACAACTTCAAATCTCTCCTCTATAAATAGTTCAGAAAAGAAAGAAACTCAGCAGGAGCAGATGTATGCCGTCAATAATGTAAATATCATTCCAATGACGACAGACAATAAGGTCATTGAAAATGCTACGATTGTTATTAAAGACAAGAAAATATTTTCAATCAATCAACCGATTCCTGTAAACACAAAAATTATAGATGGAAAAGGAAAATGGCTAATGCCGGGTCTTATTGACATGCACGTCCACAATCTGGCCGATATTAATTTCAGTTCAAATTATCCTACAAAAGGAGCCACGCTTTTTACCAACACTCAGGATTTCATGTTACTCTACATAGCAAATGGCGTCACGACAGCATTTGAATTGAGCGCCAGGGTAGAGCATTTTGGACAGAGGAATGAAATTATCAACGGTAAAGTCATCGGCCCCCGCATTGCTCTGGCTATTTTGATAGAAGGCGGAGATGGCTCGGGCAATGCTGCCAACACACCTGCTGATGGTCGCCAAACTGTTCGCATAGCTAAAGCACAGGGCTATGAATTCATTAAATTATATTCCCGGCTCAATATTGAAACATACAAGGCTATCATTGACGAGGCTTATAAACAAGGAATGAAGGTTATTGGGCATATTCCGAACGCATTTAAAGGAAGACTTGAGGAAGCGTTTGTCCCGCACTTCGATATGGTAGCCCATGCCGAGGAATATGCTAAACAGACAGATAGCTTTACCGGTCAGGATGCAAAACGCTTTGCAAAACTTGCCAAAGAAAACGGAACCTGGCTAACGCCAACATTAATAACTATGGAAAAGATTGCAGAGCAAGCCCGCTCTTTGGATGGTGTTCGTAATCTACCCAGCCTCAAATATGTGCATCCGTTAATGCAAAGCAAATGGTTAACTTCAAATAACTATAATAACGGTACAAACCCGGAGCGCGTTGCTTATTTCGAGAAATTGATCAACTTCCACGTTTTATTGGTCAAGGCGTTTAAGGAAGCCGGTGTTCCAATGGTTGCCGGAACAGATGCCGGAACTTCCGGTGTAATTTGGGGATATTCACTTCACGATGAACTTGAATTATTGGTGAAAGCAGGACTAACAACAGCAGAGGCATTGGCTTCAGCTACAAAATTGCCCGCAACCTGGCTTCAAATTGATGACAAAATCGGGACCGTGGAGGCGGGAAAATTTGCCGACCTTCTTCTTTTGGATGCCAATCCTTTAGACAATATAAATAATACGCGGAAAATCGCTGGTATCGTTGTAAATGGTCAATGGATTGATAAAGAAAAGATTGATATGATGCTGCTAGATCTGGAAAAGCGGAATAACGCTAATAAAGATAAATACGACTGGGGAAAAAGGGCAGAGTACTAAAAAGAAAATTTCGTTGGACATAAGGTCTGGCTGTAGTGGGACGGTATTGATTTTTTTTGGGAAATAATACCCTCGTCCTTGTATTTGCCCGAAGTTCCGTCAGGATTGTTTAATCTTGATGGTGGTTAACTTTTTTATTGATCTGGAAAAGATCTGGTGAAAAAACCGAAGTTTGGGATACTATTTAATGTCAGGTATCATTTTACATGTACTTAAAACGTTTGAAAATGCTATCCCTTGCCAATATTGCATGTTTTGCTTTGATCTTAACAGAAGTACTCTTAAACAGATTATTGCGTTCAAATGGCGCAGATAAAAGAAATGCAGATAAAAACTCTATTTCTATTATTTGGGTGACAATGATAGCAGCAATAGTTCTGGCCATTTTCGTTTCCCAAAAAATTTTTCTACCTATATATTTAAATTCATCTCTTCAATATGTCGGAGTGGCGGTTATTTTTATTGCGATAATTTTTAGACTTGCTGCAGTTTTTACACTGGGACCGTATTTTACCGTTGACGTAACTATCAGACGAGATCATAAATTGAAAAAGGATGGGCTATATAAATACCTCAGACACCCATCATATTCTGCTTCCCTGATATCTTTTGTTGGAATGGGGTGGACATTTAACAATTGGATATCTCTTTTCTTAGTAACTGGTGCGATTTTAGTTACGTTAATCAACCGCATAAAAGTTGAAGAAGAAGTTTTAATACAGCATTTCGGTTTAGAATATATCGAATATAAGAAAACTACTAAGGGACTAATCCCTTTTATTTATTAGTATTTATCATTGTATCGGGTTATACTGGTTTTAAAGATGAGAGTTCTTATTTGAAACAGTTATTAAGCCCTAATCAGATCAAAAAATATGTGCTCTAATAAGATAATCATTCTCATAATCAGCCTGATCATCGGACAGACGGTTTTTGCACAAAGCAAAAAAGTTAAGCTGTCCGGGATTATGCGTGCATATCATGATTATAATATGTTTGACGGTGCAGTTCTGGTAGCAGAAAACGGCAAAGTTATTTACAAAGATGCCTTTGGACTGGCTAACAGAGAATGGAATATTCCCAACAAAACGGATACTAAGTTTATGATTGGCTCTGTTTCAAAGCCTTTAACTGCAACACTGGTTTTAATTCAGGTACAAAAAGGCTTGCTGAAGTTAGATAAAACCGTTGAGGATTATTTACCTGAATTCAAAAATAAACCCGCAGCTAAAGTCACTATACGGCAGTTGCTGGCTCATACTTCGGGCATACCTAATTACGATATTATCAAAGATTTTTTTCCAAGGATAAGCCGTCAAAATTTCTCAAGAGAAGAGTATTTGAAAATCTTTATAGACTCTGCCCTTGCATTCAAGCCCGGTACTCATTACGCCTACAGCAGCTGGGGCTACTTTACTTTGGGCTATATCATGGAAAGAGTAACAAAAAAGTCATATGATCAATTGATGTCTGAGGACATTTTCAGAAAAATTAAGATGAACAATTCGGGTTCATATTTTCACACCCAGATAGTACCCAACAGAGCGACGGGTTATGACTATAGTTTTAGTGGATATACTTCGTCGGATTTCAGAGACCAGTCTAATACTATGGGAACAGGCGACATTTATTCAACAGTAGAGGATCTTTTCAAATTCCATATGGCTCTGTCAGATAATAGTTTATTAAATAAAGAGCTGACTGCTGAAATGTTTACCCCCGGTATTGAACTTGCTCAATACGGGTATGGCTGGTTTAATAAACAATTCAAGTATACAAACACTGATAGTGTAGCTTCAAACTTCCATTTAGGAATGACAGAAGGGTTTATTTCTTTTATCCGGCGAATTCCTTCCACAAATAGTTTGGTGGTTATTCTATGCAATAGTTCGCCAACAGATTTTTTTGGCATAACTGGTAATTTATATAAAGTGCTGTACAATAAACCTGTCGAATTGAAACAACCAGTACACAAAAAAATGGAAACCTACATTGACCAAATTGGTGCTGTGAAAGCCGTTGATGAATATAAAAAGATGAGATCGGATTCTGCACATTACTATATAGACTGGATTTCTATGAATTTTCTTGCGGCGCGGTTATTAGACTTGAAAAGATATGAAGATGCGAGGGTGATCTCTGAGAATAACGTCGCTGAATACCCCGATAAAGATTTAGTATTGGTGACAATGGGTAATATTTACCTGGCGTTAGATAGAAAGGCTGAGGCTATCAAATTTTATAAAAAGGCCCTCGAAATAACGCCTGGTTATGAGGAACCAAAAAACAGACTAAAGGAACTGGAAAAATAAGCCTTGAAAGATTTATCGGATACAAGGTGGAATTTTCAGTGTGTCAGGTAATACAAGATATGAACACGCTATGAAAGTTATATTTTATAAAAGGCTATCAATTTATATAATAGCAGCTACCTGGGTTTTTGAAGGATGTTCTTCAAATTCTCTAAACAAAGAAGCGGGCGACAGAAAATCCCTGGAGAAGGCGACAGCCACCATTCGGGATGCTTTTGCGCGGGGCGATGTACCTGCGATTGTAGCCTTGCATCATCCTGATGTAGTCAAATACTTTGGAGGCAGTAATGTTGTAAAGGGGCGTGCAGCTTTGGAGAAAGGACTTATTGAAATGTTCAGAACTTCCAGGATGGAGTTTATAGAAAGCCAACTGGAAAGCATGACTTTTAATGGTGACACCGGTATTGAAACAAGCATTTTTACAATCAAAGTGACATACAAAGATGGAAGGCCGCCTACTCTGTCTCGCGGACGTGCAATGGTGGTTTACATAAAATATAAAGACAGCCCAACCGGCTGGGCCACAATCAGGGAGATGGTGCAAGCTGCGCCTGACTTGAAATAATGAACAAAAGCGCGGCTGTCATCATTTGAAATTCAAAATGCAATATGTCCTAAATGTCTTACTATTTATCATTCTGATAAACTGGGTTCACGATGATCGAGAACCTATATTTATCACCACGATAAAATGACCTTTCGATTTCAAGCACCTGGTCACCATTACATAGCAGTACACTGTCTAACAAAAAAACTGGGATGGAGTGATCATTGTCAAAATTATTATTCGGGGTATCTGCACTAAGAATATCAACACTCAGAGTTTGTTTGATGTCTGATATTTTAAGGTGATAGTTGGTTTCATAGATTTTGAAATAGGAAATTTCGGTTGGCAATCTGTCGATACGCGGGCAAAGTTTAAGCGATACAAAGCGGAGTTCGTCCTTCATCACATCATCATCCGCATAACGCAGCTGATGTATTTTGAGCACCGGACCTTCAATAATAAAATGTTTGCCATTAACATCGGATGAAACGCCTTCTTTCAGAATCGTTTTTTCCAGGATCACATTCTTAGGCTTGAAACCTTCAGCTTTCAGGTAATCGTCAAATCCTCTTCTTGTTGCATCGATTGAGCCAAGCGTCCGCAACAACTTATGCTCCTGTGTCCTGTTCAATACAAACGTTCCTTTGCCTTTTATCCGGCGGACCCACCCGCGCGATTCGATCTCCAATAGGACCTTCCTGGCTGTTGTATTGCTGATCTTGTATTTTTTGATCAGCTCGTTTTCGGACGGTACCTTATCTCCGGGCAATAGCTCTCCCTCCTTTATCTTCTCGATGATCCGTTCGCTCAATTCCAGAAATTTTGGTTTCATCCTGCTTGTTTTTTAAATACCGAACTAATTATTGAGGTCTTTCCACAAGCTATTTTCTGCTTGTCCATTCCCATCCTCCCAGACTCACGCATTCTTGCGGAACTCACTCATTCCTGCGGAACTCATTCATACTGCGAGACCGTTCCCTACAAGTCAGCAAAATAAAACATAATCATTTTTATTCAGACAATTAATTATTTTGGAAATCTCAATAATTACTTTAAGTTTGGGTACGATCACCTAGTGCGTTAAGCTATATGAAACTTAATTCCGCTTCGGCAACTATACTGCTACTGCTGTTCCTGGCCACAGGTCTAAGCTTCCTCGACAGGCAGGTGCTCTCAATGACCATCATAAAGATACAGGCCGAGTTTAAGTTTTCAGACATCGATTATGGTATTGTCAATACCTGCTTCTTAATAAGCTATGCTTTGATGTTTACGATCGGCGGACGCCTGATGGATACCGTTGGCAGTAAGATAGGCCTGGGAATATCAGTGCTGATCTGGTCGATCGCTAATAGTTTACATGGTGTAATGACCGGCTTTTATCAGTTGCTTATCTTCCGTTTCCTGCTGGGAGTCGGTGAAGGTGGCTGCTTCCCCGGCGCCGCTAAAACAGTTTACAACTGGTTCGACGAAAAAAGCAGGGGTGTAGCTAACGGTATAGCAATTGGAGGTTCGGCGATTGGTGCAGTTGTGGCGCCGCCGCTAACGACCTATATTTCAGCATCTCTCGGCTGGCGATGGAGTTTCGTGATACCCGGGCTTATCGGCATCGTTTGGGTCATCATTTGGATGAGCATCCCATGGAAAAACAGAACCATTGCTCCCGATACAGCAGAAACAAAAAAGGCGGTAATGCCGATGCTTGAAATCCTGAAAAACAAACAGGCAAGGATATTTATCATTATCCGGTTTCTGCTTGATCCGGTTATATACTTCATTATGTTCTGGGTACCGAAGTACCTGCACCAGGAACGAGATATCTCATTCGAGAGGATTGGAAGTCTTTTCTGGATTCCGTTCCTTGCGCTGGGTGTTTCAAATATTGCCGGGGGATGGCTATCTGACCGCCTTGTAAAAAACAATATATCGGTTAATCGTGCTCGTAAGACGATTATGGGTATAGCAGCAACTTTAACGATAGTGGCACCGTTTATCGCCTACGTGGGTTCGGTAGAAATGGCTATCACACTTATGTCTGTGGTGATGTTTGCCCATGGGTTCTGGATCACAAATTATATAACATCCATTGCAGACATCTTCGGTGCTCGCGGAACATCGACGGTAGTCGGTTTATCAGGTACCGCCGGAGCAATATCTGCGCTGGCCATCAATCCCCTGATCGGATGGGTGATACAGGAGTATTCTTATTCACCGATCTGGATCATTTCAGGCATCATGTATCCGGTGGCTTTCTTGCTGTTAATGATATCGATACCAAAAATTCAATCTTTGACGCTGATGCGAACATAAAAAAAATTTGGTGTTTTTAACTTAGTGCGGTAAGGGATGTGTAAATCGTTAAAGCAAAAACTCCCCTCCTGCGAAGGAGGGGAAGACGTCGAAGACGGCAGGGGTGGTTGTTTTTGGTAACAGCATACTATTAACCTTCGAAGACCAAAAAACAACCACCCACCTACGCTAAAGCTACGGTGGGCAATGCCCGCTCGCTTCGCTCGCCGCCCTCCTTCGCAGGAGGGCAATCATTATAACTAAAAAAACATAAATGACTGAAATCACAACATCGACTCAGAAGAAGCCACTCCTCACGCGGAAAAAAGAAACCATCCCGAGAATTGGGGTATTCGGCGTAGGATACTATAAGTATTGGGCCCAGTTCAATGGCTTATTGGAAGCCCTGCTGAAAAAACAGGAGGTGTTTATATCCAAACTTGGAAAACATGGAGTCGAAATCATCGACTTCGGTTTGATTGACCGGGTAGAAAGTGCATAC
>Ga0193752_1003042_pt1 | contig 11868 bp, 7 predicted proteins | sample H1c1metaG_FD_144924 | JGI IMG/M metagenome (GOLD analysis project Ga0193752, IMG submission 144924) | Soil microbial communities from a riparian zone of the East river system, Colorado, United States - H1c1 | ecosystem: Environmental > Terrestrial > Soil > Riparian zone | place: USA: East River... | reverse complement strand
CACGTCTCCTGATCCTTGCCCATGTCTGCAAAACCCTGCCGCATCCTTTCAATCGCCCCGTACCGCGTATTGCCTCCAACCACCGGGGGGCATTGGGCCATCGTATCCCTGCATGATACCCTGGGCCGTATCTGCGAGGATCACCTGCTTGGCACGGTTGACAATGGCAACGATGACCGCTACAGCTTTATTCTTCATCCTATTTTCCCGGCCAGCCCCGGAAGATATCTGCCCTTATTCGGCCTGCGTAAGGCAGCGGGCATTGGCAGGCGCTATGATGCTACCCACATTATTTGCGAGCATCCGTATATGGCGCCGTTGGCAATAGCTCTTTCGCGAAAGCTTCACATCCCCTGGGTGCTGCGCAGCCATAATATCGAGGCCTTACGTTTCAGGCACCTGGGCAAGCGCTGGTGGCGCCTGCTGCACCTGTATGAGCGTTTTGCGATGCGTTCCGCGGACGCCATTTTTTTTATTACTCCCGAAGATTGCGCGCGGGCCATCGAGGAATACGCCTTGCGATCAGAGAAATGTCACCTGGCGCCTTATGGCACCGTGATAAAGACCCAGCCGGGTGGGCGTGAAGCGGCCAGGCAGAAGCTTATGGCGGAGCTGTCGCTCGATCCCTCGCTGCCATGGCTGTATTTCCTGGGTGTGCATAGCTATGCGCCTAATGCAGAGGCGGCCGGCCACATAGTCCGGGAGATATACCCGCGACTGGAAGCTTTGGGCATACGCTGCGAGATCCTCATCGGGGGTAAAGGCCTGCCACAGCCCCTGCAGCAGGCTATATCCGCATTGCCAGGCAGAATACACTATATGGGATTTGTCGACGAGCTCGACATTTTTATCAAAGCCTGCGATATCATGATCAATCCGCTGACAACCGGCGGGGGCATCAAGACGAAAGCTGTGGAGGCGCTGGCCTATAATAAAATGTTGGTGAGCACGACGAATGGCGCCGCAGGCATCCTGCGGGAAGTATGCGGGAACAACCTCATTGTTGCGGCAGATGCAGACTGGGACGCCTTTGTGCAGGGTATCGTTACAGCAATGGCCCGCAAGCCCGATATTCCGCAGGCATTTTACCGGCATTATAGCTGGGAAGCTATCGGGCAGCATGTGATCGGCGTGTTGGGAGATACGCGATATGAATCGTGAATTATTGATATTTTTATACATAGGTTTGCGGGCGATGGTGTATTATATTAGCAATCTTTAAACAGGCCTGCAAAGAGATCTCAATCCATGCTTCGACTGATACTTCCATTGCTCCTCTGTTGCAGCGCTCTTACCGCATGGGCAACGTCAGGCAATACTATCAAAGCAGGTAAAGGGCGACCTGGTTTATTCATGGAGAACAAGGGCCAGATACACGGGCCTCATGATGAGCCTGTTCCGCAGGTGCTGTATCATCTTGCCGGCAATGGCATCAACGTGTCATTAACTGCGCGGTCCATTCACTATACTTTTTTTAAGCAGCTGGAAGGAAAGGCATTTGATCAGGATGGCAGGCTATCTAAAAGCGATGCACATGCATATTATGAAACCCTGGGAATGGATGTTGCGCTCATTGGGGCCAATCCGTCCGCGAAGATCACGGCCGAAGCACAGCAGGAATACTATGAGAATCATTACACTACAGCTGCCCGCAGGCTGGGTGGCATACAAGGCATACGGAGTTTCGCGAGGCTTGTCTACCATGATGTGTACCCGCATATCGATTGGGTTGTGTATGTGCCTGAGGAAGGGGCAGCAAGTGGCATGAAATACGATTTCGTAGTTCATCCCGGTGGCAACCCTTCCGATATAAGACTGAAATACGATGGCGCATCAGCCTTATCGCCTGCGCAGGATGGCAGCTTAAGAGTTCAAACGGAGTTTTGCGAGTTGCTGGAAGCCAGGCCATACAGCTACGTCCGGGAAAGCGGAGCAGAAGTAGGTTCAAGCTATGTTCTCCGGCATGATACGCTCAGTTTTTCCGCGAAAAGGCCTGCCGCAGGTACACTTGTAATAGACCCGCAGGTGATCTGGGCGACTTATTTTGGAGGAACGGGAATTGAATACATGCGGGATGTCGCAATGTACAAAGGCGATGCATTTGTCACTGGAAGCGCACGTAGTACGGGGAATATTGCCACGTTTGGCAGCTTTAAAACGTATTTCTCGGGAATCGACGATGCCTATCTTGGAAGATTCGCAGCGTCCGGCAATCTGGTATGGTGTACCTATTACGGAGGAACGGGGGGAGATGCCGCCTATGCGGTGGTAATTGATACCTCTGTTTCTGCAGGCAGTGTCTACATCTGTGGAGCAACAAACAGCCCGGATTCCCTGGCCACTGCCGGAAGTCACCAAACCAACCTTAACGGGAATGACGACGCATTCTTCGCAAAATTCACTTTGAATGGTGCCCTGATCAGAGCAACTTATTTTGGCGGGAACGCGCTTGACGTCATACTTGCTGCGGCCTGCGACGCGCAGGGGAATTTATATGTAGGAGGCGGCACGACAAGCTCTACGGGTGTTGCCTCGGTCGGCTTTCCGGGCAGAAACGTGAACAACGCTTTTACGTTTACCGCGGATGGTTTCGTGGCCAAATTTAATTCGTCAGGCGTGCGCCAATGGGGCACCTGCCTTGGCGGAGAAGGACCGGAATGGGTCAGTGGCCTTTACGCGGCGTCCCTGGGTAGTATTGCCATTACCGGCACAACCGGGAGCACGACCGGCATTGCTACCGCAGGTAGCCATCAACAATCGAAAAGTGATTCCCTGGATGCCTTTGTCGCCAAACTCGGTGCTTCGGGCAACCTGATCTGGAGCACCTACTATGGTGGCAATGCCAGTGACAATGGTGACGATATAACGGGGAATGGAAGTGGAAATATTTATGCGTGCGGCAGTACGCGCAGTCAGGGGAATATCAGCGCGGGAAGCGTTCATCAGACGATTCCTGGCGGTAGCTCAGACGCTTATCTTGCAAAATTCACAGATGCAGGCGCCCTTGTATGGGGGACATATTATGGAGGAGCCAACTCTGAACTTGGCTTGTTCGATGGTACAATTAGCAATATCAGCGGACCAGGCAGAAAGGGCTTTTGGTCTGTTTGTTTTGCGCAGGGGAAATTGAGGCTCGCAGGCGGGACGCTGAGCACGCCGGGTATGGCTACCTCCGATGCCTACAAAGACACGCTAACAGTAGGATTTACAGGCACCCTCCTTAATGAAGATGCGGTAATCGCATCCTTTGATACCTTGGGCAATAGGGACTGGGCCACATATTTTGGCGGAACTGGCAGCGAGGCCGCTACGGCTATCGCAGGCGATAACCTCGGAAATGTATTTGTAACAGGTTATACAAACTCCCAAGCAGATCTGGCAGTTAGCACACCCCATCAGCCGGGCTTTGGTGGTGCAACATTTGATGCATTCCTCATTCGGATTTTTGATTCTTTAAGCATTTTACGAGTGCGTAATGTCCGCCCTTACTGCATTAACGATACTTTTTCGCTCGGGCACTATATAACGGCAAATGGTACGCTCCAACCCGGTAATATTTTTAGGGCGGAGCTCTCCAACTCGTCGGGCTCTTTTAACGCTCCAACAGTTATTGGTACGCTGGCATCGCCGGCGGGCGGACTCATCTCCTGCACGCTTCCGGCGGGCATTTCGGGCACAGGATATAAGCTGCGCATAGTGTCCAGCAAACGGGTTATGGTTTCCGACACGGTGGCTATCAGTATCAGCACCAGCATCCCTGCCCCGGTTATTGGTAATAATAGCGGTACCCTCAGCACCGGCACTTTCGCAGCCTATCAGTGGTATAAAAACGGTGTAGCCATTGCCGGAGCTACGTCAGTTACCTATAAACCGACGACAAACGGATCATACACGGTGATTGTGACCGCTACCGGAGGCTGTAAAGGCACATCATCTGCGTATAACATAAGCAGTGTAGGTGTGTCGGGCCTGAATAATCTGAGCGATCTGCAAGTCTATCCAAATCCAACCTGCGATTTCCTGACGATTGAAGGCGGAAGACAAGGGATGAGTCTGGTGATCACGAACCTGCTTGGGCAGCAGGTTGCAGAATTGACTTTGCAGTCAAGCCCTCAGCTTGTATCGCTCAGTCATTTGCCGGCCGGGATATACATGCTGATCGTGAGCGATAACGAGGGGCGGAAGAAGACTGTGCGGATACTAAAGCAATAATTTCAATGCTTGGCAGCGAATTGCTATCTTCAAATTGATTCTCCTAAACAATCTTTTGAATGTCAAGACTGCTACTCGTTTTAATACTCTGCTGCAGCACCGTTAGCGCATGGGCAACACCCGGCGATCCCGTCTCAGCAGGAACGGGCCGTCCTCATCTGTTTATGGAGAACAGGGGGCAGATACATACCGCTGACGACCAGCCATTACCGCAAATCCTGTATCATCTTGCCGGGAGGGGGATGAATGTCTCGCTGACTGCGCAATCCATACATTATACTTTTATCAGGCAGCGTGCTGGTAAGGAACCGGCTGGCCTGAATCGCGATGCATTTGGAGCGCTTCCCGTTCCGTTTGAGTACGAGACCCTCGGCATGAGTGTTTCCCTGATAGGTGCTAATCCTTCGCCGATGATCACGGCTGAAGAGCAGCAGGAATACTATGAGAATCATTACACTGCCTCAGCCAGGCAGCAGGGTGGATTAACGAATGTGCGTAGCTATGCCCGGATCGTGTATCATGATGTCTATCCGCTCATTGATTGGGAAGTATATGTGCCACAAGGGGACGGTCAGGGCGGCGTTAAATATGACTTTATTGTGCGTCCGGGAGGCAATCCCGCGGATGTACGTCTTAAATACAATGGAGCGACCTCCTTGTCCCTGCTGGATGATGGCTCATTGCTGGCCCAAACCGATCTCGGAGTATTGCGCGAGGCCAGGCCATATAGCTATATAAGGGAAAGCGGGACCGAGATTGCTTGTAAGTATTCGCTTCAGGGCGATATCCTCAGCTTTTCTGTAGCCAAACCGGCAGCGGGCACCCTGGTGATTGACCCGCAGGTGGTATGGATCACTTATTTCGGCGGTGGCGGTTCCGAAACCTGTTATGATGTGGCCAGTCATCAAGGTGACGCATATATCGGTGGAGGTACAACCAGTATCTCCAACGTAGCGACCTTAGGCAGCTCGAAAACGTATTTCTCGGGTAATAACGAAGCCTATGTTGCCAGGTTTTCGAGTGCCGGCATCCTCTTATGGAGTACTTATTTTGGACATTCGGGTTATGAGATTGCCTACACAGTTACCCTTGATACAAATTCCGCTTCCCCCAGCGTATTCATAGCTGGCCGGACGGATAGCCAGGATTCCATCGCTACAGCGGGTGCGCACCAGGCTGCCATGAATGGAATAGTAGATGGGTTCCTAGCCAAATTCACGGCTGCAGGAAAGCTGCTCTGGTCAACCTACTACGGCGGGGAACTCAGGGAGGCCATTTATGCTTCTGCATGCGATGCCCAAGGCTATCTGTATATAGGTGGCGCTACCGAGAGCAATTACGGGATTGCTTCAACAGGTTTCCCTGGCAGGTACAGCCCTAACTATGGGGCTTCTTTCGTTGACGGCTTCGTGGCTAAGTTCAGTCCGGCCGGCGTACGTCAATGGGGCACTCATTTTGGCGGTGAAGGTCAGGATTGGGTGAGCGGTATCCACGCTTTTCGCTCAGGCAGCATTGCCATAACCGGAACCACCACAAGCAATACGAACATATCCACAGCCGGTAGCCATCAGTCTGCAAAATCGGACACCCTAGATGCGTTTATCGCTAAAATCGGCGGTAGCGGGAATGTGATATGGTCTACTTATTTCGGCGGGGATAGCCTGGATATCAGCGGAGGCGTCACAGGTGACGATACGGGCTCCATATTTGTTTGCGCCTGAACAGGCAGCCGGTTCAGGATCAGTACCCCCGGCAGCCACCAGAGCATTTACGGCGGCAATACTGATATGTATGTAGCTATGTTCGATGCGAGCGGGGGTGTCGTATGGAGCACGTACTATGGCGGCGCTGACATGGAAGTTGGTGTAAGCGGCGCGATATATATATCAGGCCACATCGCTAATTCGCAGCTGAGTTTTTCCCGCGGCAGGTTATGGGTATGCGGGTCCACTGGCAGCGCCACCGGAATATCCACGCCCAACAGCTATCAGGATACCATTTCCACCGCCCCGGCACAAGTCATGGCGCCCGAGGCTTTTGTCGCAGCCTTCGACATTTCAGGCACCAGGCTTTGGGGCAGCTATTTCGGGGGTAAGGGTAGTGACAACGCGCGTGGCATCGCTACCGATAAGCTTGGCAACGTATACATGGTAGGGGAAACGGTAAGTAGCGCCTATCTGGCTGCAAATACACCTCATCGGGACACTTTGTATGGATTCAACGACGCCTATCTCGTGCGGATCTTTGATTCGGTCAGCGTCCTGCGCGTACGGGGTATCCGGCCGTATTGTATCAACGATACTTTCTCCCTGCGCCATTACATAACAGCTAACGGCACCATGCATCCCCAGAATATTTTCCGTGCCGAGCTATCGAATGTGTCTGGCTCCTTTGCCGCACCCACCATCATTGGCACTCTGGCCGCACCCACAGGTGCCGGCATTCCCTGCAAATTGCCTGCAGGCGTTACAGGTTCCGGCTACAAAGTGCGCATCATTTCCAGCAAGCCATTCCGGGTGTCTGATACTGCCGGCATTCAGGTGAGCTCTGTTATCCCGGTGCCGGTCATTACCCGTAGTGGCGGGACACTCAGCACCGGGACTTTCGTCGATTACCAGTGGTATAAGAATGGAGTGGCCATAGCCGGCGCTACCTCGGCTAGCTATAAGCCTACGGCAAATGGACCTTACACCGTAACCGTGACCTCGGCGGGAGGCTGTAAAGGCAGCTCTGTTGTATACAATATGACCGGTGTGGGTATTGCCGGCATGAGCTCTTTGGGCGATGTGAATATTTATCCTAACCCAACGAATGACTACCTGAACATTGTGGGCGCGGCCGCGGGCACGCAACTCGTGATCACCAACCTGGTCGGGCAGCAGGTGGCAGCAACAGCTATAGATGCCAAACGGCATACCATATCCCTGAACGGTTTACCGGCAGGTGTATACATGCTTATATTGAGCGATAGTGATGGGGGGAAGAAGATTGTACAGATAGTAAAGCAATAAGGTTCAATGCTTGGCAGCTAATTGCTATCTTCCAACTGATTCCCAAACGATCTTCTTAATGTCAAGACTGATACTCCCCTTACTCCTTTGTTTCAGCACCTTTAGCGCGTGGGCGACGCCGGGCAATCCCGTCTCAGCAGGAAAGGGCCGCCCTCATCTGTTTATGGAGAACAGGGGACAGATACATGGCCCGAATAATGAGCCTCTGCCACAGGTGCTGTATCAGCTAGCCGGAAAGGGGATCAATGTATCCCTGACACCGCAATCCATCCACTACACTTTTGTCGGGCAGATCAGCAAAGCCGGGCATACACCGGGCGGGCATAAAACGGACTCAGCTTCGGCGGAGTTTGAGACTTTGGGAATGGACGTAGCCCTGATCGGCGCCAATCCATCGCCAAAGATTACGGCCGCCGCACAACAGGAATACTACGAGAATCATTATACTTCTCGCGCAAGGCAGCAGGAGTATGGAGGAATCGCTCATATCCGGAGCTATGCCCGGATAGTATACCACGATGTCTATCAGCATATCGATTGGGAAGTGTATGTCCCGCAGGACGGATCGGGCAGTAGCGTGAAGTATGATTTTGTCGTGCACCCGGGCGGCGATCCTTCGCAGATAAAGCTGAAGTATTGTGGTGCAGCAACGGTATCATTGACGGAAGATGGCAGTCTGGAGGCCGGCACCGTGCTCGGAGGAATAAAGGAGGCCAAACCTTATAGCTATATCCGCGAAAGTGGTAAGGAAATCGCCTCGAAGTATATCCTTCGCGGAGACACCCTCAGCTTCGCGCTGGCCAAGCCGGTTTCAGGTACACTGGTCATAGACCCCCAGGTGATCTGGGCCACCTATTTTGGGGGGTCGGGTGCCGACGGTAGTTTTGATCTGGCAGGCTACAATGGAGACGCGTATATCTGTGGCACTACCAAGAGCGTGAGTACGCTTGCTACGTTTGGTAGCTTCAAGGCGCACTACTCCGGTGCAGATGATGCCTTTCTGGCAAGGTTCTCCAGTTCCGGAAATTTAGTATGGGCTACATATTTTGGCGGGACTGCTCTGGATCGGGCAATGACCGTCGCTATTGATCCATCTGCATCAGGCAGTATTTACTTGTGTGGTTATACATTCAGCAATGATTCGATTGCCACAACAGGCAGCCATCAGGTAATTCTGAATGGAGGTCACGATGCATTTATGGCAAAATTCAGTCTGGCTGGTGCTCTGATACGGGCAAGCTATTACGGCGGGCCCGGCACCGAAATTATTAATGCAGCGGCCTGTGATGCGCAAGGTAATCTCTATGTGACTGGCACGACGACAAGCACGACGGGCATGGCTACGACTGGAAGCTTTAGCACAAGCCCCAATGAATGTTTCATCGCCAGGTTTAATGCCGCGGGCGTGCGGCAATGGGGGACTTATTTTGGGGGGGAGTCGTTGGAAACTATCAATGATCTCAGCGTGAATGGGTCTGCCCTGTTCATCACCGGGTTCACAAGGAGCAATACCGGTATTGCTTCCCCTGGCAGTCATCAGTCGTCTAAAAGTGATACCGTAGATGCTTTCCTGGCAAAGTTTGGGGCCACTGGCAACCGGATTTGGGCAACCTACTATGGTGGCTTAGGCGTCGATGATGGTCAAGGCCTTAGCGCAGACGACAGCGGTAACGTGTACATGTGCGGGATCACAAGCAGCCAGTCGAACATTAGCTCTGTCGGGGCGCACCAGCCTGGTTATGGTGGCGATGTTACAGATGCCTTCGTTGCAAAATTTAACGACATTGGAATTCGCCTTTGGGGCACCTATTATGGAGGTAGTAAAAGTGACGCCCCGCTTAATTATTCACCGGCTCAGTATGCCACGCAAAGATACTGGTCAGTTTATTACTCGAATGGCAAGGTATGGGTAGGAGGTACCACAACCAGCACAAATGCGATCGCGACGCCGGGCAGCTATCAGGATTCTTTGTCGAATGCTGCAAGCGTTCCCGTCCACAGTGATGCCATGGTTGCGAAGTTTGATGCCTCGGGCAATAGGCTCTGGACAAGTTATTTTGGAGGCCCTTTGGCAGAGATCACTACCGGGATTTCGGGAGATAATCTGGGAAACGTGTACCTGACAGGTGGGACTGTCTCGTCATCTGGTGTTGCTACAAGCGGTGCTCACCAAACAAGCCTGAACGGTAGTAGTGATGCTTTCCTCGTTCGGATATTCGATTCACTCAGCATATTGCGGGTGCGCAATGTCCGGCCCTATTGCATCAACGATACCTTCTCGTTAGGGCAATATATCACTGCCAATGGCGCCATGCGGGCAGGCAATGTATTTAGGGCTGAACTTTCCAATGCCACGGGTGCCTTCAATTCACCGACTACCATCGGAACTGCTGCAATATCATCGGCAGGAAATATATTCTGTACCCTACCTCCGGGCATTAGCGGCGCTGGTTACAAGCTTCGCATTGTATCCACCAAACCAGTCATGATCTCCGATACGGTAGCCGCGCCTATCAGCAACATCTTTCCTGTACCGGTCATTACCCGCAATGGCGGCATCCTTAGCACTGGCACTTTTTCGGCCTATCAGTGGTATAAGAATGGGGTGCTCATAACCAGTGCTACCTCGGCTAGCTATAAGCCTACGGTAAACGGACCTTACACAGTAACTGTGACTTCGGCGGGAGGGTGTAAGGGCACCTCAACCGTGTACAATATGGTCAGTGTCGGCATTGCCGGCCTCAGCACTTTGGGCGATGTGAATGTCTATCCCAATCCCACGTATGATCAGCTGAACATTGATGGCGCGGCCGCGGGTACGCAACTGGTGATCACCAGCCTGGTGGGGCAGCAGGTCGCAGAATTGATCTTGCAGTCAGGCCCTCAGGTTTTATCCATCAGTCATGCGCCGGCGGGCGTGTATATGCTTACGCTTCGCGATAGAGAAGGTGGCAGAAAGGTGATCCGCATTCTGAAACAGTAATGCTTTTGCCGGCAAAACATATCTCTCTGACTTCTGCCTACAAATACTTTCCAGTAAAGTGAAACGGCAGCAGATAGCTGGCATCTTCCACCATTATGACCTCACCATCCGGCGCACTCATATAAATGGTGATAGGCCTGCCCTGGTGGAGCTGCAGCTCCAGGATGCTCTGCCGGCAAATGCCGCAGGGAGCAAGAGGCGTCTGCTGGCTCGCGTTGGCTGCCATATAGGCAATCGCTATTGCGTACACCTTCTCCGGCCCTTCCATATGATGCATGCTTAGTACGGCACGCTCGGCGCATATTCCGGCAGGGAAAGCAGCGTTTTCCTGGTTGGCTGCTGTGAGCACACGGCCGTCCGTTAATAATAACGCCGCTCCGACCTTAAACCTGGAATACGGGGCATAAGCTTTCTCCGCAGCACTTTCAGCTGCGTCCAGCAGGTCCTGCGTCGCTGACGGCAACTGCGGTTTTAAAGAAAGCTCATATGGGAAGGCAAATTGTTGCATTGTGGATGGTTGTTAATTAGCCAATTCGTCAATTAGCTAATTAGCCAATGTTGGACGCTAGTGATATGAGGTTTAGATCTTAATTCTCAATTCGTGATGCGATAACCTACATAACATAACATCATGCCTATAGCAACGCTGATCGTTGCGTAGATGATCGCTGTTAAGATCGCGCTGCTTTCCATGAGCTTAAGCCCGTCCAGTGCAAAGGCTGAAAACGTGGTGAAGCCGCCGCACAGGCCGGTCGCCAGCAATGCCCAGCCGGTATGCATCATCCAATTGTTGCGTAAAGCGCATCCTGCCAGCAGCCCGATGACCAGACAACCTAGCAGGTTGACCAACAGGGTAGCGATCGGAAAGGAAGCCGTTGATGCTTTCGGCAGGAGCAGCGATACCGCATATCGCGCCATGCTGCCGGCAGCGCCGCCAAGACCTATAAGGAGGAAGCTGCGGATCATGATTGTTAATTCGTCAATTTGATAATTCGCCAATTCGCCAACGGTGGAGGTAGAGACGCGATGTTCGCGTCTGCATAGAGGTTGGAGGTTGGAGGTTGGAGGTTGGGCGTATACTAAGTGCATTGGCTAATTGCACTATAGTATCCAGTCGCAGATAAAAAGGTTTGTGGCGTGAGTGCCGCCGTTGTTTCGGTTGGAGGAAAAGATAAACTTCTTTCCATCGGGGGAAAAAGCCGGGAAGGCGTCAAAGCCCCCGTCATGCGAGATCTTGGTCACGCCGTTACCATCAAGCTTCATCAGGTAGAGGTTGAAGGGAAAGCCACGCTCGTATTCATGATTGGAGGCAAAGATGATGTGCTTCCCATCGGGTGTGAAGTTGGGCGCCCAGTTGGCCTTGCCAATCCGGGTGATCTGCTTCGCATCAGAACCATCCGCATTGGCGACAAATACTTCCATCTGCGTGGGCATCACCAGTCCCTGGGCGTACAGCTCCTTGTACACCTTTACGTCCTCGTCCGTCGTCGGGCGGGATGCGCGCCACACGATCTTTTTGCTATCGGGAGAAAACCAGGCGCCGCCGTCGTAGCCAAGTTCCGTCGTGATCTGGCGAACATCGCTGCCATCGAGGTTCATCGTATAGAGGTCAAGATCTCCATTGCGGGTAGAGGTAAAGATGATCTTCTTGCCGTCGGGTGA
>Ga0193752_1003041_pt1 | contig 11868 bp, 10 predicted proteins | sample H1c1metaG_FD_144924 | JGI IMG/M metagenome (GOLD analysis project Ga0193752, IMG submission 144924) | Soil microbial communities from a riparian zone of the East river system, Colorado, United States - H1c1 | ecosystem: Environmental > Terrestrial > Soil > Riparian zone | place: USA: East River... | reverse complement strand
GGCAATGCACCCTCCAATTGCTGCAGCAACTCGGCAACACCGGCGCGACGTAACCCCATTGTCTTCACGACGGGCATGCCCAGCTCGCGAGCGAGCAGCTCGGTATTGATCTTCAAGCCGCGACGAGCAGCGATATCCGTCATGTTGAGCGCGAGAATCATCGGCAACCCGAGCCGTCGCACCGCCAAAGCCAAGCGCAGGTTCATGCGAAGGTTAGTGGCATCGGTCACGCAGACGATGAGATCGGGCCGAGTCTCGCCGGCAAATTTTCCGTTTAAGACATCGAGCATGATGCGCTCGTCGGGCGTCTGAGCTTCCAAACCGTAAACGCCAGGCAAATCGAGTAGGCGAATGTGCTTACCGTTCGCAGTAATGAACTGGCCCTCTTTGCGCTCGACGGTAACGCCCGCGTAGTTCGCGACTTTTTGGCGGCTACCCGTTAGCAGGTTGAAAAGAGCTGTCTTCCCGCAGTTAGGATTGCCGACCAGTGCAACTAACTCGGACGGCGATGCGATTGACTGAGCGCTCATGGCGCGCTCCGCGTGAGTGGCGCAACCGAAATGCAACGCGCTTCCATGCGGCGCAATGCAAAGGTCGCCGTGCCGACACGCACAGCAATCGGAAAGCCGCCGAAGATGCCACGCGCCAGCACGCGGACGCGCTCACCGGAAAGAAATCCGAGTTCGCTTAAACGTCGCAGGATGTCGTCCGTCACTCCCTCGTTCACGCTCACGGCGACGACTTCGGCGTCTTGGCCGACGAGGAGTTGATCGAGCCACAGCGTGCCGACGCGATCGGAAGCGGCGCTAGCTGTAGAAGGAGAGGGAGATTCGGTGAGCACGGCAGTCCGGTAAAAGCGATATCCGCAAACGGTTTAATGCTTGGGGTCGCGGGTGTCGCTCACCTGGGCTTCTGAAGTATAGGACAATCCGGCCGCGGGCAAGCCGCGCGAGTTCAGCTTTTACCGCATTTTGACGTAACTTTGGCAACGCAGCGTGACGTCTGTACTCAAATCCGGGGACGCGACTGATCTCCCTGCAGGGTTACCTTCACGACGACCTCCTTACCGTCTCGCAACAGGGTCAGCTGTACGGCACTGCCAATCTCATACTCGTCCAACATGGACAGAAGGCTAGATGGCGTTGAGACCTTTTTCCCGTCTATCTCGGTAATGATATCGCCCACATTGATATTGCCGCGACGGTCACGCTCGGCTGCCTTGAGGCCCGCCGCCGCCGCTCCCGTATTCGGGAATACACGCAGTACGGCGACACCTTGCAGCTTGAGATGTTGAGTGATCGCTTTGTTCAAATCGTCATCCAATCCCACGCCTAGGGATGGGCGCTCGTAGCGCCCGGTTGCGATGAGTTTCGGAACGATGCGGTTAACGGTGTCGACAGGTACCGCAAATCCGACGCCCGCATAGGCACCGCTCGGACTATAAATGGCAGTGTTGATACCAATGAGGCGGCCGGCGCTATCCAACAAGGGTCCCCCCGAATTACCAGGATTGATCGCCGCGTCCGTTTGCACCAAGTGCTCGATCGTGGCGCCGTTTTCTGCCGACAAAGAGCGATCGAGCGCCGAGACAATACCCGTCGTCAGCGTCCAGTCCAAACCGAAGGGATTGCCGATTGCGTACACGCGTTGACCCACTTTCAAATCGTGACTGGCGCCAATGGGTAGCGGCGCCGGTCGGTTGTCCGGCACTTCGATTCGCAGCACGGCCAAATCGTGGTCGGGACTGACGCCCACGAGTGAAGCCTTGTAATCGCGGCCATCGCTCAGGCGCACCCACGCTTCGGAGGCACCCGCGATGACGTGCATGTTGGTCACCACATGTTCGTTATCGTCCCAGACGAAACCGGAGCCCGTGCCCTGCGGCACCGTCATCACATTGCGCGTCCATACATCCATGACCTGTTGGCGCGTTGTGATGTAGACAACCGATGCTTTCGAACGCTCGAATAAGTCGATTGTGGCCTGTTCATCGTTGCCGATCGGATCGCGTGCGGTGACCGTGCGCGGCTCTACCGTCTTTGCCATCGGCAAGTGCACAGACGGCACCAGCAACCAGACGAAGACCGGCAGAAACACGATGAACGCAATGACGCCCAGGCGCATCCGCGACGAATGAGAGGTAGGTGTAGCCATCGTTTTAGCTCAATAGTTCTCTATTCGCATTTCTATCCGAAATTGTCCGATGCCATGGTCCCCGAAAAAGCGTCGCGCGACTAGTCGCTCCATCGGCTACCGGCCACCGGCCACCGGACAGACCAAGTTTGCTGGCTTGCGCGCACCGCTATTTCTGACCGGTAGTCGGTAGTCGGTAGTCGCCGACTCACGGCACGGCTCGATGCCCTGGCAGAGGGAACGTGGCGCATAGACGCTCGACATCCCGCTGAAGTTCCTCACGGGGCATCGATCCAACCATCGCCGCGACCATGAAGCCCGCGATAGCACGCATATCCGCCTCCACCATGCCGCGTGTTGTCGCCGCGGGCGTGCCGATTCGAATGCCGCTTGGCCGCATCGGCGGACGTGGGTCGTCGGGAATCACCTGCTTATTCACAGTGATATCGACCGCATCCAATCGCTCTTCCGCGACACGTCCGTCTAAGTCATAGCTGGCGGCGGTATTCAAAACCATCAGATGATTTTCCGTCCCGCCGGTCACGAGCTTTACCCCGTGCTTCATCAATTCCTGAGCCAGAGCCTTTGCGTTCCGCAGAGTTTGCTCCGCATAGGTCCGAAATTCGGGCAGTAATGCCTTTTTCAAGGTCACTGCGATGCCGGCCACCACATTCATATGCGGCCCTCCCTGCAGGCCGGGGAAAACAGATTTATCGATTCTCGCGCCGTGAGCTTGCCGGCACAAAATCAACCCGCCGCGCGGACCCCGCAGCGACTTATGCGTCGTGGTCGTCACAACGTCGAACCCAACGTCCAGTGGATTCGCCAGGACATTGCCTGCAATGAGGCCGCCCAAGTGCGAAACATCCGCCATCGTCAGTGCGCCAACTTCATCCGCAATCTTCTTAAACGCGGAGTAGTCCAGCTCACGCGGGTACGACGAGTGTCCGCACAAAATCATCTTCGGCTTTTCGCGTTGTGCCAACGCGCGCACTTCATCGAAATCGATATGACCGTCATCGCCGTGGGTTTTGTAGCGAACGAAACGAAAGACCCGTCCCATATGCGAGACCGGTGCGCCGTGCGTTAAATGACCGCCGTGGCTGAGATCCATCGCCAAAATCGTGTCGCCGGGTTCGAGCAGCCCGAAATACACCGCTTGATTCATCGGCGATCCACTGAGCGGCTGCACATTGACATGCTCGGCGCGAAAGACTTGCTTCGCACGAGCGATTGCGAGTAGTTCGACTTGATCGGTGTATTGCTGACCGCCGTAGTAACGCCGGCCGGGATACCCTTCGCTGTACTTATTGGTCAGTAAGCTCGCGTTGGTTGCGAGCACTTCCGGGTACGTGTAGTTCTCCGAAGGAATGAGCTCAATGCCGCGCGCTTGCCGGTCTTCCTCCGCATTGAGGAGCGCAGCAAGATCCGCGTCGAAAGATTGAAGTCGGGAGAAATGCGACATGGCCGTTACCTCAAGATTGAACACATGGTTGAAATTCCAGGTGCCCAGGCGAACGGCGTCAGCCCGCAAGTTTCACGGTGGTTGTTTCCACCTCTAGTCGCCAGTTGCTTGCGGCGGGCATACTGTAGTCATTCGCCGGCTCGACATCAACCCGGCCGCTCCAACCATCCATTATTCCTAATTCGTTATGTCCGATTCGTCTCCTGAGCTGACGCTGGCTAGACGCGTTATTGCCGTTCCCGAAACCCGAGAACTCGATGTCTTTGCGTCCCTGCTGGAACGCCGCGGCGCAACCGTGCTCCGCTGCCCGCTCATCGCAATTCACGATGCACCGAACCCGGCACCGGTGCTCGCTTGGATCAATCGAATAATCGGCGGCGAATGCGAAGATTTGGTTCTGCTGACGGGTGAAGGCCTTCGCAGGTTGATCTCTTGCATCGAGCGCCATGCATCTCCGCTGCGCGATCCTTTCATCGCTCAACTTGGACGCATGCGGAAAATTACTCGCGGTCCAAAACCCGCGCGTGCTTTACGCGAGTTAGGGTTACAAACAGACCTGCCCGCGGAAGTCGCAACGACCGAAGGCATCATCGAGTTACTCTCGAAGCACGACTTGAAGGGACGAAGTGTGGGTGTCCAACTCTATGGCAGCGATCCCAATCAGCGCTTGGTCAATTTTTTGGAACGTGCGGGGGCGCGCGTATTGACGGTTGCGCCGTACGTGTACGCAGATTCTTCGCAGGATACCGCAGTTCGAGAGTTGGATTCCCAGTTGCAATCCGGCGGCGTCGACGCCATCGCGTTCACGAGCATGCAGCAAGTGCAACGTTTCTTCGATGTGCTCGGTGACGATGTTGCGCGCGCTGCGCTTTCGAAAACATCGGTGGCAGTTGTCGGCCCGGTTGTCGCCGACGCGCTCACTCAACGAGGCGTGCGCGTGGAATGGATGCCGGAAGATTCTTTCTTCCTCAAGCCTTTGACACGCGCGCTCGAGGAAAAGTTGGGACCGAAGAAGGACTAGAAGCTGGAGATGGGCTACCGACCACCGGCTACCGACTTCCAGTCAGATATTCAAAATCAGCTTTGTCCACATCCTTCTCTCGCGTCAGCGTATTTCTGTCTCTTAGCCGGCAGCCGGAAACCGGTAGCCGAAGCGAACGCGACAGCACGGAGACTCAGCGATTATTGAGCGCAAGCTTGATTCCAAACCCAATCAACGCAACGCCCGCCACTCGCGTCGCCCATTGGCGCAGCGATGGAACAGATTCCAATCGACGCGCCGCCCAATTGCCGATCAATACCAGCGCTACTTGGTAGATCAAGCTGAGCAACGTGACGTGCGCCATCATCGCCGCTAACGTCGTGCTCGATGCATCCGCCCGCAGAAATAGCGGGAAGAAAGCGACGAAGAACAAAATAACCTTAGGATTGGTGAGACTGACCGCGAACGCTTGTCGAAAGTACACCCAGCCCGATTGCTTCGTTTCGAGTTTCTTTTCTGGGTCGCCGAACCGTGTACGTAGAAGCTGCAGGCCCATCCAGCACAAGTATGCGGCGCCGAACCACTGCATAGCATTGAACAGCATCGGGTTCGCCTGCATGACCGCAGCAAGACCTGCCACGGCCGCCACCATATAAATGAGATCGCCTGCCAACGTGCCCAACACGGCACCCATGCCGGCACGCACTCCGTTCTTCGCGGTGGCATTCAAAATCGCAATCGTTCCCGGCCCGGGGATCAACTGGAAGATCAGGATCGCGACGATGAAGCTTAAGTAGTTTTGGATGCCGAACATGGCCTTCCTCTAGCGGGTAGCGGGTAGCGGGTAGCGGGTAGCGGATAGCGGATAGCGGATAGCGGATAGCGGATAGGCAAAATATTCGGAAACGGAGTTCCAAATCAAGTCTTCACTACCCGCTGCTCACCACCCGCTAACCGCTTCTTATTCGCGATGACTCCATCGCAATCGATCACGCGCGATAGGGATACAGTCCGGCACAATGCTTCTATGAACTCCGACGACGCGCATCGCAAACTCTGGCCTGGCCTACTCATGGCCGGCGCGGGCTCTATCGCGTTCAGCGGCAAAGCGATCATCGTCAAACTCGCGTATCGCTACGACGTCGATGCCGTCACGGTCATCATGTATCGCATGCTCTTTGCGTTGCCGCTGTTTCTGGCACTCGCATGGTGGTCGGGCCGCGGTCAACGAAAGCTGACGGCTCGCGACTGGCGTGCGCTCTTCGGTCTTGGCTTCAGCGGCTACTATCTCGCCAGCTTTCTCGATTTCGTGGGGCTGCAGTACATCAATGCCAGTCTCGAGCGATTGATTCTGTATTTGAATCCGACGATTGTTCTGGTTGTCGGTGTGCTGCTTTTCAAAGCGGAAGTGACGCGACGTCAATGGGCGGCGTTGGCCGTTAGTTACTTGGGCGTTGTCGTCGTTTTCGGTCATGACGTAGCACTCAGCGGCGGTCACGTCGCGCTAGGCGCCATGCTGGTGCTGGGAAGCGCAGTGAGTTACGCGCTGTATCTCGTCCTCAGCGGGCAATGGGTCAAGGAATTAGGCGCACTACGGTTGACTGGCATCGCGACGAGCATCGCTTGCGTGCTCTGCATCGCGCAATTTTTTATCCTGCGGCCAGTGAGCGCGATGGTCGTGGCGCCCGAAGTAATCTGGCTTTCCATTCTCAATGCAACGCTTTGCACGTTCTGCCCTGTGATTCTCGTGATGTTGGCCATCGAGCGAGTCGGCGCGGGTATCACATCGCAAATCGGCATGGTCGGCCCGCTGTCCACGATTGCGATGGGCATATTGATACTCGGCGAGCCCTTCACACCTTGGGTCGCTACAGGCACGGTGCTCGTAATGATTGGCATCTGGTTGGTGACGCGTAAGAAAGCCGCCAGCTAACACGGCTCAACCGTTCCACACTTCCGCCAACGCAGCATTACCGATGCCATGCGTCGATCAGGCGAGCTTGTGCTCGATCAAACTTTTGGCGCAGTCGACAATCGTCGCCTTGGCTGGACGTGAGTGCCAGTCAAGAAGTTGCTGCGCCTTTGCAGCTGTGTGTCGGTGCATCTTACCGAGCCGCGGCGTCATTGCGTTTAGCGATGGATCGAACATCGCCGCAAGTCGATACAAAATATCCGGCATGTTGTGTTTCGGCACTGCTTTGGCGGCGTCGCCCAACTCGTCGCGGAGCGTTTTCGAAACATCCGCCATCCACATGAAATCTCCGACGCCGAGAAAGCGCTCTCCCGCCGCGTTCGCAGCCGTCATCGCGCGGATGTGAAGGTCGGCGAGGTCGCGCACGTCTACGATCTGCAAACCGAAGCGGGGATTCATTGGAACCTTGCCTTGCAGCAGTCGCGCAATCACTTCAGTCGATCCGTCACTCTCTGAACTCAGCACCGGACCGAACACAGCGCCAGGAAGCACAGTGGCAAAGGTCGTCGCACTACGCTGCCCTTTCATAAAATCCCATGCCGCGCGTTCCGCAAGGCGCTTTGAGTGCCGGTACGGGTCTACGTCTTCGCTCGGATCAAACCAGACCGTTTCGTCGCTGATCCGATCGGGACTCGTCATCGGTGGGGTGGCCGCCGTTGCAGCCGATGTCATGATGACGCGCTTCACGCCTGCTGCGATTGCGGCGCGAAGCACGCGTAGCGCCCCATCTCGCGCGGGTGCCAGAAGCGCGTTCTTTTCTTTTACATCGCCACCTCCCAGGGGAGAGGCGACGTGAAGGACGTGGTCGCATCCCGCCAGCGCATCATTCCAACCCTCTTCGCGCAAGAGGTCCGCTGTGAAGAATGAGAGCCGATCGCCTGCGGCCACCTGTGTTGCGACCGCCGCACGTACCGCCGACTCCTTCGCAGGATTGCGAAGCGTCGTGCGTACCACGTAGCCGCGTCGTAGCAGCTCGACCACGCACCAACCGCCGACATAACCGGTTCCGCCCGTTACAAGAACGGTCGAAGGCATGGACCGATCGCGTCTGGATTTTATGTCGTTCGTTGTTGTCGGCCGTGTTGCCGCAGCTTCTGACTGGCCATTGGTTGCTTGCGCCGAAGCAGCTCCGGCGACGGAAAGGCTGATCAAAGCAGCCGCCGCCTCCAATAGCTCGCGTCGCGTCATTTTCGAGTGTGCATCGTTCATCGGTTGCGCTCCAGGTCGTCGCTGATAACCGATTCTGGCAGAGCATTTTTAGGATTTGTTTACGGCTCCGATTCCACCGGGAACAAGATTTGAACGGACAGCCCGCGATCGCCAATCCCGTTACTCGTTTCGATACGGGCCCGGTGAAGCGTGGCGATTCGCGCGACTAAAGACAAACCGATACCGCTGCCGCGAACGCCGCTCGATCCTTTAATGCGATGAAAGCGCTGGAAGATCGCTTCGCGTTCCGTGGGCGGTACGCCTGGGCCGTCGTCAATGACTTCGATGCACGCACTGCGGCCCACCGGCGTATCTCGATAGCCGCAGCGAACGATCAGGCGGCCTCCTTCGGAGGTATAGCGCACTGCATTGTCGATCAGGTTACGTACTAGAATCCCGATCTCATCGATATCGCACAGAATTCGACACGGCTCGATCTCAACATCCAACTGCCGACGCTGCTGTTGCGCACTCACCTCAAATTCGTTGGCAACATGGCGCACGATTCCTTCGAGATCATGCGCGTCGCGTAGCGGCACCCGCGAACCTGCCTCAAGTCGCGCAAGGTCGAGGAGTTGCTCCGATAGTCGCGCGCTTCGTAGTACAGCGGATTTTAGCTTTTGAAGCGCGTGGTCCCTCTCATCGGGCGCCTGCGCGCGCAAAGCGACCTCAAGTTGCGCGAGCAATGCCGCCAGTGGCGTGCGCAACTCGTGCGCGGCGTCGCCAATAAAACGACGTTCTGACTGGATCGACTGGTCTAATTGCGCGAGCAATTGATTGAACGACTGAACGAGTGGCAAAACTTCAGCGGGCAGCTCAGCCGTCGGCAGCGGCGTCAAATCTGCGATCGAACGCGCCCGAGCGATCGCCTCGATATTCGCAAGCGGCTGCAGCGCGCGCCGCACCGCCCACCACAGCAGAAGGCCGCAGATCGCCAGAGGAATCGCAGCCATTGAGACTGCCCGCACCGCGTGCTTCTGAAAATCGAAATTAATTGCGGCACGCGGAGTGCCAACCTGCACCTGCGTTACGTCATGACCGATTGCATAGACCCGCCACGTCACTCCATCGATACTGACACTTGCGAATCCAGACTCAAAGTCGTTGCGTAGCGCTTGCTGCGGCGCATTCGCTGTGGCGGCGATCATGCGCCCGTCGCGCCAGATTTGAAATGTCAGCAGATTGCGGCCTTCGTCCTGTGTGTGCGACGTCGCGGCCGGCCTGTCTAGCAACGATACCGAGGGCGCAAGCTCCAGCAGCCTTGCAGCCATCGCCTGCATTCGCTCATCCCAGATACTGGACTGACTGTAAGTCGTGTAGAGAAAGACTGCTGCGAGCGAAAGAGCCCATGCGGTCATCACCCACATCGCAAGCGAGGTAAACATCCGTCGTTTCAGGGAGCGTGTCACTGAGGCGGCTTCCCTAGCGTGTAGCCGTGTCCGTGCACGGTCTCGACGATGCGCTCTCCTAATTTGCGACGCAGTTGATGGATGAAGACGGCGATCGTATTGCTCTCGACGGAACCTTCATCGCCGTAGACCGCTCGCTGCAGGAAATCGCGCGTGACCACGCGCTCGGGTCGTTCGAACAGCGCAAGCAATGTCCGATACTCGTGGGCACTCAACGCAACGCGCTCGCCGGCGCGAGTTACGACTCGCTTGTCCGGATCGATGCGAACATCGCCACAAACGAGTTCGGGAACGACATGGCCTGCGCTTCGTCGAGTCAGCGCGCGAATACGCGCGAACAGTTCGTCGAGCTGAAACGGTTTGACGAGATAGTCATCGCCGCCTTGATCGAGTCCACGGATACGATCGGTAAGTTGGCCGCGAGCGGTGAGAATCAGCACAGGCGTGGCATCGTATCGGTCACGCAACCAACGCAGCAGCGACAATCCATTCGCACCCGGCAGGCCGACGTCGAGCAATACCGCCGAATAGCCATGGTGGGCTAACGCAGTCTTTGCCGCCTCGGCATCTCCGGTGTGATCGATCTGCCAAGACTGCTGACGAATCCCGTCACAGATTGCATCGGCCAGCGGCTGATCGTCTTCGACTAGCAGCAATCGCAAAGTACCCTCCACGCAGCGGTCGTCGTCGGCGTGCAAGGATACTGGAGCGTACCGGCACTATTCTCCATTCAGGATGGCTCCGTACAGGATGGCCAAGGTCGAGGGTGGCACATCGGGATTAAAGGGATTTTAAGGACAACAACTTAGCGCTGCGGACCGAACTATCCCCGATAAAAGACCCTACCGTTTACGGAGCCGCACATTCAGGGATCCTGATGCGATCAAGTGGATCCCCGTTCTTTGTTGCGACCACGGGACTCTCTGCAGCAGGCTCCCAGTGAAGCGTTGGCCACCAACGCGTGAGTCGCGATTCTGCGTCAGGCTCGATACTTTCTCCAATCTGCGGAGCGAGCACTTTCACATCACGGCATTGAGCGGCAACTAACACGCGTTCGACCGGCTCGGTCCAAGCATGCTTTGCGAGCGGTAGTCGTCCCCAGTGTACGGGGATCAGTATCTTCCCACGCACTTCGCGATGCGCCTCGACCGCTTGCTCTGGTCCTAAATGGGTATCTGGCCAATGGGTGTTGTATTGGCCAGCTTCGATCAATGTCACATCGAAAGGTCCGAGTCGCTCGCCGACCGTGCGCAGCCCTTCGTGAAGCCCCGTGTCGCCTGAATACCAGACACGATGTTGAGGACCCACGAGCGCGAATCCCGCCCACAGGGTTTTGTTGCTCTTGGCGCCGAGGCGGCCGGATGCATGACGCGCCGGTGTTGCGACAACCTGAAGCGCACCTACTTTCGTGCCTTGCCACCACTCTAATTCGACGATGCGATCACCTGAAATTCCCCATCTCTCCAGGTGCGCGCCGACGCCAAGCGGAACGACGAACACGGCGCGCCACGATTGCATCGCAGCGATGGTTGCAAAGTCCAAGTGATCGTAGTGATCGTGAGAGATAACCACCGCATCGACGGCAGGGAGTTCGATCAACGTAATTGGAGGCGAGAACCAGAGCTTGGGCCCCGCCCAAGCGACAGGGGAAGCACGCTCACTCCAGATCGGGTCGATCAATATGGTTGTGCCGTCGATTTCAATCAGCGCGGATGAATGCCCAAACCACGTGATGCGCAAGCCGGAAGCGGGCGGCTTTTGGAATACCGCCGTGTCGGTGTTCGCGATGGGTACGGGCCCGAGTGGAGCTACGTCTGGCGACGAAGATTCAACCACTAGTTCACGCCATGCTTTACTTGTGTCGCTCCAGATAGGCTGCGGATTCTCGAATCGCCCAGCGTTCCATTCTGGCGATTGCTGAATGCGTGCAAGCCTCTTTCCTTCCGGCTTGCTTCCGACTCCTGCCGATCGCGCCAGCACGAATACTGCCAGGGAGATACCGAGCGCAATAACCCCAGCAAAGCTCCAGAGGAGAGTACCCAGCTTGAGTCGCTCGATCGGCATGAGGTTGATGACTAGCGAGAGTGCCGCAGTCGCCAACGACCAAGATCGTCGTTTTTGAACAGTTTTAGATCGGATCCGTTCTTTGCGACATCCAACAACGCTTCGGCCAGGCGATCGCAATCGACGCTGAAGTCTTCCGTGAACAGCGAAACCAACGATGCAATCGGCGCAAATAGTCGACCGATATCTTTGCGCGGCACGCTTCGCGCGGTTGCGCGAATGTAGCCCGGACGGAACACGAAAACATTCCTCCCTAGTTCGCCCAGCTTTTTCTCCGTGCGGCCCTTGATGCGCGCAAACAGATTAGGGCGTTGCTCTCTAGTATCAGCGCTTCGGCCGCTCACAAAGCAGAAGCGTAAACTAGGATTGACGGCAAACATCGCCTGGGCGGCGGCCACCGCATAGCCATAGGTAATTTCTATGTACTTATCTTCGCTCACTTGCGTCTGCGAGATGCCGAGGCACCAGATGCAGGCGTCGTATCCGCTGAGCGGGATACCGGCGTAATCGAGAAAATCGTTGAGTACGATTTCCTTTAGCTTGGCGTGGGCGATTTGCACTGAACGCCGTGTAATGACGGTGACTTGGTCGATAGCCGCATCTACCAACGCCTGCCGCAATACCTCACCGCCGG
>Ga0193752_1003040_pt1 | contig 11868 bp, 11 predicted proteins | sample H1c1metaG_FD_144924 | JGI IMG/M metagenome (GOLD analysis project Ga0193752, IMG submission 144924) | Soil microbial communities from a riparian zone of the East river system, Colorado, United States - H1c1 | ecosystem: Environmental > Terrestrial > Soil > Riparian zone | place: USA: East River... | reverse complement strand
CGTCGGGCTGCTGCGGGTCGGCGTACACCACGAGATAGAGCTTGCCCAGCACGTTGTCGACTACCGCCAGCTCGTCGGAAACCAGCAGCAGCGCGTCGGGCGTGCCGAGGGGATCGGGCTTTTCCGTCTGCAGGCAGTTTTTCTCGACGTGCCGCACCGTCTCATAGCCGAAATAACCCACCAGGCCGCCGCCAAAGCGCAGCGCCGCGGGCAGCGGAGCGGTGCGATGGCGCTTGAGCCAGGCGCGGGTGTAGTCGAATGGGTCGCCCTCCACTGTTTCCAGGACAACGTCGCCGCCGCGGGCGTCGCGCAATATTCGCCTGGTGCAGGAGCCTAGCGTCTCGATGCGCTCGGCGCAGCCCAGGCCGATGAAGGAGTAGCGGCCGAAGCGCTCGCCGCCGACCACCGACTCGAGCAGATAAGAATAGGGGCCGCCGGCGAGCGTGACGTAGACGGCGAGCGGGGTGTAGAGGTCGGCGCGCGCCTCGGCGAGCACCGGGATGCGGCGGTAGCCCGCGGCTGCGAGCTCAAGAAATTCGGCTTCGGTCACAACTCTCTCCGTGCAGCAACTACTACTGGGGAACTACAGGAAAACGAGGAACGCGACTAGCGGCGCCAGCGACGCCAGGAGAGGACGGAGAGTTGTGCGGAGAAGAGTTGCACGGCCCGGAAACTATACCACCTTGGCAAGCTGTGTCCGCATCTCGGCGATGGCCTTGCCGTAGTCCTTCGCGCCGAATATGGCCGAGCCGGCGACAAAGGTGTCGGCGCCGGCGCTCGCGACCTGCGCGATGTTCTCGGCCTTGATCCCGCCGTCGACCTCGAGCCAGATCGGCTTGCCGAGGGCGTCGATGCGGCGCCTGGTCAACCCCGGCTTCGGCAGCACCGAGGCGATGAACTGCTGCCCGCCGAAGCCGGGGTTGACCGACATCAGCAGCACCAGATCGAGCTTCTCCAGCGTGTGATCCAGGCACGACAGCGGCGTCGCCGGGTTGAGCACCAGGCCCGCCTTGCAGCCGCTCTCCTTGATCAGCGCGATGGTGCGGTCCACGTGATCGGAGGCTTCGGGGTGAAAGCTGATGATATTGGCCCCCGCCTTGGCGAAATCGGCCACCAGGCGGTCGACCGGCCGCACCATCAGGTGGACGTCGAGCGGCACCGTAACGTGCGGCCGCAGCGCGGCGCACACCAGCGGCCCGACGGTGAGGTTGGGAACGTAGTGGTTGTCCATCACGTCGAAATGGATCAGGTCGGCCCCGGCCTGATCCACCGCGCGTACCTCCTCGCCCAGCCGCGCGAAGTCGGCCGACAGAATACTGGGGGCGATGCGGAATCTCATGGCGGCGCGAGTTTACAATGCAGGCGTGGCGCAGGAGAAGCAATACCGTGTCGCGGTAAGCGCGACGACGCAATACATCGCCGAGCAGTCCGACGAGGCGGCGGGCCGCTACGTCTTCGCGTACTCCATCATGATCCGCAACGACGGCAACGTCGCCGCGCAGCTGATCAGCCGGCACTGGGTAATCACCGACGCCCAGGGCCTGGTGCAGGAAGTGCGCGGCCTGGGCGTGGTCGGCGCGCAGCCGCTGCTGCAGCCGGGCGAGACCTACGAGTACACCAGCGGCACCTCGATCGGCACGCAGGTCGGCACCATGCGCGGCAGCTACCAGATGCTGGCCGAGGACGGCACCCGCTTCGAGGCGCCGATCCCCGAATTCACGCTATCGGTGCCGCGCGTTCTTCACTGATCTTTGTCTTTTTTCGGCCAGGTAAACCAGACGATGAAGATCAACAGGCCGAGCGCTATGCCGATTTCGAGAAAGACCACCCACATCGCGCTGATTGTAATGGTGAGCGCGCTGACTGCCTGTACCCAGACGCCGCAGCAGCCGGCAAAGCCGCCCGCGCCGGAGACGGCGCGCTATCAGGCCATGCCGTTCGATGCCCTGCCGGGCTGGAGCCGCGCCGCGCTCGCGCCGAGCCTGCGCACCTTTCTCAACGGCTGCCCGCGCATCACCGGCGCTGCGCTCAGCCGCGTCTGCGCCCTCGGGCAGTCGGTGCCCAAGGGGGACGAGGCGGCGGCAAGGCAGTTCTTCGAGTCGGCGTTCACCCCTTACGCGCTCGTCTCCTCGGAAGGCCCCGACAGCGGCCTGGTCACCGGCTATTACGAGCCGATCATCGACGGCAGCCGCTGGTACAACGCGATCAACCGCTATCCGATCTTCGGCGTGCCGGAGGACCTGATCACGGTGGATCTCGCCAGCATCAGTCCGGAAACGCGCAATCTGCGGCTGCGCGGCCGCGTCGAAGGCCGGCGCCTGGTGCCCTACCCGACGCGCGCCGAGATCGACGCGCGCGGCGCCGCCTATCCGGCGCCGGTGCTCGCCTGGACGGCCGACCCGGTGGCGCTCTTCTTCCTGCAGATCCAGGGCTCGGGCCAGGTGCGCCTGGACGGCGGCGAGCGCATCCGCGTCGGCTACGCCGACCAGAACGGGCATCCCTACCGCTCGCTCGGCCGCTATCTGGTGGACCGCGGCGAGATGCTGCTCGAGCAGGCCTCGATGCAGGGCATCCAGGCCTGGGCGGCGGCCAACCCCGCCAAGCTGCAGGAGGCGCTCAACGCCAATCCGAGCTACGTTTTCTTTCGCGAGCTGCCGGTGACCGAGGACGGGCCGGTGGGCGCGCTCGGCACGCCGCTCGTAGCGGGCCATAGCATTGCGGCGGACCGGCGCTGGGTGCCGCTCGGCGCGCCGGTATACCTGGCGACCACCTACCCGCTGTCGGAGGAGCGCCTCGAGCGCCTGATGGCCGCGCAGGATGTCGGCGGCGCGATCCGCGGCGTAGTGCGCGCCGACTTCTTCTGGGGAACCGGGCCGGAAGCGGGCGCGGCTGCCGGGCGCATGCGCCAGCAGGGCAGGATGTGGCTGCTGTGGCCGCGCGGCGAGCCGCCGCCGCGGGCGGACTAGCCCGCCCGCCGTTACTTCGCTGCTACTTCTTGGCGGCCAGCCGGCCGGCCTGGTCCAGCATCTCCTGCAGGTCCTTCGCGGGCAGTCCGCCCGCCACGCGCTCGCCGTTCACCATGATCAGCGTCGGGGTGCTGTTGACGCGCAGCGCGCGCCCCAGCTCCAGGTTCTTCTCGACCGGGTTGTCGCAGCTCGCCACCGCGTCCGGCCGCTTGTGCTGGATCGCCAGATCGAGCCAGGCCTTGGCGCGATCGGGCGAGCACCACACGGCCTTGGAGTGGTCCGCGTTCTGCGGCCGGATCACCGGGTACATGAAGACATAGACCGTGATGTCGTCGATCTTCTGCAGCGTCTGCTCGAACTGCTGGCAGTACGGACAATAGGGGTCGGAGAACATCACCAGCACGCGCCGGCCCGAGCCGCGCTGGATCTTCACCGCCTGGTCGAGCGGCAGGGACTCGAACTTGATCGCGTTGAGGCGGCGCATGCGCTCTTCGGTCAGGTTGCGGTCGCTGCGCAGATCGTGGATGGTGCCATCGATGAGGTAGGCACCGGCCGCGTCGGTGTAGAGCAGCTGCACACCGCCGCCAGTACGCACGCGCACCTCCCACAGGCCGGCGACCGGCGCGGCCTGCACGCCCTCGATCTTGGCGCCGCCTAGCTTGGGCTCGAGCGCCTTGCGGATCGCCGCCTCGTTCGCTGCGGCGGCGCCGGCGAACATAAGCGCGGCAAGGAGAAGGGCTTTCAGCAGGCTTCGCGTCATTCTCAGCTCATCGCTTGTCGGATAAGAAGGTTCTTTAGGACCGGAACGCGGTCTGCGAGGTTCAATCCGGCGTTGCGCAGCCGGGCCACCCCTTCGCTCTTCCCTGCGAACAGGGTAAACAGCCCGCCGACCGCAACATTCATCGCGAGTATAGGCTCGGCTCTCGCGCGCTCATAGCGGCGCAGCATCCGCAGGTCGCCCGGATCGCTCCCTTCGTCGCAGCGCTCGATCACGGCTGCCAACTCCCGCACATCCTGCAGCCCGAGGTTGAGGCCCTGCCCGGCCAGCGGATGGATCACGTGGCCGGCGTCGCCGGCGAGCGCGACGCGCGGCGCAACAAGTCGCTGCGCAGCCACCCGCTTGAGCGGGTAGCTGCGAGCCGGTGCCGTCAGCGCCAGCGCGCCGAGCACGCCGCGGGAGGCGGCCTCGACCTCGCGGCACAGCGCCTCGGGGTCGAGACGCAGGAGGCGCTCGGCCTGCACCGTGGGCAGCGACCAGACCATCGAGACCTGGCCGCCCGGCAGCGGCAGCAGCGCGAGCACCGGTCCGCGCTGAAACCATTGGTACGCGGTATCGCGGTGCGGTTTCTCGCAGCCGAAATTCGCGACTACGGCCGTCTGGCCATATTCGCTCTGGCCCGCCGCAATGCCCGCCGCGCGGCGCACCAGCGAATTCGCGCCGTCTGCGCCCACCACCAGCCGGCCCTCGAGGGTGCGGCCGTCGCGCAGCGTGACGCAGACGCCTTTCTCAAGAATCCGGATCATCTCCAGATCGCCGATTTCGGCGTCCAGCCCCTGCCACAGCGCGTCCTGCAGGGCGGCATCCTCGACGATCCAGGCGAGCTCGGGCACCCCGGCGCGGTAGGCGTCGAACTCGATGCTCGACGCGCCATCGTCGCCGAAGACGCGCATGGCGCGCACCGGCGCGAGGCGCGCCTGCGCCAGCGCCTGCCAGGCGCCGATCTCGTGCAGGAAGGAGACATTGCCGGGGCTGAGGGCATAGACCCGCGAGTCGAAGACCCCCGCCTGCGCCGGCTTGGGGATGCGCTGCGCCGGGGCCAGCAGCGCGACCGCATGCCGCCGCACGGCGCGCGCCAGGCTGGCGCCCACCGGGCCGCCACCGACCACGATTAGGTCGTAGTCCACAGGTTTATAATGCTGCCTAACGTGGCGAATTAGCTCAGCTGGTTAGAGCAGCGGAATCATAATCCGTTTGTCCGGGGTTCGAGTCCCTGATTCGCCACCATTTCTTTCTGACATGAGACTCCTCCTAGGCGCACTTCTCCTCATGTTTTGTGCCGCCGCGGCGGCACAGCTGCGCACCATTCCGCAGGACGCGGTGCGCGGCACGATGCGCCATCTCTACGACACGCTCATCGAGATCGACGGCGAGCGCGCGCAGCTCTCGCAAGGCGCGCAGATCCGCGGCACGTCCAACACCATCGTGCTGCCGGTGGCGCTGCCGCCCGACTCGGTGGTGAAGTACCAGCTGAACACCTCGCGCCAGGTGCACCGCGTCTGGATCCTCACGCCGGAGGAAGCCGCGCAGCCCGACACCGCGCAGCCCGACAAGCGCTGAGTGGGAATGAGAGCCTGATGCGGGCGAAGGCCGTCGAAGTCAGCCTCGATCCCGTGGACAACCAGCGCCTCGCCCGCATGTGCGGGGCGCTCGACGAGAACCTGCGCCAGATCGAGAGCGCGCTCGATGTCACCATCGCGCGCCGCGGCGCGCGCTTCTCGGTGAAAGGCGAGCAGGCCGGGCGCGCCGCCGAAGCGATCGAGCATTTCTACGATCGCGCCACGGGCGATTTGACGGCCGAGGATGTGCAGCTCGGGCTGACCGAGCTTTCGCAAAACGCGGATAAGACCGAAGGACCCAAACTGCTCACGCGCCGCGCCGACCTGCACGGCCGTACGCCGCACCAGTTGGAGTACATCGAGAACATCCTCGCGCACGACTGCACTTTCGGCATCGGCCCGGCGGGCACCGGCAAGACCTACCTCGCGGTGGCCTGCGCGGTGGACGCGCTCGAGCGCGAGAAGGTGAAGCGCATCGTGCTGGTGCGCCCGGCGGTCGAGGCCGGCGAGCGGCTGGGCTTCCTGCCCGGCGACCTCGCGCAGAAGATCGACCCCTACCTGCGGCCCCTCTACGACGCGCTCTACGACCTGATGGGCTTCGAGAAGACCAGCAAGCTGCTGGAGCGCGGAACCATCGAGCTGGCTCCCCTTGCCTATATGCGCGGGCGCACGCTCAACCATTCCTTCATCCTCCTCGACGAGGCGCAGAACACGACCCCCGAGCAGATGAAGATGTTCCTGACGCGCATCGGCTTCGGCGCCAAGGCGGTGGTCAACGGCGACGTCACGCAGATCGACCTCGCGCGCGGCCAGAAGAGCGGCCTGATCGAGTCGCGCCGCATCCTCGAGGGCGTGCGCGGCATCGCCTTCACCGAGTTCGGCGCGCAGGACGTGGTACGCCACCCGCTGGTGGCGCGCATCATCGATGCCTACGACAAAGCGAAGCAGGAAGAATAGCGTCGTCATCCAGTTCGCGGTCCCGCGCCGCGGGCTTCCCAGCGCTGCGGCCCTGCGTTCCTGGGCATCGGGTGCGACTGGAGTTACGCTGAGGATCGTCGGCGAGCGCGAGGGACGCCGTCTGAATGCGACCTATCGAAGAAAGGGAAAAGCGACGAACGTCCTGTCGTTCCCCTATGGCCGCGGGAGCGGCGACGTGGTCCTTTGCCACCCGGTCATCGCGCGCGAGGCGCGTGCACAACGCAAGAGCATCGCCGCGCACTACGCGCACCTGGTGGTGCACGGTCTGCTTCACTTGCGCGGCTACGACCATGAAAAGAAAAGGGATGCGCTGCGCATGGAGCGGCGCGAGATCCGCCTGCTGCGCCGCTTCGGCTTCCCCGACCCCTACGCGGTAAAATTCCCGCCTCCCCGATGAACGACCCGTCCCGGCCCAGCCTGCTCGAGCGCCTGTCCGCGCTTATCCTGCGCGAGCCGGGCGACCGCGAGCAGCTCGCCCAGCTGCTGCGCTCGGCCTACTCGCGCAATCTGCTCGACGCCGACGCGATGTCGATCATCGAGGGCGCGCTCACGGTTTCCGAGATGCAGGTGCGCGACATCATGATCCCGCGCGCGCAGGTGGACTTCATCGACATCAACGAGCCGGTGGAGGCCTTCATCCCGCAGGTGATGGCGACCGCGCATTCGCGCTTTCCGGTGATCGACCAGAACAAGGACGACGTCATCGGCGTGCTGCTGGCCAAGGACCTGCTCCGCTACTACGCCGGCGAGGAGGAATTCAACGTGCGCGAGATGCTGCGCCCGGCGGTCTTCGTGCCCGAGGCCAAGCGGTTGAACGTCCTGCTGCGCGAATTCCGCGCCAGCCGCAACCACATGGCGATCGTCATCGACGAGTACGGCGGCGTGGCCGGCCTGGTGACCATCGAGGACGTGCTCGAGCAGATCGTCGGCGACATCGAGGACGAGTACGATTTCGACGAAGCCGCCGACAACATCCTGCCCGAGGCCGGCGGCCGCTGGCGCGTCAAGGCGCTCACCCAGATCAGCGACTTCAACACCCACTTCGGCACGCACTTCCCGGACGAGGCGAGCGACACGGTGGGCGGCCTGGTGATCAAGCACCTGGGCCGGCTGCCGCGGCGCGGCGAGGTGCACGTCATCGAGGGCCTGCGCTTCCAGGTGCTGCGCGCCGACAGCCGGCGCGTGTACACGCTGCTCGTCGACAAGAAGACGTGACCGCGTTTCTCGCCGGCGCGGCGGCGGTGCCGGCTTTCGCGCCCATCGGCTTCTTCCCGATCGCGCTGCTCTCCTTCGCCTGGCTGGTCCATCTCTGGGCCGGCGCCAGCCCGCGGCGGGCGTTCTGGACCGGGTTCCTGTTCGGCCTGGGTCTGTTCGGCGCCGGCGTGTCCTGGGTGTACGTCAGCCTGTCGCAGTTCGGCGGCATGCCGCCGCCGCTCGCCGCCCTCGCCACCTTCCTCTTCTGCGCGCTGCTCGCGGCATTCACCGGCGGCGCCGGCTGGCTGCAGGCGCGCGTACCCGCGAGCGACCCGGTGCGCGCGCTGCTGCTCATTCCGGCGTCGTGGGCGCTCTTCGAATGGCTGCGCAGCTGGGTGTTTACCGGCTTCCCCTGGCTCGCCGCCGGCTACGCCGCGACCGGCTGGCCGCTGCAGGGCTTCGCGCCGCTCGCCGGCGTGTTCGGCGTTTCCTTTCTTGTGGTCGCGCTGGCGGGAATGCTCTGGTGGCTCGCCCGCACGCGCAAGGCGCTGGTCCTCGTGCCGATCGCGCTGCTGCTCGCCGCCGGGCACGCGCTGCGCTCCGTCGACTGGACCAGCCCGGCCGGCGAGCCGGTGAGCGTCGCCCTGTTGCAGGGAAACGTCGGCCAGGAGATGAAATTCCGCCCCGAGCACTATGCGCGCACGCTCGAGACCTATGCGCGCCTGGCCGAGGAAACCAGCGCGCGGCTGGTGGTGCTGCCCGAGACGGCGCTGCCGCAGTTCCTCGACCGGATCGACCCGGCCTACCTCGCGCGCCTCGAGGCGGCCGCGCGACGCAACAACGGCGACCTGCTGGTCGGCGTGCCGTACCGCACGGCGGACGGCAAGTACTACAACAGCGTCGTCAGCCTGGGCACGTCGCCGCGCCAGATCTATCACAAGACGCATCTCGTGCCGTTCGGCGAATTCGTGCCGCCGCTTTTCGGCTGGGTCATGAACTGGCTGAAGATCTACCTCGGCGACTTCGCGCGCGGCGCGCCCGACCAGCCCGCGCTCGCCGTCGCCGGCCAGCAGGTTGCGGTGAACATCTGCTATGAAGACGCCTTCGGCGACGACATCGGCCGGCGTGCGACGCGCGCCAGCCTGCTCGCCAACCTGTCCAATGTCGCCTGGTTCGGCGACTCGCTCGCGCCGTCCCAGCACCTGCAGATCGCTCGCCTGCGCGCCATCGAGGCCGGGCGCGTGCACCTCGCCGCAACCAATACCGGGGTCACGGCCGCAATCGACCGCGACGGCGCGGTGCTCGCGCGTCTACCGCAGTTCACCGAAGGGCGCCTCGAGATCGTGGTGCAGGGCTATACCGGCGTCACGCCTTACATGCGCTTCAGCGACTGGCCGATCGTCGCGCTGTCGCTCGGCTTGCTTTCGGCTGCGACGCTCGTCGCGTGGCGCAGGCAGCGCCGGTAGAATTCCAGCCTCGCATGTTGACCTTCCAGCAGCTCATCCTGCAGCTCAACGCATTCTGGGATCGCCAGGGCTGCGTGTTGCTGCAACCCTACGACATGGAAGTCGGCGCCGGCACGTTCCACACCGCCACCTTCCTGCGCGCCATCGGCCCCGAGCCGTGGAAGGCGGCCTACGTGCAGCCGTCGCGCCGGCCGAAGGACGGCCGCTACGGCGAGAACCCGAATCGCCTGCAGCACTACTACCAGTACCAGGTGGTGCTGAAGCCCTCCCCGGTCGATATTCAGGATCTTTATCTTGAATCCTTGAAAAGCCTCGGCATCAATCCCAAGGAGCACGACATCCGCTTCGTCGAGGACGACTGGGAGTCGCCGACGCTCGGCGCCTGGGGCCTGGGCTGGGAGGTGTGGCTCGACGGCATGGAGGTCACGCAGTTCACCTACTTCCAGCAGGTCGGCGGCCTCGACTGCAAGCCGGTGCTCGGCGAGATCACCTACGGCCTCGAGCGCTTGGCCATGTACCTGCAGGACAAGGAAAACGTCTACGACCTGGTGTGGACGCCCGGCGTGAAGTACGGCGACGTGTATCACCAGAATGAAGTGGAACAGTCGCGCTATAACTTCGAGCTGTCGAACACGGACATGCTCTTCAAGCATTTTTCCGAGTTCGAATCGGAAGCAAAGCGCCTCATGGAAGCGCAGTGCACGCTGCCCGCCTACGAGATGGTCCTCAAGTCCTCGCATACCTTCAACCTGCTCGACGCACGCGGCGCGATCTCGGTCACCGAGCGCGCCGCCTACATCGGCCGCGTGCGCAACCTCGCGAAGGCGGTGGCGCTGGCGTACTACGAATCACGCGAGCGTCTCGGTTTTCCGATGCTCAAGAAGAAAGAGCAGTAGATGCAAGCAACACTGCTTGTCGAGCTGCTTACCGAGGAACTGCCGCCGAAGGCGCTCAGGGAACTGTCCGACGCCTTCGCATCGAAGCTCTTCTTTGATCTGCAGAAAGCGAATTTCCTGTCGGACAAGGCCGCGGTCAGCCCGCTCGCCACGCCGCGGCGGCTGGCCGCGCTCATCACGAATGTGCAGGCGCGCTCTCCGGACATGGAACGCGAGGTGCAGGGGCCGTCGACGGGGGCACCGCAGCAGGCAGTAGCCGGCTTCGCCAAGAAGAGCGGTGTCGCTGTCGAGACACTGAAGAAACAGCCCGGCGCGAAGGGCGAGGTTTATGTTGCACGCGTGAAGACCGCCGGCAAGGCGCTGGATGAAGTCCTGGCGGAGCACGTCGCCTCCGCGATCAAGGCATTGCCTGTCCCGAAGATGATGCGCTGGGGAGATGGCGATGCGCAGTTCGTGCGGCCGGTGCATGGGCTGCTGATGCTGCACGGCTCGTCCCTGGTCGCCGGCAAGGTTCTCGGCCTGCAGTCGGGCAACAGGACGCGCGGCCACCGCTTCATGGGCGCCGCCGAGATTCAGATCGACAACGCGGACGACTACGAGAAGAAGCTGCTCGATGAAGGCAGGATCGTCGCGGACTTCGGCAAGCGCAAAGCGCAGATCGACGGCCTGCTGCAGGCCCAGGCCAAGGAGCAGAACGCCAGCCTCGCCGAGTACGCGGCCCTGCTCGACGAAGTGACGGCCCTGGTCGAATTCCCGGCCGTCTACATGGGAGCGTTCGACCAGGCGTACCTGGAAGTGCCGCAGGAGTGCCTGATCCTCACCATGCGGCAGAACCAGAAGTATTTCCCCCTGTTCGACCCGGCCGGAAAGCTGCTGCCGCGATTCCTCATCGTGTCGAACATGCAGGTCGCCGACCCGAGGCATATCGTCGGCGGCAACGAGCGCGTGGTGCGGCCGCGTCTGGAGGACGCGCGCTTCTTCTACAAGCAGGACCGCAAGATGCGGCTCGAGGCGCGCGTGCCGCAGCTCGCCAAGGTCGTCTATCACAACAAGCTCGGCAGCCAGCTCGAGCGCGTGCAGCGCGTCAAGCTGCTGGCCGGCGGCATCGCGCGCGCCCTCAAGGCCGACGCGCTGCAGGCGGAACGCGCCGCCGAGCTCGCCAAAGCCGACCTGCTGACCGGCATGGTCGGCGAGTTCCCGGAGCTGCAGGGCGTGATGGGCCGCTACTACGCGCTCCACGACGGCGAGCCCGCGCCGGTGGCCGACGCCATCGAGTCGCACTACCGGCCGCGCTTCGCGGGCGATCTGCTGCCCGAAGGGAATGTGGCCTGCGCGGTGGCGCTGGCCGACAAGCTGGATACCCTGGCCGGACTGTTCAGCATCGGCGAGCAGCCGACCGGCGAGAAGGATCCCTTCGGCCTGCGGCGCGCCGCGCTCGGCGTGATCAGGATCATCGTCGAGCGCAAGCTGTCTCTGTCCTTGAACGAGATGACCGCCGCGGCCTTTGAAGGCCACAAGGCAAAGGCGCAGACGGATCTGATCGAGTTCATGTTCGCGCGCTTCGAGAGCTACCTGAAGGAGCAGGGGTTCTCGACGCTGCAGGTGGACTCCGTGCTCGCGCGGCGACCCGACCACCTCGCGGTGGTGCCGCAGCAGCTGGAGGCGGTCGCCTTTCTCCGCGGCCTGCCGGAGGCCGAGAGCCTGGCGGCGGCGAACAAGCGGGTCGCCAACATCCTCAGGCAGGCCGCGGAGAAAGGCGAATCCTTCGCCAATGTGGACCGCAAGGAGCTCAAGGAGGCGGCCGAGATCTCGCTCTTCGACGCACTGCAAAAGGCCGCCGGCAGCGCCAACCAGCTTCTCGAGCGCGGCGACTACGCCGGCTATCTGAAGACCTTCGCGGTGCTCAAGGCCCCCGTCGACGCGTTCTTCGACAAGGTGATGGTGATGGCGGAGCAAAAGGCGCTGCGGCAGAATCGGCTGGCGCTGCTAGCCGACCTGCGCAAGGCCATGAACCGCGTCACCATCACCTTG